>Ga0187819_10001866_pt1 | contig 10971 bp, 9 predicted proteins | sample NC_wetland_sal_i_15_FD_132411 | JGI IMG/M metagenome (GOLD analysis project Ga0187819, IMG submission 132411) | Wetland sediment microbial communities from Neuse River Estuary, North Carolina, USA - SO4_4 | ecosystem: Environmental > Aquatic > Freshwater > Wetlands > Sediment | place: USA: North... | reverse complement strand
CCTGACTAGCATGCCGATCCGCGCTTGAGCCACCGAGACGCCGGCAATCTCGATATCTGAAGCGTTGGGACCGATCTCCAGGCCGATCCGTGGACCGCACGTGACCTGGCTGCCGGTCACCACCGTACTGGTCGCGCCGTATCGGACAGCAATGCCGGTCAGCCGGTCGCAGATCAGGTCGGACCGCAGCACGGTGCCGCTTCCGCCCTCAAGCAAGATCCCGGCCTTAGCGTTGCCGAGCGCGGCGCTGCCCGTGATCCTGGTGCCAACGCCGGGGTTCACGGCGCCGCCTGACGGCGACGCACCGCCGACCAGTGGCCTGCCGTCCACGAAGAAGCCGTCACCGCCATTGTGCTCGGACACGTCTGAACTCAGCACGGTTCCCTCGGCGGCTCGATCGACCACAAAGCCGCTGCCTCCGTTGCGCACCGCAGAACTGCCGCTGATCTGCGTGTTCACCGAGTACCTGTGGATATGCAGGCCGTCGAGCTGGTTGAACTCGAACAAGTCGGACGCGAACCTGAGATTCTGCGTGCGAGACGCGAATGCGCCGTAAGTGTCATCGGTAAACGTCGAATCGGTCGCGCCGCCTGTGCTCGGCTGCGTCGTAATGCCGGTCCACGCCACGCCTCCCGTGCGGCCACTCCAGAAGCCGAGCCAGGCAGCGCGAACATTGGAGAGCGTCATGCTTCCGCCAACAGCGCGGATGTACGACCTGCCGTTACCCCGGTCGGTCGCCGGCCTGTTCAACTGGTGATCCCAGCCCATGATGGTCAGCGGTTGACCGGTGGCGCCCTTGAAAACCAGATGGCCGCCCCACGAGACGATGGATGCGAAGCCACTCGGGGTGCTATCGAGGTAGATCGCCCGCAAGTTTCGCCCGGACGTGATCGTTAGCCGGGCATTTGCCGCAACGAAGATGCTGTCGATAACCAGGGCGGTGTGGTTGGGCCTGATCAACGCCGCACCATATTGGACGAGATCCTTGATGGTGTACCTGGACTGGATGCCGGCCGGCAGGATGAGGGTCGGCAGCGCGCCGCGCACGGAGATGACTTCCGGCTGGTAGGTCCGGACCGAGTCATGCAGCAGAATCCGCAGCCGGGTGTCCTCGGCGAGGATAACCGCGGCCTCCCTGACGGTATTGACGTTCGACCCCGGGGGGAGCGGGGCAGTCGCGTCAATTGGCATCGCTACGGGCTGGAGCATGACCGAGGGCAGCGACCTGGGCGCGCCGAGAAGGCGCACTCCATGGAATGTCGACGGCGGTCGCGGAGGCGCCAGGTGCAGTTCCTGACGGATCAGCGGAGTTGCAGCCAGCGCCGCGAAGAGCGTTACGGCAACAAACACGCCCAACCGCCCGCGGCGGGCGTGCGGCACGGCAACTGCCGGTGAATGACTTCCGGGCACGGGCTCTCCTAAGACAGCGACGACGCGGATTGCGCCTCGCCGCCGATTTGCTCGCTGCTACGCGTCAGCCAGCCGTGCACGTTCATCGTCAGGAACGCGTAGAGCTTGACTGGGAGCGCCACGAAGATTGTCATCACGGCTACCAGCGGCAGGACCCAGATATCTCCTGGATGCCTGATCAGGTGCGAGATTCCGCGTACGGTCCGGGCGAGCAGAAGCCAGCCGATGGCAATGGGAGCTACATAGGGCTGTGGCCGCAGCAGCCACCCGACAAGGTATGTGGCGGCGAAGCCCATGGTGAGCGGGGTCAGCATGACCTGGAGCACGGTGAGCTGGCACATGAAAGGCTGGCGCCACAGCCAGCCCTTCCAGATCGCCGTCAGATAGCAGCGGTAGGAGTTACGGCTCCAGCGGAGCCGCTGCTTAAGGAACGCCCGGCCGCTGTCTGGAAACATCGACACCGCGCGGGCGGTCGACTGGTAAACAGTCTTGTAACCGGAGGCGAGCACCAGCCAGGTGAGCCGTCCGTCATCGCCAGATACGCAGCGGCGGCCCATGAAGTACTCGTCCTCCAGGTGCTCAAGGACCGGCATCACCACGGCTCGCCGGTAGGCGACGGTGCGTCCGGAGAGGCACGCCACTGCGCCCGCCCTGGATTGCGACGGCACGTAGTCCAGGTACCGGACGTTAATCATCCAGTTCGCAACTCGCCGCCATGCGCTGGTCCTGGGAAGATACGCGTTCTGTTTGGTGCCGACGCCGCCCACCTTGGGGTTCTTGAATGGCGCCAGAACAGCGGCGAGCAGGCCCGGCTCCCACTCGGTGTCCGAGTCGGCCAGAACGAGTATTTCGGAAGTCGCGCGGCGGATGCCGACGCCCAGCGCCGATCGCTTCCCCTGGTGGGCGAACGGAACGACAATCAGCCGGGGGTCGGTCTCAGCCCGAGCTTTCAGCCGCCTGATCACCTCGGTGTCCTCGAGGTCAGGCACGACGATGACCTCGGTCGGCCGCTCAGCCAGCCAGGACTTTAGGCACCGGTCGAGGATGTCAGGATCCTCGCGGAAGGATGGCACCACCAGCGAGGTCGTGCTGGTGAACCCCGGTGCGACGGGCCGGTAAAACCTGGAGAGCGTGAACCTAGTCAGCCAGACCGACCAGGAGATGAGCCCGACGATGCCGATGGGCAGCAGGTGCCGTAGCTGCGGCCAGGTTAGCTGGGTCCCGGCAGACGACGCGGCGACCAGATGCATCCCTTTGCTCTCCCTAGGGCGTCAGGCGTGTGTGCCGAGACTTGGGCGTCAAATCACCGCGGCGCCAAAGACGCATATTGGCAGAAGAAGCCTTTCGACGAGACGCAAATTAAGACGTCGCTGCGCCAAGCTTGGTTTACGCGGTTCTGTTAACGCCTGGTAACGTACTGGCAAAAAGTCTGGACTTAGTAAATTCGACTTCACTAATAGGTAATAAATCAGTTTAAATCCCTGCGCTCCGTCTGGTGCTGCCAGACGAGTGCGCTCGTGTGCTCGTGCACCTCTGGCGGCGTCACGAGAGGATGCTTCAGTGACTGAGCATGAACCCCGGCCAGCCCTGGCATTTCTCGGTGGCGCGGGCACGGTGACCGGCAGCAAGTTCCTGGCAGAGAGCCGTGGGGCGGGGGTGCTGCTGGATTGCGGGCTGTTCCAGGGGACCAGGGAGCTCCGGCGGCGCAACTGGGAGCCGCTGGGCTTTCCGCCCGCCGAGATCGAGGCGGTGGTCCTTACCCATGCTCATCTCGACCACTGCGGGTACTTGCCCGCGCTGGCCAGGCAGGGCTTCACCGGCCCGGTGCTGGCTACTGACTACACCAGGCAGCTAGCCGAGGTTGTCCTTCGGGACAGCGCCCGGCTGCTGGCAGAAGACGCTGAGCACGCCAACTCCCGTGGCTGGTCCAAGCACCACCCGGCGCTGCCGCTGTACACCGAAGACGACGTTGACCGCGCGGTCGCGCTGATCACGCCCATCAGCGTCGGCCAGGCGACGCCAGCCGGCCCGCACGCGGAAGTGACGCTGCACCATGGCGGACACATCCTCGGCTCGGCGTGGGCCGAACTGAAGATCACTGGCAGCCGCGGCTCGGTGACGATCGCAACCAGTGGGGACCTCGGACGCCCGGGGCATCCGCTGTTGCGCCCGCCAGAACCGTTCACGGGGGCGGACGTGCTGCTAGTCGAGGCCACCTACGGCAACAGGAAGCACAGCGTCGCGGCAGCACGTGAAGCCTTCGCCAGTGCGATCAGCCGGACCCTGCAACGCGGAGGTTCGGTCATCATCCCCGCCTTTGCGGTGGACCGGACGGAGGTGATCCTGCGGACACTCAAGGAGTTGCGCGAAAGCGGGGACGTCCCGGCTGCGCCGGTGCTCGTGGACAGCCCGATGGCCTTGGCTGCCCTCAGGATCTACCAGGAGGCCGTCGCTGCCCGCTCGGCCGAGCTTCGGCCAGAGATCCTCGCCGACGGTCCGGAGGCGCTCGACCCTGGGCAGCTAGCAGAACTGCGCACCGTGGCGGAATCGATGACCGCCAACAATCCCGTGCAGCCTTCGCTGATAGTGTCGGCCTCTGGCATGGCCACCGGGGGGCGAGTGCTGCACCATCTGCGGCGTCTGCTGCCAGACCGGCGCAATATGGTGCTCATTGTCGGCTTCGCGGCCGAAGGAACCCGAGCCCGCGACCTTGCCAATGGAGCGCGCGTCATCAAGATTCACGGCGAGTACGTGCCGGTCCGCGCCGAGGTCACCGAGGTCGACGCGTTCTCAGCGCATGCGGACGCAGATGACGTGCTGGCGTGGCTCGCCGACGCATCGCGGCCCGAAGTCACCTATGTCGTCCACGGCGAGCCTTCAGCCGCCGCGGCACTGCGTGACCGCATTGACTCTGAGCTCGGCTGGACGGCCGTCGTCCCGGCTCTGGGTGAGCGGGTCGTGATCCGTTCAGCACGGCAGCCGCGCTAACGGCTGCCGCTGGCCCGATCATTAACACAACGAACACGGGCGGCCGCATGAGCGGTGGCCCAAGGGGAAGGAGCACACAATGCCGGGAATCGTTGTAGGCATAGATGGTTCGCCGAACTCGGAACGCGCGCTTGACTGGGCGATGCGACATGCGGCCGCCCTAGCTGCTCCGCTGACTGTCGTAGCAGTGCACGAGGTCGCCAAGAGCTACTGGGGCGGCATCCCGGTGATCGGTCCGGCGGACACGTCCCTGCTAGAGAAACTGCAGCAGGCCGCCGAGGAGATGACGCAGAAGGCAGCTGACCGGGTGGGCGATCCCGGGCCAGCCTCGGTGACTGTGCACGCCGTGAACGGCTTCGTGGTCAAGGAACTGGTCGATGCGTCGCAAAATGCCGACCTGGTAGTGGTGGGCACACGCGGCGGCAGCGGTATCGCCCGGCTGGTAATGGGCTCGGTGAGCAGCGAGGTCGTCCAGCACTCGGCATGCCCGGTCGTGATCGTCCCGCCGGAGAGGTGAGTACCAGCGGACCGTCGCCGGGTCCTTCGGCATTGGTCAGTTGGACCGACCGAAGCGCAATATGAGCTTGTAAGGAGGCGGTCGTGTCGTTTACCGGAGTCAGCAACCTCGATCACAGCATCGAGAAGGTCAACGCCTGGCTGGCAGAAGTCGCGGGCGAATTCGGAACCGAGGATCGGCGTTTCGCCTACCGTGTCACCCGGGCCTGGCTGCACGTGCTACGGGACCGATTGCCGGTCCCCGTTGCCGCGCATTTCGCATCGCAGCTTCCTGAGCTGCTGCGCGGGGTCTTTTACGACGGGTGGAACCCTAGCCAGGTTCCGGTCAAGTACGACCAGGCGGAATACGTGCGCCGATTCGCCCGTGATGCCAATATTCATGACAAAGAGGTTAAACAGGCCGCGAGCCTAGTGACCCAGGTAGTGCGGCGCCACGTATCAGCCGGTGCCCTTGAGGAGGCACTCGCCACGCTGCCTATGGATATCCGCCAGATCGCGGCGTAACTGGCTGGTTCCGCCGAGCCGGCTAATAGGCGGAGCGAAGCCGCAGCTGACGGGTCAGGGTTTGCTGCGCGTTCGCCAGCGCGTCGCTGATCGTCACCGGAACAGGCTCAGGTGCGTGCAGGTCCCGTGCGGCCGGTGGCAGCTCGGCGAGGCCTTCCGCACAGCGCTGCCGCGCCGCAGTGACCGGCTCTGCCGGAATGATCCGCCGTCCGCGCCGCATGACCGGGATCAGCAGGGACCGGGCGCCGGGCGGCAACGGCTCGTCCCGCAGGCATATGACGTCGCCGTCCGGACACCGATGGACCTGCTTGGTGCCCGGCAGGGTGACCTTGCCGGCCGACAGCTTCATCACCGGCCTGCCGTCATATTCGGTGAGTTTGTACGCGGTGTCGAGGTAGGGAGCGTCGGCGGAGACGCCCATCTTCGTGCCGACGCCGTAGGCATCTATTGGCGCGCCAGCAGCGGTAAGCCCGGCGATCGCGTATTCATCGAGGCCGCCGCTGGCGAAGATCTTCGCCTGATCGAGACCGGCCTCATCGAGCAGCCGCCTGGCCAGGAGGGCCTGCTCAAGGAGATCACCTGAGTCCAGCCGGACCGCGACCGGCCCGGCGAGGCGTAGCCGTGCGGCCACCTCGATCGCGGCGCGGACGCCGCCGGCGGTGTCATAGGTGTCGACCAGGAAGGTGGTCTTGCCGGGGAAGTCCTCGGCGAAGGCTGTGAAAGCATGCGCTTCGCTATCGAATGCCTCGATGAACGAGTGCGCCATGGTGCCGGCGGCCTCGAGATCGTAGCGGCGGGCCGCCTCGGTATTGCTGGTGGCTGCGAAGCCAGCGATCGCTGAGGCGCGGGCGGCCGCGATACCGGACTCGATCCCCTGGGTACGGCGGAACGAGAAGTCGACGAGCCGAGCGCCAGCTGCGGCCAGCACGCACCGGGCCGCCTTGGTGGCGATGCTGGTCTGGAAGGTTACGTGGTTGAGCATCGCGGTCTCCGCCAGTTGTGCTTCGGGGATCGGCGCGGTCAGCTCGAGCAGCGGCTCACCTGCGAAAACCGGAGTGCCCTCGGGTACCGCCCAGACGTCGCCGGTAAACCGCAGCCGCCGGAAGGCCTCCACCATCTGCCCGTCGTAACCCTGGGTGTGCCGCAGCCAGGCGAGTTCGTCGTCGGCGAAAGAGAACGTTTCGAGAAATGCCAGGCAGTCGTCAAGGCCCGCTGCGATCAGGAATCCCCTGTTCGCTGGCAGCCGCCGGACGAACAGGCTGAACGTTGCCGCGGCGGTCATTGACCGACGCAGGTAGCTCGCGGCCATGTTCAGCTCGTACAGGTCGGTGAACAGTCCGCCGGGCACCGCGTTCCCCTTCCTTAACAGGTTTTCCTCGTCCAGCCCGCACCGCCGCGGTGAGGATTGGCATCCGCGGCGAGGTCGCCTGCACCTGGCACGGGTCATCAGCGAATGTGCTGACGCTAACGACCTCCGGTCTGGACACGCAGGGCCGATGGTCCCGTCGCACGGCGCCGATTGGCCCGATACTGCGGGCGCTGCAGCGGGGTAATAGAAAGTCATGCCTTTCATCGATCGAGTGGATGCAGGCCGGCAGCTCGCCGCGAAGCTGGAGTACCTGCGGGGCCAGCACGTTGTGGTCCTGGGCCTGCCACGAGGCGGCGTTCCGGTCGCGGCTGAGGTTGCCGCGGCGCTGGCCGCGCCGCTTGACGTGATCGTGGTGCGCAAGCTCGGCGTGCCTTACCAGCCCGAGCTGGGCATGGGCACCATCGGAGAGGATGGCGCGCGCGTCCTGAATCCCGAGGTTATCGCGGTGGCCGAGGTCTCGCAGCGCGAGCTGGCTACCGTGCAGGCCAGAGAAGAGGCGGAGGTCGTCCGCCGAGCCCGGCTGTACCGCGGCGAACGGCCCAGGCTGCCACTGGACGGCCGCGTAGCGGTGGTCGTCGACGATGGCGTCGCGACTGGGTCGACGGCCCGGGCTGCCTGCCAGATCGCCAGGGCACACGGCGCGGCCAGGGTGGTGCTGGCGGTACCGGTCGCCCCGCCCGGTTGGGAGGCCAGGCTGGGCGGAGATGCCGATGAGCTGGTCTGCGTGAGCACTCCGGAACCGTTCTTCGCAATTGGCCAGTTCTACGTCGATTTCTCGCAGACAACCGATGCGGAGGTTATCTCGTGCCTTGAGCGTGCTGGCCGCACTGAGCCGACGGCGGAGGCCGGCCCGGAACTCGCTGATGATCCGCCTGGCCTGGACACAGACGTCGGTGTCAGGACACAGGCGCACCGTCTGCCCGGCCACCTGACCGTACCAGCGCAGGCGATAGGCGTTGTCGCATTCGCACACGGCAGCGGCAGCAGTCGGCACAGCCCTCGCAACCGTTACGTTGCCTCGGTTCTGAACAAGGCCGGTGTCGGCACCCTGCTGTTCGACCTGCTTACCGCCGATGAGGAGCTGAACCGGGCGAACGTATTCGACATAGGCCTGCTCGCATCGCGCCTCGCCGAGGCGACCGGCTGGCTGCGCGGTCAGCCTGGCGCACAAGACCTCCCGGTTGGCTACTTCGGCGCCAGCACCGGCGCCGCCGCAGCGCTTTGGGCGGCTGCGGACGCTGGCGATGGCATCGCTGCGGTGGTATCCCGCGGCGGACGCCCGGATCTGGCCAGGCCCAAACTCGGCTCCGTGCGCGCGCCTACCTTGCTCATCGTGGGCGGCCACGATGAAGTCGTGCTTGACCTCAACCGCCGGGCTCAGGCGGAGATGCGGTGTGAGAACGAACTTGCGGTGGTGCCCGGCGCCACGCACCTGTTCGAGGAACCCGGCGCGCTCGCGGCCGTAGCAGTGTTGGCGCGTGACTGGTTCGCCCGCCACATGGCTGTAGCTGCGGGCTGATACCAGGCTCGAAAGGGCCGAAGGTCCCGGAGGCTAAGGATGTTGGTCCTCTTGGCCGGCGCCGCAGCAGGGAATGGGATCAAGAACACAACATCCGACTATCCGATGAGGTCGTCATGGCTGCACCCGCTCGTCGCGCCGTACCGGCGCGGTTCCCGGACTTGTTCGACTGGCTGGACTCGCCGTGGTCAGCGTTGCTGCCCTTCGGCCAGGCTCATGCGTTCCGGGTTGAGGACTACACGCAGGACGGTAAGTACGTGGTCCGGGCCGAGCTGCCCGGCATGGACCCGCAGAAGGACGTCGAGGTCACCGCCGACTCTGGCAGGCTGACGATTCACGCGGAGCGCCGCGAGGAAACCAAGGAGGCCAGCTACTCCGAGTTCAGGTACGGCTCCCTCACCCGGTCTGTCACCCTGCCCGAGGGTGCCGACACGGAAAAGATCACCGCCAAGTATGACAAGGGGATCCTCGAGGTCAGCGTCCCGATCCAGGAGCGAGCCAAGCCGACGGCCCGCCGTATCGAAGTCAAGCACTCCGGCTGAGCGCCGCACCGCGTGCACACCAAGCATGCAGCGACGGCCGGCGGCGCGGCGGCGCGGCTGGCGCTATGCCGCCGACTGGTGCAGGTGCTCGGCGGCCGCTATTCAGCTGAACTCGGCATCGACCTGGACGGCGGAGACGGCGAGGTAGAGCGCTGGTTCCTGGCGGCCACCCTATTCGGCGCCCGGATCTCGGCGGGTGTTGCCGAGCGGACTTTTGGTGTGCTGGCTGACGCTGGCCTGGTGCGGATCGCGCAGGCCCGGCACCTGCCGTCGGCAGAGCTAATTGGCCTGCTCGATGCCGGCGGCTACGGGCGCTATGACTTCCGCACCGCCACCCGGCTTGAGCAACTGTCCGAAATGATCGATGAACGCTACAGCGGGCAGGTCGCGGAGCTAGGCAGACGGTTCGCCAGCTATCCGGAACTGTGCTCGGCACTCGACGCGCTGCCCGGCTGGGGCTCGGTAACGATAGGGCTGTTCCTTCGTGAACTACGCGGCGTGTGGCGGGGCGCCCAGCCCCCGCTCGACCAGCGCGCTGCCGCGGCGGGTATTCATCTCGGCCTGGTGGCGTCGGGGCCGGCGCGCGCGCCGCTGGACCGCGTGGCTGCGCTAGCGGCAGCCGCGGGTTTGGACGCGCGGGACCTGGAAGGCGGGCTGGTCCGGCTCGCGCTGGCGCACCGCGGCACCATGGAATCCTGCCCAGGCGGCGGCACTTGCGCCGTGCTGGCCCAGGCGGCGTGAGCGATACCTGCCGAGCGGCGCTGTGCTGACAGCTATCGCAACCGCCCGGTAGCGCACCGGCAGCACGTGCCGGGTGCTGGCGAATGGTGACGAAGTTGCACCGCAACCTGCTGCGGAGGAGCTGGGTGGAGGATGGGCCTTCGGATCGTGCCTGGCAGCGCGGGCGTCCTGCTCGCCCGCGCGATCGCGGGATTGATGGGCATCGAACCGGCGGCTTGTGAGCTAGAGCGGTTCCCGGACGGCGAACTGCGCCCAGCAGTGCGCCGGGTCCGCGGGGACGACGTTTACCTTCTTCAGCCGACCGGGCCGCCGGTCAGTGACTGCGTGATGGAACTGCTCCTTTTGCTGGATGCGTGCCGTCGGGGTGGCGCGGGGCGAGTGACGGCCGTTGTACCTTATTTCGGTTATGCCCGGCAGGATCGGCGAGACCGGGAGGGGGAGGCGATAGGCGTCAGGGTCATGGCCCACGCGCTGGCCGGAGCCGGCGCCGATCGGCTGGTGGTGGTCGATCCGCACACCGTGGCGCTGGAAGCGATGTGCGATGTTCCCGCTGAGATGCTGACGGCGGTGCCAACCCTGGCGGGCGCGATCGGCCCAGTGTGCGGCGGCGGGGCGGTGATAGTCGCGCCCGACCTCGGTGCGGTCAAGCTGGCCCGCCGCTATGGCGCGCTGCTCGGCGGGCCGGTCGCGGTCGTACATAAGACGAGGGTGAGCGGCACCGCGGTCCGCGCGGAAGATATCGCCGGTGATGTCGCGGGCCGGCCGGCCGTCATCGTCGACGACATGATCAGCACCGGCGCGACGATCGAGGCGGCCGCCCAGGTCGTCCTGGCACGCGGCGCCGAGCCTGGATTCGTCGTCGCCGCGACGCACGGGTTGCTGGTGGCAGATGCCGCCGACCGGCTGGCACGGCTCCCCATTGCTTGCGTTGTCGTCACCGACAGCCTGCCCTTGGCCAGTCCCCTGGGGGCCGGCGTTCAGGTGGTATCAATCGCGCCGCTGCTTGCCGACGCCATCAGCCGCATGCACCACGACGAGCCGCTTGGCGACCTGCTGGCCCCGGCCTGATCGCGAGTAGCGAAGGGCCGGGCCGCTGGCGGCGGCCCAGCGGGGCATGCCGAAACAGGCGCGCGCCCGGGGTTCGGGACCTTGGTCTCTACCTGCGGCCCCCTGCCTTCTGTAGACCGGGCAGAAGGTCGGACGGCAGGAGGTTTGCCTTGGACTGGGAGCCGATCGGCAAGCAGGCCCGCGGTGGCGTGAGCATCGAGCTCACCAACTATGACACGGTCGTCCGGGACTTCTCCTGGGAGCGGGCGCGCGCCGAGCTAGACGGCCTGCCCGGTGGGCGCGGGTGGAACATCGCCCATGAAGCCGTGGACCGG
>Ga0187819_10001865_pt1 | contig 10976 bp, 12 predicted proteins | sample NC_wetland_sal_i_15_FD_132411 | JGI IMG/M metagenome (GOLD analysis project Ga0187819, IMG submission 132411) | Wetland sediment microbial communities from Neuse River Estuary, North Carolina, USA - SO4_4 | ecosystem: Environmental > Aquatic > Freshwater > Wetlands > Sediment | place: USA... | reverse complement strand
GTTGGTTTTCGTGCTTTCGTTTGCAGTTTTCATTTTTTGTTTTCCAGAAGAGGGACTACGTGTTCCTTCACCTGTTCGGGAGTAAATGGCTTTCGAATATATCCTCGGGCTCCCATCGACAGAGCTTGCACTACATGAGACTCGCTGCCCTCGGTGGTAATCATGACCACGGGCACGCCTCTGCCGTGTTCGGCGGTTTGCAGTTGGCGTAAGAACTCAATGCCATCCATGACCGGCATATTGATATCGCAGAGAATCAGATCGACGCTGCTGTCTTGCAGAGCGCCCAATGCTTCCGCTCCATTCGCTGCCTCACGTACCTCGGCCAAGTCGATTCCGGCCTGGCGTATCGAACGCTCCACAATCTTTCGCATGACGGACGAATCATCTACGATCAGCGCGCGTACCTTGTTCATCGCTATCCATCCTGTGTCTCGCAGGCAGCCCACTCCGCGAGTCGAGGCAAACGGCAAGATCCGGCAGAAAATGTCAGGGTTGTCACAAGCTTGCGCTGCCTACGTTCACTCTATCGGCGGCGGAAGGGAGAACTTTAACCGGCAATCCGGCGGGAAACCGCGTGCGACTCAAAGCCCGACGCCGGCAGTTCCGCGACCGTGGGACCGCGAAACAGCAGATTGGCCACATCCTGGCCTGCGCTCAGACGCACCCAAACGTATCCTCCACAACCCACGGCACGCACTTCCTCCGCGCCCAGCTTAAGCACGTAGCCGCAGGTGATGCGCGCCATCTCCGCCGCATCCCGCCAGCCTTCGAACAAAAGATCGCCGGCGCCGCGCTGGAGTCCGCTGTGCTCGAGCGCCTGATCCATGGCGCTTCCGCTGATCAGACAGGCTTCCGTACGGCAGGCCAGCATCTGCTCTACCGCATAAAGGGCGGGGTAATCGATGCCTTCGCTGAAGGCAAGATAGAACATCCCAGTGCTGGGCACAAATTGCAGCGGCAACATGTGAAAGGCCTCGAGCCAGCGGAAGGGTAGCAGGCGCAGGGTGCGCGAGTCTGGATTGACTCCAGACGTCAGCACTGGGCAGGCCCACTGCACGCCCAGCGCCGCAGTCACTTGCTGCTCGGTCGCGTAGCCCATTTTCTCCAGCCACTCGCCCAGCCGATGCCGGCCGCTCTCCTTTTGCGCTTCCAGAGCGGAGCGCAACTGCTGGTTCGTCAGTTGTCCGCGCGAAAGCAGCAACAAGCCGAGCGGGATGCGGTGGCGGACGGAAGCCGCGGGCAGGGCTGCGGTCGAGATACGGCTTAGGCACTCCCGCATTGCGTTCTCAAAACACTGCGCCGCGCAGTAGCGCGTCCCGTCGAGACGGATGGCTGCATTCCACCAACGGGCGCGCTTAAACAGCCGCCGTGCCAGCGTACAGCCCGCCTCTCCGCAGTGGGGAAGGGCGCGCTGCCAATAGCCCCGGGCACGAGCCAGGCATTTGCTCCCACCCGCCGCTGGTACCGCCTCATGCTTCATGTTTCATCCTGCTAATGGCGGCGACTGTACTTCGAGAACGCGCAACCCGTAGTTGCCGTCCACTACCACCACCTCTCCGCGGGCGATGACCCGGCCGTCCAGCAGCAAATCGACCGGCTCGTCAATGGTGCGGTCGAGCTCCACCACCGATCCTGCGCCTAACTCGAGGATCTCGCGCAGCAGCATGCTGCGCTCGCCGAAGCGCAGCATCACCTCGAGTTCCACATCCAGCAGCAGGTCAAGATTGCCCTCCACAATTCCCGCCCTGGGCGGGGGCATGGCGTTCCCGACTTCCGTTGCCGCCTCAACTCCCGCGGTTGGCGGAGGCACGTCATTCCCAGCTTCCGTTGTTACTTCGGGTGGCTTGCTTTCAGTGGATGGAGGAGCGACCGCAAGCGCGGTACTCAGGGCGGCATTCAATTGCCACTCCACCCAGATGCGGACGGAAGCGTCGCCGCTTGGTCCGATCCAGCCGCTGGCGCCGGAAGGCCAGGAGGGAACCGCAGCGGCTTGCGGGCGCAACTGCACTTCCCCCCAGCGCGGCTTCAGCGCGCTGGCGGCATAGCCGGCAACCTGGCGAAGCAGTTCTTCCACCGCTTCCCGGTAATCGGACTTGAACTCGGCCGCGGCATCCTGGGTTTCGCCCAGGAATAGTTGCCCCACCGCCAAAGCCACCGCCAGCGGAATCCGCAGGGCCATCTCTCCCTGTAACCCTCCGTCTGCCGCCACCAGAAACTGCAAGTCGGTTTCGCCATGCGCCGGAGCTTCCGCCGGAACTTCCGCCAGACAATCCACAGCCACGGGCGAGCCGGAAATCTGTCCCAACACTTGCGCCAAGCTTTGCGCCCACAGGCGCATGTACGCGCGGGCTTCCTCGCCGGCCAGCGCGGGCGCTGGGCTCATTTCCGGAGAAGCTTCGTCCGTCATGGAACCAGCCTCCTTTCCGGCGCCGCCGCCGAGCGTTCGAGGATGTGGGCCACGCGGGACGTACCCAGACGCGCCGCCGCAGCACGAAACAGCTGGCAATCGCCCACCCGCAGGGCGGCGGGACGCTCGACCGGACAGCGCAAAGCCAGCAATTTGCCGGGGACCAGGTGAATCAGCTCACGCAGCGGCACGTTCGCAATCTTCATGCCCAGTTCCAGACGAAACGGGCACTCCAGCAAATGCTCGCGCATGTGCTGGCTGGCGCCGGGCTGGACGCGGCGTTTGGCGCGCACCCAGGCCGCCGCCATCTTGCGCAGGAGGGCGTTGGAGACGACCGCGGGAAACACCAGGTTCAAGGTTCCCCGGCTTTCCGCGACGTTGACTTCGAAGCTGAGGGAGAGGGTTTTTTCCTCCGGGGGCATCAACCGCTGCACCGAATCTCCGGTTTGCCGGCCTTCGAATTCAAACTGCAGCGCCAGAATCTGCCAGGCGCTTTGCAATTCGCGGCAGATGATGCGCATCACCGTCTCCAAAATCTGCTCCTCAATGCCGGTGATCTGCCGCTCGGGCGATGCCCCTTTGCCTTCGCCGCCCAGCAGAACGTCAATCAGCGGAAAGGCGACGGCCAGGTCGAGCTGCAGTAGAGCCGCCGCTTCCACCGGCAACAGCTTGCAGGTGGCGAGATAGGTCACCTCAGGAACACGAGTCAGGAATTCCCCGTAGGTCAGGTGCTCGGCGGAGGCCAGCGCAGCGGTGAACGCGACCCGCAGGTAGGCCCCGACGGAGTGCGTCAGATTGCGGGCGAAGCCTTCATGCAGGGTGCTGATGGACTGCACCTGCTCGCGCCCGATCTCCCCCGCCTGCCGCGCATCCCAGCGGGTGACCACCGCCTCCCGGCCCTGGGTTGCCCTACCCGCCGCAGTGCCGCGGGCGGCCTGGACCATGGCATCGATTTCCTGCTGATTGAGGACTTTTTCCATCTCACCGATCCTTTACACGCCGCTCGTCGCGTCGGTCGAACACTCCGGCGCCGGGCGCAGGCGGCTCAGTTCGGCTAGCCGGGCCCGCAGACGAATCACCGCCATGGAGTGGATCTGCGAGACCCGCGACTCCCCCACGCCCAGCACCGCCCCCACTTCCTTCATGGTCAGCTCCTCGAAATAGTAGAGGGCCAGCACCTGGCGCTCTTTTTCGGGAAGCTCGGCAATGGCCCGCGTCAGCAGCTCTTTCATCTCCGAACGCAGGCAGAGCAGCAACGGAGTCTCCTCCGGATCATTGGGCAGATATTCGCACAGGTCTTCTTCCACTCCGTCGCGCGGCGACATGACCCGCAGGCTGCCGACCTCGAGGCCATCGATTTCGCCTAGCAACAGCTGCAATCCATGTAGATCCAGACCCATTTCCCCGGCCAGCTCCGATTCGCTGGGGTTGCGCCCCAACTCCGAGCACAAACGGTTGTGCGCTTCTTCGATCTGGCGCGCTTTGCGCCGCAAGTCGCGCGGGCTCCAGTCCATTTCCCGCAGGCTGTCGAGGATGGCGCCGCGGATACGGAACTTGGCATACGAGCCAAACTGCACCTGCTTGCTGCGGTCATATTTCTGCAGTGCGTCGATCAGCCCCACCACCCCGGCATGCACCAGATCTTCAAAGGGAACGTGGCGGGGAAGCCGTTCGTGAATGCGGCGCGCGATATAGCGCACCTGGGGAAGCTGCTCCATCAGCAGGCGCTCCCGCTCTTCTTCGTTCTGCCACGACGTGTAGGCTTGCTTGGTCGCTTCCCTCATGTGGTTCTCCTCTTCATCGCACCGTCCCCAGTGACTGCACCGAAACCACGGGAGGAATCTCGCTTGGCGAAAGCACTACCAGCTTGGGCAGGAAGGGCTCGAGCAGGCGCTTCAGGTGGAAGCGTGCCGGCGTCGAACACAGCAGCACCGGGCTGGCCACTGCCACCTGATCCCCTGCCAGACGGCGCAGCCCTTCGAGAATGCGGCGCACCAGCGAGGGCTGCAGGCCGGTGCTGGCGCTGGTAACGGAGGCGGCGCTGAAGGCGCGGCTGAGTTCCTCTTCAATCCCGCTGTCGAGGGTGACCACGCGCAGGCTGCTGCCTTCGAGCAGCGGCCGCACCAGGGCCCGTCCCAGGGCTTGCCGGGCCGCCTCCACCAGCAGCACCGGATGTTTGCTCACCGCCGCGGTATCGATCAAAGTTTCGAGAATGGTGGCCAGGTCGCGAATCGAAACCTGCTCGCGCAAAAGCTGCTGTAGAACCTTGTGCACCTCTCCCAGGCTGAGCAGCTTGGGCACCAGCTCTTCCACCAGTTTGGGATGGCTCTCCGCCAGGCGGTCGAGCAGCCTCTTGACCTCCTGCCGGGTGAGCAGTTCGGAGGCGTGCTGCTTGATGACCTCGGCTAAATGCGTAGCCAGCACCGAAGTCTGATCCACCACCGCGTAGCCCTTGGCCAGAGCCTCGTTCTGCAACCCAGCCGCGATCCACAAAGCGGAGACTCCGAAGGCGGGCTCGCGGGTGGGGGTACCGGCGAGCGGTGGCGGAGCGGCATCAGAGCTGATGGCCAGCAGGCGAGCGTCCGCCATCTCCCAGCGCGCGATTTCCACTCCCCGCAGCGAGACCACATACTCCTGCGGTTTGAAGCGGGCGTTGTCGGTGATGTGCACCGGGGGAACGATGAAACCCAGTTGCACCGCCAAGTTGCTGCGCAGAGCGCGCACTCGGGCCAGCAGTTGCCCGCCGCGCTGCACGTCGACCAAAGTCACCAGCGCATAGCCCACTTCCAAACTCAACTCGTCGAGCTTGAGCAGATCCTCCATGGATTCCGGTGCGGGCTTCTTTTCGCCCGCGCCGGCACCACCAGGTTTCTCCGTGGTGGGCCGGGGGGCACGCCACGCCAATATCCCCACCACGCCCGCCAGCAGAAAGAAAGAGAACTTGGGCAGGCCGGGAATAGCCGCCAGCGCCAGCATGACCCCGGCGGCGATGAACAGCGGACGGCGTCCGGAAAACACCTGCTTGCCCAGATCGCTGGCCAGACTCGTTCCCGAGGAGGCGCGAGTGACCACGATGCCGCCCGCCATCGAGACCAGCAGCGACGGGATCATGGTCACCAGGCCGTCGCCCACGGTCAGCACGGTGTAGGTCTTCAGGGCTTCGCGAAAGGGAATGTCGAGCTGGAAGACGCCAATGAGAAAACCGGCGATGATGTTGACCGCGGTAATCAGGATGGTGGCCAGAGCATCGCGCTGATTGAAGCGGGCAGCGCCGTCCATGGCGCCGTAAAATTCGGCCTCGTGGGCAATCTGCTCACGGCGGGCGCGCGCCCCGGCCTCGTCGATGAGACCGGCATTGAGGTCGGCGTCAATCGCCATCTGCTTGCCCGGCAAGGCATCGAGCGTAAAGCGGGCGGTCACCTCGGCGGTCCGCACCGCGCCGTGGCTGACCACAATGTACTGGATGGCGATCAAGGCCAGGAACAGCACGAAGCCCACTACGTAATTGCCCCCCACCACGAACTGGCCGAAGGCTTGAATCACTTGTCCGGCGGCGGCGGCACCTTCCGTGCCGTGCAACAGGATCCGCCGGCTGGAAGCCAGATTCAGCGACAGACGGAGCAGGGTGAGCAAAAGCAAGAGGCTGGGAAACACCGAGAACTGCGCCGGGCGGAGAATGTTGATCGCCGAGAGCAGCACCAGGATGGAAGCGGTAATGCTCGTGGCCAGCAGCAGGTCGAGCAGAAACGACGGCATGGGCACCAGCATCACAAACACCAGCGCCACCGCGGCCACCGGCACCGCCCATTCCACCACCCGATTGCGCGTCCCCGGCAGCGCGTGGGTATTTTCCGCCATGGCTTACCTGCCTCCCCGGGCGCTGGCCCGCTGGGCGCACGCATGTTCGGCGCGTTCCTGGGCGCGGTAGATGGCGGCCAGAATGGCTGCAACCACGGCGTACAATTTGGGCGGAATCGATTGCCCCACTTCGACCGCGCGGTAGAGGGCATGAGCCAGGGGCGGATTCTCGATTAAAGGAATACCCTGCCAGCGGGCGATGTCTTTGATCTGCCGGGCCAGACGGTTGCGCCCTTTGGCCACTACCGTAGGCGCCGCCATCTCCGTCCGGTAGACCAGCGCCACCGCAAACTCGTTGGGGTTGGTGATGACCACCGAGGCCTGCTTGACCTCCTGCAGCATGCGCCGCCGCCGCACCTGCGCCCGCAGTCGGCGCATGCGGGCTTTTACCGTGGGATGTCCCTCCGTCTCCTTGTATTCGTCTTTCAATTCCTGCCGGCTCATGCGCAGGTCGCCGGCGAGTTTCTGGCGCTCGATCAGGTAGTCCACGCCCGACCACACCAGCAGCACTAGCGCAGACTTCCACGCTACTTCGAAAATCAGGGCCAAGTGATAGCGGGCAATCCCGGCCACCTGCAGGCGCCCGAGGTGCAGCAGGCTGCCCCATTCGCGGGCGAGGACGCTGATGGCCAGACAGACGATGGCTGTTCCCGGCAGCAGAGATTTCAGCAGACGTCCGAGCGAGGGCAGGGAGAACAGTTGCTCGAGCCGGGTGGCCGGGCTGAGCCGGGAAAAGTTGGGCTGCAGCGCGGCAGGAACCACCACCAGCCCGCCCTGGGACACGGCTCCTACAGTCGCCGCCAGCCAACTCAGCCCGACCACGAGTCCGGTGGCGCGCACCACGGCGAAGCCTGCCAAGGCCAGCAGCGGAGCTGCACCGGAGCCACCCGTCTGGACTGCGGCGTCGAGCGAAAGCTGTAACAACTCGCGCCATTGCGTGGCAAACCTGGGGACCTGTGCGGCCAGGACTACCACGGTGGTGCCGACCGCCAGCCCCGAGATCAGATCGCGGCTGTGGGCTAGTTGTCCCTTCTCCCGCGCCTTCTGCCGTCTGCGCGGTGTTGCCTGTTCGGTCTTATCGCCATTTGCCATGGTTTCTCTTTATTTAGTGGGCCAGATGCAGAAGCCGCTCCCCCAGCGAAATTCCGGCGGCGAAGCGCCGTTCAAAAATGCCGGGCCACATCAGTAGCATGCCGGCAAAGACAGACAGGGCCAGCAGCGTCTTGATGGGCAGTCCCAAAAACAGGACCGGTATCTGAGGAGAGGCCTTGGCCAGAAAACCGAGCGTGATATCCACCAGCATGGTGGCCACCACCACCGGGGCTGCCATCTGCATTCCGGCCAGCCAGATTCCTCCGGCCGCCCGCAGCAGGGTGGAGCTCGCCGCGAGGTTTGCCAGACCGCTGCCCGGGGGCAGGTAGGTAAAGCTCGCCGCCAGACCGCGCAGCAGCCAGTGGTGCACATTGAGCTGGAGAAAAATCAGTACTGCCAGCAATTGCTGAAAGGTGGCCATGACCGGAGTGTCTGCCTGGGTTTGCGGATCGAGCAGGGTGACCAGGGAATACCCCGCCTGCATGCCCAGAACTTGTCCCGCCATTTGCGCCGCCTCCAGCACGAACTGCACCGCCAGTCCCAGCAGCAAGCCGGTCACAACCTCGGCGCTGACGATTCCCATCCAGGCGAGAACGCCGTTGCCGACCACAACCGGACGGCAAACGGGGTAGAGCAGGGCGGTCAGGGTCACGGTGAGCGCCAGCTTGACTTGGAGGGGATTGCTCTCGCTGCTGAAGAAAGGCGCAAACAACATCACGCCGCCGACGCGTACACCGATGAAGAGTGCCGCCGCGATCGCCGATTCCAGGTGCAGAGTTTCCATAGGCGTCTAATGCAAGTAGGGCCGGAAATCGGAAAACAGCATCACCGTGAATACAGTTATGCGGCGCACCAGCCAGGGCAGCAGAAGAAACACGGCAGTGCCCACGGCCGCCAGCCGGGGCACGGTCGAAAGGGTCTGCTCCTGCAGGGAGGTCAGCACCTGCGCCAAGCTGATCAGCAGGCTTACCACGGTGGCGATGGCCAGCAGCGGCGCCGCCATCCAAAAAGCGGCCTCCAAAGTTTTGCGGGCCAGTTCTACGGTCTGTTGCGGGGACACGGCGCTCTCCTTCTTCTTAGGCAAAACTCTTCAGCAGAGAACCCACCAGCAGGTTCCAGCCATCCACCATGACGAACAGCAGAATCTTGAGCGGGGTGGAAATCACCACCGGCGGTAACTGCAGCATGCCCACCGACGTCGTAATCGCCGCCACCACCATGTCCACCACCAGAAAGGACAGATAGAGGGCGGCGCCGATCTGGAATCCGGCTTTCAGCTCCGACAACATGTAAGCCGGCATCACCACCCGCATGGCCAGATCCTCGGGCCGCGCCGGGCGGGGTTCTTTGGCCAATTCCAAGAACAGGGCCAGATCTTTTTCCCGGGCGTAACGCAGCATGAACTGCTCGACCGGCGCCGCTCCCAGCTCCACCGCTTCGATGGCGTCGACCCGGCCTTCCTCAAACGGCAAAATTGCCTTTTGCTGGACAGCCGCGATCACCGGCTGCATCAGAAAGAAGGTCAGAATCAAAGACAGCCCGATCAGGGTCTGGTTGCTGGGTGTGGTCTGCGTCCCCAACGCCTGGCGCAGGAAGTGAAACACCACCAGCAGGCGCGCGAACGGCGTCATGGCCAGCAGCAGGGCGGGCAGCAGGGTCAACAGGGTGAGCAGTACGACAATGTTCCAGGGCACCGACCCGCTCGCGCCCCCTGGAGCCGTCCAAGGCAGGGCTGTGCGGGAATGAGGACGCGGTGCCGCTGCCCAAGCACCGGGAACCAGCAGCAACATGACGATGGCTGCGAGAACAGCGCTGGCTGTGAAACGAACCTTCATCGCTCATCCTTCATTCTTCTCCCGCCTCAGCCACAGCGGATCATGTCTCCGTTAACAAACTCCCACAGCGGAACCTCTTCCCTTCGGCTAGCGTCTTGGTTTGGCTGCGGAACCTCCGCCGGGCCGGAAAGCACCGCCAGCATGGCGAGGGAATTGCCCGTCCCACCGACCAGGAACTTGCGCTGGCCAAACTCGACCACGCTGAGAAAGCGTTTTTCTCCCAGGGCAAGGTTTTCGCAGACGCGCAACTGCCGTGGCGGACCCGTCCTGCAAGAGCGGACGAGCGTCCGCAGCGCGTGTCTCGTCTGCTGCCAAAATGCGCGGTTGAGTTTGGGCTTTGCATGCTTGTCTTCCATGCCATCTCTCCTGTTTCAGCTCAGACCAACTCGGTCAGGCGCACCGCCAAATGGCTGTCCACCACTTCGAACTCTCCCCGCGCGATCAGTTTTCCGTTGACCCGCAGAGGAACATCGCTGCCTACACGCCAGTGCGAATTGATCACCGAATTCTTCTGCAGCCGCAATACATCGGCGACTTTGAAGCCGGGGAGCGTCATGTCCACCGTCAATTCGCAGCGCAGGGTCAGGGCCTGCAACCAGGCCTCGGCATTGGCCGGGGCTACCTCGTCTACGAGTTTGGGGACGGTCGCTAACCCAGCCATCGCAGTGCCGTACTCAAGAAACGGAAAGCACATGGCGGGCCGCTCGGTAGGATCGAAGGTGCGCCCGCGCATTTGTTGCTGGCTCTGAAGTTGCGCGACGGCGAGAGCCAGTCGCTCCCCGAGAGGAAGAGCAGGGCAGGCAAAACAAGGTGAAGCTTAAGAAGACCTCATTAAGAACTTCTGAAAATTGTGCCCCACCTTGCAGCCAAGGCAGGGCACGAGACCAGCATCCTGCTCAAAATTTGTATTATGTTGCTGGCATCATGTTGATGGTGTCGGACATGATGGTGTCGAATGTGGTCACCGCTTTCGCATTCGCTTCGAAGGCATTTTGCGCCACGATCAGGTTGGCGAATTCGGTGGAAATATCCACGTTGGAGAGTTCGAGCGCCCCTCCCGCCAGCGTACCGGTTCCCGCCGTTCCCGGAGTTCCAATCACTGCCTGCCCCGAGGCTAGCGTGGCGGTGTAGTTGGTGTTGCCCACGCGCTGCAATCCTTGAACGTTCGCGAAGTTAGCCAAGGCCACTTGGCCCAAGGCAGCGGTGGTTCCGTTGCTGAACGAGCCGGTGATGGTGCCATTGGAACCGATGGTGAAGTCGGTCAAGGTGCCGCTGCTGCTGCCGTTCTGTTGGGCCGAGGAGGTGCTGCTCGAACCCGCGACTTGAGTGATGACTGGGGTTGTGCCGTTCAGCAAATCCCAAGCGAACGTCATGTTCGACGCGCCATCGGCTAACGACGTTGCGGTGATCCCGGTGACGTTGGCAGCCGGACTGGTAAGGTTGCCGTTGCCATCAAACGTCAAGGTTCCGCTATTCAGAATTCCAGTTTGAGCGACCGGAGCGCCTCCGCCTTTGGGCACCAGAGGATTCAGGTCGGTTGCAGGAATGGAGACCGAGTAGTTCCAGGTGTTGGCTGCGGTCTTGTTGAAGGTGAACGTCAGGGTGTGGCTCACACCCAAGGAATCATAGATGTTCAACGGAGTGGAGAAGGTGTCACCCACGGCAGCGCTGGCGTCCAGGTTGGTCTGGATCTGCACCGTGCTGGTGGCCACCGGTGGGCTGATGGTGCCGGCGCCCAGCTGCAAGGGGGCCAAGGCCTGGCCGGTGTTCACCACTCCGTT
>Ga0187819_10001864_pt1 | contig 10979 bp, 6 predicted proteins | sample NC_wetland_sal_i_15_FD_132411 | JGI IMG/M metagenome (GOLD analysis project Ga0187819, IMG submission 132411) | Wetland sediment microbial communities from Neuse River Estuary, North Carolina, USA - SO4_4 | ecosystem: Environmental > Aquatic > Freshwater > Wetlands > Sediment | place: USA: North... | reverse complement strand
TGGTGGGCGTCGCCAGCCACCTCAGAAGAAGCCGTCCGGCGACTTATGTTACCCGCGAAATGATCCGGCGCATTGCCAAACAGATTGCGCGCATGACGCTGGAGCAGCGGCGGAAGGTCCCGGGAATCGGTCCGCGACGGGCTGAGATTATTTGTGCCGGCGCGGTCGTATTTGCCGAATTGCTGGAGCGATGCCATCTTGCCGGTTTTCGCTATTCGGCGTTGGGCCTGCGCGACGGCATCCTCGCCCAGATGGCGGCGGACTACGACCGCAGCACGAGATCGGGCCGGGCCATTGAATCGGAGCGGTGGGAGTCGATCAAGCGCGCCGTCGAACATTACCGGGTCGACCTGCATCATGCGCTGCATGTGCGCGACGCGGCCTTGCTGCTGTTTTCCTCGCTGAAGTCGGTGCACCAGCTTCCTGCGGAATATCGCGAATGGCTTTCCGCCGCGGCCATGCTGTTCGAAGTGGGCGACTACGTAAACCGCAACGGACACCACCGCCACACTTACTACATCATCGCGAACTCGGAAATTCTCGGCTACACGCCACAGCAACGGCGGATGATTGGCTGCATCGCGCGCTACCTGGGAAAGTCGCGACCTACTGCGGGAGAGGGCCCGATGAGCGCGTTGAGTCCGGAAGAGCGGGAGAAGGTAACCAAAGCGTCGGTCCTGCTCCGCATCGCGCGGGCGCTCAATATGGGGAGAAGTCAGTCCGTCGGGAAGGTCGCAGTCTCGGCGCGCAACGGCAGAGTCACCATGAAGCTGACGCCGTGCGGAAAGGCGAGTGTGGACCTGGAAGTATGGTCGATTGAGAAGGACCGCGACTACTTCCGCGAAGTCTTCGGCCGCGAACTTTCTGTAGCCGCGGCGTGAAGCGTGCGCAGGATGCGGGGCGTGATGCACCAGCTTAGCGACCCGGAATTGCGCCGCATTTCCACCTTGGCCACCGCTCCTTTCTTGAGCTCGACCACGGCTTCGCATCCGCTGTCGCTGATCACGCGCCCCAGAAATTCGCCCAGGTTCGGGTTATGCCCCACCAGCAGCACGGCGTCTTGGCGGGCATACCTTTCCAGCATCTTCTGAAAATCCGAGAAGCCAGCCTGCGGACGCAGCGCGTTTTCCTTGACCAGCTTGCCTTCGTGCCCCATTTCGTTTCCCACCAGCGCCGCGGTTTGCGTGGAGCGTTTGAGGGGACTGGTGACGATGACTTCCACCTGCACGCCCAGCGCGGCCAGGGCGCGCCCGATATAGCCGCATTGCTCGATGCCGTCTTTATCGAGGCCGCGCTTTTCGTCCTTCTTGGCGCTGCTCAAGGTTTGCCCGGCACTGGCATGGCGCAAAAAATAGAGAAACATTCGAAGTGATGATTCCTTTCCCATCGGAGCGCGGGTTTAGCCGGCTGCGAAAAAACGACCGTTCCGTATCAGGGCATGACTTTGGCAATACCCTTTAGCGCGCGCCCAATCAAACTACGCCCGTTCGAAGGCCGCTGCCGCGAAGGAGAAGAAGACCGGTGCGGAATCGCCGCCGGGATCTCCTCCGGCGTCTTGCTGCCTTCCGCCAGCGCAATCAGAAAGTCCTGGGCGCAGAAGGCGGCACTACCTCGCGGCGGCCGCTTGCCGCGTCCCTTTGGCGATTGCCAGGAACGCAGGTAGCGGCCGTCTTTTTGCAGAAATCGCGATTTCACATTGTCGGCGAGATACGCCGCCAGAATCTCGTGCACCACGCGGTCGCGCAAGAGCGGGTTCTTGAGCGGGAACAAAACTTCGACGCGCCCGTGCAGATTGCGGTTCATCCAATCGGCGCTGCCCACGTAGACTTCGGGCTCGCCGCCGTTCTCGAAGTAAAAGATGCGGCTGTGCTCGAGAAACCGGCCCAGGATGCTGCGCACGCGGATGCGGTCGCTCAGGCCGCGCACCCCCGGCCGCAGCGCGCACATACCCCGCACCAGGAGCTCAATCTCCACCCCGGCCTGCGAAGCGCGGTACAGAGCTTGGATGATATGCACGTCGAGCAGGGCGTTCATTTTGGCCACGATGCGCGCGGGCCGCCCCTGGCGCGCATGCTCCGCTTCGCGCTCGATCAGGCTCATGCATTTTTCCGCCATATCGAGCGGCGCCACCAGCAGCGGTCCGTAGCTGGGATGTTCGGCATAGGCGGTCAGAAAACTGAAAACATCGTGCACCGCGCTGGTAATCTCCGGGTTGGCCGTGAGCAGGCTGAGATCGGTATAGATGCGGGCCGTAACCGCGTTGTAGTTTCCCGTACCCAGGTGCGCGTATTGACGAGTTACGCCGTCGGGATCGCGCCGCACCAGCAGAGAAAGCTTGCAGTGCGTCTTCAGAGCGACCAGCCCGTGGAAGACCTGCACGCCAGCATCTTCCAGATCGCGCGCCCAGCGGATGTTCGACGCCTCATCGAAGCGCGCTTTCAGCTCGACGACCGCTGTAACTTCCTTGTGTGCCGCCGCCGCCATCAGCGCCTGAACCACCTGCGAATGCTCGCCCGTCCGGTACAGCGTCTGCTTGATGGAGAGCACGCGCTCGTCTTCGGCGGCCGCCTTAACGAACGACAGAACGGCATCGTAGGAATCGTAGGGATGGTGCAGCAGAATGTCGTGCCGGCGCAACTCCTCAAACAGATCGTGCGACTTCGCGGTCAGCCGCAGCTCCCGGGGCACATAGGCGTGAAATTTCAAGTCCGGCCGCGCCGCTCCATCGTAAATGTTAAACAGGCGAGAAAGATTCACGGGGCCGTTGACCGGGAAAATCTGCCAGGGCTCGAGTTCGAACACTGTGCCCAGCCGCTCGATGATCTCGGGGTTAGCTTCGGACTCGATCTCCATCCGCACCGCGTCGCCTTTGCGGCGGTTGTGCAATTCCGCGCGCACCGATTCCAGCAGACTGCGCGATTCTTCTTCCTGCAGATAAAGGTTGCTGTTGCGGGTGACGCGGAAGGCAGCGGAAGAAACGATGTCGTACCCTTTGTACATCCGCGCCGCATGATGGACGACCAGGTCGGCAAGAAAAATGAAATCGATGGTCCCGGCGGACGGGAGGCGGACTAACCGCGGAAGCGCTCGCGGAACGGTGACGACTCCGGTATACGTGAGCGATGAACGCCGGCGGCGGCGCAATAACAGGCCCACGCACAGCGCCTTGTTGATCACGCGCGGAAAGGGATGCGCCGGGTCCACCGTGACCGGAGTGAGCAGCGGATCGAGCTCCCGCTCGCAGTAGTCGTCCACGAAGGCCAACGCCGCCTCATCCAGTTCGTCGATGCCGAGGACACGAATTCCCTGCTCCGCCAGTTCCGGCCGCAGACGCTCGTTCCAGCAGGAATATTGTTCTTCGACGAACTCGTGGGTTGCGTCTTTGATCAGCTCCCGCTCCTCCACCATGGTGAGACCGTCGTGAGTGGTGGAGTTGTGGCCGTCTTCCAGTTGCTGCAGCAGGCCGCCGACCCGGACCTCAAAGAATTCGTCCAGATTGCTGGCCGAAATCGCCAGGAACTTGACGCGTTCGAGCAGCGGATTGCGGAGATCTCCGGCCTCTTCCAGCACGCGCCCATTAAATTTCAGCCACGAGGCTTCGCGGTTGAGAAGCGTGGCGCGATTATTCAGAGTTGTTCGAACCATTCTTGTCCAACTATCTTTCCCAAAACAAAATACAGAGGTCCTTCCCCTTCGGCTCCGCTCAGGGTCAGGATGGCAGTGTGTCGCAGATAGGGGTATCGATCAACGTAGGCTACGGCCCGACCACGCGTTCTTTGTTGGGTCCGAACGATGAGGGGCTCATGGGACCGGCAATAGTATACCAAGACGCGAAAAGGGCGCAGGCCTGTGAGCCCGCGCCCTTTGTTTTCGCTTTCCAAGAACAGCGGTTACTGGATCTTTTGAATCGTCGCCTGTTCCATTTCCACTAAGTTCTTGGGCAACTTGGCATAGTCCAGATTCTCCACCATTCCCTGGCCGTCTTTGAGCATCCAGTGGAGAAAATCCACCGTGATCTTTGCCTTGTTCGCATCCTTCCACCGGGTCGGAACCAGCAGATAGGTGAAACTGGCGATGGGGTAGGCTTCCTTGCCGGGAGCATTGGTGATGGAGACGCGGAAATCGCCGGGCGTGAACTTGGCCGCCGCGGCGGCCGCCGTGGTCGATTCGAGGCTCGCCTTGATGAAGTTCCCGGCGGCGTTCTTCACCACTCCGAAGGGAACTTTATTTTGCAGAGCGTAGATCAGCTCCACATAGCCGATAGAACCGTCGGTCTGGCGGACCAGGCCCGTCACCCCTTCGTTGCCCTTGCCACCGAGCCCGACCGGCCAGCTGACTGAAGTGTTACTGCCGACGCCTGACTTCCACTCGGGGCTCACCTTGGAAAGATAATCGGTCCACACGAATGTGGTACCGCTGCCGTCAGAACGATGGACCACCACGATTCCCGTGTCGGGAAGCTTCACGCCGGGATTGGCTTTTGCGATGGCCGGGTCACTCCACTTCGAGATCTTGCCGAGATAGATCCCTGCGAGCGCCTCGGGCGTGAACTTCAATTCGGCCGTGACCCCTTTGATGTTATAGGAGGGAACCACCGAGCCAAGCACGGTCGGCAACTGCACGAAGGGCACGGGGATTTGCTTTACCAGATCGTCCTTGAGAGGCATATCGCTGGCGCCGAAATCCACGGTGCCGGCCTTGAGTTGGTTGATGCCGCCACCGCTGCCGATCGACTGGTAGTTGATCTGTACGTCCGGATGCAGCTTGTTGTATTCGCTGAACCACTTGGAATAGATGGGATAGGGGAAGGTGGCGCCGGCTCCATTCAACGTGGTCTGCGCCATGACGGGCAGCGCCAAGGCAAGAACTGCCAACCAGAGCGCGAAGCGATATGTCGGACGTGTCACTAGACGAGTCCTCCTTATTGTATTTGGTGCGCAATCTTGTTTTATGAGTGAAGTGTTAAAGACAGGTTACAACCGCGTGAATTTCTGATGAACCCCCTTGGTTTTCCAGAGACTTAGCGGCTGGCGCGCTGGTCGAGCCGCGCCAGTTCCCGGCCGAATAGCGCGTTGTCGGGGAAGTCGCGTTGCAGCGCCCGCAGGAGTTCGCGGGCCCGCGGCAAATCGTTCTCGCGCACATAAGCAATCGCCAACAGGATGCGCGCGAACGGGGCGAGCAGATGGCCTTGCACCGCAGTCGTCTGGAGCTCGGCAATTCCGCCGGCTTTGTCACCCTCCACGCCACCGAGGCGCAGGATCCAGCGTACCGGAGCAGCCATCGATCCAACGATGTAACGGCTGACGCCGCTGGCCAGATGAGCGTCATAGCAATCCGGATCGGCCGCGAGCAGTTGCTGCGCCCAGGCCGTCGCCTCTTTGGTGTAGCGCAGCGACGCCAAATTGCGCTTTTCGATAAGCGCCGTGAAGTCCGAACGCAGACCGGCGGCAAACGTCATTGCCAGAAGCGCGTCGCGGTCCCGAGGATCCCCGCTTAGCCTTGACTGGGCCAGGCTTTCCGCGCGGCCGAGTTGCTGCTCGAAACGTGCGCGCTGTGCCGGATCGGCTGCGTACTTCTTCCGCGCCGCGAAGATGGAGTGGTCCTGATAGAACTGCGCTTCCTGCACCCCGAGGCGGTTGAATTCGGAAAAAAAGATGGCCGCCGCCTCGCTCGCTGGACCCATCGGATCTTGAGGATTGAGTTTTTCCCACGAGTCGAATTCTCTCTCCGCACCGCCAAAATCCAGATCGTAGAGCCGGCCGAATCCGCGATCGAGTCCTGCCGAGGGCAGTTCTGCAACCGCCGGGGATGCAGCCAGGGATGGCACGACCGTGGCCATGGCAAGGATTACCGCCCAGGTCCATTTTCGACGAGCGCCATGCCAGAATCGAACGTTCGCAAGGATGCATCCAGACATGTATGGAGTTTGATGCGAATTCCCGGCTTTCGAGTGAAACTTCCAGCGCAAATCCGCATCTTTCTGGCAAACTGCTTGCGGTGAGGACGACTCGGTTTGACTGACAATATCCGTTATGCACGCGGCTGGCCTGGAATTGAACCGCGCTGGACTTCGAGCGCCAAGACCGGCATAGGCACGGCCCTGAACCTCCACAGCAAGGTTTGGTTCACGCTGAGTCATGGCATCCTGAATGAAATCTATTTTCCCCGCGTCGACCAGGCCTGCACCCGCGACTTCGGCCTGATTGTCACCGATGGCCGTCAGTTCTTCTCCGAAGAAAAACGCCATTGTACCTTCCAGAACCTTCCGATCTCGCCCGGAGTGCCTGCCTACGAACTGACCAATACCTGCATGACGGGACGCTACCGGATCGAAAAGGAAGTGCTGACCGATCCCTGGCGAAACGTGGTGTTGCAGAAGATCCGCTTCGTGCCGCTCCACGGAAAGCTCGGAGACTACCGCCTGTATGCGCTGTTGGCGTCGCACCTGGCGAATATGGGATGTGGCAATACCGGCTGGGTGGGGCATTACAAGGGGAAGCCGATGCTCTTTGCCCAGCGCGATTCGAGCGCGCTCGCCCTGGCTTGCTCCGCGCCGTGGCTAAAACGGTCCGTCGGATTTGCCGGCGTATCGGACGGCTGGCAGGATCTGTCACAGCATTTCCAGATGACGTGGGAGTCCGACCGCGCCGAAAACGGCAACATCGCGCTTACGGCTGAAATTGACCTCGCTGCTTCGAACGGCGAATTCATCCTCGCGTTAGGCTTTGGCGGAATCTGGGCGGAAGCGGGTCAGCAAGCCCTCTCTTCCCTGCTCACTCCTTACGAAACGGTTCGCAAAGATTACGTCTTTCACTGGCAGAACTGGCAGCGGACGCTGAGAAAACTCGACGACAAGCCGCGCAAAAAAGACTTGTACCGGGCCAGCGTGGCGGTTCTACGCAGCCACGAATCGAAGGACTTCCTCGGCGGCATCATCGCCAGCCTCTCCATTCCCTGGGGCTTCAATAAGGGAGACGAAGACCTGGGCGGTTATCACCTCGTCTGGCCGCGCGATCTGGTCGAGAATGCCGGCGGGTTGCTGGCGGCGGGCGCTTACGACGACGCTCTCCGCGTGCTGCACTACCTCGAAGCGACGCAAGAAGCGGATGGACACTGGGCGCAGAACATGTGGTTGGATGGGCGTCCGTATTGGAATGGCCTGCAGATGGATGAAACCGCCTTTCCCATTCTGCTGGTCGATCTGCTGCGCCGCGAATCTGCGCGCTGCTTCGGAGATTGGCATCGTTGGTGGCCCATGGTGCGCAAAGCCGCAGCCTTCATCGCCGCCAACGGCCCGGTTACGCAGCAGGACCGCTGGGAAGAAGATGGCGGCTATTCCCCGTTCACCATGGCTGCGGAAATCTCCGCGCTGCTGATTGCCGCCGATTTTGCACAGTCGATGGGTCAGTCTCAGCCCGCCGAATTTCTGCGCGACATGGCCGACACCTGGAACTTCAACATCGAGCGCCGAACCTACGCCGTGAACACCGATCTCGCCCGCCAGGTCGGAGTCGAAGGCTACTACGTCCGCATCACGCCTCCCCCCGGCGACGGAGCCGCATCGCCCCTGCAGGGATTCGTTCCGATTAAGAATCGAGCCATGAGCTCTTCGAATGCGCCGGCGGTAGAGATCGTCAGCCCGGACGCGCTGGCGCTGGTCCGCTTCGGCTTGCGCGCGCCGGACGACCCGCGAATCCTGAACACCGTCAAGGTCATCGATGCACTGCTCCGTGTAAAGCTTCCTCAAGGTCCGGCTTGGTATCGCTACAACTGCGACGGCTACGGCGAGCATGAGGATGGCTCTCCGTTCGACGGCACCGGGATTGGCCGCCCCTGGCCGCTGCTGGCGGGTGAGCGCGCGCACTACGAACTGGCCGCCGGACGCGCGGCGACCGCCGAGGCCCTGTTGGGCGTGATGGAAGATTCGACGGGAGCGAGCCGCCTGATCCCCGAACAAGTGTGGGACACAACCGACATCCCCGAGCGCGAATTGTTTGCCGGAAAAGCGTCGGGGTCGGCGTGCCCACTGGTGTGGGCGCATTCCGAATACATCAAGCTGCGGCGCTCGCTCGCCGACGGCAAGATTTTTGACCAGCCGCCGCAAACAGTAGAACGTTATTTGACGAACAAGATATCCGCGCAATACTTCAACTGGCGCTTTAATAACAAGCCGCGCACCATGCCGTGCCGAAAGAAGCTGCGCATTCTCATGATGGACCCAGCCCTGGTGCACTGGAGTTTCGACAACTGGCAAACCACCGAGGACAGCAACTCCAGTGACAGCGGATGGAATCTCCACCACGTCGATCTGCCCACGGAAACTCTCGCTACCGGCCGCCAGATCATTTTCACGTTCTACTGGAAAAATGCCGACCGCTGGGAAGGCCGCGACTACCAGGTAACCGTCGAATAGCGTGGGACTGCGCGGCGCGGCCGCAACGTCTAATCGGGCGTGTGGTGGACCGTGGTAGACTTTCGAGTTTCATGATCGTTAAGGTTCCCAACTTCATTGAGAACTACCGCGCCAAGGCCAAATACGCGAAGGACATTCATCAGCTAGCAGGCCGAGGCACATGGCGCCCTCTCACGGAGTTCATCAACACCAGGCTCTGCCAAGAGCTCCGCATCGGCCAAGACGACCAGGTCGTAGATATTGGCTGTGGGGACGGAACGCTGCTGCGCATGGCAGCCGCGCTTGGCGTGAAACAAGCAACTGGACTCTGCGCAACCGAAGAAGAGGCGAGTCGTCTCAGCGCAACGGGTTTGAACGCCGCGCAGGGCTACACGGACAATCTCCCGCTGGCGGACTCCTGCGCATCGGTCGTGGTTTCTAACAGCGTCTTGGTAATTGTGCCTCGGAACAAGATCCCAGCTAGTTTGCGCGAAATGGCGCGGATCGCAATGCCCGGCGCGCGTATCTGGGTCGGAGAAATCCCATACAAACTGGAAGGCGGCGGAGACCCAAGGCATACAAGCGTACTTAGTATGCTGTGGTGGCTTCTTCGCAAGCGCGGGCTCCGGACTTTTCTTGGAAAGTGCCGGCAGTTGCTTGTCGCTGCCATTCAAAGGGAGCCAATCATCCTGAATGCGGCGCCGCCCGTCGAGTTTTATGCCGCGCCCGAAGAGTTCATTCAGTTGGCAAAAGACGCAGGACTAACGCTGGTACGTCAGCTTCCAACCCAATTTCTTGATCACCAAGGTAGCGTAATCACATCCGATTCGCGGAGGGATTATCTGTTTGCGAGAACCACTTTCCAAACTCCGGACTCTATCTCGAGTCACCATGCACATTCTTAGCCTGTTTGTTATGGTCGCACCGATGATGATGAGCACCCTTGCAACCTCCCAAACTCTGACGGCACCCCAGGCCGTCACCGACCCCAAGCAGATCGCCTCCAAACCCGATGCCCGGGTGGAGAAGAATCTCACCATTGAAAAGCTTTACATGACGCGCCAGGTGGGCGGTTCGACCTGGTCGCCGGATGGCAAGACGGTCGCCTTCGTCAGCAACATGAGCGGCCGCAATAATCTTTGGCTCGTGCCCTCAGAAGGGGGATGGCCGACGCAACTCACGGTAAGCGATCAGCGCCAGACCAGCCCGGCGTGGTCGCCGGAAGGCAAGTGGATCGCCTATATGTCCGATTACGACGGCGACGAGCAGTGGGATATTTTTCTCGTGTCGCCGAAAACCGGGCAAGTCGTGAATCTGACCAACACCCGCGAGATCGCCGAGGAACATCCAACCTGGTCGCCCGATGGCCGCTACCTCGCATACATGGTCAAGCCCAAGACGTCGTCAGTGTTCGAGATTGACGTTTACGACACGGTCATGCGCGAAGTGCAGCACCTGACCACCGGAACCGCGAAAGACCGCATGAACGTCGCGCCCATCTGGTCGGCGGATGGCAAGTTCATCGTCTATACGCAGGAACAATCGAAGGGGACCGACGCGAATGTGTTTGTCGTCGACGTAGCGAGCGCCCAAAGTACGCTGCTGACGCCGCATGAGGGCGAACGCCGCTACTCGGACAACAGCGTGGCGCCCGACGGGAAGAGCGTTCTGATTACCTCCAACAGCGGCAACGGCTACGACAACGCCGGATTGCTCGACATCGCGAGCAAGAAGATCCGCTGGATTACACAAGATCGATGGGAGATTTCAGGCGAGGCGTTTTCTCCCGATGGCAGGTTTTTGACTTACACCGCGAACGTCGATGGCAACATCGACATCTACCTGTACGACCTGGCCACTGGAAAAGCGCGCGCCCTTCCCTTGCCCAAGGGTGCGAACTACTCTGCCGGCGGCGCTTCGCCGTTTACTCGCGACAGTTCGCAGCTGCTTTTTTACCATACCGGCCCGACGGCTCCGGGCGATTTATGGATTTATGACATTGCTGACGAGTCGGCAAAGATTAAAGGCACGCGGGCGGGGGCGCCCGCGCCACACGGGCCGTCGCATCAACTTACGCATTCGCTGGTCGGAGGCGTGCGCTCCGAGGACATGGTCGAGCCTCACCTCGTCCACTATCCCAGCAAGGATGGTAAGTGGACCATCTCCGCGTTCGTCTATGTGCCCTACAACCTGCCGCGCAATGGCGAGCATCCGGCGATTGTTTACGTTCATGGCGGACCCACGGCGCAGACGATGAACACCTTCAATCGCTTCGTGCAGTACATGGCCAACCAGGGCTACATCGTGATCGCGCCCAACTATCGCGGATCGACGGGGTACGGAAAAGAATTCCAGCACGCAAATCTTTTCGACATGGGCGGCGGCGATTTGCAGGATGTGCTCGCGGCCGCCGACTGGATCAAGCAGACCGGTTACGTCGATCCCAAGAAACTGATTCTGCTGGGCGGCAGCTATGGTGGCTATCTGACGATGATGGGCGTCACGAAGGCTCCGGAGATGTGGGCAGCGGGCGTTCCGATAGTGCCGTTTGTGAACTGGTTCACTGAGATCCAGAACGAAGACCCCG
>Ga0187819_10001863_pt1 | contig 10980 bp, 8 predicted proteins | sample NC_wetland_sal_i_15_FD_132411 | JGI IMG/M metagenome (GOLD analysis project Ga0187819, IMG submission 132411) | Wetland sediment microbial communities from Neuse River Estuary, North Carolina, USA - SO4_4 | ecosystem: Environmental > Aquatic > Freshwater > Wetlands > Sediment | place: USA: North... | reverse complement strand
GCATAGTTCTCGTTGATGTGCCCTACGGCGTTCTGGCTGTTGTCCAAATATTGCAGCATCGCGGGATGCTCGAGCGTTGCGAGGACCAGTTCCCTGAAGTGCCCAAACGCATGGGGTCTGATCGCCCGCTCCGCATAATCGCCGACCAGCCAGCGTAGATTGGCTTTGTTCTGGTGCACACTGAAGTGGTTGAGCCAGAACCAGACCACTTGTTCATTGAGCTGCGACGGCGAATACACCGCGCGCAGCAGCTCACGGCGAGCGGCTTCGTAGGCGAATTTATTGCCGCGCTCGTAGAGCGCCTTGCGCGCCTGCTCTTTCTCCGGTCCATTCGGCATGGCATTGATGGCTTTGTTCTGCGCGTTGACCTCGGCGAGCAATCGCGCCGGATCGGCGCTCGACACCTCGAGGCCCGCGATCGTGGCGGCGACCGGCGGCGGCAGCGCGGCGTCCTCGTCCGTCAATTGGCGGTCCAAAAACCGACCGCGGCCGAGCCTGTGGTATTCGGCGACGCTTGCGCTGTCGAGGCCGAAAGTGACTCGCTCGAGCCACTGCATGTCCTCCCGATGAAACACCGGCAGTGCCGCCGCCGGCGGACCTTTTGTAGCGGGAGACGCCGGCAAGTCGCTGCGCGCTGCAGGCCCCGTGCACGCGACCAGCAGCGTGATGGGCAGTATCGCGAGCGCGGCATCTAGAAGTGCCGTAAAACGCTCCCGTCCAGTGCGCCGCCGATCCACGGTGCCTCCATGTCGGTCGAAATGATGTCGGTAGAGAACACGCGCCCTTGATCATAACGCCCGCCGGCCGGGCACGTTGACCGCGAGCCCGTACGGCAGCAGCCCCTGGCTCGTACGCAGCGGCCCCCTGGCCCCCACGCAGCCGCCGCCGGGCCGCACGCAGCGGCCCCTAGCCCATATGCAGCAGCCCCTGGCTCTTGCAGCAGCCCCCGCGATGCGCCATTAAGATTGTGACATCAATCTCGTTCGACATGCCCCACGACGCCGTGTCAAACTCTGCGCCCGTTAGCAGCCGGCGTTGATGCGAATCACCACGTGATCCTGAAGGAGATTGCGCGGCTACGCTGCTGTCTGAAGATTGCCGGTCGACCCCGACCGCACCCAACACTGTCATGGAAGTTTGATATGGCTCGTACAATACCCCTTTCCGATATTCGCAATATCGGCATCATCGCCCACGTCGACGCCGGCAAGACGACGACGACTGAGCGCATCCTGTATTACACGGGGCGCAAGCACACCATCATCGACATTCACGACACCAAGGATTTGAAGACCTCGACGACCACCGACTACCTCGAGCAAGAGCAAAAGCGCGGCATCACCATTCAAAGCGCGGCCGTGTCGGCGTTCTGGCGCGACAAGAAGATAAATCTCATCGATACCCCCGGACACGTGGACTTCACCATCGAGGTGAATCGTTCGCTGCGCGTACTCGACGGCGCCGTCGTGGTATTCGACGGCGTCGCCGGCGTGGAGCCGCAATCGGAGACCAATTGGCGCCTCGCCAATAATTACGGCGTGCCGCGCTTCTGCTACGTCAACAAGATGGACCGCAGCGGCGCGAATTTCCTGCGCTGCGTGGACATGATCAAAAAGCGCTTGGGCGCGAGGCCGCTGCCCGTGCAGATTCCCATCGGATCAGAAGATAAATTCAAGGGTATGGTGGACCTCGTCGAGATGAAGGCGCTGGTTTGGGACTCCGACGACAAGGACGCCCAGTGGCAAGTCCTCGAGGTCACCCCCGACCTTGCCGACAAGCTGCACATCACCCTGCCGAGCGACCGCCAGCTCCTCGCGGATGTCGGCAAGTACCGCACCGAGTTGGTCGACACCTGCCTCGAGCAAGAGGACGAGGCTATGGAGGCCTACCTCAATGATGGCACCGTCCCATCGGCCGAAGTGCTGCGCCGCGCCTTGCGCAAGGGCACTTTGCACTCCGCCTTTACCCCCGTGCTGTGCGGCTCCTCCTACAAGAACAAGGGTGTGCAGCAGCTGCTCGACGCTGTCGTCGATTATCTGCCGGCGCCGACCGATGTGGCCTCGATCAAGACCGTCGATGCCGACGGCAATCCCATCGGCGAGCGCAAATGCTCCGACGATGAGCCCTTTGCCGCACTCGCCTTCAAGGTCATCAACGACATCTATGGCGCACTGACATTCATCCGCGTGCATTCCGGAGTATTGACCAAAGGCGCCTCGGTGCAGAATTCCACTCGCGGCAAGCGCGAGAAGATCGGCCGCATGGTCGAGATGTTCGCCAAGGAAGCCAATCCGGTGGAGGAAGCTCGCGCCGGAGACATCATCGCGCTCGTATCTCTGGCCGATACCGAGACCGGCGATACGCTCTGCGACTCGGCCAACCCCGTGGTGCTGGAGCGCATGCGCTTTCCCGATCCGGTGATCAGTGTGGCGGTAAAGGCGAAAAACAAGGCGGAACAGGAAAAGTTCGGCACCGCGCTGGGCAAGATGGTCCGCGCGGATCCCTCGCTGCATCTGGAAACCGACCGCGAGACCGGCCAAACCATCCTGCGCGGCATGGGCGAGCTGCATTTGGATGTGACCCTGGACCGCATGCGAACCGAGTTCGGTGTCGAAGGCATCATGGGCGAGCCGCAGGTCGCTTATCGCGAAACCATCACCAAGAAGCTCACCGAACAGTACATCCATAAGAAACAGACCGGCGGCGCCGGTCAGTTCGCGGAAGTGTGGATCGTGTTCGAGCCCCTGGCGCGCAGCACCGGCTTTGAGTTCGTCGATGAGACCGTGGGTGGATCCGTACCGAAAGAGTACGTACCGGCGGTGGAAAAAGGTCTGCGCGTACAAAAAGAAGACGGGGTGCTCGCTCACTATCCGACGGTGGATTTTCGCGCGACGCTGATAGACGGCAGCTACCACGATGTCGATTCCAACGCGCTGACCTTTGAAATCGCCGCGAAGGCGTGCTTCCGCGAAGGCATCCGCAAGGCCTCGCCGATCCTGCTCGAGCCGGTGATGAAGGTTGAGACCGTGACTCCGGGCGACTATCTCGGCGACGTGATCGGTGACCTCAATCGCCGCCGCGGTTCGATCCTAGACCAGTTGGAACGCGGCACGAATATCGCGGTCGTTGCGAATGTGCCGTTGTCGGAAATGTTCGGCTATATCGGTCAGTTGCGCAGTATGACCAGCGGCCGGGCGTCCTATACGATGGAATTCTCGCATTACGATCCCGTGCCGCGACAACTGTCCGATGAGGTGATCGCGCAGGTGGGCAAGGCGGCGATGGCGAGCTAGCGCCGGCGGGGTGCGCCGGTGGCGACCAGCGGCGACTTTGCGTACCGGCTCCATAATGCGCACCGACAGGGGCGGTGGCGGGGCACTTCGCTTGAGGATATTCGTGAGCCAAAAAATCTGCTTTTTCGCGTATTGCTTTGCTTTTCTAGCGGCGTATTGTCCCGCCCAGCAGGCGCCTTCCGTCGCCCCGGTGATCGCCGTCCGCGCCGGCAAATTCATCGATGTCGAGGCCGGGCGTACGCTGACGAACCAGCTCATTCTCGTGCGGGGCGCCAAGATCGCAGAGGTCGGGGCGAACCTCGCGATTCCCGAGGGCGCACAAATTATCGACCTGTCGAATATGACGGTATTACCCGGCTTGGTCGACTGCCACACCCACCTCGCCGATCTCGCAAACGCCGAACCCCTCGATGTGCTGAAGAAAACAGCGGCGCAGGCCGCCTACGCCGCCATCCCGAACGCCCGCGTCACGCTGCTGGCGGGGTTCACGACGGTGCGCGACGTGGGCGTGTATCGGGCCTTCAACGATGTCGCCATGCGCGATGCTATTGCGCAGGGGATCATCATCGGGCCCCGGATGTATGTTGCGGGCGCCTACATCACCATCAGTGAGGGCGCCGGCGCGATGACCGGCTTGTCTCCGGATATCCAGTTGCCGTGGGATCTGCAATACGGCGTAGCAAACAGCCCTTGGGAAGTACGCCAAAAGATACGGGAACTTGCGCACCGCGGCGCCGATCACATCAAGGTTCTGTCGACGGGAGCGGTGCTCACGCACGGCAGCAATCCAAAGTCCATCGAATTCACCCCGGAAGAGCTGCGCGCCGCCGTAGAGGAGGCGAATAACTTCGGCTTGCGCGTTGCCGCGCACGCACACGCGGCGGAGGGCATCAAGAATGCGATTCGCGCCGGCGTCGCATCGGTCGAGCACGCTACGCTCATCGACGATGAAGGCATCGCTCTGGCCAAGCAGCACGGCACGTATCTCGACATGGACATCTACGATGAAGAGTGCATTCAATCGGCCCCGGACACTCCGGCGGATTTTCTGCAGCACGACCGCGATCTGGGGGAGGCACAGCGTCGCAACTTCACCAAAGCGGTGCGCGCCGGCGTGAAAATGACCTTCGGCACGGATGCGGGAGTCTGCCCGCACGGCATCAACGCACGTCAGTTCGCCTTCATGGTCAAGTACGGCATGACGCCGATGCAGGCGATTCAATCGGCGACCGTCAATGCCGCCGATCTCATCGGCCACTCGGAACTGTTCGGCTCGATCACCGCCGGAAAGTCCGCGGATATCATCGCGGTGAAGGGTGATCCGCTCGCGGACATCCGTGTGCTGGAGCACGTCGCCTTCGTGATGAAAGAGGGCACGATTTACAAACGCGAGCAGTAGCACCGATGTGCGCTACCGCGGAGGGTCCATGCGACGAGAGCTTTGGAGCGTGCTGGCGGCGGGGACGATCACCTTGAGCGCTCCGGCCGGCAGCGCCGCAGCCGCTAATGCCTTGTTCGGGCCCCAGAACCCGTTTTACGCGCCGAGCGCGCTGCCGTTTCAGGCGCCGCCGTTCGACAAGATCAAGGATGAAGACTACCAACCCGCTATCGAGGCCGGAATGGCGAGGCAGCTCGTCGAGATAGATGCGATTGCCCAGAATCCCGCGGCGCCGACGTTCGAAAATACGCTCGTACCTCTGGAAAAGAGCGGCCGTTTGCTCCATCGGGCCATCGCCGCCTTCAATGGTGTAACCGACGCAAATATCAACCCCGTTCTCCAGCAAGCCAAGACCGCTTTGGCGCCAAAGCTGGCCGCGCACAGCGACGCCATTTACTTGAACGCGAAATTATTTGCACGCGTGTCCGCAGTCTACGAGGAGCGCGCGAGGAGGGCGCTCGATCCCGAATCGAAGCGCTTAATCGAATTCACCTATGATGAGTTCGTGCACTCCGGCGCCAAGCTGTCGGAGGCGGATAAAGTTCAACTGAAGAAGCTCAACGAGGAAGCCTCGACTCTCTCGAACACGTTCGTCACGAAACTGTTGGCTGCGAACAAGGACGGGGCGTACCTGACTTCGACACCGGCGGCGCTTGCGGGGTTGAGCGATGCGCAGCTTGCGGCTGCCGCTCAGGCCGCACAAAGCCGCCACGTCGCGGGCTATCTGCTGCCCCTGCAGAACACCACCCAGCAACCCGCGCTCGCGTCACTGAGCGTCCGCGAGACTCGCCGGACGCTGTTCGAGGATTCCTGGAACCGTACCGAACGGGGCGACGCGAACGACACGCGAGCGACGATTGCGCGACTCGCGCAGTTGCGCGCGCAACGCGCGCAACTGCTTGGTTACCCGAACCACGCCGCGTGGAAGCTGGAAGACCAGATGGCGAAGACTCCGGAAGCTGCGCTCAAGTTCATGGATGCGCTCGTGCCCGTGGCGACGGCGAAGGCCGCAGGCGACGCCAAGCCCATTCAAGCGGTGATCGATTCCCAGGGCGGCGGCTTCAGGCTCGAGCCGTGGGATTGGGACTTCTACAGCGAGCAGGTGCGCAAGTCCCAGTACGATCTGAACGACGCGCAGATAAAGCCGTATTTCGAGCTGAACAACGTGCTCGAAAACGGCGTTTTCTACGCCGCCAATCGGCTCTATGGGATCACGTTCAAGGAGCGAAAGGACATACCGGTCTACCAATCCGATGTGCGCGCATTCGAAGTGTCCGACGTCGACGGCAAGCCGCTGGCGCTGTTCTATCGCGATTACTTCAAGCGCGACAATAAAAACGGCGGTGCGTGGATGGCGACATTCGTCGATCAATCGAAGCTGCTGGGGACGCGGCCTGTGATCTACAACGTCGCGAACCTGCAAAAGCCTGCGCCGGGTGAGCCCGCGCTCATCAGTTTCGAGGATGTCACGACGATGTTCCACGAGTTCGGCCATGCACTGCACGGCATGTTCGCCGACACCGAATATCCGAGTCTGTCGGGGACCTCGACGGCGCGGGATTTCGTCGAATTCCCCTCGCAGTTCAACGAGCATTGGGCCATCTATCCCGAAATTCTCAATCATTACGCGAAACACTACAAAACCGGCGCGCTGATGCCGAACGACCTGATCGAAAAGATCAAGCGGGCGCAGAACTTCAATGAGGCCTACCGGTTGACCGAGGTGCTGGCCGCCGCCGAGCTCGACATGCAGTGGCACACGCTGCCGGCGAGTGCGCCTCTTGAGAATCCGGACGAGTTCGAAGTTGAGGCGCTCGCGAAAACTCGCCTCGACCTACGCACCGTGCCGCCGCGTTATCGCTCGAGCTACTTCAACCATATCTGGGGCGGCGGCTATTCGGCGGGCTACTACGCGTACCTGTGGACGCAAATGCTCGCCGACGACGCATATCAGTGGTTCGACGATCACGGCGGCCTTACCCGTGCGAACGGCGATCGCTTCCGGCAAATGATCCTTTCTCGCGGCAACACACAGGACCTCGCCGCAATGTACGCGAGCTGGCGGGGCCGGGCGCCGAGCATCGACGCCATGATGAAGTATCGCGGGTTGGTGCCGTCGGATCCGCGTCCTAGTGATTGATCGTGACGTCAGGATCCAGAAGTCGCAGCGCTCCAGCCGGCTGCGCGGCTCCCGAGATGCTGACGTCATTACCGGTAAAGGAGCGGCCGATTCCCGAGCAATACGTGCCGTTGGCGCCGATTCGACTCCCGGTTTGCGTCAGACAAGAGGTATCTTTTACAGCTGCCGCAGAGCCTTGAGCTTTTGGCGGCATTTTCTCGCCCGGCGTCGCACACCCGCCGAGGATTAGAGCTGAGGCGATGGCGCCTGTCGTGCATACTCGAGTGGCCATAAAACACCTTTAACATAAGTCCATCATAAGCCCACTTTACCCCTCTTTACCCCTCTTTTGCCCACATTGAAATTCCTCGAGTCCTCCCGGGTACACCGCTGGATCGGCTATGATCATGCTTTGAACTGCAGTTTTTGCTGCGAGGGGATGCCGTGAAACCACGCCTGCCGTTTATTCGAGTTTGGCCGATCGTTGCCCTGTTTACGCTGTGCGCCGCCGCAGCCCAGGCGCTGCCGGTATCGCATATCCAGGTGCGCATCGTCACCGGCGCTGCCGATCTCGGCGCGGGCAGCTATTTGGAATTGCGCATTTATGAAGCCGGCAAAGGTGTGCGCCGGTTGCCCTTGACGGGTGGCGAGGCCTGGCCGCGCGATTCCACGCGGGTCATTCCATTGACGCTGAGCGAGGCGCTCGAGCCGCGCAATGTGGTGCGTTTCAGTCTGTACTACCGCGCCGCCAGTCCGCTGGCGCCGCCATGGCAGGTCGTTGCGGCGGAGGTCGATCTGTCGGCGGGTCGCGCGCCCCCGCAGTTGCTGCTCGATACCACCCTGTCGGGCGAAATCGACCGGCAGGGTGAAATTTCGACCTTGGAGCGCGACGTGAGCACGATGACCTGCGTCACCGACGCGGACTGCGATGACCACCGCACCTGCAACGGCCGCGAGCGCTGCGCGCCGCGCAGTGCAGATGCCGACGCCCGTGGCTGCGTCAGGGGCAGCCCGGTGGTGTGCCCCGTGAATCAGGTGTGCAAAGAAGGGCGGGGCTGCGTCGGCACGGGCTCGCTCACGCCGGTCGCCGCGCCGAAATAGCGCCACGGCGCCAAGAGGCACCGTAGTCCGGCCCCCTTTGGTCGCGAACGATGGTAACCGCGCCGGCATGTATCTGCCAGCGGGCGCTCTCGGCTGGGGAGTTATGCGCCGCGCCCGCATTGACCGCGCCCGCATTCGCCGCGGCGAGTACGCCGATTGAGCATGAAACGAGAAATCGGACCCGCAAATCTAGTGCATCGCGGTGGGTATGGGCGGTGCGCCGGCGAGCGGCATCGATCATCGGGCGGCTGATTTCATGCGACGCACTGTCGCCTCGAACGCGAGCCGGGCGACGCTCATGTTGCTGCCGAGATCCCCCGCGGTCCCCCGACAGCGCTGCCGAACCGCGTCGGTGAGCTCGCAGTCTTCGCCCGGCAATTGGCCCGCTTGGCACTGAATCTCCGCCGCGCGCTGCACGACCCACAGCAACATGAAAGTCGTGGGGATGTCGCGCTCGCACACGGCAACACCGTGGTTGCGCAGCACCAAGACGTGTTTGTCGCCGAGACTGGCGAGCATGCGCACGCGCTCGTCTCGATAAAGCGTGATGCCCTCGAAATCGTGGTAGCCGACTCGGCCGATCAGCTGCGCACCGTAAAAATTGTTGTGATCGAATCCGCAGCGCTTCATCGCGACTGCCGACACCGCCGTGGTATGCGTGTGGGCGACGCACGTCACGTCGGGGCGGCTTTCGTGAATGGCCCCGTGCAGGGCAAAGCCCGCAGGGTTGGCCGGATAGTCCGATGGCTCGACCAAGTGCCCCTCGACGCTGACCTTGAGCAGGTTCTGCGGCGTGACTTCGCAATAGTTCATGCCGAACGGATTCACCAAGTAATGGTGTGCCGGTCCCGGCAGCCGCACCGAGATGTGATTGAAGATGAGTTCGGTCCAGCCCATGAAATCGACCAAATGATAAAAGTCGGTGAGTTCGCAGCGTAACCGCCACTCGTCCGAATTCGCCAGCGAGGTAATCGAAGTTTCAGTGAGCATGCTTCCTCCGTCCCAAAGCCGTGGTCGGCATATCCTAAGCCCAAGCACCGTAGGACGTGCAACGGCGATCGCAACCACCCCCCGGTTTAGACGCTCACGTCCACTGATGTTCGCTCCGGCACGAAGCTTGACAACATCCGCCACATCGCGCACAAGGGTGATCCGGGAAGAGAACGGCTTCCATGATTCCGCTGAGGCATAGAGTGGTGCCGCCCATGCAAAAACCTTTCACGCTGTACGGAAGACCGAATTCCGGTTCGCTCGCGGTGCAGGTGGCGCTGGAGGAGATCGGCGTTCCCTACGAACGAATCTGGGTTGGTCAAGAACCCGCGGACATCGCGCGCTTCCGCGAACTGAACCCGACCGGTAAAGTGCCGGCGTTGGTGCTGCCAGACGGCACGCTCATGTTCGAATCGGCCGCGATCCTGACCCATCTCGCGCTGCTATACCCCGAGGCCAAACTGGCACCCCAACCGGGCACGAGCCGGCATGCGCAATTCCTGCAGTGGCTGGTTTTTCTGTCGGCGAACGTCTATGAGGCGGCGTTGCGAATTTACTATTCGGCTCGATATTCACCGCGCGGCGCCGCGGATGGCGACGCGATCCGTCAACAGGGCGCGGCCGATTTCATGACGCATGCGGCGCTGATCAGCCGGAGCCTGCGTCCGTACGTGCTGGGAGCGGAGTACTCGATCGCTGACGTATACCTGTACATGCTGGCCTCTTGGTATCCCGACAAAGCGGAGCTGCTTGCGCGGCTGCCGGCGCTCGGCGCGCATACAGCTCTCATGCTTGCTCGGCCCTCGGTCGCGAAGGTCGAGGCCGACCACGCGAATCAGGCGGTGATCTAGATCCGTAAACCCTAGCCGACGGGAACGCGGCGCAACGACTGTGCCATGCAATGAATGCCGCCGCCGGTCTTGGAAATTTCGCTCATGTCGATCTCTGCGACCTCGAAGCCATGCGCACGCAACTGAGAGATCAATGCGCGACTCGACTTCGGTACGATGACCGTTCGGGCTGGTGCCAGTGCAACCGTACGCCGAAATGCGCATAGGCGTTTTGCAGCTCTTGATGCTGCGCTTTGGCGACCCGAATATCGGCCGGGTGCTCACGTAGCGTCTTGCGTGACAGGGAACTCGTCGCCATGTGTCGCAGATGATCCGCAGGCCCGAGCAGCACATCCGTCAAAGAGTCGATTTCGTTCCGAAACCCCCAATCACAGAGCGGTGCAGTGCCCCCGTTGTCCCGGCGGCGTTTGAGCACGAAGGGGTCCGCCGCGCCGGCTATTTGGTCTTTGGGCATGATTTCCTCCTGTTGACGCAACAGGACACGGATCCTACCGCATAATCGAAGGACTGCCGCGGCCCGTGCTGCGGCCCGCGTTGAGGCTGCTGCTCGCCGGGCCCGCGGCGGGGCGGGTATTCGACCTGACCGGCAATTACGACGCCACGCTAGCGCTGCTGGCGGGCAGCGCCGTCTTCGCGCTGCTGCTGGCATTTTTCGTTTGGCGCAGGCCAGGACTCGAGAGGCTGCCGGCGCCGCTACTGTCGAGTGCGAGCGAGCCGCCTTAGTCACCGGCGAGTTCTAGTTGACGCTGTATCCGCGTCCTCTGAGGCAGGCCACCAAGGCTCGCTGATAATCGGGAGTGTTTGCCGGACCGCCATTCTGCGCAGCCCACTGCTGACATTCGCGCCAGTCGATGGCCTGTTGCTGTTCACTCTGCCCGTTCTTCGGGTACATGAAAATCCGCGGTTGCGCGCCCGCCGTCGGCGGCGCTGCAGCGGGGAGCGGCGCTGGCACCGCGGCGAACGACTCAAACCTGAGATCGATCAGCGTGCCCGACTCTTGGTACGGGATGCAGGTCGTGTGGTTCTCGATGTTTCGTGTGGTGAACATGGGCAGCACCAGGTTGCGGAATTGCTCCACCACTTCGCAGTCGCCGATCTGCAGTTCCCGCGGTGATCGAGTCATGAACGCCACCGGGCGCCACATCCCGTCGACCGGATTTGCGCCGATCGCCGCATCGGCAGGTACGG
>Ga0187819_10001862_pt1 | contig 10980 bp, 7 predicted proteins | sample NC_wetland_sal_i_15_FD_132411 | JGI IMG/M metagenome (GOLD analysis project Ga0187819, IMG submission 132411) | Wetland sediment microbial communities from Neuse River Estuary, North Carolina, USA - SO4_4 | ecosystem: Environmental > Aquatic > Freshwater > Wetlands > Sediment | place: USA: North... | reverse complement strand
CCGAAAAAAGCCCTGCCATGACCGGCGCGTAGGCATCGTTCTGGTTCATGGGAGGCAGCCCGAGAAGCGTTTCCATGGTGTGAATCATGTTTACCGTGGTGTAAAACCCATGTTCGATATAGGGCTTCTCGCCCGATCCCGGCGAGTATTTGCTGATCACGAAAGCGATTGAGCGGTGCGCGTCCACGTGGTCGGCGCCATCCTGCGCATCGTCTTCCAGAATCAGGATCGCCGTGTCGTCCCAGTAAAGGCTATGGGAAACCGCCTCCACCACCCGTCCCACCGCCAGATCGTTATCGGCTACCGACGCCGCCGGGCGGGGCTTTCCGGGCGTAGTGCCGTGGGTGTGATCGTCGGGCAAATAGAGCAGGACAAATGCAGGCAGTTGAGCTCCGTTCCCCTCGGTGCGGGCGCGCAAGAACCCGTCAAACTCATTGAGGAATTCGTCGGCACGGAGCTGATCGGGATACTCGGTATTAAAGTCGGGGAACTGGGGATCGAAGTGGTCGCGCAGCACCGCTTTCGTCGGCTTGGTCACCTTCATCAGGGGAACTGGCCACGGCCATGGACTCGTGGAACCATGCGGCTGGCCAACGTTCGACGGCAAGGCTTCGCCCTTGTTCACCACCGCCTGCGCACACTTCTCAGAAAAGGGCGAAGGCGTTCCTTCCTTCGGCGATTTCACCCCCTCCGGCCTGCACCAGACGCTGGTCACAAACTCTCCGTAGTCGCGGTAGGTCAAACCGTGACTGGCCACATTGTCCCAAATGTAACCGGTGCCCGGAGCGTCGACATCCGGCTCGTTGTTCTCCAGTGGAATCTCATCGGCGACGTTACCTTGAAAATCGTAGGTCCGCTCCTTGCCTCGGTAAGCGATTTGCCAGGTGTTCTCGTTGTAGTCGGTGGTGATGGCAGCCGTGGACCATTCATGACCGTCGCCTGACACTTCTCCGCTGTCGTAGAAGTTGTCAAGTACGCCGAACTGCAACGCGAGCTTGTGTTCGTTGGGGGTCACATCCGCGCCATACAGGGTCAGTGAAGCATCGCCGTTGCCAACTTTCAGGTCGCCGAGGACCTGGTCATAGGTACGATTCTCTTTGATGATGTAGATCACATGACGAATCGGGTTCGCTTCTTGCGCGAATGAAATTCCACCGGGATCGGAGTCGAACCGGTTGCTCTGCTTCACTTTCTCGGTAAGATCCGGCAGCTGTTTTTCGATCTCCGGGATGCTGACCCGAGAAAGAGAGCCGTACAGCAGAGTCGGAATATAAGCGGTTTCCCGATGCTTGCGTTCGTAGCCGGTGGCGCCGGGAAAGTTGTCGGGGCCGGTTCCCTGCCCTTTGGAAGTCGCGATCAGAAGATCGTCGCCCACTGTGGCCAGGGCCGTCGGATACCAGTCGGTAGGAATTAAGCCGATCGGCCGAGAAATCCGGCGCATTATCCGGATCGGACTGCTGAGAATGTTCGGCACGTCGAAAACCGCAACTGCGTTAATGCAGGCATCAGCGACGAACAGCCGAGTGCCGTCTACAGACTCTGCCAACGAGCTCGGGCAGGAGCCGGCGTGCATCTGCGCAGAAGGATTCGTGCTGATGGGGCGGTCATAGCCCATTCCGTCGACCCTCATGATCATGACTTCGTCGGCGTTCGATAAAGCGACAAAAAGTAGCTTCTCATCAGGGCTAAGTAACAGCGCCGTCGGATGTGATCCTGGGTTGGTCGGCTTCATCGGTGGATCCAGAGGAAAGGAGCGCACGACCCGCCCTTGTTCCAAATTGAGCAGCACTACCCGCGATGCATTCCACAGGCTGCACCAGGCACGAATGCCATCACGGGACGCGACGCATGTGTAGGGGAAGTCAGAGGGGATCAATTCATGCGTGCTTAGATCAAATGTCTTAAGGATGTGTCCTTCGGCGGAATCCACCAGCACCACATTGTCGGCGTAGTCATCGGCCACCAGCAACTTGTCGGGCTTGCCCTGCGCTGCGATCACAGCCAGACCTGCGGGATATGGAATTGCGGTTCCCGAGGTGGTTTTTTGCAAGGCGTGCGCGATCTTCCTACCCTTGGCAACCTTCTGCGGCGGTATCTTGATAAAGCGCTCCGGGGCGACTGTTCCACCCTGGAAGCTGTAAACGGCGATCCCGTTTCCCATGTCACCGGATTTCTCGCCCGTCGGGTCGGTGATCGAACCGACCGAGGCGTAGAGATGATTGCCATCCGAGCTAAAAGCGAGACCAATGAAATAGCTTTGGTGCGCATCTTCCCCCAACCGCTGTTCGGGAAAGTCGGTGAGCCGCTTCGTGCTTAGGTCGAGAATAGAGATTGACTGATGAGCCCCGGCGCGCTGCGTCCCGTAGCCGTCGTGCAGCAGCGCGGTGTAGCGTTTGTCCGGACTCACAGCAATGGTCGGTGTGAAACCGTTAAGGGAAGTCAGCAGCCCCGGCGATCGCCCAATCAATTCTTTGCTCGTCGGCAAAGGCACATGCCGAAGCTGAATTTGAACTTGCTGCGCCAACAGCAACGTGAACGCAACCGACACGAGAAACCCAGCAGCGAGCCAAGCGATCTTGCGCAAGTGTGTCCTCCTGCAGAGATCTTCAGCGTATCATCCACCCAAAGGAAAACCGGTCAGACTGGCTGACCGGCTCGCCTTCAGTTGTCTTCAAGCAATGCTTTAATGTGTATCGGTAGCTGAATGACGCAGCGGCGATTCAGGAGTAACGTTGTGGCGCACATCAGCTCCGCGTACCCAGAAAATTACGTCCTCCGAAATATTGGTGGCATGGTCGGCAACCCGCTCCAGATTGCGTGCGATGAGCAGCGCATCCAGCGCCTGACGCGTCACATCCGGGTGCTCGTTCATAGTTTTTACCAGGGAGATGAATGCCTCATCGCGCATGCGATCGACCACGTTATCCATTTCCAGCACGGCCTGCGCCAGTTCGGCTTTTCCTTCGATGAAGGACTCAAGCGAGCGCCGTACCATGGCAGAAACCGCTGCTGCCATGCGGGCGATGTCCACCGGAAGATTGGCCGTGGGCAACTCGACCATGTCCATGACGCGTTCGGCGATATTGACCGCCTGGTCGCCGACGCGCTCCAGATCGGAGTTGATTTTGGTGACGGCGAGGATAAAACGCAGATCCACGGCCATGGGTTGCTGCATGGCGAGCAGATCGAAGGCCAGTTCATCGATCTCGCGCTCGGCGGCGTTAATCAGAGACTCGCCCTCCAGCACCATGTGGCAGCGTGCCAGATCACGGTCGATATACGCCTGGCAGGCCCGGTCCACGGCCTGCTCGGCCAGTCCACCCATGCGAAGCAGCCGTGTGCGGAGTTCATCCAGTCCCAGCTGAAAACGGGTGCGCATTATCCAAACCTGCCTGTGATGTAGTCCTCCGTACGCTTGTCGGAGGGAGTCGTAAAAATCTTCTCGGTCTTGTCGAACTCAATCAGTTTGCCCAACAGGAAGAATCCCGTGAATTCGGCCACACGGGACGCTTGCTGCATGTTGTGAGTCACGATCACGATAGTAAATCTCTCTTTGAGCTGAAAGATAAGCTCTTCGATTTTGCCGGTGGAAATGGGATCGAGCGCCGAGCACGGCTCGTCCATCAGCATCACCTGAGGCTCAACCGCCAAAGCGCGAGCGATGCACAGGCGTTGTTGCTGCCCGCCGGACAGACTCGCTCCCGACTTCTTTCGCAAGTTGTCTTTCACTTCGTCCCACAACGCGGACAGCTTCAAGGACCGCTCCACGATTTCATCCAGCTGTTGCCGGTTGCGGAAGCCGTTCAGCTTCAGTCCCGCGGCCACGTTGTCATAGATCGACATGGTGGGAAACGGATTCGGCTTCTGAAATACCATGCCGATCCGCCGCCGGATCTGCACGGCCGCGGTGCCGTTGTAGACGTCCACTTCGCCCATCTTCACTTTTCCGGTGGCGCGTGCATCGGGAACGGTCTCATGCATGCGATTCAGGCAACGCACAAACGTGGACTTCCCACACCCCGAGGGCCCAATGACCGCCGTGGCGTGGTTGGCGGGAACGTCCATGCTGATGTCATGGAGGGCCTGCGTCTTGCCGAACCAGGCATTCAGATGATCGACCTTGATGCCAACGCCCATAAGTCAGTTCGCTCCCTTGAGCATACCTCGACTCGCCACCAGCCGCACAGCGCTAACCGCGACGACGATGAGAATAATCAGAATCAGCGCTCCCGCCCAGGCTTGGCGGTGCCACTCATCGAACGGCGAGATGGCGTATGTAAACACCTGCAGCGAAAGTGCGGCGGTCGGCTGGTTGACCTTCCAATTCCAGTACTGGTTGCCAAAAGCGGTAAATAACAGCGGTGCCGTCTCTCCCGCAACCCGCGCGAAAGCCAGCATCACTCCGGTGATAACTCCCGAAGTGGCCGTGCGCAGCGTGATCGAGAGCGTCGTGCGCCAGCGAGAAACTCCCAGGCCGTACGCCGCTTCTCTCACTGCGTTGGGAACGAGTAACAGCATCTCCTCCGTGGCTCGCGTGATGGTCGGAATCATCATGATAGCCAGAGCCACACCGCCAGCTAAAGCCGAAAAATGTCCCTGTGTCAGCACCACGATGCCGTAGGCAACGATACCCACCACGATCGAGGGAACGCCGTTAAGCACATCCGCCGTGAACCGGATCAAGTCACCCAGTCGGTTGCGGCCATACTCCGCCAGATAAATGCCGGCACCAATTCCCACCGGCACGCCCATGGCACTGGCAATCAACAAGATCAGCGCAGAACCGGCGATGGCGTTGGCCATCCCGCCACCGCTTTCGCCAACCGGCTTCGGCGTCTGCGTCAGAAAAGCCCAGTTCAGAGAGCTGATGCCCTTGTACACCAGGTAAGCGAAGATCGCACCCAGGGGAAGCAGCACCAGAAGGACGGCGAGTGCCGTCGCCAAGGTGATGAACAGGTTCATCCCCCGCCGCCACAGACTGATTGGAGTTGCAGCAAAATCGGACGTGGCGGCTACAGTATCAGGCATGTCCCCTCGCGGGTGCTCCACGGGTCACCGACCAAACCAGTATCTGCGCCAGAATATTCACAATGATGGTGACCAGAAACAGCGCCAATCCCACTTCGACCAAGGCGCTGAGATAAGTATCCGAAGTGGCTTCGCTGAATTCGTTCGCGATAACGCTGGCCATGGTATAGCCCGGCGCAAACAGCGAGCGAGCAATCTCCGGCCGGTTGCCGATCACCATCGTGACCGCCATGGTCTCACCCAAGGCGCGGCCGAGCCCCAGGATGATGCCTCCCAGAATGCCGGCCCGGGCATTGCGCAAGACTCCGATGCGAATCATCTCCCAGCGGGTTGCACCCAACGCGAGAACCGCTTCGCGCTGCTGTTGCGGGACTGCGGTCATCACCTCTCGCGTGATGGAGGAGATGATGGGGACAACCATGATCGCCAGAATGATTCCGGCGGCCAGCATGCCGATGCCGTAGAACGCTCCCTCGAACAAACCGGTCCAGCCGAAGTAGCGCGCCAGAAATGGCTCTACGTACTGTCGCAGCAAAGGCACCAGCACGAAGATCGCCCACAGTCCGTAAATCACGCTGGGGATGGCCGCCAGCAGCTCCGTCGTGAAAGCCAGCGGACCTTTCAGCCAGCGCGGACACAATTCGGTCACAAAGATGGCGACACCGACCGCAAGCGGCACCGCCAGCAGGAGAGCCAGTATCGAGGAAACGACTGTGCCGTAGACGAAAGGCCAAGCACCAAACTGCTCGTTCACCGGATCCCAGTCGCTTTGGAAAAAGAATTTCCATCCGAAAGCATGCCAGGACAAACTCGACTTGGTGATTAATTCGTATACAATCAGGCCGACCAGGCCAAGCACGCACAGCCCACAACCCAGCATCGCGAAGTAAAATAACCGGTCGGCAATATGGCTGTTTCCGGCCTTAATCAGAGGCTCGGATTGAGCCCCCGTACCGGAGACAACCTCGGCCTTTGCAACGGGTTGCGGTCCAGGCAAGCGTGGAGCTCCTAATGCTTGATTGGCCATCTGCCTGACGCTAGCAGAATCGTGTTACAAGAGTGTTAAAATACCGGCTTGCTTAACGGTAGCTCTACGAGGATAGGGGTAGCGCAACCGTTCTAGCCAATGTCATCGATTTTCTGAATAATCTCTTCCTGGTTTAATTGCTAAGTATGCCGATAGACGCAAAACGCAGCCGCCTGGCATTCCGCAAGTTAGCCCGCGAGTTGACGAAACTAGAGCGGAAACCGGCACCCCAAAACGTCCATAAGTTCCGCACCAACAGCCGCCGCGTAGAAGCCCTCCTGATGGAGGCGGCCCACGAACCACACAATAATGACGAGAAACTGCTGAAGCTGCTGGCCCGGCTGCGCAAGAAGGCCGGGCGGGTGCGAGATCTGGACGTACAGATCTCGTGCTTAAGGAATCTGAAAATTCCGCAGGGTAACGGACACAAAGCGCAGTTCCTCGAAAGTCTGGTTCAGGAGCGCGCCAAGCGTGAGAAAAAGCTGGCCAAGGCCTTCGATCACGAAACCGCCGCTGAGATACGCAAGCGCCTGAAGCGTGCGGCTAGCGAGATCAACATTCCCAAGAACACCGAGCCAATTTCTTTGACGCTGAACCGACTGGCTCAACTGGGACGAGACCACTGCCCAATCACCGAAAAGATTCTTCACCAGTACCGGATCATCGGCAAACGGGCGCGTTACATTGCCGAACTTGCCGTCAACGATCCCGAAACCGCTCGCCTGGTCCGAGACCTGAAGAAAATGCAGGATGTGATTGGCGACTGGCACGACTGGCTCAAACTCACGCAAAAGGCGGAGAAGCTTCTGGGGAATTCGCGGGATTCCGCGCTGGTGGCCATGCTGCGCAATGTCACCCAGGCAAAGTTCCGCCAGAGTCTGGACGCGGTGGCGGAGATGAGAACGGCTCTGGTTAGCCATCGCGCAGGAGCTGGGATCGAGAGCACTCGATCCCGCAAAGCGCCGGCGGAAGTCGCCATGCAAGCCGCGGTCGCGTAGCCGCCGTTATTCTAATTCTCTCCAACCCTTCCTCACGCGGTACACTATTGCCCTCCCGCCATGCCGACCTTTGCCGCGGTTGATATCGGATCGAACTCGGTCCGCCTGAAGATTGCCCGCCTTACCCGGCACCGCCTCACTGAGATCGCCGAGGACCGCGAGGTCACGCGACTGGGGGAATCGGTGTTCCGCAGCGGGTTTCTCTCCCCCGAAGCCATCGCTAGCACGGTGAAAGTTCTCCGACGCTTTCATCGCGCGGTGCAGAATGTCGGCGTCGATTCCGTGCGCGCAGTGGCCACCAGCGCTTTGCGCGACGCCCGCAATTCGCAGGCGTTTCTGGAATGGGTACGTTCCGCTACCGGATGGCACGTGGAGATCATTTCCGGGCTGGAGGAAGCCCGCTTGATCCATCTCGGCCTGGTGTCCAGCCTGCGGATCAACGCTTCGCCTCTGCTCATGGTCGACCTGGGAGGGGGAAGTTGCGAGCTGACCATCTCGGTCGGGGGCCACATTCGCAGTACCGTCAGTTTGCCGCTGGGCGCGGTTCGTCTGACCAACGAATTCCTGCATCACGACCCACCGCGGAAGGCGGACATGCGTAAAATGAGAGGCTTCATCGCGCGCGAGATCGAGCGAACTGCCGACCGCATCAAGCGGGCCCGGCCGAGAGTGGTAATGGCCACATCCGGCACCGCAGAATCTCTGGCCGCTGTATGCCACGGCCTATACAAGACCAAAGGAGCGCGTGCCGCCTCGGTTTCCCGCGTCCAAATGGGGCGCATCGCTAAGCTGCTTTCGCGACAGCCTTTGGAAGAACGTAGAAAACTCTCCGGCGTTGGGCCGCGGCGGGCAGAGATCGTGGTGGCCGGAGCTGCGGTTTATGCCGCGCTTCTCGAGCGCTGCCAGCTGCCAGGGTTCCGCTATTCCCCGCTCGGGTTGCGCGATGGTCTGCTGGCGCAGATGGCGGCGGAGTATGATCGCAGCACCCGGTCGGGCAAACAGATCGAGTCCGAACGCTGGGATTCGATTCGCGCTGCGGTGGAACACTACCGGGTAGACATGGATCACGCCTTACAGGTGCGCCGGTCCGCTATGGACCTCTTTTCCTCGCTGCGATCCGTCCACAATCTGCCACCGGAGTATGCCGAATGGCTGTCGGCCGCTGCCATGCTGTATGAAGTAGGCGATTACGTGAACCGCAACGGACGGCACCGGCACACCTACTACATCATTTCGCACTCCGAGATACTCGGCTACACCCCGGAGCAGAGAAGAATCATTGCAGCGATTGCCCGCTACTTGGGGAAGTCGCAGCCGGCGCCGGGAGATAGCATTATGAAACTGCTGCCCAGCGCCGACCAGGACTGCGTGCCCAAGGCCTCTTTGCTGCTGCGTCTGGCGCGTGCTCTCAACCTCAGCCGGAGTGGCGCCATCCGCAGGGTACGGATTGGTGCCCGCAACGGTGAAGTGAAATTTGGTCTGCTGACCAAGCCGCGCAGCCCCGCCGATCTGGAACTGTGGGCCGTGGAGAAGGAAAAGAGTTATTTTCGTGAAGTATTCGGCCGCGAGCTTTCCGCTGCCGCCGTGTAAAGCGAGCGCAGAATCTTGGGCGTCAAGCACCACTGCAACACACCCGAGTTGCGGCCGATGTCCACCTTGGCCACCGCTCCCTTTTTCAACTCCACCTCGGCTTCGCTGCCGGGTTCGCTGATCGCTCGCCCCAGAAATTCGCTCAGGTTGGGATTGTGGCCCACCACCAGGATGGCTTCCTGTTTGGCATACTTTTCGAGCATGGCGCGAAAATCGATGTAGGTCGCGCCGGGCCGAAGCGCATCCTCCAGCTGCAGTTTGCCCTCATAACTGAGTTCGTTGCCTACCAGCGATGCGGTTTGAGCAGCGCGCTTCAGAGGACTGGAGACGATGGTATCCACCTGAACATCCAACGCCGACAGCGCTCGCCCCACGATTCCGCATTGTTCGATTCCGTCTTTGTCGAGTGCGCGCGTTTCATCCTTGCGGGGATTACTCAAACTCTGCCCGGCATTGGCGTGACGAAGGAAGTAAATGATCATCGCTACTCTTTCATTGCACCCTAGTTATACCCTGCCTGACTACCACAGTCTTCTTCCTGGGCCCAGCAGCCGGAGGAATCGCTTCGAGGACCTGCTTGCCTTCCGCCAGGCCAATGAGAAACTCTTGCGCATTGAAAACAGCTGCTCCTGCCGGCGGCCGGCGCTTCCCTTGCGCCCGCCAGGTTCGAATGTAAGTCCCATCTTTCTGCAGCAGCCGGGACTTCGCGTTATCGGCGAGATAGCTCTCCAAAATCTCCTGGCGCACGCGCTCGCGAAGCATCTCATCCTTTAGCGGGAAAAGCACTTCCACGCGCTCGTAAAGATTTCGCGGCATCCAGTCAGCGCTGCCCAGGTAGACTTCTTCCTCTCCTCCGTTGGCAAAGTAATAGATTCGGCTGTGCTCCAGGAAACGCCCGACAATGCTGCGTACCCGGATGTGATCGCTCACGCCGCGAACGCCTGGACGCAGAGCGCAGATCCCGCGAACCAGCAGATCAATCTTCACCCCAGCCTGCGAAGCCCGGTACAGCGCCATGACGATGTTCCTATCCAGTAACGCATTCATCTTGGCAATGATGTGGGCCGGACGGCCATGGCGTGCGTGTTCCGCCTCCCGAGCGATGAGAGTCAGGCAGTGTTCCGCCAGATTCAACGGCGCTACCAGCAGTGGGTCGTAACTGGGATGTTCCGCGTAGGCGGTTAGAAAACTGAACACGTCATGCACCGCGCTGGTTATTTGCGGGTCGGCAGTCAGCAGGCTCAAATCGGTGTAGATACGCGCCGTGGCAGCGTTGTAGTTGCCCGTACCCAGGTGGGCGTAACGGCGGGTCACTCCGTCGGGATCGCGCCGAACCAGCAGCGACAATTTGCAGTGGGTCTTCAGGCCAACCAACCCGTGAAATACCTGTACGCCCGCGTCTTCCAGATCACGTGCCCAGCGGATGTTGGACGCCTCATCAAAGCGGGCTTTCAACTCGACCACCGCGGTGACTTCCTTCTTGGTGGCCGCCGACATCAGAGCCGGAACGATCAGCGAGTGCTCGCTGGTGCGGTAAAGCGTCTGCTTCATCGAAAGCACTCGCTCGTCCTCGGCTGCTGCCTCGATGAACGAGACCACTGCGTCGTAAGAGTCATACGGGTGATGCAATAGGACATCGTGGCGCCGCAACTCTTCGAAAAGATCCTGGGACTTCGCCGTTAAACGCAGCTCACGGGGAATAAAGGGCTTGAATTTGAGTTGCGGGCGTTCGGTCTGCTCGTAGATATTAAACAGGCGCGAAAGATTCACCGGTCCATTCACCGGAAAAACCTGCCAGGAATCCAGTTCAAAGTTGGTTCGCAGCCGCTCGATAATCTCGGGATCGGCATCCGACTCAATTTCCAGACGGACCGCATCCCCCTTGCGCCGGTTGTGCAACTCGGTGCGGACCGACTCCAGCAGATTGCGGGACTCTTCTTCCGCCAGATAAAGATTGCTGTTCCGGGTAACACGAAATGCCGCGGATGAAACAATGTCGTAGCCGTGGTACATGCGCGAGGCGTGGTGGGCCACCAAGTCAGCTAGGAAAATGAAATCCACCGTCCCTTCCGAAGGCAACCGTACCAAGCGAGGCAAAGCCCTGGGCACCGTGACCACACCGGTATACGTCATCGACGACCGGCGCCGCCGCCGCAACAGGAAGGCCACGCACAGGGCTTTGTTGATAACGCGCGGGAAAGGATGGGCCGGATCGACCGTGACTGGGGTCAGCAAGAGATCCAGTTCTCGTTCACAGTATTCGTCGATGAAGCCCCGGGCCTGGGCATCCAGCTCATGCAATCCCAGCACCCGGATACCGCTCTCCGCCAGCAAGGG
>Ga0187819_10001861_pt1 | contig 10980 bp, 8 predicted proteins | sample NC_wetland_sal_i_15_FD_132411 | JGI IMG/M metagenome (GOLD analysis project Ga0187819, IMG submission 132411) | Wetland sediment microbial communities from Neuse River Estuary, North Carolina, USA - SO4_4 | ecosystem: Environmental > Aquatic > Freshwater > Wetlands > Sediment | place: USA: North... | reverse complement strand
CGAGCGTTGCAAACTTGCAACGCGTCACGATCGAGAGCGGATGACAAGGACCGCGGTCGAGGACTATAAAATTTCTAGCGTATAGGGGGCGCCGTTTACGGCAACGTCCCAAGCATCGATCAATTATGACAGTCAGAAGAACATGAGTGCAAATAATACTGTGTCCGCGGTCTTAACGCATGTCGATCGCGAGCTCGATTCCAGTCTCGATCGGCTGTTCGCGTTGTTGCGCATTCAGTCGATCTCGACGGACCCCGCTTACGCCGCGCAGTGCCGTAAGGCCGCGGAACACGTTGCGACCGATCTCGGCAGTCTCGGTTTCAACACCAGTCTGCGTCCAACCGCCGGCCATCCGGTGGTGATCGGCAAAAGCGCCGACGGCCCCAATCCACGGCCTCGGGTCTTGTTCTACGGCCATTATGACGTGCAGCCGGTCGACCCGCTCGATCTGTGGCAGACGCCGCCGTTCGAACCGCGCATTGCGACGGAGCAGGGGCGCAAAATCATAGTGGCGCGCGGCGCCTGCGACGATAAAGGTCAGGCGATGACCTTCATCGAGGCGTGCCGCGCATTCAAGGCGGTAACCGGCAAAGTTCCACTCGACATTACGATCATGATGGAAGGCGAGGAGGAGTGCGGCTCGAAACATCTGTTCGGATTTGTGCGCGACAACGCCGAGGAGTTCAGGCGCGATCTTGCGCTGGTATGCGATACCGGGATGTGGGACGCCGAAACGCCGTCGATCACGACCTCGCTGCGCGGCCTGGTCTATGAAGAGGTCCGGCTGACCTGCGCGGATCGCGATCTGCATTCTGGCTTGTTCGGCGGCGCCGCGCGCAATCCAATCCATGTGCTGGCCGACATTCTTTCCGCCCTGCACCGGCCCGATGGGTCAGTCGCTATTCCCGGATTCTATGACGGCGTGCCGGAACTGCCGGCTGACATCAAAGCGGACCTCGCGGGGCTCGAACTGACTCCGGAAAAATTTCTGACGCCCATCGGCCTGAAAATTCCGGCCGGTGAAAAGGACCGCATGCTGATCGAGCAAATCTCGACGCGGCCGACCGCCGAAGTGAACGGCATTATCAGCGGCTATACCGGGGAGGGGGCCAAGACCGTTATTCCGGGCAAGGCGATGGCCAAGGTGTCGTTCCGCCTCGTCGGGGCCCAGGACCCGGAGAAAATCCGCCTCGCCTTCCGCGAATTCGTGCGCGCGCGTGTGCCGGCCGACTGCACCGTGGAATTTGGCAATTTCAGCAGCGCGCCGGCTTTCAATGTCGCGTTCGATAATCCGGCGCTCGCCAAAGCGCGCGAGGCGCTGGCACAGGAATGGGGAAAGAAAGCGGTCACTGTCGGCGCCGGCGGCTCGATTCCAATCGTCAACGATTTCAAGACCGTGCTCGGGATGGATACGCTGATGGTCGGCTTTGCGCTCGACGACGACCGCGTTCACTCGCCCAACGAAAAGTACGATCTCAAGAGCTTTCACAAGGGCATTCGCAGCTGGGTGCGCATTCTGGCGGCGCTGGCCGGCGCATGAGCGGCGGGTGCCGCCGCGCGCATATAACGTGACGCGCCGCGCCCTATTCGGTCGCCGCGGCGATCAGGCGAGGCGTGACAAAATGCTCCAACCGTGCCGAATGTGGGCGCAGTTCCGCCCAGTCGTCAATCGGCAGGTCTATCACGACCAGCCCTGACGTCGGCAATTTTTCGCGTAATTGTTCGCGGGCTTCCACGTCACCGGATGCGATCAATTGCAGCGCGAATTCGTGCAGGCTCGGATTGTGGCCGACGATGAGAAGCTTGCTCGCCTTGCGCGGTTCGGCGACGACGTGGAGAAGCTTACGCGGACTGGCGCTATAGATGCGATCGTCGACTTCTTGACGCGGCGGCTTGTCAAAAGCGTCAGCGACCAGATCCCAGGTTTCCTGGGCGCGCGCCGCCGGCGAGACCAGCGCCAAGTCCGGGATCAGATCGTGGTGGATCATGTAAGCACCGAGCGTCGGCGCATCGGCACGGCCGCGTTTCATGAGTTTGCGATCGCGATCACGCTGGCCGGGCTCGGCGCGCTCGGTCTTGGCGTGGCGGAGCAGCATCAAACGGCGCATGGCGGTACTGTCGCCGTCTCAACTTAAGGTGTCCAGTAGGCGCCCAGCACGACACTGGCCTCGGTCGCCCGAAAGCCTTAAATAGCGGCAGCGATGCTCAATCCCACCCCCCACAGGAACGCCGCGGCGGGCGAAATCTACGGCGATAGCTGGTACGCCGCGACCATGGTGGATGCGCCGCGGCGGCCGGCGCTGTATTCCGATCTCGACGTCGACGTCTGCGTGATCGGCGGTGGGCTTGCCGGCCTGACCACCGCACGCGAAGTGGCGCGCAAAGGCTGGTCCGTCGTGTTGCTCGAGGCCAACCGGCTCGCGGCCAAAGCCTCGGGGCGCAATACCGGCTTTGTCTTGCCGGGCTTCGGCGCCGATGCCGACAAGCTCATTGCGCGCGTCGGTTTCGAGCGCACCAAAGATCTTTGGACACTGGCGCAGGCCGGCCTCGATTACGTGCGCGATACCATCCGCGCCGAACACGCGCCCGGTGTCGATCCGGAAGACGGCTGGCTCCATGTGTCGAAGCGAGACGATAGCGACGAGTTTGTAAAATGCGTCGCCCTGCTCGGCGAACTGGGATGCGATTTTGAGGGCTGGCCGACCGAGCGCGTGCGTGAAGTGCTGCGCAGCGAACGTTATTTTTACGCCATCAATTATCTGCGCGCGCTTGCCATTCATCCGCTCAACTACGCGCTCGCGCTTGCCGCTGCCGCAGAGCGCGACGGCGCGCGGATTTTCGAGAACACGCCGGCTCTGTCGATCGACCCGAGCGGGGTGCGCAAACGCATCGTGACGCCGGGGGCGCGGCTGCGCGCCAATCACGTGGTGCTGTGCGGCAATATCGGGCTCAAATCACTGATGCCGCGGCTCGCCGCGACGATGGTGCCGCTGACGACCTATGTGATCACGACCGCGCCACTTGGGGATCGTCTTGCCGAAGCGGTGCGCTATCGCGGCGGCGTGAGCGACAGCGATGCTGCCGACAATCACTATCGCGTCGTCGGCGGCGATCGGCTGATGCTGTCGGGTCGCGCCACGACATGGGCCCGCAACCCGCGCCGTTACCTCAGAGCGCTGAAAGCCGACATCAAACACACCTATCCACAACTTGGCGATGTCGAGATCGACTATGCCTGGGCCGGCACTTTGGGGATTACCGTGCACCGCATGCCGCAGATCGGCGAGGTCGGTCCGGGCGTCTGGCTGGCCAGCGGTTTCGGCGGGCACGGTCTCAATACCACGGCGATGGGCGGCAATCTCATCGCGCGCGCGATCGTCGACGGCGATCAGACCTGGCGCCAGTTTACGCCGTTCGAACTGGTCTGGGCCGGTGGCGTAGTCGGTCGGGCGGCGGGGCAGATCCGCGTCTGGGTCAAACGCCTGCGCGCCGCCGTCGAAGAGCGGCGCGCCAAGGCGCGCGAATTGGCGCACTGGCAGGCGCGGCTGAACGCGGCCGAGTCAGCGCAGCGGCCGGACAGCCCTGTTGTTTCGGAACCTGCTGTTTCGGAACATGAGTCCGCGGCTTCTGTCCCGGATCAAAGCGACAGCGATATGGCTGTCGCCGCGCACTCTGAAACCCTACTGCCTGAAAAAAACCCGCCGGAAACCACACCGCCTGACAGCGCGCCGCCCGAAACCGTCGGTCCCGCGCCGGAGCCCGCGAACATTGAACCAGCGGCCCCGCGCGCGGGCCGGCGCCGAAAACGCTCGCGAACAAGCGCCGGCCGGGCGGTTGAACACGATGCCGAAGCCTAGCGGGCGGCGCACGACCGATCGGCAACAGGTGTGCACTAAATTTACCTTTGGGCCACCCCGCCGCTTCGTCCTTAGCTGCCCCTACTGTATCATAGCGAACTTAAGGGAAAATGGGGCGGGCCCGCACGGCATGACAAGGGTTTGGCACTTGAGCGGTTGGTGGGCCGCCTGCATTGCTATGGGCGCGGTCATCGCGCCGACCATTGGCTTTGCGGCCGACCTGCCGACGCCGGCTGCGGCACAAGCTGTCAATGTGCCCGCCGTGCCGGACTGGATCGTGACCATCGGCGGCGAGTTGCGCATCGGGCCGAAATGGGCAGGCGCATCGGACGGCACGTTCCGACCAACCGGCGGCCCTCTGTTCAGCATTCGCAAAGTTGGAACGCCGCCGGATTATTTCGGGCCACGCGACAGTTTTGGATTTCCCATTCTCGATCTTGGCCAGTTCAAGATCGGTCCGGCCGTACAAATCGTCTGGCAGCGGAAAGCGTCCAGTGATACGGCGCTCAATGGCTTGGGTGATATCGATTTTGCGGTGCAGGCGGGCGCCTTCGCCGAATATTGGCCGGCGCAATGGCTACGCCTGCATGGCGAAGTGCGGCAGGGCTTTGGGGGTGAAAAGGGCGTCACTGGCGACTTGTTTCTTGACGGGGTGGTTCCGGCGGGACAGTGGCGCTTTTCGGCAGGGCCGCGTTTGACGTTGCAGTCGACCGCTGCCGTCAGTCCCTATTTTAGCATCACACCGGCTCAATCCGCCGGCTCAACCGTCGCCGGCCTGCCGGCGCTGCCGGTCTATCATGCCGGCGGTGGTTTTTATTCGTATGGCGCCGGGACGCAGGCGGAATATTTCTTCAACCCGCAATGGGCAACGCATGTCTTCGTCGAATATCAGCGGCTGACTGGCTCCGCCGCCGATTCGCCGTTGGTCATCCAGCGCGGCTCGCCCAACCAGCTTACCTTTGGATTGGGTGCGACCTATGCCTTCACCACGCATCCTTGGTGGTGATTTGATCGATCGCGCCGCTATCTAGCGTCCTTCCCTTCGCGTCATAAAAGCCAACCGCTCGAACAGGTGCACATCCTGCTCGTTCTTCAGCAGCGCGCCATGCAGCGGAGGTATCAACCGCTTCGGATCGCGTTCGCGCAGCGTTTCGACTGAAATATCTTCGACCATTAGCAGCTTGAGCCAATCCAGCAATTCCGAGGTCGACGGCTTCTTCTTCAGTCCCGGCACTTCGCGAATTTCGTAGAACAGCTTAAGCGCCTCGGCCACCAGCCGGTGCTTGATGCCGGGAAAATGGACCTCGACGATGGCGCGCATCGTGTCGGGATCTGGAAAGCGGATGTAATGGAAGAAGCAGCGGCGCAGGAAAGCGTCCGGCAATTCTTTTTCATTATTTGAGGTAATGACGACAATCGGGCGGCGGCGCGCATGAATCGTTTCGCCGGTCTCGTAGACGAAGAATTCCATACGATCGAGTTCTTGCAGAAGATCGTTGGGAAATTCGATATCGGCCTTGTCGATTTCGTCGATCAACAAAACCGGCCTTTCATCGGCGATGAACGCCTCCCACAGCTTGCCGCGCTTGATGTAATTGCGGATGTCCTTGACGCGGGCGTCGCCCAATTGGCTGTCGCGCAGCCGCGTCACCGCGTCGTATTCGTAGAGGCCCTGCAGTGCCTTGGTGGTCGATTTGATGTGCCATTCGATCAGCGGCGCGCCCAGCGCCTTGGCGATTTCCAGCGCCAGGACGGTTTTGCCGGTCCCGGGTTCCCCCTTCACCAGGAGGGGGCGCTCGAGCGCGATTGCGGCGTTAACCGCAACCTTCAAATCATCGGTGGCGACGTAGCCGCTGGTGCCTTCGAAACGCATGAAACGCCCTCCGGGGCGGCAAATTAGATCACCCTGGCGACGCGCCACAAGCACGGGCCCGCGCGCCAGGGGCGGCCGATCCGAACCTTGACCACAGCCGCGGTGTTCCCGGCCCACGATCTTGTTGTCACTGTCATGGAGCTTCGTTATAAGCCGCCGCGCGAGAGGGCGCTTCGCAAATTGGTTGCGGGAGTACACGCAGATGCAATTGTTGAAGGGCAGAAATCGACGTCCGGACAGGCCCCAAAAGAATGGCCAGGCTAACGGAGCAGGCCTTGGGCCGGACGCAAAATTCTATCGGCCAAGCGACAAAGAGCCGTTCATGAACGAGCGCCAGCGGGAGTATTTCCGGCTGAAGCTGCTCAATTGGCGGGAGGACATCCTCAAGGAGGCCAAAGAGACCCTCCAGCACTTGCACGACGAAAGCCAGAATCACCCGGACCTCGCCGACCGCGCATCCTCGGAGACCGACCGCGCAATCGAACTGCGCGCCCGCGACCGGCAGCGCAAACTGATCGCCAAAATCGATGCTGCGCTGCAGCGTATCGAGGACGGCACTTACGGATATTGCGAGGAAACTGGCGAGCCGATCACACTCAAACGCCTGGAAGCGCGGCCGATTGCCACGCTATCGATCGAGGCCCAGGAACGCCATGAGCGGCGCGAACGGGTCTACCGCGACGACTGAGGTGGTTAGGTGCACATCACCGCCGCTGTCGTCCGTGAACGTTCGGCACCCTTCGCATTAGAAAAATTGGAGCTCTGCGATCCGCGCCCGGACGAAGTGATCGTGCGCGTGGTGGCGAGCGGGATGTGCCACACCGACCTGCATGGCCGGGACGGTTACTTCGCTTCGCCCTATCCCGCGGTTTACGGTCACGAGGGTGCCGGCGTGGTCCACGCAGTTGGCAGCGCGGTCCGCGCGTTGGCGCCCGGCGATCATGTCGTCATGTCGTTTCCGTGGTGCGGAACCTGCACGAACTGTCAGCAGCACAAATATTGCTACTGCATGCACGGACGGCGTCTAAAAATGCACGGCCGGCGCGCCGACGGCTCGACGCTGATGTCGAGAAACGGCGCGCCGGTTTATAGCGCTTTCTTTCAACAATCTTCGTTCGGCACCTATGCGCTCACCCAGGCGCGCTACGCGGTTAAGGTGCGAAAAGACGCGCCGCTGGAAGCCTTGGGGCCGCTGGCCTGCAGCGGCCAGACTGGAGCTGGAGCCGTTCTCAACGTCATGCAATCGAAGCCCGGCGACAGTCTTGCTATCTTCGGGGTTGGCGCCGTCGGGCTATCGGCTCTGATGGCGGCAAAAATCGCTGGCTGCGATCCGATCGTCGCAGTTGATGTGCACGCACATCGGCTGGCGCTGGCGCGCGAACTCGGCGCCACCCATACGATCGATCACACCGGCCGTGACAAAATCGTCGATGAAGTTCGAGCCGTCGCGCCGGGCGGCGTGCGCTTTGCGCTCGATACTTCGGCGCTACCCAGTGTGTTCCGAGAGGCAATCGACGCGTTAATGCCCGGCGGGACCTGCGTGTTACTCGGCAGCGCTCCGCCCGGCACCGAGGTCGCGATCGAAATGCCGTTTTTGCAGCAAGGCCGTACCGTGCGCGGCGTGGTGCAGGGCGAGAGCTTGCCTAAAGAATTTATCCCCCAGCTGGTCGATCTCATTGTCGCCGGGAAGTTTCCGATTGAGAAGATGATTAAGTTCTACGACTTCGCCGACATTAATCTGGCGGCTGCCGAATCCTCGTCGGGTATCGCGATCAAGCCGGTGCTGCGGATGCCCGTCGGATGATAGCGGGCAGATGTCAGAGGTCAGATGAGATATCCGTCATCTGACATCAGCTTTTCGGTGGCCGCCCCAACAGATTCGCCATCTCTTGTTCGAGCGTGTCGTAGATGGCGGTCTTGTTTTGGTTAGGCTTATTGGCCTCGGGCGGTGCCGGTCGTTGCTCGCTGCCGCGCGGATTGCGTGGCGGCGGTGGCAGCGAATCGCTGCGCGCTGGCTGATCGGACGCCGCCGGCGGGCGTGCCTGACCGGCGGGTGAACGTGCCTCGCTCGCCGGTTTGCGGAGCGCCGCTTCAAGCCGCTGAGCCATATCGGCAAGGTTTTGATCCCCACCGGCTGCGGCTTCACCGCCGCCGGTGGCGATCGAAGGCGGCGGCGAGGATGGCGCGGCCGGTTGCGCGGGCTTGCGCGGTTCCAGCCGCGGCTCAGCGCGCGGGTCTTGGCGCGGGTCTTGGCGCTGGTCTTGTCGCGGCGGCTCGCCGACATTGCCGCGATTGCGCTGCTGCGGCGTGGTCCGCGTAGAAAGCTCGTCAGCGAGCGCGGCCAGGGTGTCGCGTTGGCGGGGGCCGGGCTCTGGCTGCGGACGTCCGGGGAGCTCGCCGTGTTGCGCATCCGGCCGTGCGCCGGGCCGCGATCCACCATTGGCCTCGGGCTGTAACGGCCACGAACCACCGCCGTTGTCCGGCAGCGGAATAGCGCGCGTGATCGCCTCGATCCCCGCCGGAGCGCGCCCTACATCGCGCGCCGCCGGAACGGCGCGGACGATATTAGGCTCAACTACGATGTCACTCGGTCCCCCGATCATCAGAAGATGCTCGACATTATCGCGGCGCACCAGAATAAGCCGGCGGCGGTTGTCGACGCTGGCGTAATCGATCACCGCAAGACGCGGCTGACGGCCGCGCGTACTGGCGCCGAGCCGACCGCTGCCGAACCGTCGCACGATCCACCAGATCGCGCCGATCACGCCGAGTATGATGAGAAAAGACAGCAAGAATTGCACGGGAAGCGGCATTCCCGACCACGTCTCAACCATCCCTGCTACTCCCGTCTCGATGACGTGCCAACCGCGGCTAACGGTTGCCTTTTAAAGGTTAATAGTGCCGCCGATATTCGCCCGGCCGACTAAAAGCAATGAGTTAATAACGATAACCGATTTCCCGGCAAAGCCGATGCCTGCAGCATTCTCATGGTTAACGGCAGTTTGAAGGCAAAACCGGTGGAACTCTGGCTATTTGGCGAAACGAGCGCGGAAACCGACCCGTTCCTGCCGCAGTTGTGCACGCTATCGTCAAACCTCTTGCGCGATTCAGTCGCACAGGGCACTGGAAACCGGCATGACAGAGCAGCTCATGTCGGTACCTGCTATCAGCAAGGTCCCCGCTGGGTCTGTTTCAGGGGAGTCGCGCGGCACTGAAGTCGGCTCGGCGCTTGGCGAGGCCGCCGGCGCCGAACGCGGCGGCAGCATAGTCATGGTGCTGCTGGTCGCGGTGGCGCTGGTTGCGGCACTCGGCGCGATCATGACGTTCGGCGGCAGCAATGCCGAACAATACACCATCGCTTTTCTCGCCGTCCTCGCCAGCATTGGCGTGTTTTCGCTGTTCGCCTTTGCCTGCGGAATCTTGCGTGTGCGCGCGGCCGCCAATCGTGGCAATCCGCTGATCAAAGCGGTGGTTGACGGCGCTGCGGAGGCCGTTGTCGTCACCGCCAATGACGGCCGCGTCGTCTATGCCAATCCGGCTTATCTCGATCTGACCGTAGCAAGCGATGACAAAGAAACGCGGCCGGTGGAGCGCGCGTTCATAGGCGATGCCGATGCGTCGGAGGCCATATATCGGCTGCTGCGAGCGGCGCGGGAAGGCCGGCAGCTCGAGGAAGAGGTGCGCGTCACCGGGATGAAAGGCCAGCCCGCGCGTTGGCTCCGATTCCGCATCCGGCCGCTCGGCGGCGACAAGCGCGCGGCGCCGCTGACCGTCTGGTCGCTTGCGGACGTCACGCGGGAACGTGAGCGCCAGGAGAACGTGTTTCAGGAATTGCAGCACGCCATCGACTATCTCGATCACGCGCCTGCAGGATTTTTTTCGGTCAACCACAAGGGCGAAGTCGTCTATCTCAATGCCACGCTCGCCAATTGGCTCGATCATGATCTCGCCCAGGTCGGCTCCGGCGGGCTCAAAGTCGGCGAGATAATCGCCGGCGATGGTGCGGCGCTGCTTACCACGCTGCACGCCGCGCCAGGCGAGGTAAAGACCGAGGTGCTCGACCTCGATCTGCGCACCCGCAGCGGCGGCACGGTGCCGGTGCGCGTGTTGCACAATGTCGCCTATGGCGCCGACGGTATGCCCGGAGCCTCGCGGACGCTCGTGCTCAATCGGACGCGCGACGACCGCAGCGATCCGCAGCGCGCCGCCGAAATTCGCTTCATGCGATTCTTTCATCATACGCCGATGGCGATCGCCACGATCGACAAACATGGCGGCGTGGTTCGCACCAACCCGCTCTTCGCGCGGCTGTTTCACGGCGCCAGCGGCGAGGCAAAGGATCGTTCGATCCTTGCTAGTGTTGCTCCGCGCGATCGCGAAGCGCTGGCGGGCGCAATCCGGCAGGCGGCGCTCGGCAAGACCGAAATCGCGCCGGTCGATGCCATGCTGGCCGGTGAGGGCGAGCGCTTCGGCCGGTTCTACGTCACCGCGGTCGAGGAGGAAGAGCGCGATCAGGAATCCGCGATTGTTTATGCGCTGGAAACCACGGCGCAGCGCGAATTGGAAAACAAGGTAACGCAGCAGCAGAAGATGGAGCTGGTGGGGCAGCTTGCCGGCGGCATCGCGCACGATTTCAACAACGTGCTTTCGGCCATCATGATGGCGACCGATTTCCTGCTCAACGCGCACAAACCGACCGATCCTTCATTCGGCGACATCATGCAGATCAAACAGAATGCCAACCGGGCGGCGAGCCTGGTGCGGCATCTGTTGGCATTTTCGCGCAAGCAGACACTGCGCCCGCAGGTGCTCGATATCGGCGAAGCCTTGAGCGATCTGACTATGCTGTTGCGGCGGTTGATCGGCGAAAAGGTTGCGCTCGACGTCGTGCATGGGCGCGATTTGTGGCCGGTAAAGGTCGACATTTCGCAATTCGAACAGGTCATCGTGAACTTGGCGGTGAACGCGCGCGACGCCATGCCAAATGGCGGCAGGTTGACCGTTCGCACCAACAATGTGATGGCGCAAGAATCCCTACGCTTCAGCGCCAAGGGCATGCCGGCGGCGGATTACGTGCTGGTGGAGGTCGCCGATACCGGCGTGGGCATCCCGCCCAATGTCATCGGTAAAATTTTCGAGCCGTTTTTCTCGACCAAGGAGGTCGGCAAAGGCACCGGGCTCGGGCTTTCGACGGTCTACGGAATCATCAAGCAGACCGGCGGATTCGTTTACGTCGATTCGGTTGAACAT
>Ga0187819_10001860_pt1 | contig 10984 bp, 10 predicted proteins | sample NC_wetland_sal_i_15_FD_132411 | JGI IMG/M metagenome (GOLD analysis project Ga0187819, IMG submission 132411) | Wetland sediment microbial communities from Neuse River Estuary, North Carolina, USA - SO4_4 | ecosystem: Environmental > Aquatic > Freshwater > Wetlands > Sediment | place: USA... | reverse complement strand
GTGTGATCAAGGACTCATTCGGCGAATACGCCAAGAAAGGGCAGGGGCAATAGATCAATGGCCGCGAAGAACAAAATCGGAATCTTGACGGGCGGAGGGGATGTGCCGGGATTGAACCCGGTGATCAAATCAGTCGTTTATCGCGCCAGCGAAATTGGGCGCGAGGTCATAGGCATTCGCCGCGGATGGGAAGGGCTCACGCATATGAAGCCCTCGGCCGAAATGGACCCGGTGTATGCCCGGCCGCTGACGCGCGAGAACACGCGGACCATCGACCGCAGCGGCGGAACCGTGCTGCACACCTCGCGCACGAATCCCCGCAAAATGGCCGAATCGAAACTCCCGCCGCACATTTCCAAAGACGAATTGAAGCAACTTCCCTTCGACGGCAAGTATTACGATTTCACTTCCATCGTGCTCAAGAACCTCGACCGCTTGGGGATCGATTGCCTGGTTCCCATCGGTGGCGACGACACCCTGAGCTTTGCAACGGTGCTGGATTCCAAAGGATTCCCGCTCATCGCCATTCCCAAAACGATGGATAATGACGTTCAGGGGACCGAGTATTGCCTCGGATTCTCCACGGCAATTACGCGCGCAAAGGAACTGATCACCCGCCAGCGGACCACGCTCGGCTCTCATGAACGCGTTGGAATCTTTCGAATGTTTGGGCGCGACGCGGGCTTCACTGCACTCTACACCGCTTATGTGACCTCGGCGAGATGCTTGATTCCCGAACACCCTTTTGACCTCGGCCATATTTGCAATTTGCTTCTCGAAGACAAAAGCAATAATCCGAGCAATTACGCGCTGGTCGTCGTCTCTGAGGGGGCGGTGTGGAAAGAAGGCACCATCGCCGAATATGGCGAGGCAGACGCATACGGTCACCGCAAGAAGGTCGACATCGGCCATGCCCTCGGCGAAGAAATCAAGAAGCGTACGGGCCAAGAGATTATGGAGAGCGATCTTACCTACGATTTGCGAAGCGGTGAGCCGGACGCGATCGACCAACTCGTGGCCATTACGTATGCCAATATCGCTGTCGATCTGATTCGCGACGGTGTGCACGGACGGCTCGTCGGATTGCAGAACGGGTGTTACAGCCAGGTCGCACTTGCTGGGCTGCCTTCCGGTGCTCGGAAGGTCGATGTGCCCAGGCTGTACAACACCGAACGCTACCGGCCGAATTACACGTCAAAATTGGGCGCGCCGCTCTTATTCAACAAAGTCTGACTCGGAAGCAGCGCTGCCCGTTCAGTACCGAATCTGAATCGAACTTTCGTTAGCCTCGTGCGGACACGGCTGGTTGCCGCGCATTCAGCCATAGAAGTTAGCTCGCTTGTTGGGATGCTATAATTTCACGCTTATCATGAGCAGAGCAATACCAGAAGCGCCGCGCATTGCGCCGGAAATCATGGCCAAGTACGAGGCCGTCATTGGACTCGAAGTCCACGCCCAGCTTCAGACCGTGACCAAGGTTTTCTGCTCTTGCTCCACGCACTTCGGCGATCCGCCGAATTCCAACACCTGTCCCGTGTGCCTGGGCTTGCCCGGCGCCCTGCCTGTGCTCAACAGGCGCGCCCTCGAACTCGCCATGCGCGCGGCCCTGGCCCTGAATTGCAAGATCCAGCCGCGCTCGCGTTTTGCCAGGAAAAATTACTTCTACCCTGATTTGCCCAAGGGCTACCAAATCTCGATGTACGAACTGCCGCTCGCCACGGACGGCTGGCTGGAAATCGCATTTGACGGCAATCGTAAACGCATTGGCATTACCCGGGTTCACATGGAAGATGACGCGGGCAAGAGTCTGCACGAAGGCTTCGCCGATTCCGACCGCTGGACCTACATCGATTTCAACCGCTGTGGCGTTCCTCTCATTGAAATCGTTTCTGAGCCGGATCTGCGCACTCCGGCCGAGGCTTACGCTTACCTCACTACCCTGAAGCAGGTGCTCGAATACACAGAGGTCAGCGACTGCAACATGGAGGAAGGCTCGCTTCGCTGCGACGCGAACGTCAGCGTTCGTTTGCGCGGCGCCTCGAAATTCGGAACAAAAGCTGAAGTGAAAAACCTGAACTCCTTCCGCTATCTCTCGCACGCTCTTGAGTACGAAATCGAACGCCAAATCGGAATCGTCGAATCGGGCGGCACAATGACGCAAGAGACGCGTCTCTGGAATGTTGCCGCGGGACGCACCGAACCTATGCGCTCGAAGGAGTTTGCCCACGATTACCGGTATTTTCCCGAACCTGATCTCCTGCCCGTGATGATCTCGGAAGCGATGATCGCCGAAGTTCGCGCCGCCATGCCCGAATTGCCTGCGGCCCGAGCCGAACGTTTTCTGCGCGACTATAAAATCACCCCTTATGACGCGAGCGTGCTGACTGCTGCTCGCGCTCTCGCGGATTATTTCGAGGCCACCGTAAACGCGGGGGCCCAGCCCAAATCGGCGGCAAATTGGATTTCAGTTGAACTCTTACGGCGCCTCAACGACGCCGGCAAGGAAATTGCCGCTTCTCCTGTAAGCCCTGCGTCACTTGCAGAACTCTTGCAGCAAGTTGATGCAGGCCAGATCACGGCCGCAACGGGGAAGAAAGTTTTTGCCGGAATGTTTGACTTGGGCAAGACCGCCACTGAAATCATCGTAGCCGAGGGCCTCGCGCAAATTTCCGACGCCACCCTGATCGAGAAGATTGTCCGCGACGTTGTCGCCAAGAACCCGGAAAACGTGGCGAAGTACCGTTCCGGGAATGAAGGCGTGTTTAAATTCTTTGTAGGTCAGGTGATGCGCGAGACGCGGGGTCAAGCCAATCCTCAGCTTGTGAATGAAATTTTGAAGCGCCTGCTCGCGTAATAGGAATATGCCCGGAGATAAGCGCATGCTCAAAGAAGGCGATAAGGCGCCGGACTTTCGCGCCACCGCCGATGACGGCAACCCTGTTTCCCTTGCGGATTTTCACGGCAAGAACCTGATTTTGTATTTCTTTCCCAAGGCGAACACGCCCGGTTGAACGACCGAGGCGTCCGAGTTTCGCGACGCAATCGGCAAATTCGAAAAGCTACATACGGCGATTGTCGGATGCAGCGGCGATTCCGTTGAAGCCCAGACGAAGTTCAAGGTCAAGCACAAACTGAATTTTCCGCTGCTTGCCGATACGGACTTCAATGTCATCGAGGCCTACGGCGCCCGCCGCATGAAATCGTTCCTGGGAAAGACGTTTCTCGGGATCGTGCGCATGACGTTCTGGATCGGCGAGGACGGGAAGATCCGCAAAATCTGGGACAACGTCACGCCAAAAGGCCACGCTGAAGAAGTGTTGACAGCTCTGCGCGCTTAGCGCCTAGAAGGGTTCCGCGGCCGAAAATTATAGTGTGACATTGAAAGACTGGCCTTCTTCCTCGATGGGCGCATTGTCGATTAGACGCGTTCCGCCGACGAATGCCGCCAGCAACGCATAGCAACTCTTCCGCAGGCTCGGCACAGCTTCCAGCGTGTCTGCGTCAACAATTTCCGCATAATCGAGCCTCACGCCCGCCTCCGCCCGAATCACCTCGCGCAGCACCTCCAGCAATCGCGCCGTGTTTCGTTCGCCGCGGCCAACTTCCTTCCGCATCGCATCAAGCGACCGGTAGAGCGCCGTAGCTGCTTTGCGTTCCGCCGCACTTAGGTACACGTTCCGCGAAGAAATCGCCAGTCCATCCGCTTCGCGCGCAATTGGGCAGACCACAATTTCCGCATCCAGACTAAAATCGCGAACCATCTGCTGAATGATTCGAACTTGCTGTGCATCTTTGCGTCCGAAAAATGCGAGTCGCGGCTGCACGATTTGAAAAAGCTTGAGCACCACCGTCGCGACGCCGCGAAAATGCCCCGGTCGCGTCCGGCCTTCCAGCCCGTCGCTTAGCCCTTCCACAACCACACTTGACCGGAAGCATTTCGGATACATTTCTTCCGTTGAAGGCGCAAACAAGTAGTCCACGCCAAGATCTTCCAGCGCAGCGCGGTCCTTTTCCAGTTGCCGCGGGTAGCGCTGGAAATCTTCCGAGGGCCCAAACTGCTTCGGGTTGACGAAGATCGACACCACCACCGGCGAGCATCGTCTCTTCGCCTCCCGTACCAGCGAAAAGTGCCCTTCGTGCAGCGCGCCCATGGTTGGAACGAGGCCGGTGATGCGTTCTCGCAGTCGCGCCTCGCTCGCAACTTGCTTCATCCACGCAACGGTGTGAATTGTCTCCATCGAATGCTGATCGTCAAGGCATGAATTACTCAGGTGCCGTGGCAAAGGGCGCGGAATGCGCCTCACAGATAGCTCCACAGGTCCACATATCGCCTACGCGGAAGCTTGTGCGGCACGTTCGCGAGAAAAGGCGATGAGATCGGTCGTAACAGGCCTGGCCCCAAGTTGCCGCAGCATCGTCGTGATCTGCCCGCGATGGTACGTGCTGTGATTGATGACATGCTGCAGCATCGGGCCAATCGGTTCCTCGAACGGAATGCCTTTCGTGTTCTTGTATTTGATCACGCGCTGAAGCTCGCTGGGCGTAAGCGAACTAACGTAGGCGTTCAGATTGCGCTCGTGCTCGGCCCATCGAGCGCGCAAGCCTTCGAGGTCCGGGAAATCGGCAGGCGCCGGTAGCGAACTTGGGATTCTGCCGTGCCATCGTTCCAGCCACAGCCACTCTGCGCCGTAAATATGTGCCAGTGTGTCGCGCACGGATCGAAAGCTCGAGCCAAGATCGCGCGTGAATTGCTCGGGCGTAAGTTTCGAGCAAGCATCGATCGCCCGATGATTGGCCCACGTGTTGTAGTCGAATAGCAGTCGAAAATCCTCAACGTCCATCAGTATCCTCCGAGATTGAAATGCGGCAGTTCGAAACCGCGCGGCAAATTGTTTCGCGGCTCAGCAGCTTATGTGCGCTGTCGATCCGGCGATTCCTCGCGCACTTCCGTCGGCGAATGGTACGACTCCGCGTCAGAAGGAAACGTGCCGTTGCGAACATCCTCGCAGTATTCATTGGCAGCACGCGAAATTTCCGCCGCAAGATTCGCGTATCTTCGTGCGAACTTCGGCGTGTGTCCCATCGTCAAGCCCACGAGATCATGGAACACGAGCACCTGCCCGTCGCAATCGGGCCCCGCGCCGATTCCTATCGTCGGGATATGAAGTTTTGCCGTAATTCGCGCGGCGAGTTCGCGTGGCATGGATTCCAGCACGACGGAAAAAGCGCCAGCCGCTTCCACAGCTCGCGCGTCGCGCTCCACCTGACGCGCGGACTCCGAAGTTTTCCCTTGGACGCGAAAGCCGCCTATGGCGTTGACTGATTGCGGCGTTAACCCAATGTGACCCATCACTGGAATCTCGGCTTCCACTAAACGCGCGATCAGTTCGATGCGCCGCTCGCCGCCTTCAACCTTCACCGCTTCCGCTCCGCCTTCCTTGACCAGGCGTATCGCGTTGCGCACCGATTCCTCCACCGAAACGTGATAGCTCCCGTACGGCATATCTGCCACCAGCAGCGCCCGCCTCGTCCCTCGCCGGACCGCGCGAACCCCCATGAGCATATCGTCCAGCGTAACAGGCAGCGTGTTATCGTAACCCAGCGCGACCATGGCCAGCGAGTCGCCCACAAGCAGGATGTCCACGTCCGCTTCGTCGAGAAGGCGTGCGGTTGGATAGTCGTATGCCGTCAAGCATGTGATTTTCTTGGCTTCCGTCGATCCGTTTAACAGGAGAGTCTTGCGGGAAAGTATTTCGGGAACGCTGACCTTGCGGTCACCCGTGCGGGACACTGCGCTCATTTTTGCCTCCGGTGCCGCTCCCATCAATGGGATGCAGCCCACAGCAATCTTTATCGTACCAAACCATCGAAAAGCCCTGCAAGCAGCGTCTGCGTGAGCACGCCATCCGCGGTTCACCCGCCGGAATCAGCGCTTGCAGCGTGCGGTCGGTCAGACTCGGCGAGATACTCGTCGAACCGCGCCAGTGCGCGACGCAGGTGATCCACATCGCCTCCGTACCCAAAACGCAGATAAGAGCCCATGCCGAGTTGTTCGCCCGGCACGAGCAGCACGCCCCTCCTTTCCCGGAGTTCCTCGACGATTCGCATTGAATTGTCGCCTTCAGGCAAGCCCACCCACGCGATGGCACCGGCCTTAGGAGGGATGTGCGAGAAGCGAGCCGAATGGGAATCGAGCCACTTCGTCAGTACCGGATAGTTCTGTTTCAGAATCTTGCGCGTGCGCGCGAGGATCCACTCGCGCCGCGTCGCTTGCAGCGCGATCGACGCGAGCCTGTCAGTGAGCACAGTCGGAGCTATGCTCGTGTAATCGTGATAGCCCCAGAGACGCTCGATCATTTCCGCGGGGCCGATCACCCAGCCCGTTCGCAGCCCCGGCAACCCGTAGGCTTTCGACAGGCCCGCCGTGCACAGGACCCTCTCGTAGCTCCCCCAAAAGCTCGGCGTCATCATTCCGTCGAATTCTGCGCCCCGATAGACTTCATCGGCGAGAATCCACGCGCCTACCTTTGCCGCGGCGGCGATGATTGCGTCGCGCGCAGAGTGATCGAGGATGGCGCCTGTGGGATTGCTCGGATTGCAAATCGCGATCATCCGAGTCTTGCTTGTTACAATCGACTTCAGATCCTCCGGATCGAATCCCCACTGCAGCTTCTCCCGGAGCCACAAGGGCCTCATCGTTGCCCCGAAGGCGGCAGCGAGGGCGCCGATCTGCATGTAGTTCGGCACCATGAACACGACTTCGTCGCCGCGCTCGAGCAACGCCCACGTCGAAATGAAGTTCGCTTCTGATCCGCCGCACGTAACAAGCACATTCGCCGCGCTCGCACCCGGATAGAGCTCTGCAATTCGCGAACGCAGTTCCTCGCTGCCATTCGTTTGCGGATAACCCTGGCGAGTGTCCAAGACTCTATTCAGCAGTTCTGCGTCGCCGGCCAATTCCGCGGTTGTCAGCGGAAATACGCCGCTCTCGGAAATGTTGAGTTCGACCTTGTTTTCCCAAATCGATTGCCAGCGCTCGAGTTCGAAAGGTTGAATTTGCATCTTTTCACCGGATATTCATGATGATGTGACATCTAGATCCTTGAGAATGTATGCGAACAACTGGCTCAACCCAAGCGAATTTCGGCGAAGCGATTGCAAGTCACGCGGCCGCTGCGAGAGAATAGCGCCCGCGTTTCGCGCCAGTGGAGGATGAATGGCAAGCCATAAACGCTCGGTACTCGCTCTCGTGTCGCTGGCGGGCTTCATTGGGTTGGCGGGGAGAGCTTCGTCGCACGCACGCCAAATCTCGGGCGGCTGGAGCTTCGCGGTTTCTGGCGATTCAAGGAACTGCGGTGACGTTGTTATGCCGGCCATTGCCGAGGGCGTGAAGCAAAAAAACGCTTCTTTTTACTGGCACCTTGGGGACTTCCGAAAGATCTCTGATTTTGACGAGGACATACAGCATCAGCCGGCGCATCTTAGCCGCCCGCTGAGCATTTCCGGCTATTACCGCGCGGTGTGGGATGATTTCCTGGAAAATCAGATCGCGCCCTTTTCGCCGGTCGAAGTTTACCTTGGCATTGGAAATCATGACACGTCGTTTCCCAAAACTCGCGAACAGTTCATCGCTCAATTCGCCGATTGGCTCGACAAGCCGGAACTTCGCGACCAGCGGCTGCGTGACGACCCACACGCTTACCGTCTGAAGACTTACTATCACTGGGTCAAGGACGGAATCGACTTCATCAATTTGGATAATGCAACGGACAGCGAATTCGACCGCGAGCAGATTGCGTGGGTCGAGAAGGTTCTACAGGCGGATGCGGCGAATACCCAGATTCAGACGATTGTCGTCGGCATGCACGAAGCGCTGCCCGACAGCATCTCCGAAGGTCACAGCATGGCAGAAACCGCTGACGGGGTCGCCAGCGGGCGCCGTATCTACGGCGATTTATTGAAAACGCAGAACGAGGGGCACAAGCGCGTCTACGTTATCGCCAGCCATTCACATTTCTTTATGGATGGAATCTTCAACACGGACTATTGGCGTGCCAACGGCGGAATCCTGCCCGGATGGATCGTGGGCACCGCAGGCGCGGTCAGATACCCGCTGCCTCCCGACTCGAAGGATGCGCGCGCTGCCGAGACGAACGTCTACGGTTTCCTTCTTGGTGCCGTAAGGCCCGGCGGTGAAATCGACTTTACCTACCAGAAGGTCGATGAGGCGAATGTGCCTGCTTCCGTAGCGTCAGCGTATACGCCGCAATTCGTGCACTGGTGCTTCGCCGAGAATTCTGAAGCCAAGAACTCTCCGGCGCATTGATGGCCGCCTCAGTGCAACAACTATCGAAATGCTCGAGCCGAAGTTACTGTCGAAAAATGAGCCTCGCGACGCCCTATCCGATTGGATCATTCGCATCGGAGTAGCCGCGTTCTATTGCGCATTTGGACTGCAGAAGTTCTCGAGCGCCGAATTACATTGGGTCAGCTTGTTCCGGGAGATCGGCATGGGCGACTGGTTCCGCTATTTCACAGGTGTCGTGGAAGTGTTGGGCGGGATCCTGGTTCTGATTCCGCGCACAGCTCTCGCGGGTCTCGCACTGGTTAGCGCTACGATGGCTGGCGCCGTAGTGATTCTGCTGTTCATTCTTCACCGCCCCGCGGATAGTGTTTTCCCGGCAATTTTCCTGATTGTCCTCATTTCCATCGGCTGGAACCGATTCCGCGTCCGCAGACTCGATCCGCAATCAGCACCCAAGCATGAATGAAACGGTCTTGCCCAGGAGCATTTCCGAATTGTGGTCAATATCACTCGGCTCGCTCTCCGTTGGCTTCTGCTGGCACGCCGTGCCAGCAGAATGTTTGGTAACCCTTTGAGAATCAACGGCATCCAAATTCTACTCGACACACATCTCCGGTGATTACGCCAGAGGTTTCGACAACCCGGCGCGTTCGGACCAGCAAGAGGCAGCTTCCCGCCCCATTGCGACTATCCGCAGGTTAGTGCTTGTTCGCGCTGGCAAAGGCGAGCGTCAGCAGCGTCTTTTGCTCCAGTTCGTGTGCTTTATGCGATCCGGTCGCCGAACTTGCGCTCGCCGACCGCTTGACGGAAAGCACCGCCCTTCCGCGTGCCAGCCGCTCCAGCCGTGGCATCAGAAACGCGAGCGCGCCCATGTTGGCCGGTTCCTCTTGCACCCACACGAATTCACGCGCCCTACCGTGCCGGTCCATCTCTGCCGAAAGCTCCGGCTCTGGTAGCGGATAGAGCTGTTCTAGGAATACGATCGCCGTTGAATTGTCCCGGCGGCGTTTTCTCTCCGCTTCGAGTTCGTGACCGATCTTCCCCGTACAGAGCAGGACTCTCGTTGCCGAACCGTCGCCGCGGTCCGGAATCACTGGGCGGAAGCGCGGCAGGGCTAAATCCGCGAGCGTCGAGGACGCGGCCGGGTGCCGCAGCATACTCTTTGGCGTGAACACAACCAGCGGCTTCCGCCACGACCGCAGTGCCTGGCGTCTGAGCAGGTGAAAGTACTGCCCCGCCGTGGACGGTTGACAAATCTGTATGTTGTCGCGAGCCGCAAGCTGGAGGAATCGCTCGATCCGCGCGCTCGAGTGTTCGGGTCCCTGCCCTTCGTAGCCGTGCGGCAAGAGCAGCACGATTCCCGAAAGCAGGTTCCACTTGTCTTCGGCTGCCGAAACGAATTGATCGATGATGATCTGCGCGCCGTTGGCGAAATCGCCGAATTGTGCTTCCCACAGAACCAAAGCTTCCGGAAAGTCGCGACTGAAACCGTATTCGAAACCGAGAACGGAAGCCTCCGAAAGGCTCGAGTTGTAAATCTCGAACCATGCGGGATGTCTGGCGAGGTGCTCCAGCGGAACGAACTCTTCTTCCGTCTGAATATCGATCAAGGCAGCGTGGCGTTGATTGAATGTTCCGCGGCGGCTGTCTTGTCCGCTGAGCCGTACCGGAACTCCTTCCTTTAGAAGCAAGGCGAAAGCAAGGGCTTCTGCCATGCCGAAATCTATGGGTCGTTTGCCACGAGCCATTTCCAGCCGTTGATCAAGGAGCTTCTTCACTTTGGGATGGATGTGGAAACCCTCGGGGTATTTCACGAGAGCTTCACCGATAGGAGTCAAAACAGCTTCGGCGACACCCGTATCAACCTCAAGTGAGCTCTTGTAGCGCCCGCCATGGAAGTTATCCCAATAGGGAGGCAACGTTCGCATCGGCGGATTCTTTTCGAGCTCGATGGCTTGCTTTTGCGCCGCGTCAAGCTCCTCGCGCACCGTGCGGATGATCGGCTCGGGATCGATTCCAACTTTTTCGGCGTACGTTTTCCAGATCGGAGGATGCGCTGCGATCTTCCGATACCGCAGCGGTTGGGTGATGGTCGGGTCGTCAACCTCGCTGTGGCCGTGCTTCCGATACCCGATCAGGTCGATGACGAAAGGTGTGCCGAACTTGTAGCGATATTCAGTAGCAATCCGTCCGACGCGCGCCACTGCTTCGGGATCCTCTGAGTTCACATGGAAAACAGGAATCGGAAGACGTTTGGCCAAATCCGAGGAGAATCGGGAGGAATGGAGTTCGCGAGGAACGGTCGTGAACCCGATCAAGTTGTTGATGATGATGTTGATCGAGCCGCCGACAGTGAAACCTTCGAGAGCCGCCATATTCAGCGACTCGGCCCAGATTCCCTGACCTGCAAACGCAGCATCTCCATGCATCAGGATGGGAATTACTTGCTGGTGCCCCATTTCCCCGCGACGCGCTTGCTTGGCACGCGTACGGCCCATGGCGACCGGATCGACAGCCTCCAAATGGCTTGGGTTCGAGACCAGATGAATGGCAATCTTTCGGCCGTCCGAAGCGACATACTCGCCTGTCGCGCCGATGTGATACTTCACATCTCCCCCACCCAGCACGCTTCGCGGGTCGACATCTTCGAACCGCGCGAACACCTCCGCAGGATCGCGC
>Ga0187819_10001857_pt1 | contig 10995 bp, 3 predicted proteins | sample NC_wetland_sal_i_15_FD_132411 | JGI IMG/M metagenome (GOLD analysis project Ga0187819, IMG submission 132411) | Wetland sediment microbial communities from Neuse River Estuary, North Carolina, USA - SO4_4 | ecosystem: Environmental > Aquatic > Freshwater > Wetlands > Sediment | place: USA: North... | reverse complement strand
TGAGGAAATTTCGTCCAGCATCTCCGAAGGTCAGTCCGCGCGGCGCCACGAAGGCCTCAGGGTTATACAGAAGTGGGCCGATGCTGCCGGGGTTGAACTTGGACACGCCGAGCGGGAGCGACGAACGCGGGTTGCCGGCGACGTCGGGATACGAACCCGCGCCGGCGCCGTTGGCAACGCCCGCGTTGTCGAGCACGGAGATCCCGTTTCCGCTGCCGCCGTTGATCACACTGAATGGTGTTCCTGATTGGAAGGCAGTGATTCCGGAAATTTGCCAGCCATCCAGAAGGAGGTGCAGGGCGCGGGAACCGCTCTGCGAGGGCTGCGAGGGCTGAGCTTCGCCCGTCTTCGTTTCTGCGGACGAATCCGAGGCAGTCGAGCTGTGGAACATCGCCCGATCGAGGGCTCCGCTGAGCTTCGGCAAGGCGAGGATGTAGTTCACACTCAGCAGGTGGCGCTGATCGAAGTTCGAACTGGCCCAACTGGACTTGATGTTCGCGGAGTTCACGAACGACGCATCATTGCGGTCGGAAGAGTCGTCGAACGAGTGACTGTAGGTGTAGGACAGGCCGAGCGTCACCGGGCCGCTGATGTGCCGCATTGTGGCCTGCAGCGCGTGATACTGGGAGTCGGCAATATTCTGCAGCGAGAGAACGCGCCCCATGCTGGGAGCAAAAGTACGCAAACTGTTTGGGTTGGGAATCACATTGGACCCGCCGTTGCCGTAGCAGGCGGCCGCCAGATTCGTCCAGGCAGGCTGCTTCGGTGTGACAATGAATCCGTTTTGCGCCACCGTAAATGAGTTGGGAACCCCGCTGCCGAAACTGTTGCAGGTAGCTGCGGTGAGAGGCGCGTCCAAGGGGAAAGGATTACCAGTCGGGAAAATTCCGGTATCGAGCGCGGGAGTCAGAGGCGTCAACTGGTTGAGTTGCAATTCCGCGGTTAAGTGCGTGCCCTTGCTGCCGACATAGGCCACCGTCATCAGCGTGTCCTTCGGCAGTTGACGCTGCACACTGAAACTCCATTGCTGCACGTATGGCCACACGGTCTTGGATGGAATGGAGGTCACGTCGAGCGGGTAAGCCAGACTGGAGGCAAAGGTGGACAGCTGACCGCCGATTCCGACCGTGTCAAAGGCGCTCGGGAACGGGCTTGTCATCGTCAATACCAGGGGTGCGCTGCCCTGCAACGAACCGGTATTGGCTTCTTGTCCGGTGCCGTGCTCGAAAAAGATTCCGTAGCCGCCGCGGATCGAAGTCTTGCCGTCGCCCTTGGGGTCGTACGCGAATCCGATGCGCGGCGCCGGGTTGAAAATGTGAGAGAGCATACAACTGGACGGCACGTTATTTTTTCCGCATTGCACCAACCCGTTGCTCATCGCCGGACTCAAGCCACTCTGAGGATTGTTGGGATCGATGGTGAGCGGGTTTCCCGAAAGCGATTCGAGGAAACCACCGTTGAGCCCGTGAGAGTCGCCGGGATCGATCTTGACCGTAGCTGCCAGATTTGGATCGAACGCGCCCTGCACCCAGTTGTAAGCATTCAGATTTTTCTCGTGATAGTTTCCGAACAGGCTTAGGCGGAGGCCAAGGCTCAGATTGACGTGCCGATTCATGCGCCAGTCGTCTTGAACGTAGGGCTCGATCACCCAATAATCGTTGTAGTACTTGAGCTGTGAGCTGTCTTGCTGGAAACTCTTGATCGGATTCGTGAGGTCGACGGGGTTCAAGTACAAAAGATCGGCGAACGCGTTGCCGGTCGTCCTTACGCTGTTCTCATTGCTCCAGGTGAACAAGCCCTGCTGATCGCCGGTGGCAGCGCCGACGGCCGCATTGGTTTCGTTGCGCTGGGAATTTACGACCTGCACGCCGAATTGCACGGTGTGCTTTCCCCAGACTTTGCTGACATTATCGGCGAGGCTGTACGTCGGATTGGTGTGGTTCCACGGCATGTAGGCAGTGTCCACGGCGAACCCGTTGCCTCCGTATTCGGCATTGGTGCCGGCGATCACGATCCCTGGAAGTTTCCCGCCGAAGCCGTTGTTGAAGATGTATCCGATATCGCCGGTAACCGGCGGGGTGCAGGAGGCACACGGAGCGTTATGGCCCCGGGTGATTATGTTCGGATTGAGATTCGCCCCCGGACCGGGGATGTCTTTCAGCGTGATGTGCGCATCCACGTAGCTGACCACGAAGTCATTCAGCAAAGTTGGAGTGAAGGTGTCGGTGAGGCGGACGACCATGCTGATGCCGGGCCCGTTGAGCCGGTTCTGAACGGTAGGGAAGCTGTTGTTCTGAATGTAGCCCCACTGCGGCGTGACAACCGTGGTATCCCAGGAGTCGTGAATGTAGCGGAACGAGGCGCGCAGGTTCTGCGTGATGTTGTGATCAATGCGAAACAACTCTTCGCGCCAATAGGTGCTGGGGGAGATCACTGCGGTGTAGCAGGGGACGAGCGGAACCCCAGTGTTGGGATCCGGCTTGCCGGCCAGACTGGAATTGCAGCCAGTGCTGGAGTTCGGATTGGGGACGAGTCCGCTGCTCAGGATCGCGGCGCTGCGGGGGTCGATCGCGATCTGATTTCCGGGAAAGGTGCGAAACCCAGATCCTGAGATCGACACTCCAAAAGCCGGACAATCCGGATACGCGGCGCGCTGAAAGTCCACCACCGCGCCTCCCGGCGCAAACGGGCAGACCGCACTGAAGTCTCCATTGCGCTCGGCCACAGAAGGTACGGCCTGGTTGAAGTCGGAGGATCCGCCGGGGCCGAGGGGGGATTTTTCCAGCCGGACTTCTTCGGAGAAGAAAAAGAAGGTCTTGTCTTTCTTGACGTTGAAAGCTCCCGGAATGAAGAGCGGCCCGCCGATGTCGAAGCCGAAGTCCTGACGGCGGTACAACGGCGCTTTCTTGGTCTGGTCAAAGTAATTGCGAGCGTTGAAAACTTCGTTCCGGACGAAATCATAGAACCCGCCGTGGAATTGCGGCGTTCCCGACTTGGTGGTGACCAGCACGGTGCCCGAGGCGCTGCGTCCGTACATGGCGCCGTAGTTCGAGGTCAAAACCTTGACGTCCTGAATTGCATCGAGGCTGGGGTAGACCATCAGCGTACTTTCCGCACCCTTCAGGCCGGCGTTGAGGACGTCGCTGCCGTCCACATCGAAGTTGTTGTATTCGACGCGTCCGCCGTTGACGCTGTACTTGACGCTTCCCGCAAGCCCGACCCGAGCTTCATCCTGGCCGGTCTGGTTACTCACACCGGGAGCCAGCGCGATGAGTTGCGTGAAGTTGCGGCCGTTCAATCCCGTGCTGACGATTTCTTTGTTGGTGATGGTGCCTTCGATCTGGTTGCTTTCGGTTTCGACCTGCGACACCTGTTGGCTCACGACATTGACGTTCGTGGACTCAGTGGGAGGCTGCAGACTGGCGTCGATTTCCAGGGCTTGATCCGCTTGCAAGGTGATGTCGGTTTCGAAGGGGGCGAATCCCGGCGCAATGACTTTCAACTTGTATTGGCCCGGAGCAAGACCATTCAGCGAGTACTGACCACGTGCATCGGCCGCGGCTGTGAGCGTGCCTGCGGAGCCGGTTGCGGTGGCGCCAGCCGACTGGACTACTGCGCCAGTTTGATCGGCCACGACGCCATAGAGTGCCGCCTTGCCTTTCGAAGGTTTGATAGGAACCGCAGCGGCGGCAGTGACGGTCGCTTGCGTGGAAGAAGGTGTGGGATTCTGGCCTTGGGCCTCAGGTAGTGGGGCGCCGGGAGTAGCTGAGGGAGGAGCGGCGGGTTGGTTGTCGGCTGGTGCCGCTTCTGGTTCGACCGGTCGCGGCAGGGCGATCAGAACGGCATCCACCTCCCGAAAGTCACCGGGGACCAGGGTCACGTTGACATCGAAAGTCGCATAACCCTTCGCGTCGATCTTCACGGTGTATTTACCAGCGGCCAGCCCTTCGATCGCATACTGCCCCGCCTGATTGGTGGTTGCGGACCTGGTCCCGGCTGGCCCGATTACCGTGATCGAACTCCCCGGAACGACCGCGCCCGTCGGAATAATGACCGTTCCGTGCAGTCCTCCGCTCTGTGCGTGGGCCAGGCCGCAAAGCAAGAAGCCCAACCAAAGAACGTTCCGGAACGACGGCCGAAGTTTCACGTGAAGATGCCCCCTTGCGATGGTCAAGCCACCACGAATGAATGTCCCAAGTGGTCGGGCCGGTGGCGCGAGTGATGACGAACAAAGCTACTGTCCGATTGTTACAGCCAGATGAAGCTGCGGTTAATTTCCCGTAATAAGCGCAAGTTCGAATGTGAAGGCCGGAAGTCCGCATCAGGAGCGAAGTTTGCGCCGGCTTTTCAACAGGAGCTGAGCGTTCGACAGCGAGAAATTCACCCTAGCTTAATGTTTTCGTCATGCGTGTGTAACAGCCATAGGGGATAGTTCTTGCGCATGGCAGGGCGTATCCGCCGTGCGTTTTCTCACCCTTAAATTGCCGTCGTTCGCAGCGAAAGCCCGGCCGGTTCGTAATGTGGAACCCTGCCGCAACGGGGAGAATCCCCAAGCGCAAGAACAACCTTTCGATGTCAAAGGAGACATGGAAATGACGAAGAAGCTTCTAATTGCGGCGCTGGCCCTTCTGGTGACAGTGCCTATGGCGTTGGCTGTTGATAACGCATGTGTAAGCGGTACGCCTACACTAAAAGTGGTGATGGTCGGTTCTTCCGCCCAGTTCAACGCAACCGCGTTTGCGGCGCAGAGCATCATCAACGGCGAAAGCGGCGCAAACTTCAACCTGTTCTCGGTAAAAGGGAAGGATATTAACGCCACGCCAACCTCCCAGATCATCGACTCCCGAATTACAGGCAACCCGTCCGACAGCGCTACGATGTGGGTGGCGTGGGACGCCCTGGCTCCGTCTTGCAACGTGTGGGTCTACTTCAGCGTGGACTCAGCGGTCGGTGTGAAGGACTTCATGGCTTACGGTAAAGTTGGCACCAAGAGCTATGCCTTCGCTTACGGCCAACTCTCGACAGCGATGGACGGAGTTTCCCAGTCGAATTGGTGCACGGGCACCTCGAAGTGCAGCCAGAACAAGGTGTTCGGCCTTAGCGACACGAACCTCGTCAACGCCGGCGACAATCTGCCAACGTCGATTATCACGCTGCTGAACAAAATCCCATCCACTGACGCGACCGCGCCCTCGTATTGTGCGGCCAGTACGTTCTGCTACTTCAACGCGGCGGCAACGGACATCCGTCCGGAAGATGCTCTCTATGGCACCACCCGCGCGTTGAGCAACTACGACACCAAGGAACTCAACGGTCTTGGATATAACTCTGCGGGCTGCGGTGGCGACGGTCTGTCAAGCGGCAGCAAGGTTGGCTGCCCGATTTACAGCTCGATGGGAACGGGGAGCAAGTTCTACGTTTCCACTTTCAAGCTGAGCGGCACGGACCCGATCTCTTCGGGAACCATCCCTGCTTCGCAGACTCTGCCCGTGGGCGCTGCTCCGGTGGTTGTTATCGTGAATAACCACGACACCACCAACACCCCCAGCACCTACAGCTATGGCTTCGGAGCCACGAACGGTTCCGGGCAATATCTGTTCACGAACATCACCCGTTACATGCTTTCGCAGGTGTTCCAGGGCAACGTTCCCTACACGGTTGACCTGCTGAACAACGTGATACCGTATGCTCCATTGAGTTCGAGCCGCGGGACCCCCACTCCGATTCAGGTGGTTCAGCGCGAAATGCTCTCCGGAACGTACAACACCTTTGAATTCACGGGCGTTCGCACGTTGAGCGGCAGCGGCAACCCTATTGCTGTGAAGACTGGTACGACCAACATTACCAGTAATGCCTGGAGTGGCCAGGAATTGGGCAACAACCCAGCAACCCTTAACTATCTGACTAACGCTACGGATTGCCCGACTTCCGGCTTCCCGACCGGGGCGGTGCAGTGTACCGATCCGCTGTGGCTCAGTCTCCCGGGCGGCGGTCTGCGCCTGCGGGCGATCGGCACGGGCGAGGAAGTACCTGGAGTCGTGGATACCAACTCGGGTCAGTCGGCCTCGAAGTCCGCAACTCCGGACGGAATCGGTTATTCTTTCTGGAGCTTCGGAAACCTGAAGCCAGCAGCCGGACTGGGCCACTATCTGACGGTGGACGGAGTCGACCCGTTGTACAACCTTCCCACCGACAATCCTGCGGGAGCTTACAACATTCCGACCTGCGCAGCTCCGCCGTGCGGTGTCATCCCGTTCACGCACGTCAACGACGGATCCTACCCGCTGTGGTCGTTGCTGCGCGTGGTGACGTTCAAGACTGCGCCTGCGGCAGTCACGCAACTGGTCAACACCGAAATCACGCAGTCCAACACCGATCAGTTGGACGATTACCAGCCCCTGCTTGACGCTAGCGGCAACCTGGAGTTCTTTGTGTTCCGCTCGCACTACAAGCAGACCAACAGCCCGGCAAACGGTCACAAGATCTGCACCAGCTATGCTCCACCGACGCCCTCCACCTGCCTGGTGGATGCGGGTGGCGATGTGGGCGGAGCGGTCGTCAACGTGCAGGAAGACTCGGATTTCTTCATCGATTCTGGTGTGGAGATCACGGGCGTCCGTCAGTAACGTTTTGCAATCACAGGCTGGAAGCAGGAAGGGGCACTTGCCCCTTCCTCTTCTGGCTGTTTTGCGTTTTGAGAGTATTATCTGTTGAGCATTTTTCCACCAAGGAGTGATCGCAGTGAAGCATGTGTCTCATGAATGGGCGATGATTCTGGCAGTAATTCTGCTTTGTCTCAGTTCGGCGGCTCAACAGTCCCCGGCGAATTCAAGCTCACCAGCGCCGGCCGCTGCAGCGGAACAGCAAACGAAAACGACACCGGTGCCAGACGACGCGACTGACAAAACGTCGAAGGCGCCGACTGCGTCCGAGCCGCAAGACAAGCCGGCGGCAGCCATGCCTGCGAGCGCTCCGCCCGGAATCGACTTGAAGACGGGCAAGCCCCTCTACGAAACGATCAAGGAGAACTGGGCCTCTCTGTCGGTGAAGGGCAGTGAACTGGAGCCTGAACCACCTGTGCTGGGGGAAGTTGACGATGAGCGAACCTTCACACGAACGCTGGTCTCGTTGAAATGGCGACCGGGCGACCCGCTGGACGTTTACATCGTCATGCCCAAGGGTGTGACGAAGCCTCCGGTGGTTCTCTATCTTTACAGTTATCTGGAAGACACCGACCGTTTTAAAGACAATCGCTGGTGCGAACGCGTGACCAATGGCGGAGTGGCGGCCGTAGGATTTGTTTCCGCGCTATCCGGCCATCGTTTTCACGATCGACCTTTGAAGCAATGGTTTGTCAGCGAACTGCAGGAATCGCTGGGCAGTACGGTCCATGATGTGAAATTCATTCTGGACTATCTGGCTTTCCGCGGCGAGGTCGATATGAATCGCATCGGAATGTTTGGCCAGGGCTCCGGGGGAGCGATTGCCGTGCTGGCTGCGGCCGCCGATCCACGCATTAAGGCGATTGACGTCTTCGAACCTTGGGGGGACTGGCCCGTCTGGCTGGCCAACTCTTCGGTAGTGCAGGACGATCCCGACAAAGATCGTTACACCACGAAGGACTTCCTGAAGAAGGTAGAGCCGCTGGACCCGGTGAAGTGGCTTCCCAAGTTGAAATCGACGGATATCCGCATACAGCAGGTGTCAGACTTCGATGCGAATCCACCCGAGTGCCAGGACAAGATCAAGGCGGCTGCCCCGAAGCACGCGAAAGTGGATCGCTTCACGAGCACGGCACAAATGGCCACCATCGAAGGGGGAGGAAGGTTGTTTGATTGGATCAAGGAGCAACTGCGGAAGCCGACGTCCGGGAAACCTGTGAAGACGGCGGTGGCCAAGACAACGCCTGCACCCACTCGCTCTGCTCAACCCTGAGAGGGCGACCCGCGGTTTGCTACTGCTCTGACACCATTACCGCCGGATGCGAGTTCAGCGGAGATTCGTCAATGAAGAAGGTGACCGCTCCATTCGTGACGGAAGCCGTCTGTCCCCCGAATCTCCCTGAACCATCTTTGTTGACCACGTAGCTCCCGGCCACATTCGCATTGGAAATGAGCAGAACGCAACTCGGTTCGAGGCAGAACTGCGGGTCGGCGTAACTGGAATCTTGGGTGAAGCTCAGCGCGGAGAAGGCGGGGTTGGCGGAGGTTGTCCCGACGAAGTTTGCCGTTTTGGCGTCTATGTCCTCGTCGGTGCCATAGTCATACTTTCCGAGAATCGACGACATGGTGAAGGGTGGCGGAGGCTGGTTGGCGGACGATTGAAAATCGAGCACGCCCGCCTGCGCAGACGCGTCTGTGCTGATTAGAAATCCTGTAACGCATGCTGACGGCGTATTGCAACTTGCGGCGGTCAGTGTATTCGGCGGTGGGATTGCATACCCAACGAGCGGATGGATGCCCATGTTTTGATTCGTCCCAGCGAAAAACGAAAACCTTCCGGTGGAGGCATCCAGAGGAGTGATCTGTCCGGACAAAGCCGTTACGCTGAGGGTCCCGGCCTGATTCTCGTATTCTGTGCCAGTCACGCCTCCGATGCCGTCGAAGGCGAAGATACCAACCGACGCATCGGAGCCCGACAGCGATGGGCCAGAAATGTGGAACATGTGCGTGTTTTGCAGCGACTGGAAACTGAATGGGCCGCTTGTGCTGATAGCTTCTCCGCTGAGGACTGGGTTTCCGGCGGTCAAGGGGCTGGCGGTTGCCAGCATCAGTTCGCTGCTGCTCACCGGATACAAGACAAGGTTCAGCGAGAGGCCACCTACGACGAGAGTTCCAGTTCCTCTCCCATTGGCGCCGATGCTGAAGGTTCCCGAACCGCCTGTAAGACTCGACCCCAACGTCCCGCCATCGTTCGTGTCAGCGGCGACACTGCTCCACGCCCCTGCGCTGGCGGTCGCCGAGCCGGCCATCGCGAATCTTCCCCCAGCGGAATCCCAGCCGCTCAAGCCGAAGGCGTATTGCCCGCTGATCCCGGAATTCTGGAAGATCGAGGTGTCCTGAAGCCGGACAATTCCCGATACGCGAGATCCCGAGCCGGTGCTGTCATCAAATTCCGCTATGCGCCCGGTGGTTAAGTAAAAGGAACCTCCGCCTTGTGGTGTTTGACAGCCAGTGCCCTGAGAATCTCTTCCGGTTGAACAGCCGCCCATGGCGATGCGAAATACTGTGGTGGTTCCTGCTGAATTGGTCAGCGTCACGCAGCCGCGATTGTCGCGTCCGACGGTGTAGGTGCTTCCAGGCAGAATGGAGAGATTCGTCTGTACGCCGGTGCTGCGAGTGATGTCTTCAACTCCGGCCGTAATTGCTCCTGCTCCGTCGACCGTGAAGTTGCCCGAGATGGTTACTGGGCCAGTCGCGTCAAAGCCGCGCAATAGGAATGCATAGGGACCCTGCGACGTGAGAACGCTCTCCGAACCGGTACCGCAGGAAGTGTTTGTGTTGAAAACCGTGATTGAAGCGGTTGGCTGGGCAGTGGCCGGATAAGGAGACTGGCTGTCGTTCACCAGTAGGGTCGCGCTATATGATCCGAAACCGCCATTCTGAATCAGGCCCGCCGAACTCGGTACTCCCGAAAGCAAGCCGCCGCTGCTGAGGGATAGACCGGGCGGAAGCGCGGTCGACCCACCGGCGCCGGGCAACGACCAAGTGTATGGCGGGATGCCGCCAGTCGCGACGAATGTGCCTGGCGGGTAGGGAACTCCAACGTTGGTCGAGTCGACGAACGCGTCCCCGATGTTGGGCGCACTCACCTTGAGCGCGGCGGGAATCACTACCAGGTTGAATGTGTGCGAAGTGGCAGTTGCGCCGGTAGCGTCGGTTGCTTGCATGGCAAAGCTGAAGCAGCCAGGTGTGACGGGAGTGCCCACGAGGGAGACCTTTGCTGTATTGGTCTCTGGCGAAAGGCTGATTCCGGCGGGTAACGCGCCCGACTGAACCGTCCACGTAAAGGGTGTCACGCCGCCGCTGGTTAGGACATCGAGTTGCCCCTGGTTCAGGTTCTGTCCCACTGTGAGGGTACCGCTGGCAGACGGCAGAACAACGGACCCAAGAGCGGGGCATATTGGCGCCGTAGACGACGAAGTTCCCGTCACCTGAGGCGCCGGTTGGACGAAGACCGGCAGGTAGGCAGAATTGCCGCCAACAGTTGCGACGACCGTCACCTGCGTTTGGCTGGCTACGCTGGCAGGAGCTGTATATGTGGCGGTGGTACCTGACTGGCTTGAGAGGGTCCCGACCGGCTTTCCAAAGGCGACCTGCAAACTCCAAGTGACGGAGGAGTTACCTGAGACGGCAACGGCTACGGTCACGGACTGTCCTGGGTCGATCGAAGGACTACTCGTGGGCGTGACAAACTGTACCGGAGGCTGATTTGCGGCCGTGGAACTGCCACCGCCACAACCCGTGGTTGCGACGCACAGTAAGACACCAAGCGCGATTTGAATCTGTCTGAATCGTTTCGACACGTATCCTCTTAGCGGCGCTTCTCTGGCAGGCTGGCGTTGCGACGATGAATCGGACCTCTACTTTCGAGTTCTTGCGGGTCTTGTAACGGCACTGCTGGAGCATGCCTCCATCGCAGAATTTGCTGGTCCACAAGCATGAGAGTCCACCGAGCTAGACTCCCAGAAATCTGCGTAGCCGGCTCAGCGAGACCCCCGCCAGACCCGTCCCTAAAAGGTAAAAGGTGGAAGGCTCGGGGACGGCTGTCGAACTTGAGCCCAGCGTGATGTCAGAGAGCCCGATGCCGTCTGCGGCACCGGTGAAAGTCACCGACTTCGCAGAGCCGGAAAAATTCAGTCCCGCGGAGGACCAATTGCAGTATGTTGGAAAACCGGTGCAGGAGCCATTATTCGGCGATAGAGCGATGGTGGCCAGAACCGTCCCAGTTCCGTTGGCACCGCTCCAGACCGTGACGATTTCGCTAAACCCCGCG
>Ga0187819_10001854_pt1 | contig 11005 bp, 13 predicted proteins | sample NC_wetland_sal_i_15_FD_132411 | JGI IMG/M metagenome (GOLD analysis project Ga0187819, IMG submission 132411) | Wetland sediment microbial communities from Neuse River Estuary, North Carolina, USA - SO4_4 | ecosystem: Environmental > Aquatic > Freshwater > Wetlands > Sediment | place: USA... | reverse complement strand
GTTCAGTTGTTTTGGGATCGGCTGCTAGAGCTGCAACCAACACTCCTACAGCCAAACCCACTGTAGGAGTCATTGGCCGTTCTGCACGGCGTTAAGCGAACTCCACCGCTACGACCAGATTACACCAAGGGCATCGGACTACGCCACCCTGGTGCTTTTCGCCGCGTCCCCAAGGGCGAAGCCCTTGGCTAGCTCTTGTGATGCAACCGGCTGCAGGCAGTCTCGGCGCCGCTCGAGTCAATCGCCGTCTTGCCCTCTTCGATGTACTGGATCTTGCCTTCTTTATCCACCACGAATGTCGCCCGGTTGGCAATGCCCAACTCGGGAATGAGCACGCCGTAGTCTTTGGCCACTTGCCGCTTGGTGAAATCGCTCAACAGCGGGAAGGTCAGCTTGTTCTTTTCCGCGAATTCTTTTTGCGACGGGGTGAAATCTTCACTGATGGCCAGCACCTGTGTCTCGGCGCCATCGAATTTGGCGATACCAGCCTGGTACGCCAGCATCTCCTTGGTTCAACCACCGGTGAACGCCGCCGGGAAAAATGCCAGCACCACGTTCTTCTTGCCGCGAAAATCCGACAGCTTGACCGGCTGGCCGCTGGTGGAGGGCAGCGTGAAGTCCGGCGCCTCGTCACCCACTTTCAGTTGAGTCTTCGGCGGATTCACCTGCCCGAACAGAACCGTCGCCGCCACCAGAGCGAAGAAACAAACGTTACGCATGCCATCCTCCCAGCTAACAACGAGAGGCTACCATGATTTCCCAACCCCGCGCAAAAACCAATCATGTAGCGCAGGTCTACCCGCGCAGTTTGCGGGGAGACCTGCGGCTTTTTGTTAATAGGTGGGACCAAAACGAAACTTTGAATTAGGTACTCCGTTACACCGCCCAGGAATTATCCACTACCGCGCTGGCGAGCGTCTGATTCGCTGTGCGAAGGCGCATCATTTCAAGGCGGATCGCATCGATCAAAGCGAGCCAGCTCGCTTCAATGATGTCCTCGGAAACGCCGGCAGTGCGCCACGTGTTGTCACCGTCGGACCAATCGATCATCACGCGCACCCTTGCCGCTGTGCCGGCCTGTGGCTCAAGCATGTGGACGCCGTAATCGATGAGCTTCACATTGCCAATCGACGCGTACACCGTCGCGAGACATTGGCGCAACGCCAGATCCAGCGCGTTCACCGGCCCGTGGCCGGATGCATTGGCCGTGAGGATGGCGTCGTCGCACTCAATGGTCACCTCAGCGCTGGTCTGTAAGCCATAAGCCGCTCGCATCCGTGTGGTCACGGCGTAACCTAGGACTTTGAAAAAGCGCGCGCCGGGTTGCGCCGCCTCGCGCACCAGCAACTCCAGCGTGCCGTCCGCGCCGGCCAGGTCGTATCCCTCCGCCTCTTTTTCGCGAATGATCTCGAACAACTCGCGCCGCGCTTCGGCAGCGAGCCGCGCTACCGCGTCGAAATGAATGAGCTTAGCAAGCAGTTCGCCGGCATCGGACGATGGCTTGGGCTCTGCTATTCCATTGTTGCGAGACATAATCACGCCGCCTTTCCCGCCGCGATAGCCCGGTACACCGGCCAGAGCCAGCGGCGATACGCCGGTATGCGGCCCCGGGTCGCCTCGACGTACAGGGACCTCAACTTCTCCGTAACCGGACCGATTGCACCCGTTCCCACCGGCCGATGATCGATGCTGATGATGGGCGCCACTTCGACGGCCGTGCCGGTGAAGAACACTTCGTCGGAAACGTAGAGCTCGCTGCGGCCGATCGAGCGCTCCACCACTTCGAGCCGCATCTCACTGCGCGCCAGTTCCATGACGCTCGCACGCGTGACCCCTTCCAGAATGTTGTCGGTTCCCGGCGGAGTGAATAGCTTCCCGTTGCGCACCATAAACAGGTTGCACGTGGCCCCTTCGGCCACGTGGCCGGTCTCCGTCAGAAAAATCGCTTCGTCATAACCGTTGTGCCGCGCCTCGTCGGTGGCCAACACGCTGTTCACGTAGGCGCCGCAAATCTTCGCGCGGCCGGGAATCGCGGTGTCCTCAATCCGGCGCCACGAAACCACGCCCGCCCGCAAGCCGTGGCTGCTGTCGAAGTAGTCGCCAAACGGAACCACCACCAGCGCGTATGCGTTCTTTTCGTCCGGAGCCACCCCGATCCGCGCCGATGATTTATACGCCAGCGGCCGCACATACACGTGCGAGCGAAAACCGTTGAGTCGGCATAGTTCGGCCGTCAGCTCGCAGAGTTCCTTCGCGGTCGGCGGAATGTCGACGCGAATGATCCCCGCGTTCCGTTTCCAGCGCTCGAAATGTTCTAGCGGCCGCACCAGAAACAGGTCCTGCTGCTGCTCTTCGTAGTAGCCGCGGATGCCTTCAAAAACTCCCGTGCCGTAGTTCAGCGCGTGCGTCAGAATGTTGACGTTCGCTTCAGCAAGCGGAACGAATTGGTTATTGAACCAAACAATGGTTTTCCCGTTGGGCGATTCTGTAGTCATTTGCATGCCTCTCGGTGAATCAATTCCCGGCCGTACTCGATGGCGCGCCGATTGAGATCCAGCCAGCGCTCGGATTTCACCAGCCGTGCGAGCGCGCTGGCCACCCACGCGCTTTCCAGCAGACCAGTGGCTTCGAGCATCGCTCCCAGCATCACCATGTTTCCCGCCCTGGTGTCGCCGATCCTGTCGGCCAGCGCGACGAAAGGCTGCACGATGAAAGTGACGTCGGGGCGCGTGGCGCCTTCGGGCAGCGATGTTCCGTTGTAAAAAATCCAGCCGCCGGGTTCGACCGCCGGCAGAAACTTGTCGAGCGACGGCTCGTTCATCGCCATCAGCACATTCGGCCGGGAGACCAGCGGCGAATCGATCGGATCGTTCGACAGACGCACGTGGCAGTGCGACGTGCCCGAACGCATCTCCGGGCCGTACGAGGGCAGCCACGAAACTTCGAGACCGGCATCCAGACCTGCTTCGGCCAGCACCTGCCCCAGCATCAGGACACCCTGGCCTCCAAATCCCGCCACTTTGACGCGGAGATCCACAGCCCGGCGGCAAACCGCCGCCGGCGCGAGGGCCTGCGGAATCCCGTTCTTGGCGCTGAAGATTTTCGGGAGTTCATCGAGTGATGGAGCCGGCACGGGCGCGGGGCGAGGCTGCGCCTCTTTCGTTTTGTCGCGGAACACACCCAGCGGGTAAACCTTGGTCAGCTCCTCGCGCACCCACTTCTGCGCATCCACCGGCTCCATCTTCCAGATCGTCGGACACGGGGAAAGGATCTCGACCAGCGAAAAACCGAGCCCGTGTACCTGGTTCTCAATCGCTTTCCTGACGGCTTTGGCAGCCTGCTGAATCATCTTGTTATTGCCCAGCGCCACGCGCTCGATGTAAACAGGCGCTTCAAGCGATGCGAGGACTTCCGATACATGCAGCGGATACCCTTCGCTCCATGGATTGCGCCCGAACGGCGTCGTCGTGGTCTTTTCACCAAGCGGCGTGGTAGGAGCCATCTGCCCGCCGGTCATGCCGTAGATCGCGTTGTTGAGGAAGAACACGGTGATCGGCTCGCCCCGGTTCGCCGCATGGAGAATTTCCGCGGTTCCGATGGCCGCCAGGTCGCCGTCGCCCTGATAGCTGAGAACCACAGCGTGCGGCAGCGCGCGCTTCATGGCAGTGGCCACTGCGGATGCGCGCCCATGGGCGGCTTGCACGTTGCCTACGTCGAAGTAATAGTAGGCGAACACCGAGCAACCCACGGGATTTATGAGAATCGCGCGGTCCTGAATGCCCAGCTCATCGATCGTCCGCGCGATCAGCTTGTGCACAATTCCGTGCCCGCAACCGGGGCAATAGTGAGTCTGGTGCTGGAGTTCAGCCTTGCGCTCGAAGGAATCGTAGAAGCATTTCGCTCTCTGGTGCAGGATGTCGAACTCAGACACGGGCCACCTCCGGAGATGGTTCGAGCGAATAGCGCCTGGCGATATTGCGAACGACGCCGAGCACCTCTTCGGCTGAGGGCACGCTGCCGCCGGCCCGCCCGTAGAACTCCACCGGCTTGCGGCCGTTCACCGCCAGCCGCACGTCCTCCACCATCTGGCCGGTGGAGAGTTCAACAGCCAGAAAAGCCGACGCGGTTCGCGCCAACTCGCTGATCGGTTCCTTTGGGAAGGGGTACAGCGTGATTGGACGCACCAGCCCGACCCGCAATCCCTCAGTCCTGGCGAGCCGCACCACGGATTTCAGAATTCGGGCCACAATGCCGTAGCCGACCAGCACCAGATCCGCGTCGCTCGTCTCGACCTCCTCGAAGCGCACGGCCTCCGTCTCCGCGCGCTCGTACTTGGCCGCCAGTTTGCGAACGTGACGCTCGAGCCCATCGGGATCGAGGTAGATCGATGTGATCAGGTTCCCCCGCGACTCGGCCGTTCCGCGCACCGCCCAGTCAGGAGGCGGCGGCAGGACGGCGCGCTCCGGGAACTCCACCGGCTCCATCATCTGCCCGACAAACGCATCGGCGAGCACGAAGACCGGATTACGGTATTCATCGGCGAGGTCGAACGCCGCCGCGGTCAGGTCGCACATCTCCTGCACCGAATCCGGCGCGAGAACCAGAGTATGGTAGCAGCCGTGGCCTCCACCCTTCACCACCTGCATATAATCGCCCTGCTCCGGCGCGATGTTTCCCAGGCCCGGCCCGCCGCGCATGATGTCGGCAATCACGCAGGGCAACTCCGACCCCGCCAGGTAACTGATGCCCTCCTGCATAAGACTGATGCCCGGGCCGCTCGAAGAGGTCATGCATCGCACGCCTGCCGAGGCCGCCCCATAGAGCATGTTCACAGCGGCTGTTTCGCTTTCCGCTTGCAGAAACGTGCCCCCCGCCTGCGGCATGTAATAAGCCGCTGCTTCCGAAATCTCGCTGGCCGGCGTGATCGGATATGCATAGAAAGCGCGGCAGCCGGCAAGAATCGCCCCTCTCAGCACCGCTTCATTGCCCTTGATCATTTGTTTTGGCATCGGAAGAACACTCCTTCAAGCCGCCACGAGTTCCGGTTCCGCCGTGCGGGGCACCGCGGCTCGTTTGTAAACCGTGATAGCCCCCGGCTCCGGACATGCATAGAAACAGAGGCCGCAGCCGTTACAGCCATGGCCGGCGTACTCGGCCGGATGGTAACCGTAGCGGTTGAGCGAATCGGACTGCCGGAGGACGCCGAGCGCGCAGGAAACCACGCACAGACCGCAGCCCTTGCACTCTTCGGCATTGATGGCGACCGAACCTTTGTCCGGCCTGGCAGACTCACTCATGAGACCCTCCTAATGGACGAGCGCGGTCCGGGAGTCGAGATAATGGGCGCGCTCGGCAAAATCAAACAGCTCGTTGTGAAACTTGGGGTCGGCAATGGCGATCAGCGCCTCAGCGCGCTGCCGGATGCTCTTGCCATGCAGGTCTGCGATTCCGTGCTCGGTCACGATGTAATGCACATCAGCGCGCGTCGTAACCACGCCGGCGCCCGGCTGTAGCATGGGAACAATACGCGAAACCGTGCCGTCCCTGGTGGTGGACGGCAGCGCAATGATAGGCCTGCCCCCCTTGGATCGGGCTGCACCCCGCATAAAATCGAGCTGGCCGCCGAATCCGCTGTAGGGCTTGAGGCCGATCGAATCCGCGCACACCTGCCCGGTAAGATCTACCTCGATCGCCGAATTAATCGCGATCATCCGGTCGTTGTGAGCGATGAGATACGGATCGTTGGTGTAGTAGGTTGGGTGCATCTCGAAGATCGGGTTCTCATGCAGGAACGTGAACAAGCGCCTCGTGCCCAATACGAATCCGACGACGATCTTGCCGCGGTGAATGTTCTTTCTCTCGCCCGTCAAAACGCCCAGTTCGATCAGATCGATCACCCCGTCCGAGCACATCTCGCTGTGCACCCCTAACGCCTTGCGATCCCGCAAATACCGAAGCACCGCGTCCGGGACCGCGCCAATTCCGGTCTGAAGCACCGCGCCGTCCGGGATCAGCGAAGCCACGTTGGCCGCAATCCGTTCTTCGAGCGGCGTCGCCTGGGGCACGGGAAGTTCGAGCAGAGGACGGTCCGTTTCCACAGCGGCCGACACCTTGCTGACATGTAAAAATGTGTCGCCCAGAGACCGGGGCATCTGGCGGTTCACTTCCGCCACCACGCTGCGGGCACATTGGGCGGCCGTGAGCGTGCAGTCCACGCTCGTGCCCAGGCTGAGGAATCCGTGATCGTCCGGCGGCCCGGTTTGAATGAACGCCACATCGATAGGAATCCTGCGAAAGCGGAACAATTCCTCGATTTCGCTCAGAAAGATGGGCGTGTAATCGGCGCGGCCCTGTGCGACTGCTTCTCTCGTGTTCGCCCCCAGGAAAAGCCCGTTGTGCCGGAAATGGCCTTCATATTCAGGCCGGGTGTAGGCGGCGCTGCCGAAAGTCAGCATGTGCATGATCTCGACATCGCGCAGAGCCGGTGCGCGTTCGAGCAGCGCATCCACCAGAATTTCCGGTGTCGCGCAGCCCTCGTGGATCCACACCCGATCGCCGGAGCGGACTACCTCGACCGCCCTTCTTGCGCTCGTAACCTTTTGCCGAAACTCGTCCCGCCAACCCATGACTGGACGCCTCCAAAGGCCGGAAAGCAGGTGGCTTACCAGGAAATAGGACAATCCTAACTCATTGATTTTCAGCCGGTAACCTGGTGCCTATGGCGAAGAGGAGTGAAAAGCCCCACTTCCGGGTGCTGCTATTGACCCAGGCTGACCCAATGAGAAAACCGCGACTAATACCAACTCACTAATTTGCGAGGCGGTCCAATAGGTGCAAACCTGAAAGAAGAGCCCGGAATCCAGGTGCACGAACTTTCGATAGCCGAGAGCATTTTGGACATTGCGGCGGCGGAGGCAGCGAACCACGACGCGGCGGCTGTTACAGCGATCAAGATCCGGCTGGGCGATTTCACTGGGGTGGTGCAGGAAGCGCTGGAATTCGCTTTTGAAATCGCCCGGCAGGGAACGATAGCGGCGACCGCCAGGCTGGAGATCGAGCGCGTGCCGCTCAAGACCCGCTGCCCGGAGTGTGATATGGCAGGCTCAACCGATTTCTGCTTCATCTGCGAACGCTGCGGAACTCCGCTGGAGATTCTCTCGGGCCGGGAAATGCAGGTGGAGTTCATCGAAGTGGCTGAACAGGAGGTCACATGGATCGCGTCTCGGTAGTTACGGACATCCGGCAGGCAAACCAGATCGCCGCCCGCGAAAACCGCACGATCTTTGATAAATCCGGGAGCTGTGTCCTCAATCTCATGTCCGCTCCGGGCGCAGGCAAAACGTCGGTGCTCGAAGCGACTATCCGGGAGATCGCACCGTCATACAGAGTGGCGGTCATCGAGGGCGACCTGGAGACCACTTTCGATTCGGACCGCATCCGCGCCCTGGGCGTCGAGGCCCATCAGATCACGACGGGCAGCGTCTGCCACCTGGATGCCCGCATGGTGGCGAAGGCGCTGACCGTGTTTCCGACTGACGGCGTAGATCTGCTGGTCATCGAAAACGTGGGCAACCTGGTTTGTCCCGCGGAATTCAACCTCGGCGAAGATCTGCGCGTGATGGTTTTTAGCGTAGTGGAGGGGGCGGATAAGCCGAAAAAATATCCGCTCATGTTCCACACTTCGGATGTCGTGCTGTTGAACAAGATCGATCTGCTGCCCTATTCGGGCGTCGCGCTGAGCGAGTTGTTGAGGAACGTGGTGGAAGTGAACCCGCGCGCCGCCATCTTTCCCATTTCGTGCCGCACCGGACAGGGGATGGAGGGGTGGGTCGGCTGGCTGACAGAGGAGTTGAGATCACGACGCCGCGAGGCGCTATCCACTTTAAAAACCTGATGCCGGTTGCCGAAACCACGGTCGTGCGCGCGCGGGTGGCCCTGGGGGGAACCGTGCAGGGCGTGGGGTTTCGTCCGTTCGTGTACCGCCTGGCCACGGAACTGGAACTAACCGGGTGGGTGTGCAACTCGAGTGCCGGCCTGGTGGTGGAAGTCGAAGGCGCTCCGGGGCGGGTAGATCGCTTCCTGGAACGGCTGGAGGGGGAGATGCCGCCGGCCGCAGTCGTCTTGACCCGTGAGACGGCGATTCTCGCGCCCGCCGGTTTCCAAAATTTTGAAATTCGCGCTTCCGACGAGGATGCTGCAAAGATCGCCGGCGTGTTGCCGGATCTGGCGACCTGCCCAGCGTGCTTGCAAGAACTGAGCGATCCCGCCAACCGCCGCTACGGTTATCCCTTCACCAACTGCACGCACTGTGGGCCGCGATACACCATCATTGAAGACATCCCCTACGACCGGCCGCGCACGACGATGCGCGCATTCATGATGTGCCCGGAATGCGAGCGCGAGTATACGAATCCGGAGGACCGGCGATTTCACGCGCAGCCGAATGCCTGCCCGCGCTGCGGTCCGCGAGTCTGGTTGGACGGACAGCCTGAACAGGGCGCGCCCATCCGCGAGGCGGCGGGCGCCATTCGGTCAGGCGGGATCGTGGCGCTGAAAGGGATCGGTGGGTTTCAGTTGCTGGTGGACGCGAGGCAGGCCGACGCCGTCGCGCGTTTGCGTGGGCGCAAGCGCCGTGAAGAGAAACCGTTCGCTTTGATGATGCCGACGATCGAGATGGTCCGCCAGTATTGCCACGTCTCGGGCGCCGAAGAGCGGCTGCTCACCTCGCGCGCAGCGCCCATCGTGCTGCTGCGGCCCAACGGCAACTCGATGATCGCACCGAATGTGGCGGGGTCTTCCCCGTACCTGGGCGTGATGCTGCCGTACTCGCCGTTGCATCATCTTCTGTTGAGAGAGTGCGATTTTCCGATCGTCGCCACCAGCGGCAACTTGAGTGACGAGCCGATCGCTAAGGATAACCAAGAGGCGCGCGCGCGCCTGGGGCAGATCGCGGATCTTTTTTTGATGCACGACCGGCCCATTGCCCGGCCGTGCGATGATTCGGTGGCGCGTGTAGTGCGCGGCCGGGAAAGCGTGATGCGGCGCGCGCGAGGATTCGCGCCCTTGCCGGTCTACGTAGGGCGCGATTTGCCGGCAGTATTGGCGGTGGGCGGACACTTGAAGAACACCGTGGCCATCGCGGCCGGCCGCCAGGTTTTTTTGAGCCAGCATGTGGGAGACCTGGACACGCCGGAATCGCGGCAAGCCTTCGAACGCGCCATCGACGATCTCTGCCGTCTGTATCGCTTTCAGCCGGAAATAGTGGCTTGCGATCTGCATCCCGATTACGCCTCGACGCGATGGGCGCAATCCTGCGGGCTGCCGGTGATCGAAATTCAACATCACCATGCGCACGCGGCGGCATGCGCTGCGGAAAACGGGATCGAGGGTCCGTACCTGGGCGTCTCCTGGGATGGCACAGGTTATGGAACCGACGGCACGGTGTGGGGCGGCGAATTCTTTTTTGTTGACGGCGCGCAGTTCGAGCGCATGGCCCATTTGCGCCCATTCCGCCTGCCTGGCGGTGAAGCCGCGGTGCGAGAGGGCTGGCGTTCGGCCGCAAGTGTCCAATGGGCTGCGGTGGGACCGGACGCAGTGGCCGATCGGCCGGAACGATCGGTGCTATTGCGGATGATCGAGCGCGGAATCAATGCGCCGTGGACGACCAGTGTGGGGCGGCTGTTTGACGCGGTGGCTTCCATGGCGGGGGTCGCGCAGGAGAGCCGTTTCGAGGGACAGGCGGCGATGCTGCTCGAGCGGCAGATCGGCGACCTTGCGACCGACGAGAGCTATCCGTTGCCGGATGGGGATTGGGCGCCGCTGATCGAGGCCGTGCACCAGGACGTGGCCCGGGGGGAAGCGGCGGCTCGCATCGCGGCACGGTTTCACAATGCTCTGGCAAACTGGATTGTGAGCGTGGCCTTGCGTGCCGGTGTGGAAAGGGTGGCGCTCAGCGGCGGCGTTTTCCAAAATGGATATCTTGTGGAGCGCACGGCGGCGTTGCTCGAAGAACGCGGATTTCAGGTGTACACGCACCAGCGCGTGCCCCCGAATGACGGTGGGATCGCGCTGGGGCAGGCGGTGATTGCGGCCCTGCGAGGTTGATCTATGTGTCTGGCGATACCGGGAAAAGTGGTGAGCGTCATTGAAGAAGCCGGACTCGGCTGGCGCCGCGGTAAAGTCGATTTCGGCGGCGTGCAAAAGGAAGTCTGCCTGGCGTACACGCCCGAAGCTTCTGTCGGCGATTACGTACTGGTTCATGTGGGTTTCGCGTTGAACGTGGTGGATGAAGAGGAAGCGCGCAAGATCTTCGAGACGTTAACCGAGATGCAGCGGATCGAGGAACTGGAAAGCGCCAACGATGTGACGGAGAGCGGACCATGAAATTCCTGGACGAGTATCGCGACAGCGCTGCCGCCGCGCAGCTCGCGCGCTCCATTCGCAAGACGGTTCGCCGCCCCTGGACGCTGATGGAGGTGTGCGGCGGCCAGACCCATACCATCGTCAAGAGCGGATTGATGGATTTGCTGCCGGCGGAGGTGACACTGGTGCACGGTCCAGGCTGCCCGGTGTGCGTGACGCCGCTCGAATTAATCGACAAGGCCATTGCCATGGCCGCACGGCCGGAGACGATTTTCTGTTCGTTCGGCGATATGCTGCGGGTGCCTGGGTCGGCGAAGAGTCTGCTTGAAGTGAAGGCGGCGGGGGCGGATGTGCGGATGGTCTATTCACCGCTCGATGCGCTGAAACTCGCCCGCGCGAATCCTTCTCGCGAGGTGGTGTTCTTCGCGGTCGGCTTTGAGACCACTGCACCCGCGAACGCCATGGCGGCGTGGCAGGCGGAGCGCGAGGGGATTCGGAATTTTTCCATCCTGGTTGCGCACGTGCTGGTGCCGCCGGCGATGGAAGCGATTCTCAGCTCACCGAACTGCCGTATTCATGGTTTCCTGGCGGCGGGGCATGTGTGCACGGTGATGGGTTGGGAGGAGTACGAACCGATCAGCCG
>Ga0187819_10001853_pt1 | contig 11007 bp, 9 predicted proteins | sample NC_wetland_sal_i_15_FD_132411 | JGI IMG/M metagenome (GOLD analysis project Ga0187819, IMG submission 132411) | Wetland sediment microbial communities from Neuse River Estuary, North Carolina, USA - SO4_4 | ecosystem: Environmental > Aquatic > Freshwater > Wetlands > Sediment | place: USA: North... | reverse complement strand
TCAGGAGCGCGTACTCGTCCTGCACCTGCCGGCCGATCCTGTAGCGCTTGGCGACGACCTCCGCTGTTACACCCATGACCATGTAGAGGCCGGGCAACTTCTCGAGCAAAACGGGATTTGGCTCGAAGTTGCGGGTGAGCATGGAGATGCTTTCCACTCCTCCTGCGATGATTGCATCGGCGCCCTCCGTCACAATCTGGTGGGCGGCGACCGCAATCGCGTTTAGACCCGACGCACAGTGGCGAGATACGGTCGTGCCCGGCACGGAGGTGGGCAGTCCAGCCAGCATGGCGGCAATACGCCCAATGTTCTGGCCGGCCGGGCCGTGCGGTTGCCCGCAGCCCAGGATAACGTCTTCGACTTCGTTTGGATCGAGTTGCGGCGTCTTACGCAACACGTCCTGGATACAGTGCGCGGCGAGATCGTCCGGACGGGTTCTGTTGAAAGATCCGCGAAATGACTTGGCCAGAGCCGTGCGCGAACTGGCTACGATGACTGCTTCTCTCATAAGGTTCTCCTATGTCTTTGTCATACGAGCAGCGAGTTTGTCTTTGTGCCGGCCCCCGCGCCGGCGTTGTCCTCGCGGGCGTTTTCTCCGGGCTGTTCCAAACCCTACGCAGCCGCAACCTGCTCTTTGTCGAATTCGGCAAAAGTCTTGCCCTCTTCCGCCAGGCGCCGCAGAAGAGGAGCTGGCGCCCACAGTTCTCCGTGCTGTTTGTGGAATTCGCAAACGCGCTGGTAGACCTTTGGCAATCCCACCGTGTCGGCATGCCACATCGGCCCGCCCCGATAGGCGGGAAATCCATACCCATTGAGATAGATGATGTCGATGTCGACTGCCCGCAGCGCGTACCCCTCTTCCAGAATCCGCGCCCCCTCATTCACCAGCGCATAGATACAACGATCGACGATCTCCGCCGCCGAAATCTGCCGCTGCGGGATGCCCGCGTCCGCGTTCCACTTCCGCACCAGGGCGGCCAGATCGGGATCCCCGCTGGCGCGCCGGTTTTCGTCGTACCGGTACCATCCCCTCAGCGTCTTCTGCCCGTACCGGCCCATTTCACAAAGACGGTCCTCGGCGAACGGCTGGCGGATTCCCGGTTTTTCCAGATGACGGTACTCTTTGCGAATGCGCCAGCCCACGTCGAGACCGGCCAAGTCGCCCGTGGCCAGTGGTCCCATAGCCATGCCGAAGTCGACGAGCGCCTTGTCTACCGCCTCCACCTCCGCTCCTTCTTCGATCAGGAACTGCGCTTCCCGCCGATATGGGCCAAACATGCGGTTGCCGACGAAGCCGCGGCAGTTTCCCACCAGCACCCCGATTTTGCCCAGCTTCTTGGAGAGTTGCATGCAGGTGGCAATCACTTCTTTGCTCGACTTCTTTCCGCGCACAATCTCGAGCAACCGCATTACGTTGGCCGGACTGAAGAAGTGTGTTCCGATCACCGCTTCTGGCCGCGACGTGCTCAGCGCGATTTCATCGATATTGAGCGTCGAAGTGTTGCTCGCCAGAATCGCTCCCGGCCGGCAGGCGCGGTCCAATTCCGCGAACACCGTCTTCTTCAGCGCCATTCCTTCGAAAACCGCCTCGATCACCATGTCCACACCGGAGAACGCATCGTAGTTGAACACCGGCGTAATCAACTCCAAGCGTTCGTCCACGAACGCCTTCGTGAAACGCCCACGCTGCACCGAACTGGCGTAGTTCTTCCGGATTTTTTCCATCCCCAGATTGAGCGCCGCCTCATCGACGTCCTTCAGCAGCACCGGAACGCCCGCGTTGGCAAACACCATCGCGATGCCTCCACCCATGGTTCCAGAGCCGACGATCGCCACCCGGTTCACCGGGATTAACGTAGTTTCTTTGGGAATGTCGGGAATCTTCGCCACCTCGCGCTCGCCAAAGAAAACATGAATGAGGGCCTTCGACTGATGGGAGAAAAGGCATTCGGTGAAAAGCTTCGCCTCCACCTGGCAGCCTTCCTCGAAAGGCAACTTGGTCGCAGCCTCCACCGCATCGATCGCCGCCAGGGGAGCTTTCAACCCTCGCTGTTTCTTGCCGGCGGCGTCACGCGCCGCCGCAAAAATCGACGCGTTCTCCGCAGCCGTTCCCAACTTCTCCGCTCGCGCCCGAGTTTTCGGCACGGGCTTGCCGGCGACTTCGCGTGCGAAAGCCGCCGCCCCGGCGAGCAGGTCCCCGTCGATCAAACGGTCGATCAGTCCAAGAGCGGCCGCCTCGCGCGCCGAAACCGGCTTGCCCCCGGCACACATTTCGACAGCCTTGGCGATACCTATTAGGCGGGGCAGCCGCTGCGTTCCGGCAGCGCCGGGAATGATGCCCAGATTTACTTCCGGCTGACCCACCTGCGCCGTAGGCGACGCGACCCGGTAGTGGCCGGACATGGCCAGCTCCAGTCCGCCTCCAAACGCGGTCCCGTGAATCGCCATCACCACCGGCTTGCCACTGTCCTCAATGCGCAGCAGCAAAGGAAGCAGGCTTCTACGCGGTCCTCCCGAGGTCATCTTGCCGAATTCTTTGATGTCCGCGCCGGCGACAAAAGTGCGGCCGCCGCCGATTACGACCGCTACCTTAACGGTAGGGTCTCCGTTCATCTCATCGATCGCCGCCAAGACTCCCTCCGGCACGCCCGGACTGAGAGCGTTCACCGGTGGGTTGTCGATGGTAATGACCGCGACATCGTTATCTTTGCTTACTCTCACGAGGTTATTCATAGGGCACTCCTGTAAGACTCCTGAACTCCGTGGGCCCGGGCCCCGGGTGCATCAATGACCTGGCGCGCAATCCGTTCTCGATGAAAGGTTGCGTCGCCCAGCATGGTTTCCGACGCTTTTGCCCGCCGGTAATAAAGATGAAGATCGTTCTCCCAGGTAAAACCCATCCCGCCGTGGATCTGGACACCACGATTGCCGACGGTGCGGCAAGCATCGCTCGCGTACATCTTGGCGATCGAGACCGCCGTCGCAGCTTGCGCCGGATCATGATCGAGCGCCCATGCCGCATAGTAGGCCGCCGAGCGCGAACTCTCCGTCTCCAGGTACATGTCGGCACACTGGTGCTGCACCGCCTGAAACGCTCCAATCGCCTTGCCGTACTGCTTGCGCGTCTTCGCGTACTCCACGCTCATGTCGAGGATGCGCTGCATCCCTCCCACCATGTCCGCCACCAGCGCGGCCGTTGCCACATTGGTCGCGCGCTCCATCTCGCTCGCATCCCCAAGTTTCTCGGCCGGAGTGCTGTCGAACCGCACCGCACACACACGGCGCGTCAAATCCATGGCTGGCATCGGCGTGACCGACATGCCTGGGGCGTTGCGCTGCACCACGAACACTCCGCCGCCTGCCGTCACGACCAGGAAGTCCGCGACGTCGGCATCGGGCACAAACAGCTTTTCTCCCGTCAGCTTGCCGTTAGCCACGGTGGTCTTTTCGCCGACGCGACTGCCCCAACCGGCTCCCGCTTCCATCTCCGCCAGCGTCGACCGTGCGTCGCCAGAGCAAATCGGAGCCAGATACTTTTTCTTTTGGGCATCCGCGGCAACTGTGTCAATCACCGTGGCCGCCAGCGCTACCGTTGCGAAGAAGGGTCCGGGGACTAGCGCCCGTCCCGCCTCTTCCATCAGCAGAATCAGATCGACCACGCTCATGCCCATTCCGCCGTATTCTTCCGGAAAAATGATTCCCGTGAAACCCTGGGCGGCCATCTTCGACCACAGGTCGGCGTCGTACGCGCTGCCGGTTTCCGCCAGCTTCCGCACCTGATTCATGGGGCACTCCCCGGCAAAAAACTTGCGCGCGTTGTCTTTCAGAATCTCCTGGCTCTCACTCAATCCAAATTGCATGTGGGGGTCCTCAGTAGCTCCTCGGCAAACCCAGCACGAAGTGCCCGATGATATTGCGCTGGATCTCCGACGTCCCAGCCTCGATTGTGTTGCCGCGGGAGCGCAGGTATCCATACGCCCACACTCCCTTGTCGACTGCGTACGGAGAAGAACTGGCAAGCTGTGCGTAAGGCCCCAGCAATTCCTGCGCCACCTGCTGCACCCGCTGGTTGAGTTCGCTCCAAAAGATCTTCTGGATCGATCCTTCTGGACCGGGCACGCCCGTCGCGCTGATGCGGCTGAAGGCGCGCATCTGATTCAAGCGCATGATTTCGATTTCCGCGTAGCATTGCGCCAGCTTCTGCCGCACCAGCAGATCTTGCGCCGCCGGCCGTCCGTTACGTTCCAGTTCATGCGACAGTTCGATCAGCCGCTTTATGTTGCGCCGGTAGAGAATCTGCAGCCCCGCCCCGAAGGTGCCGCGCTCATGCATGAGCGTCCCAATCGCCACGTCCCAGCCCTGATTGACCTCGCCCACGATGTTTTCAACGGGAACCCGCACATCCTGGAAAAACACCTCGCTGAATTCACTCTCGCCGGTCATCTGGCGCAGCGGACGAACCGAGATGCCGGGGGTCTTCATATCCAGCAGCATCACCGTGAGTCCCTTGTGCTTGGCAACGTTCGGGTCCGTGCGCACGACCACTTCGCACCAATCCGCGATCCAGCCATAGCTGGTCCACGTCTTCTGGCCGTTGACCACGTAGAAGTCGCCTTCGCGGCGCGCCGATGTCTGCAGCGAAGCCAAGTCCGATCCGGCATTGGGTTCGGAGAACCCCTGGCACCAGATTTCCTCGGCGCTCAGAATCTTCGACAGATAGCGTTGCTTTTGCGCGTGCGTTCCAAAGCTAATAATGGTGGGACCAATCAGTCCCAGGCCCAGGGCGTTGGCCATGGGCGGAGCGCCGGCCAACGCCATCTCCTGCCAGAAAATGACCTGCTGCATCAGGCTGGCCCCGCGGCCACCGTATTCCTTGGGCCACGAGATTCCAGCCCAGCCTCCGTCAAACAACTTGCGCTGCCATGTACACAAGTACTCGAAGCGGGTTTCGAGCGGATCTTCGCGCTTTGTGCTCCAGTCCGCCGGTACGTTTACCTTCAGCCAGTCCCGCAATTCGTCGCGGAACTGCTGTTCTTCCGCAGTCAGATTCAAATCCATCCAGATCTCCTCGTCACCGTCCGCTCAACCATCTGCACGCATCGTTACCGGTCCAGCATGGTACTTCTTGCGCAACTCCTTTTTTAGAACCTTTCCCATCGCGTTCTTGGGCAAGCTCTCGCAAAACTCAATCGATTGCGGACACTTGTAGTGGGCCAGGCGTCCGCGGCAAAACTCGATCAATTCCGCTTCGCTGAGCTTGCAACCCGGTTTCGCCACCACCAACGCCTTCGGCACCTCACCCCATTTCTCGTGCGCCACCGGGATGACCGCGGCTTCGTAAACGTCGGGGTGGGCTAACAGCGCTTTTTCAACGTCGAGCGACGAAATGTTTTCTCCGCCGCTCACGATAATGTCCTTCCTGCGATCCACGATCAGGATGTACCCGTTCTCCGCGATCACGGCCATGTCGCCCGTGTGAAACCATCCGCCCCGCATAGCTTCGGCCGTGGCTTCCGGTTGTTGCCAGTAACCCGCCATCACTCCGTCACTGCGGGCAATGATCTCTCCCATCGTCACCCCATCGTGCGCCACGTCCTTGTCTTCCGCGTCCACCACCCGAAGCTCGCACCCCGGATAGGCATACCCGGTCATGGCCTGCAGCACGTACCGCTCCTCGGGACCGCACTGCACGTCGGGTTTCAGCTCGGCGGTGGCCAGCGAGGGCGCACACTCCGTCAGTCCGTATCCCGAAAAGCATCTAAACCCCAGCTTCTGCTCCACCTCCCGGATCAGGGTCGGAGAAGATGCCGCGCCGCCGATCGCTGCAAACTCCACGCTGCTCAGGTCGTACTTGGAACGCGCCGGCGAGTTCACCAGTGCGGTGGCCATAATCGGCACCAGAGTCAGCGCATGCACCCGCTCCCGCTCCACCAGCCGGAATATTTCCTCGGGCACGAAGCGCGCAAGCATGACATGCGTTCCGCCCATTAACGTGATCGTATGCGCCGCTCCCCAGCCGTTGGCGTGAAACAGAGGGATCGTGTGCAGCAGCACGTGCTCAAAACGGGTGTGATGGTACAAAGCGACGCTCATCGCATGCAAGTACACGTTGCGATGCGTGAGCATCACGCCCTTCGGGCTGGCGCTGGTTCCGCTGGTGTAAAAAAGTTCTGCTAAGGAGTTCTCGTCAAACGCCATCAGTTCTCCGCGGTAGGGCGTGGCGGAGGCCAGCATCTGCTCGTAGGTTTGATCGGAGAGCCACCCCGCTTGCGCCGTCCCATCGAGTTGATGGAACGAGCGCACCGTGCGCAGCTCCCGCCGGAACGAATCTACGACACCAACAAACTCCTGTTCCAGGAACAGCACCGCCGCTCCGGCGTCATTAAGAATGTAGGCAAGCTCCGGTGCTGCCAGGCGATGATTGAGCGGAAGCAAAACGCAGCCCCCTTCCAGAACTCCGTAGTAGGCTTCCAGCAGCCGATGGCAGTTCAGGCTGAGAAACGCCACGCGATCGCCCGCCTTCAGTCCGGCGTCGCGCAACCCTCCCGCCATGCGCCCCACGCGATCGCCAAACTCGGCATAAGTAAACCGCCGGTCCTGGCACACCACCGCCGTCTTGCGTGAAAACTGCTCTTCTGCGTACCGCAGGAACCGCACGGGCGTCAGAGGAACATTCATAAGGAATTTGTTGCTACCAGGCCGTCTGGCCTCCATCGACAACCAGCACATGCCCGGTCACGTATGCCGAAGCGTCCGATGCCAGAAATACCGCTGCCCCCTTCAAATCGTGATCGCCGCCAAAGCGGCCCAGCGGGATCTTCGCCAGCAGCGAATCCTTACGATGTTCGATCATCCAGCCCGACATATGCGTTGGAAACCATCCCGGAGCGATGGCGTTCACTTGGATGTTGTGCGGCGCCCACTTGCACGCCAGATCCTTGGTGAACGCGATGACGCCTCCTTTGCTGGCGTGGTAGCCGATCGCCTGCAGTTCCGCCGACGCTCCGCCCAAACCCGCCACCGATGCGATGTTGATGACCTTGCCCGACCCCTGCGCGGCCATGGCCTTGCCCACTGCCTGACAAAACAAGAACGTGCCGGTCAAGTTGGTGGAAAGAACCTTGTCCCACTGCTCCAGCGTCATTTCTTCCACCGAAGCCCCCCACGACACGCCGGCGTTGTTGACCAGGATGTCGATCCGGCCAAACTTCGCAAGCGTCTCCTCGACGACCTGCTGAATCGCCGCCTTATCTTTGACATCGCATCCCAACGCCAGCGTCTGCACGCCCCGCCTGCGCAACGCTTCCGCCGCTTCCTCGCAGCGCTCCTTCTTGCGGGCGCAGAGCACGAGGTTCGCCCCCATCTCCGCCAGACCCTCCGCCATCTGGCGACCCAGTCCAATCGAGCCACCCGAAACAATGGCCACGCGTCCGGTCAGATCGAACAGTTGTTTGACGTTCACTCCGGGAACGGCCTCTCCGCGGCGCAGAGCTCCGCAAAAGTGATAGTTAGTATCATATTATAGTCGCTAATGTCAACTGACTCTTGCGCGATTTTCAAGCCGCGCGGAGGCCCCTAGCCGTCCGGCGCAATCGCGCCGCAACTACTGCTGGAGGCGGAGCGCCACTCGCCCCGAGATCTCGCCGCGGCTCAGTTGCCCCAGAACCTCCTGGATCGCGGCGAGCGGGCGCGTGGTCACCTGGCAACGGACCTTCCCGGCTGCCCCCATCGCCAGAACCTCACGCAGATCTTCTCGCGTGCCCACAGCGGAAGCCTTGATCTGAATCTCGCCAGCCGCCATCAGAATCGCCGGAAACGAGATATCCCCTGCGGGCAAGCCCACCGCTAGCAGCGTCCCCGTCGGTCGCACACAAGGGAACGCGATGTCGTACGCGGACTTGGCCGCCGAGGTGACCAGGGCAACGTGCACTCCGCCGGAGCCGCGCACTTCCCTCACCACGTCAGTCTGCGCTGCGTTCAGCGTTCGGGTGGCGCCCAGCGACTTTGCCAGCGCCAGCTTTTCGTCGGAAATATCGATCGCGCTCACTTCCGCTCCCGCTGCCCGGCCCATCTGGACGGCAATGTGGCCGAGTCCGCCCACCCCGAAAACCGCCAGCCGCTGCCCGGCGCGAATCTTGGCCTGCTTGAGAGCGCGATGAACCGTGACTCCCGCACAAAGCAGCGGCGCCGCCTGTTCCGAGGAAAGCGTGTCGGGAATCTTGACCACGTGGCTGGCGGGAGCCTTCGCATATTCCGCATATCCACCATCCACCATGACGCCAGTGATGCGCTGCTTCAGGCACACATTCTCGTTGCCTCCGCGGCAAAACTCACATTGCCCGCATGTCCACTGCACCCACGGCACTCCAACCCGTTCTCCCACCGCGACATTCTCAACCGCCGCGCCCCGCGCCACCACCCGCCCTACGATCTCGTGTCCAAGGATCAGCGGTTTCTTCACGATGCCGGCCAATTGCGCCCAGTCGCCGTCGGCCACGTGCCGATCGGAGTGACACACCCCACAAACCTCCACCTCGATCAGGACGTCGTCCGCGCCAGCTTCCGGCCGAGCCACCTCCTCCATCGACAACGGTGCCTTGAATTCGTGCAGAACAGCGGCCTTCATCCCTTTCTCCTTTCTAACCGACAGGCCACACCAACAAAGAACTGCGGGCGCGATCCCAGAAAACCCTACGCCCGGATGCCGCGCAAGAAAAACTCCACCGCGCTCCGCATCCGGTCGGTGAGATTGTGCGGCCCAGTCAGATCCACCGCCCATTGCCGCACCACCGTGTTGTAGAGCCCTTCCATGAACTCCGCCAGATGCACCACCGGAAACGCGTGCGTTACTTCGCCTCGCTTCTGGCCCTGCGTCAGAATTTCCCGCAGCAGACTGGCGGCAGCCTCCTCGTGCCCCCGCAGTTCTGCCGATCGCACCGGATCCATGGCGCCCGACAACACCACCGCTTGCCACAGTTGCCGGTCGGATTCCACCTCTTGCGCCATAGTTACGTAAAGGCGGCGCAGGCGCTCGCTGGTCCTCGCCTTGCTCGAAAGCTCCGAACGCAGCCGATCGCAGATACAGGCAAACCCGCGCTCTCCTACCTCGCGCAGAACCGCATCTTTACTGGGAAAATACCGGAAGAAGGTGGGCTGGCTGATTTCGAGCATTTGCACGATGTCGTCGATCCGAGTGCCCTCGTATCCGCGCTTGCGAAACAACTTGATCGAGGTATCGATAATCTGCTGCCGCAAGCGCGCCTTCTTTCGCTCCCGAAGCCCGACCTCGATCTGCTCTCCCGTTGTCTCTCCTGCCCCACTCCGTGTCACAAGCGCACCTGGCAAGGTCTTTTCCTCCTGCATCGATTACCGGCACGTCCCGAACCGCAACTTTCGTAAAATGTGAGATTAACTATAACAAAATAGCGACTAACGTCAAGTCGTCGAAGAGGCCCGCACCCGGATTGGTGCACCACTCCGATCGGGGCGTACAGTATGCCAGCAAGGACAGTGTCGCTTTGTTAGAGGCGCACCAACTGCCGATCAGCATGTTCGAGAGCCACATGACAGAGTCGATCCTGGACCACTATCGCAGTCGACTGGAACAGCCCTATGAGGCGGATTGGAGTGCCGTCCGATATGGCGGGGGGGCGCAATTTATCTGTCTTCCCGCGCAGGCTCGTATGTGAACGGCGTCGTCTTTCCGGTGGATGGCGGAATCTGTGTCGCCTAGCCGGGACGAGTGGGTGCCTTGCTTGCGGAGTGCGCCTTGGCCAGACGCTCCCCGATGACGGCGTAAACCAACGGATTGAATGCCAGCCCGAGGTGCGTTCCCGAGACCTCGCAATCAACCTCAGGGTCCCCAGTAACGCAGTAACGCCAATCTACCACTCCGTCACCGCGCGTATAGATCGCGGTCTCACTCACCGAAGATGGCAGGTCTCGGCGAAGCGAATCGACAAAATCACAAGTGCACCGCCCGGTATAGCAATGCGGGAGTACCCCATCGCCGTGCTCTTCCAGGATTCGCCGGCGGACCGCGTCCGCCACCCGCAGGACGCTGCCATGCGCTACGGCACCCCGGAACGGCGCACCCAGCGTGATGACGGAGGCCACGTCTTGCGGTCTCTGGCGCGCAACCGCGCGGGCGATAATGCCACCCAGGCTGTGACCGATCACGTGAACCTTTCGCCGCGTCTCCCGGCGAGCCTGGTCAATCGTTTGAGTCAGACGACGTTGGATCAGCATGTTCGGACACTCCGCATTGAGTCCGATTCCCGAGAAATACGGCTGATAGCCGATGCGTCTGAGCCAGGCATTCAATTCCATCAGGTACATGTCGGTGCCGAGGAAACCGGGAATAATGACAACCCCGGAGCCGTCTCCGTGGGGCACGCCAAAGCCGTAATAGACAGGAGTGGCGTGAAGCCAAAGAAGTTCGGCGCCAAAGAGAGCTTCCGTCCACGGTGAGACACTAGCTTCCCTCACGTCTTTCAGATAACCGTTACCAGCCGTGTCCATCGGCAATCTGGGTGCCATCCTTTCGTTCTGAGCCCGCAGTCACCCTAGGCTACGCGAACTTCGAGCGTCGCGGGATGGGCTGTACGTTGTCTTGAACCGGGACGCGAATGTCGCACTCGCCCGCAACATAGTACGCTCATGCCGCTTCAAATTCTACGGCCCAGTTACACACAAAGGATAGGGAACGGCATTGACGGGGGAGCCGTTCATCGGCTGGGCAGGGAGACCCACAAGAGATTCCTCCTTGTGGAAATCCAGGAAAGATCGGAACCAGCGCTCGCTACCCCAACCCCCAATTGCGCAGCCTCGGGCACACAACTTGTCCTCACCGTACTAAGCCGTCGCGGCTGGAGCCGCCTTAATCCCAACCGGGCGTTTGGCACGGCGCTCCGTCTCTAGGCGAAGGTTCCGAAAAACCGTCCCAAAGGAAACTCACTGCAGGAAAACCTAGGCGGATACCCCCGTTGTCGCAAGCTGTTCCCGGAT
>Ga0187819_10001852_pt1 | contig 11008 bp, 10 predicted proteins | sample NC_wetland_sal_i_15_FD_132411 | JGI IMG/M metagenome (GOLD analysis project Ga0187819, IMG submission 132411) | Wetland sediment microbial communities from Neuse River Estuary, North Carolina, USA - SO4_4 | ecosystem: Environmental > Aquatic > Freshwater > Wetlands > Sediment | place: USA... | reverse complement strand
CACTCAGCTGATCGCCATTGGCCTCGTGCTCGCGGGAGGATTGATCTGGTGGCTCCGATCCGGCTCCAAACAAGTCCCAGCCCGCACCGTCAGCGCCGCTCGGTAAGATTCACGTCCCAAGGTTTCAGACTGGCGGTCTTCCGATCACTGCGAGCGTCTGGAGTGAGCCTGGCAGTAGCTCGGCGCTTCCAGCGCCGGGTAGACTGATCTAGGTCTAACCGCGTCCCGTAGGGACGTCTGAACCCATGGCCCTGCTCCCGACCCAGTTCACAGCGGCACCTGAAGCCGCCGGCCAGCGCCTCGACCAATTCCTCGCCTCGCACTACGATGTCAGCCGCGCCCGCATTCAAGAACTTATTCGCGCCGAAAAAATCTTGCTCAACGATGCTCCCGCCAAGGCCTCGCTCAAGCTGCGCGGCGGCGAGCACATCACCGTGCTCGGCCAGGCCGAACGTCCTCCCCTGCGCGCCATCGCCGAAGCGATTCCGCTCGACATCCTCTACGAAGACGACGACCTCGCCATCATCAACAAACCCGCTGGCATGATGGTCCACGCCGGCGCCGGCGCTACCGAAGACGCCCGCAATCGCGGCACACTGGTCAACGCTCTGCTCCACCATTTCGCCAGCCTGTCCGCGGTCGGCGGCGAGATGCGCCCCGGCATCGTCCACCGTCTCGACAAAGAAACCAGCGGCCTCATCGTGGTCGCAAAAAATGACGAGGCCCATCGCAAGCTGGCAGCACAATTTGCCCGGCGCGAGGTCAAGAAAAAATACATCGCACTCGTCCACGGCTGGCTCAAGAAAGATTCCGGCACCATCTCTGCCAGCATCAGCCGCGACCGTGTCCGCCGTATCCGCATGACAACCCGCCACGCGGGCGGCCGAGAGGCGGTCTCGCATTACCGCGTGGTCCGCCGCATCGACTCGCCCTTCGGCAAGTTCACTCTCATCGAAGTGAAAATTGATACCGGACGCACACATCAAATTCGCGTCCACATGTCCTCCCTCGGCCACCCGGTCGTTGGCGATGCGCTCTATGGTGCGCCGCGTGAGCTGCAAGCGAAACGAGCCCGGGGACAACTCTCCGTCCCTCCGGGGCTCTCGCTTCCACGGAACTTTCTGCATTCCACCGAGTTGGAGCTGGCACATCCACGGACTGGCCACAGACTCCAACTCACGAGCCCGCTGCCATTCGAGCTGCAGACCTTCCTTGCGGCAATCGAGAAAGCCGCGCCCACAAATACGCCCTAGGATCCGGCTTGGGTTCTCAGAGCCATTGCCGGATATAATGTTGGAAACGATGGATACCTTGGGGACGAAACTAGTCTTTGCCGTCATGATCTGCTCGGTCGCGCTGTGCGCCGAGGTTACGACAGCGCAATCAACACCGGCTGCTTCCGCCGCGAATCCTCCCGCAGCCGCCGCGGTCGCGCCTCAGCAATCGCCTGTCGCGGCTCCGCCCGCACCAACCGCAGATCAGGACTCCTCCAGCGACGACACGGTTACGAAGATTGTGGTCCAGCCGAATGAAGTGAACGTTGTCTTCACGGTCACCGACAAACACGGCCGCCGCATCACCGACCTCAAACAAAACGATTTCCAGGTTCTCGACGACAGCAAGCCGCCCGAGATAATTCGCAGCTTCCACGCCGAAACTAATCTTCCGCTGCAAGTCGGTCTCCTGATTGACGCCAGCAACTCGGTGCGCGACCGTTTCAAGTTCGAGCAGGAATCCGCCATCGAGTTTCTCAATCAGACAATACGTCCGCGCTACGATCAGGCGTTCGTCGTTGGCTTTGACGTAACGCCCGAGATCACGCAGGATTTCACCGACAACACCGAACTGCTGGCGCATGGCGTGCACGAACTGCGTCCTGGAGGAGGTACAGCCCTCTACGACGCGCTTTATTACGCCTGCCGTGAAAGGTTGTTAAAGGCTCCGAAAGGCACCCAGGTGCGGCGCGCCATCATCTTGCTCAGTGACGGCGAGGACAATCAGAGCCACGTCACCCGCGAAGAGGCTATCGAGATGGCGCAGCGCGCCGAGGCCGTCGTCTACACTATCAGCACCAACGTCAGCGGAACCAAGGGCGCAGGCGACAAGGTTCTCGAACGCATCGCCGACGCTACCGGCGGCCGTCCCTTCTTCCCATTCCAGATTCGTGACGTGGCCAACGCGTTCGCGGAAATTCAGGATGAACTGCGCAGCCAGTACGCTATTTCCTACAAGCCGGCAGACCTCAAGCACGACGGCCACTACCGAACCATCGAAATCGTCGCCAATGACCGCAAGAATCTCCGCGTGCGTTCGCGCCGCGGATGGTACGCGCCTGCTCAGTAGGAGGACATTCCTTCGTGGTACTTCGTGGTTGTCGGTTCTAAGCTTCTAAACCAAGCGTGCGAGCAAGAAAATGCCTGGATATTCCGGTACGCCACTTCCCAAAAAGCTTGGCATCAAAGATGGCTTCCGCGTTTGCCTCGTCGATTCTCCACAGGAAGTCAATAAGGAGCTGAAACCGTCGCTGGACAAATGCGAGATCGCGCACGACGGCAAGGTTCCGCTCGACTTTGCGATCGTCTTCACAAAATCAAAAGCAGCTCTGGCCAAGGAATTCAAGCAAATCTCCAGGCAACTCGCTCCAGCCGGAATGCTCTGGGTCAGCTGGCCGAAGAAGAGTTCCGGCGTCGCTTCAGATCTCGACGAAAATATCGTGCGCGAGGTCGGCTTGGCTGCCGGATTGGTCGATGTGAAAGTCTGTGCCGTCACCGAAGTCTGGTCGGGACTAAAATTTGTTCGGCGTCTGAAAGATCGTAAGAAAGATCGCTAAAGAAAGACCGCTGACGTAACCAGGGCCGATCCCAAGTTCGGCGCGCCCACGAGGAAAGAACCATGGTTCGAGTAGGCCTTATCGGATTCGGCTTGGCAGGACAGGCATTTCACGCTCCCGTAATTCGCGGCGTCGAAGGCATGGAACTCGTTTGCATCCTCGAGCGCCGAACCAATAACGCGAAAGCAAGATATCCCGGAGTACGCGTCGCCCGCACGCTCGATGAAATGCTTTCCGACGAATCGATCGGCTTGTGCGTCGTGGCCACTCCCAACGATTCGCACTACTCTTACACAAAAGCCTGCCTCGAAGCCGGTCGCGACGTGGTCGTCGACAAGCCATTCACGCCAACGCTCGCAGAAGCCGAGCAACTCGTCAGTCTCGCCGCCGAGCGCGGCCGCCTGCTCTCGGTCTATCAAGACCGCCGCTGGGACGGCGCTTTTCTTACCGTAAAGAAGTTGGTGCAATCCGGCGCGTTAGGCAAAGTCGCCGAATACGAAGCCCGCTTCGACCGTTTCCGTCTCGATGCCAAGCCGGGCGCATGGCGCGAGCAGTCCGATTTTCCCGCCGCCGGCGTCCTGTGGGATCTCGGTCCGCACCTGATCGATGGCGCGCTCGTCTTATTCGGCGAACCCGAGTCGATTTACGCCGCCGCCCTCTGCCAGCGCGAATCTGCGAAAATCGACGACGCCTTCGACGTGATCATGCAGTATCCCCGCCTCCGCGCCACCTTGCGCGCCCGCATCATCGCCTATGCTCCAGGCCCCCATCTGCTGCTCCACGGAACTGAAGGTTCCTTCATAAAATTTGGGATGGACCCGCAGGAAGAAATCTTGCGCGGCCCGAACTGCCCCGACGGGCTCGACTGGGGCAAGGACTGGGGCCTCGAACCTGAAGAACGCTGGGGCACTCTAAGCCGCGTGGACGGGGAAGTTCGAAAGGTAAGAACCGAGCGCGGCGACTATCGCGGATATTACGCCAACGTACGAGACGCGATTGAGAAGAAGGTGGGGCTGGACGTGACGCCGCAACAGTTCATGCGCACCCAGCGCGCCCTCATCCTGGCGCACAAGAGCAGCCGCGAAAAAAGAGTTGTGGGCTGGAACGAACCCGCCGAGTGAAGTCCCAAACTGAAAGGGAGCAACAAAGTCGAAGGCCCTGTGATCCCCTGTGTTCTCTGTGGTTCAGCTTTTTGCGGAAGGATGAAGAAACTTCGAGGTCTCTAAGCACCAGCCTTCAACTCAGTCAACACCTGCTTGGCAATCTCCTTCAGCGTCTCGAAAACGCCCACGCCCTGAAATGCTACAGCTTCAACGATGGGTTCGTTCTTCTTCCGGAGTTCGGTCGCAAGTAAATCGACAGGCAGAATGTTCGGCAGATCGCGCTTGTTCAACTGCAGCACATACGGAATCTTGTTGAAGTCGTATCCGTGCTCTTTCAGGTTCGACATCAGATTGTCGAGCGCCTCGACGTTCGCATCCATGCGCTGCTCCTGCGAGTCGGCGACGAACACAATCCCGTCCACTCCGCGCAGAATCAGCTTGCGGCTGGCATCGTAGAAAACCTGACCCGGCACGGTGTAGAGATGGATTCGCGTCTTGAAACCGCGCACCGACCCGAGATCCAGCGGCAGGAAGTCGAAGAACAGAGTACGTTCCGTCTCCGTGGCCAGCGAGATCATCTTGCCTTTCTGCTGGTCCGCAGTTTTCTGATAGATCACTTGCAGATTCGTCGTCTTGCCGCCTAGTCCGGCGCCATAGTACACGATCTTGCAATTAATCTCTCGAGCTGCGAAGTTGATGAAACTCAAAGGCTTTCCTCAAAATGCGGGCACACCCTCAGGGGCACCGGCGCACACCAGTTCCTTATGGGGGCTCGCGGTCTTTATATCATATGGGGGGTGCCGACCGCAGGTTACTCACGTGACCCCCGGGGGAAATTTGCGTCAAATCGAATAGATTCTGGCCCAGAAAACGCCAACTAGTGCGCCGATGGAATCGGATAATACCCCTGCTTGGTGTAGATGTTCAGGCCCTTCTTATCCACTATGACTTCAATACTGCGGAAAGCCGAGGCACCGGTAATCGCCTTGGGACTATAGCCGAGCGTGTATACATTGCGCGCCTCGGACGCGATTGAAGCATAGGCATCTTCAATCGCGTTGCGCGAAAGCTCCGAAAAAGGTTCGCCTCCCCCGGTGGCGTTGGTGTACTTCGGCAGGATGTCGCTGTACCCCTGTCCGAACACGTGATGGATCTTTTCTACCTGCTTGTAGCCGGGCAGTGCACCCGAGTCGACCACTACCGCCTTTACCTGGATCCCAAAGGTTTCCAAAAGCCGGAGCACTTCTTTGTAGCCGGCGGCGCTGCCGCGTTCTTGTCCATCGCTCACCACGAGAATGACTTTCCGCCGCGTGCGGTCGCGTTTCGCCAGATCTAAAGCGGCCCGCAGAATCGCATCATTCAAAACGTGAGACTCCCTGGGCGGAGTATTCACCGGTGGGACAGCTGGACCGCCGACCGGCAACCCGTTGACTGTTGGCCCTCCGGACATCGGGCCTCCCAACACCGGGGGTCCGTTCTCACGGCCGCGTACCAGTTTCAGTTCGTTCAATGCCGCTGTCAGCCTCTCCGGCCGGCGCGTGAAATCAGTGAGCTGGCTTACGGTGCTGCTGTACGTGTAGAGTGCGAACTCATCGTAGGCGCTGAACGCGCCCACCAGCGCAGAGTATGTCTGGTTCACTTTTTGCATGGTCACATCAGGCAGGCCAAGGTCCAGGATAACTGCCACCGAGAGTGCAAAGGGATCGCTCGTGAAGTAGGTCAACTTTTGCGGCTTCCCGTTCTCGTTGACGATGAAGTCTTTCGGCAGCAATCCGTCCACGCGCCGCCCCTGCTTGTCCTTCACCATCACGGGAATCTGCACAAAGTTCACAGCCACGGGAATCGTGTACACGTCCTCTTTTGAAGCCATCTGATTTCGGGGCCCGCTGCCTTGCGACGGAGCTTCGGGCATGCTCCCCGGAGGAATCGTTTCCACCGGAGCCATTTTAGGCGGAGCCGGTTTTTCTTGATCCGGCTGCTGCGCTGAATCCGCTGCGGACGAAGACGACTGGCCGGGCTCTCTGTCCTGTCCCGTGTTCGGCGTCGGAGGAGGAAGCTTGGGGGCTGGCGGCTGCACCGTCGAGGGCGCATCAGGTATATCCTGGGCGGGCTGCGGTTTGGCGGGAGCTGGGCTCTGATTCTGGCTCGATCCCGATTGCGCCTGAAGGGCCGGTATGGCCAAACCCAGTATCAAGGCAAGCGTCACCCCGACGAGACTCCGCCGCTTTTCAGCTACACTCGCCCGCTTCATAAGTCCCCCGTACGAAAAAGCAACTTCATTTCTTCTCGGATGCTAATCCATCCCAGTTTGGTGCATCTAACGCTGCAGGATTAGACTAACAAAAGAACCGCCTGAGAGTCCTCATGCCTAAACGTGTCGCTCCGTACAGAATTTTGGCCGTCGTATCTCTGATCGTGTTCTCCGCCGGGCCGGTGGCGCTGGCCCAGCAGTCCGCCCCTCAGCAGCCGTCGCAAAGCCAGCCGTCAGCGGCCCCCGGTCAGAAACCCGATGACTCTCAGCAACCGACCGAGACCCTCAAGGTCAACGTCAACGTCGTGTCGCTCTTTTTCAACGTTAAAGACAAACATGGCGCCCTCATCCCTAATCTGACCAAGGAAGATTTCGAGGTCGCCGAGGACGGCAAGCCTCAAATCATCAAGTATTTCACCGCCGAATCAAACCTGCCCCTTACCCTCGGTATCATGATCGATTCCAGCGGCAGCCAGCGCAACGTCCTCGATATGGAAAAGGAAGTGGGCGGCGCCTTCCTCAAACAGATCTTGACCGACAAAGACGAAGCCTACGTCATGAGCTTCGATATCACCGTCGACCTGCTGCAGGATTTCACCCGCGATGTCCACCGCCTGCAAGCCGCCCTGAACAAGGCAAAGATCGGCACGGACATCACCACCGGAGGCATCCCCGGCATGGGCGGCGGCCCGGTTCCAAACCAGAACGCCCCCGGAACGCTCCTCTTCGATGCCGTCTATCTCTCTTCGCATGACATGCTGTCCAAAGAGGTCGGTCGCAAGGCCATGATCCTGCTCACTGACGGCCAGGACGAAGGCAGCCGCCTCAAACTCAAGGACGCGATCGAAGCCGCGCAGAAGGCCGACGCCATTGTCTACGTTCTGCTCTGCGCCGACCGCGGAGGTTACTTCAACTCGGGTATGACGTACAACGGAGAATTCGACATGCGCAAGCTGACCGAGCAAACCGGCGGCCGTGTCATCAATGTGGGCAACAAGTTCGACAAGCTGCGCGAAGCTTTCGATCAGATCGCCGCCGAGCTCCGCAGCCAGTACAACATCGGCTACACCCCAACCAACCTCAAACTCGACGGCAGCTACCGCAAGCTCGAAATCAAGAACAAGCAGAACTACAAAATCCAAGCCCGCTCCGGATACTACGCCAGCCACACCGAAGACTAACCACGGGGGGTGTCGCGCCCGCGCCTTTTGATGTAGCGCCGGCGTCCCGCCGGCTGTCGCGAGGCCGTCTCGGCCTCGCACCGTCCTCTGCCGACACCCGCAAGCGCCATTTCACCTTGCCTTTGACTTAAAAGCTCGTCAGGGGCAAAATAAAAATCCACTGAGCCGCTCTTCCACCCCGGCTCGCTCCGTTCAGGAGGGGTTCCATGCCTCGCTTCTCGCGACGCTCGTTCTTGCAGCTGTCCGCCGCGGCTACCACTGCAGCTGCTTTTCGGTTTACCACCGAACCCATGCTTGCCGCCGCGTCCCGCCGGCGCCCTCACGCCGCCGACGCTGTCCTGATTGACGCCAACGAGAATCCCCTCGGCCCCAGCCAGGCCGCACGCGACGCCATGGCCGCCATCCTTCCGCAAGGCGGACGCTACTCCGACAATCTCACCGATGACCTCGTCGCCACCTTCGCGCAACAAGAGGGCCTCAATCCCGACTACATCCGCGTCACTGTGGGCTCGACTCCTCCGCTTGCCCTGAGCGTGCTGACCTTCACTTCGCCGCACAGAAGCTTCGTCACCGCCGATCCCAGCTTTGAATTGGGCATGAACGCTGCCGCCCATGCGGGCGCGCGCGTCGTCAAAGTTCCACTCACGAGAACGTACGCCCACGATGTCAAAGCCATGCTCGCCGCCGCGCCCGATGCCGGACTTTTCTATGTCTGCAATCCCAACAACCCCACCGGCACCATGACGCCGCACACCGACATCGAGTATCTCGTCGCAAATAAATCGAAGGACTCGATTGTTCTGATCGACGAGGCCTACATTCACCTTACTGAGGCGCCGAGCACGCTCGATCTGGTGAAAGCAGGAAAAGATGCAATCGTGCTGCGTACTTTCTCCAAGGTCTACGGCATGGCCGGCCTGCGTTGCGGGTTCGCCATCGCCCGTCCCGATCTGCTGGATAAGGTGATGGAGCACGGTGGCTTCAATTTCATGCCGATTACCGCCGTCGTCGCGGCCACCGCTAGTCTGAACGATCCTTCACTGGTACAGGAACGCCGCCGCATCAACACCACTATCCGCCAGCAGACTTTCGAATGGCTCGACCGCAACAGATTTTCTTATATCCCCTCTGAGTCGAACTGCTTCATGCTCGACACCAAGCGTCCCGGCCAGGAAGTACGCGATGCGATGGCAAAAGAAAACGTCTTGATCGGCCGCGTGTGGCCCGTCATGCCCACTTATGTCCGTATCACGGTCGGCACCCAAGACGAAATGTCACGCTTTCAAACCGCCTTCCAAAAAGTAATGAAGGCATAAGCCTGTGTGGAGCGGGCACTCTGCCCGCTGAGGTTTTGACTCTGTAGCGCCGGCGCCTCCGCCGGCTGTCCGGCGGGCGTCTCGCCCGCGACCCAACAGCATCGCGACTGCATGCGGTTTCAAACCGTGTGGCCAATCGCGAATGTGCCACCCACACTCCTGTACGCGACCTTCCATGCACCACGCATCTAACCCTGTCGTGGAGCCAAGCCGCGCAGCCCTTCTCATCCCCTCTAGTACAATCAAGCCGTGAGCGACGCGGTCCGCATCGGCATTCTTGGCGACTTCAATGCCGATTTCCGCTCGCATCACGCCACCAACGACGCCCTGCAGCACGCCGCCCGCAAACTCAACATGAAAGTCGAAAGCGAGTGGCTCCCCACGCCCTCACTCGCCGCGCCAGATGCCGAAAAGAAGTTGGAAACTTTCGACGGCCTCTGGGCCTCGCCTGGCAGTCCCTACAAAAGCTTCGACGGCATGCTGAAAGGCATCGAGTTCGCGCGCCGCCGCGACTGGCCCTTCCTCGGTACCTGCGGCGGATTCCAATATGCCTTCATCGAATTCGCCCGTAACGTTCTCAACATTAAAGACGCCGACTCCGCCGAAAACAATTCCGGCTCTAAAAACACCATCATCTACCCCGTCGCTTGCGCCGTCCCTGACCGCAAAGGCAACGGCCCCAAGCTTTCGGGAGCCGTCCCCGAGATCCGTCTTCGTCCCGGCTCCTACCTGCAGTCGTTCTACGGCAAAGACAAAGACACCGTCACCGAGGAATTCTTCTGCAACTTCGAAATCAATCCCGACTTCGAATGGATCACCATGGAAGCCGGATTCCCCGTGGTCGCCCGCGGCCCGCAAGGCGAGATCCGCGCCATCGAATCCCCCACACATCGTTTCTACCTGGCCACGCTCTTCCAGCCGCAACTCTCCTCCACCGAAAAGAATCCGCACCCGCTAGTCCTCGCCTTCGTCCAAGCCGCCGCCGACTGGGGCAAAAAGAAACTCGACGACAGCGTCCTCGAATAAACACGCTCCCAGGCCAAGTGAATCACCTCGCCCTCAGCACGTTGCACGGCGGGCGATGCCGCCAGCGCAACCGTGGAAGAGCGGCCCTTTAAGGGCCGCGTCAAAGTGCTCTTAGAATCTGGCGGGCTTCAGCCCCTGTGGTCGCTTTTCTCACCACAAATCAATCTCGACCTCACAGCAGTTACCAAAGTCTCATCACTCGCTCCATCCTCGGACCCTCCCCAACCGCATCTGGAGCCCCAACCCGCTCCTCGCTACACTCATTCCCGTCGGTCGCTCTCCCCAAGCCGCGCCCGCAGGAGCCACGCTCGTCTATGCACATGCAGTTGATTGACTCGCTCCGCATCCCGTTCTCCACCCTCGTCAGCTACATCCCCGTCATCGCCACGCTGGTGACTACGATTTTCAGCGTGGTCCTGGCGCGGGCCACCCTGCGCTACGTCGAAGCCACCGACAGAAGCCTCGACCTCGCCCGTGAAGAGTTCGAGCGCCAGTGGAATCCCGACCTGCACATCAAACTGGAACGCGTCTCGCCCACCGAAGCCCGCATCATCGTTACCAATCTGGCGAAGACTTCCGTCCTGATGCAGCTGTTGCAGTTGCGCAAGCTCTCGCACGCCACACCCTTTGAGCGCTGCCGCTTGAACGACCCGCTGGTCGGCGGCATGACCTGGACGCAGGAAATGGGCAAACGCATCCTCGCCTGCACCGGATTCGAATTCGAAGGCCCCATCGCTGCCGCCATGACCTTCTACGCCGCTGGACGCATGTACCGCACCGACTGGTTCCGCTCGCAAATCGTGGTGCGCGAGGGCCACATCGTCAGCCTCGAGCCCAGCAACATGCCCACGCGCCGCGTCCGGCAGGTCGATCGCAAAGGTGGCGCTGAACGCCGCCGCGAATTCGTCCAGGACGTCACCGCTGGAATTGTCCCGGAAAAGACAAACTCCAAGCCCGACGAGAAATTCTTCGTCACCGGAGCCTGAAACACTAAGTTTTCAATTCCGAAGAGTCGAACGACGAGGAACTGCTTCCCGAATGGGCTCGTTTGTTCACGCGTAGCATCGTTTTGTACGGCTACGAAGAGTGGATGAATTCGTCTACGGAGATTCTGGTGACGAAAAAAAGAATACTCAACTGCGAGGAATATAACTCAGAACTGACCCTGACCCCTGACCCCTGCTAATACTTCCTCAACACCCCAATCACTCTACCCTGCACATCCACCGAAGCCGCCGGCACAATAATCGGCTTCATGGTCGCATTCGAAGGCTGCAGCCGAATGTTGTCGCCTTCCCGAT
>Ga0187819_10001851_pt1 | contig 11008 bp, 8 predicted proteins | sample NC_wetland_sal_i_15_FD_132411 | JGI IMG/M metagenome (GOLD analysis project Ga0187819, IMG submission 132411) | Wetland sediment microbial communities from Neuse River Estuary, North Carolina, USA - SO4_4 | ecosystem: Environmental > Aquatic > Freshwater > Wetlands > Sediment | place: USA: North... | reverse complement strand
GTGGGCCGCGCGGCACCTTGCAGCATCGACGCGGGGGCCGTCGCCATCGCCCGCAAAGCAGGTACCAGTCCGAACAGTACTCCCGTCAGCAGCGCCGCTCCGACAGCGAAAAGCAGCACGTGGGCATCAGGCTGGACCTGAAATGTGAAATGAGGCGGCAGCCCCACAATGGGCCGTCCGGAAAGAAGCATCCGCACCAGGAAGCGAGCGCCGAAGGTGGCCACCAGGATCCCCAGCAGGCTGCCGGCGGCGGAGAGAAGCAGGGATTCCGTCATCACTTGCCGCAACAGGCGCAGCCGCCCGGCGCCAAGGGAAACCCGCAGCGCCATTTCGTGCTCGCGCGCCGCCCCGCGCGCCAGCAGCAGAGTAGCGATGCTGGTGCAGGCAATCAGAAGAAGCAGACCGACCAGAGCCATCAGGACCAGCAATGGCTGCTCGAACTGGTCACGCAGGAATGCCAGCCCAGCTCCCGCCGGCACGATTTCCAGTTTCAGCTTCCGCCAAAGGGGATCCTTGCTCCTCTTGCTCATTTCATCGATCGTGAATTGAAATAAAACGTCCATTTCCGCCTGCGCTTGCTCGACGGAAACCCCCGGTTTCAAGCGCCCGATCAGAGCTAGGGGCCTGCCAAAGACGGTCTGGCTGGAGTGGTCGATTACGGGCTCCAGGCCCGCCGGAACCCAAACCTCCGGCCTGGACCAGATCTCCAATCCAAAGAACTCACGTGGCGTCACCCCGATGACGGCCACGGGAACATCCGCCACAATAATCTGCTTGCCCAGAATTCCCGGATCCAGATTGAACCGGCTCTTCCAGAAGGACCAGCTCACCACGGCCACTGCCGAGTGCGCAGCACCTGCGTGGTCGTCCTCCGGCCCGATCAGGCGGCCGATAACTGGCTTCACCCCCAGGACCGGAAAGAAGTCACCTACTACGTATTCGCCATCCACTGTCTCGCCACCGAGACCTTCACCGCGCAAGACGAAACGGGAAGGACTGAAGCCGATGAGCCCTGAGAAGACGTGATTATGATCCCGAAAGTGCTCGTAGCTCTGCCAGGAAAACCCATTCATACGAGGTTCCCCAGGGTATTGGTGCAGTAGTTCCACAAGTCGCTCGGGTTCCCGAACCGGAAGCAAGCGCAGCATGAGGGTGTTGATCAGGCTGAAAATAGCCGTGTTGGCGCCGATTCCCAGAGCCAAAGAGAGCACGGCGACGGCGGTGAAGCCAGGGCTCTTGCACAACACGCGCAGGCCGTAGCGAGTGTCCTGCGCCAAGGTTCCAAGCCATCTCCGGCCCCACATGTCGCGGGTGATCTCTTTCACAAGCCCGACGTTGCCGAAGTCGCGCAGGGCGGCGGTTCGCGCTTGCTCGGCGGATTCGCCGCGCTCGATGCGCTCCTTGGTAGCCATGCGCAGATGACTCTGGACTTCGTCTTCCAAGTCGTCTTCCATGGACCTCCGCCGAAACCGCGCTCGCAGACGAAACAAAAGATTGCTTATCACCAGGAACTCCGCTTCGTTCTCAACAATCATCATCTTTGATCCCCGGAGGGGATCAATACATTAGCCGGGGGCAACGCCCCCGGAAAACCCGCCCCCGCAAGTCCCGACCCTGAAAGGGTCGAATCCGAGCAGCGCGACACCGGTCGTGCGCCCTGCGCCCCAGAGTAGTGCGACCCCTTCAGGGTCGAGGAACGCGCTTCCGCATTCCGGGGGCGTTGCCCCCGGCTACTATCTTGTGCCCTTGCAGGGCATCTCTTCACTGGCCACTAACCACTGCTTTACTCATACCTCAGCGCCATCATGGGATCGACGCGAGACGCCCGGCGGGCCGGCACGTAACCGGCGAGCGCAGCCACCGCGAGCATGAGCAGCGTCGCCGTCGTCATGGTAACGGGGTCACCGGGACTGACCCCGAAAAGCCGGCTCGCCACAAGTTTCGACAACCACAGGCCGAGTGGAAAGCCGATCGTAGCGCCCGCCACCACCATGCCCAAGCAATCCCGCAACACCATCCGCATGACCATGCCCGGTTCCGCGCCCAGCGACATGCGAATCCCGATTTCGTGGGTCCGCCGTTGAACGCCGTACGCAATCACTCCATATAGACCGACGGACACCAGCAGCAGCGCGAGTCCTGCGAAGAAGCCGGACAGGGCCGCAATCAGACGCTCCTGGGCGAGGTCTCGATCCACTAGATCCGACAACATCTGGACTTCGGTCACGGGCAGATTCTTGTCAAGCGCCCGAATCTGGTTACGGATGGCGGGCGCAATGTTCGCGGAATGGTCAATGACCCGGACGTGAAGCGTCCGGGGGGCAGATCGCCTCAATTGTGCTTGACTCATGGGAAGGTAAACGGTTTGGGGAATCGGATCGCGGAGGCCTCCGTACTTGGTATCGGCGATCACGCCGACGACCTCAAGGTCTGGCGTGAGGCTCCCCACCCCGACGTGTCTGCCGATGGGATTTTGCCCTGCGAAGCACTGGCGAGCGAGGGTTTCGTTGATGATCGCGACCATGGGCGAACCTGTCTGGTCCTGTGGCGAGAAGTCCCGGCCGAGCCGAATTGCAATCCCCATGGTTTCAAAGAACTTTGGAGAAACCGCCTTGACCGCGACGCCTGTCCCTTCATTGGGCGGTGCTGTGTGCCCCTCCACAACTAGGCCGTCGAACCACCTGTTGCCGAGCAACGGCGAATCCGCTACACTCGCCGACCGTACACCCGGCAGCGCCTGGACGCGCTCCAACAACTCGTCGTAGAAGCTGCGGATGCGTTCCGGGCCGTACCCGCTGAGCCCCGGGTTGAGCGGGACCAGCAGAACGTTGCGCGGTTCAAATCCCATATCCAGGTTTTTCAGGTTTGCGAGGGTGCGAAGGAACAGGCCGGCGCCGATCAGCAGCGCGAGTGAGATCGCAACCTGTCCGGCCACGAGCAGCTTGCGCAACTCCCACCGCCGCCCCGGAGTGGCCGCCAATTGTTCACCTTTCAGCGCCGAAGTGAGATCCGGGCGCGTGGACTGCATCGCCGGGGCAGAGCCAAAGATCAGGCCCGTGAGGACAGAGAGCGCCAGGGTGAACCCGAGCACACGTGCATCGGGCGAAACGTCCAGGACACTCTGATTCAGAAATCCGACCAGCACTCTCACCGCCCAGAACGAAAACAACAGACCCAGCAAACCGCCCGCGATCGAAAGCACCATGCTTTCCGTCAGCAACTGGCGTAGCAACCGCGTGCGTCCGGCCCCGAGCGCGAGCCGAAGCGCAATTTCCCTTTGTCGGGCCGTCGCGCGCGCAAGGAGCAGGCTTGCCACGTTCGCGCAGGCAATGAGCAGCACGAGTCCCACGATGGTCATCAGGATCAGCAACGGCTTTCCAAACTGATCCCGCAGGTCCCCCGCTCCTTTATCGCCCGGCGCCAGCGTCATGTGCATGCCGCGGAACATTTGTACCAGGGGATGCTCGGCGGGCAAGTCTCGCGTCTCCTCCGTATTGGCCTGGTGATAGAGGACCTCCGCTTCCGCACTCGCTTGTTCCCGGCTCAGCCCCCGCTGCAGCCTCGCCATAACATGCAGCGAGAAATTGTTGCGACTGGCGAGTATCGCGTACCCCGGCAACAACCGGTCACGCATCGTGAGCGGAACGAAAATGTCGGGAGATATTCCCACATCCACGCCGAAAAACCCTGGAGGTGTTACACCAATGATCGTGAACGGAAGGCCATTCAGGACAATAGCTCTGCCCAAGATTCCCCGATTGCCACCGAACCGGCTCTTCCAAAACCGGTGGCTGATTACCGCGACGGCTTCATCGCCCGGCGCAAATCCTCGTCCGAGTGACGGTTGCACACCTAACACGGAGAAGTAGTTGTCGGAGACCAGCATGCCTGAAGGCGCATCCGTCACCGCGCCGGCGCTCAGATTCAGGTCGATGTGGTCGTACGCAAACGCGCTCAGGGTATGGGCGTGCGAGCGCAGGTATGCGAACTCCGGGTAAGAAAATGAGTTAATCGCATTTCCCTGCTCGTCCGAACAGTGCAGGAACACGAGGCGCTGAGGCTCTTTTACCGGCAGCGTTCTGAGCAATGCCGCCTCGAGCAAACTGAAGATCGCCGTATTCGCACCGATTCCGAGCGCCAATGTCAGAACCGCGACCGCCGCGAAGCCGGGATTCTTCCGCAGCATGCGCAAGCCGAAGCGGACGTCGTGCCTCAATTGCTCAAGCCAGCCCCAGCCCCACATGTCGCTCGTGACTTCTTTCACAAGCCCGACGTTGCCGAATTCACGCAACGCTGAGACACGCGCCTGCTCGGCGGTTTCACCTTTTTCCATATGCTCCTGCTCGGCCATCCGCAGGTGACTCTGGACTTCCTCGTCCAACGCGGCATCCATCGATTTACGCCGAAACAGGCCTCGCACGCGAAACATAAGGTCGATTCTCATCGGAACCTCCACGATTAGCGGCTTGCGGCGAGCGGTGCTCAGTGTCTTTTTCTCCGTGTTCTCGGTGGCCAAGAAACGACCAAACACAGAGATCACTGAGGGCCTCCGTTCTCTCTGTGGTGAGGCTCTAGCGGCACAGAGGGCACTGAGAAGTTCCTTTGGGCGCGGCCAACGCGCTGTTACGCTAGCTTGTCGCGGCCGCGCCACAGCAGGCGAGCCGCCTGCGCCGCACCCCGGACTAGCCACTAGCCACTGGATTCATGATCCCGGCGATGGCGGCGACAATCTGTGTCCATCGGGCCTGCTCCGAGAGCAACTGCTTTTTGCCGGCGGGAGTCAGGCGATAGAATTTGGCCCGCTGGTTGCTCTCCGTCTGTTTCCACAGTGACGTCACCCATCCCTGCTTTTCCAACCGGTGCAGCGCCGGATAGAGCGACCCGGTCTCAACCTGCAAGACTTCACCCGAGTGACCGCGAATCGACTGGCTGATGCCGTAGCCGTGCTGCGGCCCCCACTGCAAGGTCTGGAGGATGAGCATGTCGAGGGTGCCCTGCAATAACTCGATGCGATTTTGGTAGCGTTCTCGTTTGAGTTTCATGACGTAGGCAATCTACACCCTAGGCTGTAGATTGTCAACAGCCTTCAAAAGGATAAAGGTTAAAGGGTAAGGGTTAAAGTGTGAAGGTTAGAGGGTAGGGTCGGTTCTGGTTTCCTTTATCCTTCACCCTTTACACTTCACCCTCTCCCCCTTTTTAACCCCGCATTCAGATCAGCCTAGGATGGATTTGGCGATGGTTTGGAGCTGCATGAAGGAGGTCCCTTCGTAGATTTTTCCGATTTTAGAGTCGCGGAGATACTTCTCGGCGGGATAGTCCTTGGTGAAGCCGTAGCCGCCATAAATCTCGAGACATTCCGAGGCCACGCGCTCCGCCACCTGCGAGCAGAAATACTTGACCATGGCCGCTTCTTTCACGAATGCCAGACCGGCGTCTTTCAAGCGTGCGGCGTTGTAAGTCATTAGCCGCGCCGCCTCGACTTCGGTGGCCAGGCGCGCAAGCTGAAACTGGATAGCTTGAAACTCGGCAATAGGCTTGCCGAACTGCTTGCGTTCTTTCGCATAAATGACCGCATGCTCGAGGGCCCCGAGCGCCACGCCCAGCATTTGCGCGCCAATGCCGATGCGTCCCTCGTTCAACGTTTCAATCGCCACCTTGTATCCCTTGCCTACTTCGCCCAGCACGTTCGCCCTGGGAACGGGGCAATCTTCCAGGATCAGTTCGCAGGTGGAGGAGGCGCGAATCCCCAGCTTGTCCTCCTTTTTGCCCACGCTGAAGCCCGTTGTGTCGCGCTCGACCAGGAATGCGGTGATGCCCTTGTAACCAAGTTCAGGATTGACGTTCGCAAAGACGATGAACAATCCGGCTTCCTTGGCGTTTGTGATCCAAAGCTTTCGCCCGTTCAAGACATAGTGGTCGCCGTCCTGGCGGGCGCGCGCGGCGAGCGAAAAGGCGTCGCTTCCGGAACTCGCTTCTGAAAGTGCGTAAGCGCCCACGGTGTCTCTCACCAGGCGTGGAAGGAATTTCTGCTTCTGTGCTTCGCTGCCCCAGCGCTCGAGGGCATTGTTCACCAGAGTGTTCTGGACGTCGATCACCACGCCTGCCGAAGCATCAACCCTTGAGAACTCTTCGATGGCCAACGTGGCCATGAAAAATGTTCCCCCGCTGCCTCCATAAGTCTCCGAAACGGCCAAACCCATAAAGCCTTGCTCGAAGAACTTATCCATCAACTCGTGATCGAAAACGCCCTCGCGGTCCATGCGCTCGACGTGCGGACGGATTTCCTTTTCGGCGAATTCACGCGCCGCCGCCTGGAACAGCCGTTCTTCCTCGCTGAGTGCGGTCAGCGGTGCGAAAGAAGACAGTTGCGCAGAAGTAATGTCAGCCATCTTACCCCCCAAGTTGATAACGCACTAACAAATGCTACTCGGCGGCGGCGAAGGTGGCAAGCGGTTTGTTGTCAGTAGCCGGATGCCAGTTATCCTCAGTCTGACGCGCTTCCACCTCTTCGTTTCTTGCATTCTCGGCGGCTTACTGTTAGGCTGTTGGTGTCTAGCCACCACGGAGACCGCTCCTAAGACTGATTCTCTCTAGAGGTTTTTTCAGGGGCGCGTGCACAACTGAACCAACTTCCGCGAGACACCGTGCATCGAAGAACTTTGAGTTCCAGACACCTGGGAGGTTTGCTCTGATATGACCATGAAGAAATTCCTGCAAGGTTTGATCGTGACAGTGGCCATTTGCCTCAGCGCCACTGCAGTGCAGGCACAGAATAGTTCGTTTTTTGTGACAGGAAGTGGCACCTCGGTCAAGGACAACAATTCCTTCTACCAGAATTATTTCCCTTACACCACTGGCTTTGCGAGCGGGGGCGGAGGGGCATTAGGAGCCGAATTGCCACTCAAGAAGAGTAAGGTCTTCGGTTTGGAACTTTCGTACGGCCTCACACAAGATAACCTTAGATTAACCGAGACGTACACCCAACCCTATGTCGAAAAATCATACGGCTTGAGGGACAACAGGTTTAGCGGCGACCTTGTGATACACTCCCCCTCCACCTTTCATAACGCCCGGCCTTACCTCGTCGTGGGTGTCGAATATGACCTCTATTCTCCTACCAATTCTGCCGTGACCTTGGCTAATACTACGGGATTCGCCTCTGCGCCCGTAGCTAAGTTGAGTTCCGAAGGCGATGTGGGGGTTAACTTCGGCGGAGGTATCGATTACAAAGTGACTTCAAAGGTGAGTGTGCGGCTCGACGTGCGCGACCACATCACTAGCTCCCCAACCCTTGGCTTGCCTTATGGAGCTACGCCAAGCTCGGCTGCCTACTTTCCGGTTAGTGGGTCCGCGCAATGCATCCAATACAGCATAGGTATTGTGTATCATTTCGGTCGAGAGAAATCGTCGACCGCGTCGACCAAGTCGCCCCGGCCCCACGCGGCCAGTCACCCACCGAACCCGGATAAGCCGTCGTTCCCGCAGACTCCCTTCTAGCTAACACTGCCGGCTGCTTACTGCTCCCTGAGTCGGACCTTCATGCAGAGGTTCATGGCAGGGGTGACTTCCCCAAAGATGGCGAGCATCGACTCGATGAGGTCAAGTCCGGTCGAGGCCCGCACTTCGACTTCGCTCATGGGATAGTTCGGATTGCAACTGGCACTCGCGATAATCGCGCGGCGCTTTCACGTAGCCCCGCTCCACCTGCATGCCACACTTGAAGAGCTTCTCCTCCGTGTCCACGCTGATAAAAAACTTCGAGCAACCGAAACTGACATGTGAGGAGAGGGGCATGGCTTCGCGATTGGCTCGGGGCAGGTAGCCGATCCACTGCCAGTAAACGCCCCGGCCCCAGCGCTCGGTCACGAAGGGCTGGGCGTAACGGGATTCGAGCGCCAGTTTCAGAATTCGCGTGATCCGCTCGTTGTCCTCGAGATTTCCCACGTGGATGCCCCGCCGGAAATCGAGATAATCGGGACGGAAAGCGACGGCTGCCGCCGGTACCGGGAGGGCGGTTTGTGATCTTATAGCCATGGAGAACAAGGCATGCTTTCCCTACGCGGCGTGGACAGCGCTGGCGGGCCGCCGCGAGTGGAAGCCGCTCACCAGCGCCTTGGACACTTCCTCGCGCTGGATCTGGTTGGTGCCTTCGTAGATCTGCGTGATCTTGGCGTCGCGCATGTACTTCTCCACGGGGTAGTCGTGCATGTACCCGTAGCCTCCAAAGACCTGCACCGCATCCACCGTGACTTCCATGGCCACGTCCGCGGCGAAGCACTTGCACATGGCGGAGTAGAGCGTGGGCCGCTCCTTGGGTTGCGTATCGATGTGGCGGGCCGTGGCATAGACGAGCGCACGCGCGGCTTCGATCTTTGTCGCCATATCGGCCAGCAAGAAGCCCAGTCCTTGGAAGGAGCTAATCGGCTTGTCAAACTGCGTGCGGGTGCAGGCATACTCGAGCGCCAAATCGAAAGCTCCTTGCGCGATTCCCACCGCCTGAGCGCCTACGCCGGGGCGGGAGACGTCAAAGGTCCGCATGGCCGTGATGAAGCCCGTCCCCTCGCGCCCCAGGCAATTTTCTACCGGCACGCGGCAGTCCTGGAAGACCAGTTCGCGCGTGGCGGAGGCGCGAATCCCCAACTTGTCTTCCTTCTTGCCGAAGCTGAATCCCGGGGTGCCCTTCTCAACTACGATGCATGACGCACCGCGCGGGCCCTTGGCGGGGTTGGTGAGAGCGATCACGGAGTAGAGTTCCGCCTCGCCGCCGTTAGTGATCCACTGTTTGGCTCCATTCAGGACGTAGTGGTCACCGTCGCGTAGCGCCGTGGTGCGCACAGCAGCAGCGTCCGAGCCGGCCTGAGGTTCGGTGAGCGCGAAAGCCACCAAGCGCTTGCCGGAGGCGATGTCCGGAAGCCACCGCTGCTTCTGTTCCTCGCTGCCGGAGAGGATGATCGGTAGTGCGCCGAGAGCCGTACCCGCAAAACTGAGCGCAATGCCGCCGCACGCCTTGGACAATTCTTCGGTCACGATCACCATGTTCATGATCGGAGTCCCCTCGGAAATTCCCCCGTATTTTTCATCAATGAAAACCCGAAACAAATCCGTCTGCGCGAGAATTTTCACGATTGGCCAGGGAAACTTGGCCTCGCGGTCGTACTCCGCCGCTACCGGCCGGATTTCCTTATCGGCAATCTCGCCGGCAAGGTCTCGAATGGCCCTTTGATATTCAGTGAATCCGTAATCCATACTCACCTCAATGTGGAAACTCGGAAATCGAAATTCGAAACTCGAAACTCGAAACTGGAAAATGGAAACTCGAGACTTGAAATCGAGAATTCGAAACTGGATTGAAAAACCGGAAACTAGAAATCGGAAACCAGCTATTACTTCCTAACTTCGGTTTTCGAATTTCGGATTTCGAACTTGGTGTTTCCGCTATTGTCCCTCCGGGCCGCTTTGCCATAAGGCCGGCCTGACCAACCAAGGCTCGCCGTCGCGGAAGGTAAAGCGGCAACATTCATCAAGATCCCCCGCCCGAAATGAAGTAACGTCTATTTCTCCTTCCAGCGAACCCGGCTTGGCGAGAACCTGCAGCGCGTAAACCAGGGGTAAAACGCTCGCATTGACATCACGCAGGACGACCTCGATTCGATCGACGCGGGCAACAATCTCAAAATCTCCCTCGGAATAGAGCCCCGCCGTGCGTTCCAGAAGTTCGCGAACGTCATCCGCAGCGGTGGGAATCCCCTCGAAACTGAACTTGCCGTTCAACCGCTGATATGGCTCCGGAACAACCGAGACAGGCTGGCTGCGGTATCGTTCCCAGCCCGCATGCGAATAATCAGGCCGCGCCCAGGAAATCGTCAAGAAACCACCCTTCCAAACCTTGACCCTGACGTACTGCCCCGTCACTCCGTCCTGATAGTAGACCGTTCCCCCGACCACCTGGGCGCGTTCCTCATCCGCAACTTGGCTAAGGTACTCAACCATCTCCCGCGCAATCTCCGGGAGGACGGGACGATCGTCAGGCTGGACGTGGCGGACCTCCAGCGAGCTCGACTCAGGAACAAACTCCAGCCACGTCGCTTCAACATGTTCAAGCCGATGTTGGGTATCCTGGCTGAGGTCACCCAGCTCCACTTGGCCCGAACAGCCCAGATGGGTGCGCATTTTCTCACTCCCTTCGGCGAATCGTGCGGACAAAGTGTCTCTGCTCGCCCGCCACATTGACAGATGGGCATTTTTAGGGCCGAACGGACTAATCGTCTCCCCCGCAAAGATTCTGCCACATCTGGAACCTGGAACATACCACTTCTTGCGTTCGCCCGGCGCTATCTTATCCTGAGATCTGCCTCTTGAGATTTCTAACGCCCTAAGGGGAAAGCCTGTTACTCTGTTATTCCGAGAGGAGGGAAAATGAATCTTCAGTTTGTGACTTTGGGCCTTGCGCCCTTACTTGCCCTCGCCGTGTCTGCCAGTGCGGGCCAGTCCACGGCACAGCCCGTCACGATTGAGTATTACTACAAACTGGTGCCGGGTGGGAACTCCGAGTGGCTTGCGCTCTACAAGAAAAACCACAATCCCATTCTCAAAGAGTTGATGAAGGAAGGGCTGTTGAAGAGTGAGAGGCTTTACACCCGGCGTTTCCACGCCGAAAGCCCCGCCTGGGACTACAAAGTCGTGATGGTTTGGCGAGACTGGGCGGCCCTTGAAGAGGCGCACCAACGCGAGCCGGAAATTCTCAAGTCCCTCTATCCCAACAAAGAAGACCATGACCAGCAGGAAAAACGCCGCTGGGAATTGACCCTCTCCCACTGGGACGATGTGCTTGATGAGGTTCCGCTGGATTAAGCTTTACTTCTTGCGTGGCGGCTGCGAGGGGCGCATTTCAATCCGGCTGGCAAGTGAGCTTGTGGGATACGAATAAAGGTCAACCACCGCCTTGGCGATGTCTTCGCCGGAAAGCTTCCAACTGTGGTGAGACCTGCTGCCGGGCGCTCCCCCGAAG
>Ga0187819_10001849_pt1 | contig 11015 bp, 11 predicted proteins | sample NC_wetland_sal_i_15_FD_132411 | JGI IMG/M metagenome (GOLD analysis project Ga0187819, IMG submission 132411) | Wetland sediment microbial communities from Neuse River Estuary, North Carolina, USA - SO4_4 | ecosystem: Environmental > Aquatic > Freshwater > Wetlands > Sediment | place: USA... | reverse complement strand
GTTTGCATGCCTGCTTTCTTAGCACCCTGCAGGTTGCCGATCGTATCTTCTGCCATGATCGTCTCGATCGGCTTAATCGGGTCTGCCGGGTCGCGCATGTTGTTAATGGCCGCAAGCGCTTTCGCAAAAACCTCCGGGTGCTTGCCTTTTTTGCAGGGAGAAATCTCTTCTAGCCCAAAAATTTTGTGCTCGGGAATCACCCCTTTGAGGCCAAGCTTTTCCAACTTTTCCATTGCCTGTCCTTCGCCCTGGGTGAACGAGTGCGAGAGGACAGCAACCTCGACCCCAGCGTCAGTTAGCCGCTGTATCTTGCTTACCAGTCCGGCATCGGGCCGGATGAACCCGCTGCCCATGTGCCTATTCCACAGCCGCGTAACCCCTTTTTCTCCCTCCAGGATTTTCCCTCGCAGTTCGTCGCGCGTGAGTCCTGCTTTCTTTTCGCTCCTGTGGTCCTGAAGCAGCCTTAGGTTAAAGGCCATGGCGATCATGTCTTTGTAAGGTGGGTCATGGAAGTGATCATGCTGCATACCTTCTTCCGCGCTAACTTTCGTCTCACCCGAGCGCGCTACCCTCCGGGCGCGACGATAGGCTTCCAGCATGCCGATCACGGAGGCGCCGGGATGGCCAGTGCTTTCCAGGCGTTCCGCCATCTCGCTGATGTACCGGCATAATGCGTCATCTGGATTCTTCTTCGCTTCTTCCTTTGCCTCTTCAATCAATTTTTGCGCTATTTTCTTCCGGAATATCGGAAGGCCGTATTCCTTTTCTATCTCCCGCCAAGCTCGCAGAATGGCGTTGCGGTATGCCTTATCATAAGGGTAGAGAAAGGCATCCAGGTCCAAGATAACGAGCCGCACCTTCTCGGGATAAGGCTTAGGATCGGGGTAGGTTTTAGTTTTCATGGACTCAGGGGCACGGGCCTGAGATTGCGCACAGCATGGTGATCTTCAGTCCCATAGCCATTCTAAAGGGGCGGAGCTTATCTCTTCGATGGCCCAGTGCGTACCAGCCTCATTACGCGGCCACTCTGCCAGCTTCACACAGATCCGCGAAAGGATTGCCAGTTAGCAGGCCCTCCTAAGAATGGACGCCGGGCATTGCTTCTCGGTGGCCTCCCATTCCATAAGGCCGTCCATCCCTTTTTCGAATTGATCGCGATAGACACACAAGTGTTTACCAACCCGGTCAGTTCCCGGGTGAGTAGCCCCCGGGGAATCGCACCCCGAGGCTCTCGCAGAACTGTACGTGAGCCTCTCAACTCATACAGCTCCCGTCATGGAGCCACGCCGCGCCCACACCTGCCAGTCAGCGAACAACGCCGGAGCGCGACGCGAGAGTCGCGCGATCCACTGGGTCGCCCTACGAAAATGGTGCCGCAGCTTCTTGTATTTCCTGGTGGCCCAGAGGACCAGATCTCGGTCCAGTTCGCGCATCGTCGGGTAAAGCGCCGAGCGAGAATATCGCCCGTAGTATTGGAGCCAGCCCTGGATAATCGGATTGAACATCCGCGACAGATCCTCGATCGCTTTATCACTGCGCTACGGCAGCTTCCAGCTACGAAAGTTCTCGCAAAACTCAAGAATCTTCCGCTTCTTGTCGGGACTCGGCCAGGCGCAGCTCTGGCAGTCGAAACCAGTTACCTGGTTGATCTTCAAAAAAGCTTCGGTCGATCGAAGCGGACCCGCTTCACCAATGCCGTAGAGCATCGAATTCCAGATGGCAGGAATGCCGGCAGCCTCTTCGGAAGCGCGACCAATCCGGAGATTGCCCATATCCACACCCTTTACGCACGACCCATCCGACGCGGTCCGCGATGGCGCGGGCTGCAACGTATCCGACTGCGGCAACTTCATGCGCAAACAGCGGCTGCGAATGGTGCCCAAACTGATAGATCTAGCCGCAGATCCCCAAATTACCCCGCAAATGCGCAACTGGACGTTCCTCGCGTTGCATGACGTCACTGACGCAGCTCTGCCTGCCGATGCATCGGCTTGGCGACACTGGTATGCGCAACACGGAGCCGAAAAGATGGCCGAGTTCGAACAGTTGGATTGGTGGAGAATCCGCGGCGATCAGTAGCACCATGTCACTGGGCAACCCGGAGATTATTCCCCGGGCCAGAAGTTCCTCTTCGAGGAGACCTCCCCGAAGCCCGTTTCTGGATAACTTCCGAGTAGCCGACCAACCGGAAACTATTCCATTCGCGGACACAAGCGCGTGTACCGATCCGGTGAAACTTCCTACAAACTGGCTTGTGCTTGCTATTCTTTTGCGGCTTATTATCAGGCGTCCGCGTCTAATTCTGGAGACCGCCTCGTCTATTACCGTAGCTAAGCCGCGACCGAGGCGGCTTTGCAAATCAGCTTTGAAGTGTTGTCTTTCGGGGCTGAAAAAAATGGAATCGAAGGGGGGTCTTATGTGCCCTCAGATCGAAAGCAGCATCGGTGAAACCGCAACCAACGGCCTTCCGGCAGGAAGGCATGCTGTTACATCGGTCGCCACGACCCGTCGACAGTTTCTGGAGTTTGCTAGCGGGATGTCAAGAAGCGTGGGGTGGTCGGCGCGTCTCGACGCAGTGAGAACTTGACTCAACAACCACAACCAGATCCAGAGAAGTCTCTGTTGGCGCGGCACGAGGCCCTTTTTCGCGTGTCACGCGCCATCAATGTCTATCGTGATCCGAGGGAGTTATTTCGGGTTCTCGCCAAGGAACTGAGCCATGTTGTGGACTTCGACTTCATTGCTCTTTTTCTGTACGACGAGGCGGCAAATAAAGTGCAGAACGCCCTTCTCGAGACGCTGGGAGGGCCAGGATTTGTAATCCCCTCTGACTTTCCCGCCGAGGAAACGATCACCTGGTGGGTGTACCAGCATCAGGAACCGGTGCTCATATTATCGCGGGACGAAGAAGTCCGGTTCCCCCGGATGATGGAATTACACAAGCGTTGCGGCGTGGAGTCCGCGTGCATCCTGCCATTAACAACAGCCTATCGACGCCTGGGCAGTTTGAGTTTCGGCGCCCGACACCCGAGGGCGTATTCTGCCAATGAAATTCGTTACCTCTCTTTGGTTGCGGAACAGGTGTCCCTGGCAGTTGACAATGCGTTGCGTGACGAGGAACAGCAGAGAGCGGAACTTTTCCTCGAGGAAGGCGAGAAACTGAGTCACACAGGCAGTTGGCAGTGGAATCTGGCGAGTGGCGAGATTAAGTGGTCACGAGAGCATTTCCGAATTCTCGGTGTCGACCCAGGACGCGAAAAGCCATCGCTTGCATCGTTCTGGAGCCGGGTTCATCCCGAAGACCGCGCATGGTTGGAAAAGGCTGTCGAGCAAGCTGTTCACGACAAGGCAAATTTTGAAGAGGAATATCGCATTGTTGTTCCCGACGGAACGGTAAAGCATGTTCACGGAATCGGACGTGCCGTTGTGGACGAATCTGGTGAACTCACCGAGTTCATTGGAACGACGATGAACATCACCGAACGCAAACGCGGCGAAGAGGCCCTGCGCAGGCAAAAGGCTCATTTCGAGAGATTGTTCGAATTGGCGCCGGAAGCGATTGTTTTGCGGGATCTCGAGAACCGCGTCTTAAGGGCGAATCGGGAATTCACAGAATTATTTGGTTACACGGTTGATGAGGCGCTCGGACGAAACATCAACGACTTGATTGTCCCGGATGGGTCGTTGAAGGAGTCGGAAACGTTGCTCTGGGAGCTGAAATGTGGCGAACGGGTAGATGCAGAGCTAATTCGCAGACGAAAAGACGGATCGCATCTTGATGTGTCTTTCGTGGCGGCCCCAGTCTGCGTTGATGGAGTTATGCCGGAGATCTACGGAATCTACCGGGATATAACGGAGCGCAGGCACGCGGAGGAAGCGCTGAAACGAAGCGAGGCTTATCTATCCGAGGGGCAACGACTCAGCCACACGGGAAGCTGGGCACGAAGCGTTTCGACCGAGGATGTTTACTTCAGCCAGGAGAGCTTCCGCATTTTCGGATTGGACCCGGCAACGAAAGTGACCCTCGAAACGGTACTGAGCCGAGTGCATCCCGACGATCGATCTTCGTTTTCGGAAAAGGTTCAGAAGGGGATCCGCGACGCCAGCGACTATGAGCACGATTACCGGATCATTCGGGAGGATGGAAGCATCCGCCACATTCATGTGCTGGCGCATCCCGTGAAGAATGCGGCGGGCAATGTCGTCGAGTTTGTTGGCACCCACATGGACGTGACCGAGCAGCACCTTTCGCGCAAGGCGCTGGAGGATGCGCTGGCGGAAATCAACTCGCTGAAGGAGCAGTTGTTTCATGAAAATGTCGCGCTGCGTCAGGAGATTGAAGAAACCTCGATGTTTGAAGAGATCGTCGGAAAAAGCAGCGCGTTACAGAAAGTTTTGAAGGAGCTAGAGACCGTAGGACCGACGGATTCCACGGTTCTGATTTATGGAGAAACCGGCACCGGCAAGGAATTGTTTGCGCGTGCGATTCACAATCTGAGTTCGCGGCGAGCGAACGCATTCGTCAAGGTGAATTGTGCCGCGATTCCGATGGGATTGCTGGAGAGCAAGCTCTTCGGTCATGAGAAAGGCGCGTTTACGGGAGCGATCTCGCAGCGCATCGGGCGTTTTGAACTGGCGAATCATGGAACGGTATTTCTTGATGAGATCGGGGAGGTCCCGCTCGAGTTGCAGCCGAAACTGTTGCGCGTGCTGCAAGAGAGAGAATTCGAACGGCTCGGAAACTCGCGCACGCAAAGCACGGACGCACGTTTGATCGCGGCGACGAACCGGGATCTTTCGGAAATGGTAGCGGAGCAGAAATTTCGTTCTGATCTTTTCTATCGCTTGAATGTTTTTCCTCTTTATGTCCCGGCGCTGCGCGAGCGTCCTGAGGATGTTCCTTTGCTGGTGCGTCACTTTGCCGGACTGTTCAGCAGGCGCATAGGCAAAGCGATTCATGCAATTCCTCCGGAAACGATGAACGCGCTGATGCGGTACGATTGGCCGGGAAATGTTCGCGAGCTTCAGAACGTAATCGAGCGGGCCGCGATTCTGTCGACGCGAGGCGTGCTGCGCGTGTCGATTGCCGAACTGAATGCCAAGGGAAATGCGGTGCCGAGAAACAAAGAACCGGTGGCGCAGACCCCTAAGCGGATCCGGGTGAGTGTTCCTCCGCTGAACCGAGACCAGGTTGTACAAGCCCTCCAAGAATCAGGTGGACGCGTCGGCGGAGCCGATGGCGCAGCCGCGCGGCTCGGTTTGAAACGAACTACGCTGATCGCGCACTTGAAGAGGCTTGCCATCGATCCGCAGAGTGTCATAAACCAGTCATAACTCCTGTGACAGTGTCATAGCGGCTGTGACACCGTGACAGCGATTTGCAGTTCATCTGCACTGCTCCCTCGAACCTTGCCTTAATCAATGAAATACGGTGATTTCAACAGTGCCTCTCAGGTTGGCGAGCGCATTGCTTTTTCTATTCGCGAATAGCAGAGCGCGATCGGCCGACTGCCGACGCACAACTGCAAACACGAAAGGATGGGTAAACAAATGTTGAAGAAATTGGCTTTGGTTGCATTGCTTGTTATCAGCGGGATAATCCTTATAGCACCAGCTATGGCGCAGAACACGGTCTGGCGCATTGACTCTGAGCATTCTACTGCGCGTCTTTTTCTGGCTTCGTCCGAGAATCCAGGCGCCAGTGACAACGTCGGAGTCGCACGCACCAGCGGTGCAATTGACCAAGAGGCTGGAGATTCCACCAGATCTGACTTTGATTTCACAATCTATCCGGCGGACAAAACCGCAGAGCAGAGCGGGAACAATCCGGATTACACAATCATTCACTTTAAATCAACGCATGTTATTCCCGTGAACGAAGAAACGGTCAGCGTTACGGGCGATCTGACGTTGAGCTATGTGGAGCAATCCGTGACCAGCGATCCAACGGAGGCCTACTTCGGCCCTGTATATGGTCCAGTGGTCCATCGTTCCGTGACCCACGAAGCGGTTTTCGAGTTCCACAAGGTGAGTCCTGCCGGAACTCAGGAAGCAACGGACAATCGAGCGGAATGGCTGGGATCAAGCAAAACCATTGGAGAAGTCTTTCCCCAACTCCTGGATGTAGTTTCCACTACGAATTGGCCAAGCTTCACAGCGGATGAACAATGCGTGGCGCCATCTGCCGGCGAGGACTTTTCAGGCCTCTCCTGCACGGGAGAGACAGTCGATCGTACAGCTCGTGCAGATGTTCAGGTGCCCTCGGTCGGCGAAGACTTCGCCGGCGAAGTGTACACGGAAACTTCACCGGTCCAAGTCGCGAATGAAGTGCAGATGCAACTCGACCTGCATTTGACTAGGACGGCTCTGGCAATGGCGGCAATCTCCGGCCAGTAACTGCGAGTAAGCACTGCGAGTAAGCAAAGGAACGGGGAATCGCCACGCTAAGGACCCTGATCAGCGACACACCATTTGAACAGACATCGGTCTTGCAAGGTCGGCTGCGCAAGCAGTGGGCAGCCGACCTGAAGGAAAGATGGGAAAGCACGTAAAGCACGAGAGAGGGCCGGAAATGCACTATCGATCTCGAAAATGTGATTTCGGGGGATGCAGGTCGCAAGGATGTCGATCCTGACGTCCGTGATTGTGTTGAGCCATAGCGCTCGATGTTTTCGATGGTCGCACGGTCTTTGTTCTACGAGATATTGAAGGCCCTTCGGCCCTTCAACGGATCAGACAGCAGAAGTACTGAAGTTAAGTCACACCGCCGTGAAGGCGCGACTATGGCGAGGTCGGTTACAGCTTCGCGAACGCCTGAACAAGTACTTCGCTAAGCGACCGGAATCTGCGCAAGCACAATCGATCCCTCTAAATAGGCGGACAGGTCGGATTCTCGGACTTGTTGCCGAGTGTCTGGACCCCTCGATATCTCAGACATGCCCGGGAATTATGGAGACCACCGCAATATGACTTTAGATTCGGGACAACTCGCAGTGGGCAGTGGCAAGCGATGACCTGGATCTTGTCCATGCCAGCAAGAATGGGGATGTCGCTGCTTTAACCTGGCTGATTCGCATCACTCTGAACCAGTCACTTCTGAAGCTGCGGAAGCAACGCGCAATAAGGGACGTGTCCCTAGATGAGGGTTGGGAGCCCAATCGATGACCTCCATTGGAAGCATGTCTCCATCCGCCTGAAAATCCTGAACAGCTTTACTGGGCGTCTGAATTACGAGACATCCTAATCAAGTCTTTGGAGGAGCTGAGCCCGATCTTACGTGAACTCCAACGAGTACAGGCCCTCACGCAGCTTTGTCTGCAGGACGTTCATGTAGGCCATGATTAAGACGTCCGGCAGGGACATTGTCTTGTAACTAATGCGCCACATCTAGCCCCTCTCTTGCGCCCTTCGTCGTTGGCGGGCATTTGCACTCTGTTGGTGTTAACAGCATCGACCACGATTTATTCCAGAACTGGATGCGTTCATTGCCAACGCCACAGCCTTCATTTAGCCCAGCGAAGCAAAAAGGCCGCTCTGGTGATTAGGACGGCCTTTCAGTTCTTCCAGATTTCTCTTCTTACTAGACCTGGCAAGCGCGCTGAGTTCTATGTTTCAAAACTCACAAACCATGGTGAATCTCACCAATCGTCATCGCAACGGCGGCAGTTTCGATCATCTGAGAATCGTTAAAATGCCTCCGAGTCTCACTGCACAACGACCTTGCCTGTCATCTTCGGGTGGACCGAGCAGTAGTAGGGATATGTTCCCGCCTTGGTAAACGTGTAGGAGAACTTTTCGTCCGTATCCATCACCTTGGACTTGAACACGCCGTCTGTGCTCACCGCCGTATGGGGAATGTCATCACTGTTCGTCCAGGTAACGGTCGTTCCGACGGGTACCGTGATCGTCTGCGGCCCAAAAACGAAATTATCGATTTTCACCGCCGCGTTTGCCGCGGAGGGCCGGTCATTCGCCGTGACGCTCGGTGATCCCGCTAACAACAGCAGCATCGCAATCACTACCGGCGTCGCCAAACTCGCTAACCACACAGTTTTCCTCGTCATTGTTTTATTTTCCTCTCTTGATTTGATTTTCTTGCTTGATCTTCATTTGTTTTGGACCGGATCCTGGTGGTCTACCCAAGGGATGAGTCAACTACGCCGGCGCCCCCGCCATTGCCTGAAGCCGAAGACCCCGAGTCCCCGAGTGGCGAATCGACGATTGCCAGGCTGCGACCGCTGACCACATAGTTCACGTCCGTGATACCCAACACCCTCTGCAACTGGTCGACTGGCACCTTCATGGGGCCGGCTGAGGGAGCTGTTCCCGGCGCAGGTTGAGGGAAAGCGGTCGACATCGCGGTGTGGAACGACACCTTACCTTCGACCTTCTGCATGATCTGGTGAATATGGCCGTTTAACACAGTCACCGAACCGAAACGTTTGACGTAAGACAAGGCTTGTTCGCTGTCGTCGGTTCCCCATCCCCAATCGGGATAGATGGTCCACAGTGGGATGTGTGCAAAGAGCACAATCGGAGTGCTGGCAGAGCGGCCCTTAAGGTCGTCCTCAAACCACTCCAGCTGTTCGTGACCGAGCGACCCCATGCCTCCAGCTTTCAAATTGGCGACATTTACCAGACCGACGAAATGCACACCCTTGTGATCGAAGCTGTACCACCCATTACCCTTAGTACCTTTCCCATAGCGCTGGAGATATTCGTCGCCGTTGTCACTTAGCATGTCATGCTCACCTGGTACAAAGTAGATCTGTTTCGCGGACGCTCCTTTCAATACCTGATCCAGCGTATCGAACTCACTCGGCTTCGAGAGCTGACTCAGATCACCAGTGTGAATGATGAAATCTGGTGTGTGAGGCATCGCGTTGATCTTGTTGATCGCGGTCTGCAGGGTAGCGGTGACGTCCGGATTGGCTGGCTTGTTGAAACCGATGTGACTGTCGCTGATCTGCACGAAAGTGAAGTCCGTACCTTTGCCGGCCTCTCGGCCGGTATTTTTGGCGAAAGCGCGAGAGACTGGAATGCCGCCGCTCATGGTCCAGACTAGGCCTGTACCCGCCCATGCCATGCACTTCAGGAACCCGCGACGATCGACTCCGTCGTTGTTGAGGTCTTGTAACTGCTGATCGATGCAATCTTGCTGCTTGTTTGGCATGTGCCCTCCGTGATTTGTAACATTCTGAGTTGATAACTGGCGCGAGTCGTTTTTATTCCAACGATTTATTCCGCGGGCCCAGTTTCGACTCGACTCGTCTAGCCTGGTCCGTTTACACCACTGAGAAATCCGCCGAGATGCCCCGTCAGCCCCACAATCAAGGCTGCGAGCGCTTCGATCGGCAGACGGTACTTTGGCAATGATCTTTCAGGGAACCGCCGCACCCGCCGGTGGATCCAAAACACCAGCCAGATCAATACACTCGACATGCATCCCAAGGTCAGGTGCATTAACAGAATCCCTTTTAGCTTTTGCCCCTCGAGCGCCCAGTGCCACGCCGCAAGCCCGGACGCCACCACCGGCACCGTCGAAATCGCGGCCAACAGCAAATTGAAGTACGCGGCGCCAGCCAGCGCCTGGTTCTTCCTCCACTGGGCCAGATAGTCGAACGCCACTGCCGCAAGAAACAGCGCGATTGGAAAATGGATCAGCACGACATGTTGCGAGTGCTTGGCCAAGAGCGCCGTCTTGAGATCGAAAGGATTTACCATCTCCCTACCCCTTTTGAGATTGAATGAATTGCAGGTTGCGAAATTCAGTTCGCTCTCTGACCCGTTGTGTAGAACGGACAGCGCTCGGATTTATTCCTCGGGAATTTGGACGTCAAGACCACGCACGTTTCTCAGGCGCTGACCGGCCGCGATGTTGGAATCACTCGCAAGGACCGCGACCACTGTGTTGAAAGGGACGAGGGGATTTGGTGGAGGGCGCGGGAGCGGTTGGTTAGTGGGAGATCCTAAGGTCAGGCTCTCCCACCGGGAAAATGCAGGAGGCTAACCACCGCCACCGTACGAACTGACACTGTCGACGTACATTGTATCTTTTCCCCCTTCACCGATCTGCATTTCATAACGGTTCCTATCGGGATCGACAATATTTCCGCGATCTCCTGGTACGAGATGTGCTCCACTTCACAAAGAAGGAGGGTCTCCCGGGCGAACCGCTTGGCTGCCAACATAGCTTCGCAACAACATCCACAGCAGTTGCAGATGAAGGACACGCGCTCGCGCACGTTCTCCCATCGCGCTGAAAAGCAGCACCCAGCGTGGTCACAAAATGAGAGGTTCAGAGTGAGCTTCCCTTTGATCCATTGATCAAAACACCTTCGAAAATCCGCCGTCGCCGATGGATTGAGCGTCATAGGGCACACTGGCACGGAAAGCCGCCAGCTGCGCCTTGGTCGCGGCGTCCGTTGGAAACGCGTCGAGAAGCGCCTTCGTCGCGATGCACTTCGTCTCAGGCAGGAGCGGCTCCAATGACAGCGTCAGGACGAACGCGGCAAGCTTCAGCCATGGCTTCCTGCGGGCGCGACCGCGCTAAGTACACGCGGCTAAGCACCGTGTGCCCCCATGGAAACTGTGGGTCGAGCTCCAATGCCTTCCGAATTGCCGCTTCGGCTTCGTCGAACCGGTCCGGCCCACCACGCGTCGAATGCAAGAGCATGCTGCGTCGATGCCCGGAGCGGGTCGAGCTCCACGGCCCGGCGGCACAATGAGAGGGCTTCCTCAAAATGGTTCAGGGTCGCAGCCGGACCTGCCGCCGGAAGCTCATGCCGTCTTCGCTTGAAAGCTGGTCACGTTCGCCACTTCTTGCCGCAAAGACATTGCTGCTGCTCGTTGTGCGTTCGAGAGGAAAGGCGACGAGTTGACGGCAGAATCTACACTCATTTCCAGCAGACGTCCCTGTGCCTGAAAAACCTTCTCCCAAACATGCGCGGCCAATACTACGACAATTGCGCAGGCAAGCAGTGCCAGAGATGCTACCGGGAAACCGGAATGCCATG
>Ga0187819_10001846_pt1 | contig 11023 bp, 9 predicted proteins | sample NC_wetland_sal_i_15_FD_132411 | JGI IMG/M metagenome (GOLD analysis project Ga0187819, IMG submission 132411) | Wetland sediment microbial communities from Neuse River Estuary, North Carolina, USA - SO4_4 | ecosystem: Environmental > Aquatic > Freshwater > Wetlands > Sediment | place: USA: North... | reverse complement strand
TTGTCCTCGTCGTTAAACCAGCGGCCCGGGCCAACCGGGATATTGCGGATCTGGTTGTACTCGGGTGCGATGCCAAAGACCTGGCCGTTGGTGGATCCGTAATCGCTGACGGCGCGAATGTCTTCGCGGTTGAGCACCGGCGAAACGTACTTGAGCGAGCGGGCCTCATTGCGAATGGCGAGGTAATCCTCATAGGTGAAATGGTAAGTGCGGCCGGACTGCGTACTGCCTTCGACGGCGGGAATGCGGCCCGGGAAGGTAAACATGATGTCCTGGCCGAGATTCTTCAGTTGCTTGGCCTGGCCGCTGCGAAAGCCCTCGCCCAGGCCGACCAGCAGGAGCAGCGATCCGACGCCCCAGGCGATGCCGAACATGGTGAGAAACGAGCGCAGTTTGTGGGCCCAGAGGGTGGCCAGCGACTGGCGAACGATTTCGAGGAGCATCCGCATGGCTGTATCCGTGAAGAGCAGTCCACGGCAGGCCGCCCGGTGTCGGAAGCCTGGACTCTGCGCTCTGTCATGTAGTACGGGAGCGGGGCGGGCGCGGTTCCCCCAAAAAAGAGCACACCCCACCGTATCGTTTAGACGCGAGAACACCCAGAAGCGCTAACTGAAGCAGGATTCCTTTCGGTTTGCCCGTGACCTACTCACAATCGCCACACTCAACATGAGGATCACATCTCTGACCGATTGGGTGGCATCGCTGCTGTCGCAAGGTTTGTTCTATTTTTCCATCTGCGAAGCCCAGTTGAGAAGGATGGAGAGTGGCGCGGCATTGGCTTCGTCCACCTTCGTCGCAATCAGGAATCTCTGTCCGTCGCTACTCACATCGTAAGAGAAATCGTCCTGCGAGGAGACCGGTTGGGGCCGATGGGTCTGAAACAGTGCGACCGGAGAAGCGGCTTTGAAGCTGGCACCCGTCGTCACCGCCGCTACCATCATCGTTCCGTCTGCAGACAGGTAGAACAACTCCTTGCCATCCTGGTGCCATCTCGGCTCCTGTCCTCCGCCGTTCGACACCTGCCACTTGCCGTTGATACTGGGAAAGGGGGAGACGTAGATCTCCATGCTCCCCGTTTCATTCGAGGCGTAGGCTATCCATCGGCCATCGGGGGAAAACTGCGCGTTCCGCACCGTCCATCTTGCCTGCAATAGAGGCTTGGCCACACGTTCCGGCCAGGAAAGGTACCACAGTTCGTTTTCCTTGCGGACGAGTACGTACTTACCGTTGCGCGACCAGTCCCAGGCATTGCCCTGCCCAACAGCACCTAGATCGGCCACCTCTTCCTCGGAGCCGGAACCATCGGCATTCTTCAGATAAAGGCGGAAGCCACCCGTGCGAATAGAACAGAATAGGATCTGCTTGCCAACGGGACTCCAGATAGGGTTCGAATCAAACGACGGATCGAAGGTCAGCCGCGTCGTCGCCAACCCCTGGGCCAGCTCATGGATCCAAATATTGCGGTGCCGTCCGTCCGGGTCGGTCTGGTCTCCGGCGACCCTGTGTCCGTCTGGCGAGAGACGCACGTTGTTGTACGACCCTGGCGCCCCGACCGTGCCAGCCGACCTGCCTCCGCGGTCAAACCACGTCAACTGCGAAAAGGATGTTCCTTTCCCGGTTTGCGTGACCAGAACATCTCCACCAGCGACACCGTAAACAGCCCTGTCCACCTGAGGGAAGTACAGCACTTCGTCGCTCAAGGAGAACGGCTCGCCGCTCAAAACATAGCGCCGCAGATCAAACGATTGAGCGACCAGGGTCTTGTTATCCCGCAAGTACAGCAGGTAGCCGGGCTCCGCATAGGCCGCGTTCGCACTCGTGCTCACCAGCAAGCGTCTTTCTTGCGAATCCAATGAGCCCAGGAAAATAGCGTTGTTTTCTAACCGCCCGGAGAAATTCGCTCCCAGATAAAGAAAATGTTTCCCGTCCGGCAGGAACACCGGCCAGCGGTGGCTCGTTTCAGAGCGAGAAGTGTCCAGCTTCGTGATTGCAACCGGAGTGCCCCCGGAAGAGGACACTCGGAACAACCCTGTGCCGGCAGCATCAGGCGTGAACACGATCACTCCCTCCCGGTTCCATGTGCCGCCGCGCCCGTTGGGTGCATCACACAACACCTGAGGCCGTCCTCCCGACACCTCTACTTTCTTGAGTTTGTCATCGGCGAAGAACCCGATGAATTTGCCGTCTGGCGACCAGAATGGATACGACGCCCCTTGGGTTCCGTTCAGCGCATTGGTCCGTCGGCCCCCAACTTCATACGTCCAGAGCACGTAGTCATTTGCCTGCGCGGAATAGGCGACTATCGCCAGCATCCGTCCGTCGGGCGACAACGCCAGGTCGTTCGCGGGAAACGGCACAGAAGTGTGGAAATACATCGGGCGCGCGCGCCGGTGGTTTGCCTGCCACCAAGCCGCGCCGATGGCCACCATCAACAGAAAAAATGTTGCGGCGGACAGCCAACCTGCGCGATCCCACCTCCCGCGCCCAGACGGAACGCGTCCCCCTTGTATCGCTTGTGACCCGCCTTCCATAACCCAGTTCAGTTCGCTGGCCAAGTCGCTCGCGCTCTGCCAGCGGTCGTCGGGGTCTTTGGCCAGGCATTTCTTGACTACGCGCTCCAACGACGGTGGCGTCAGCGGTTGCGACTGCGTGATGGGAGGAGGCTGTGTGCTGAGAATTGCGGCGATCAGACTGGCCCGGCTCTTCCCGCTGAACGCTGGTTTCCCCGTTGCCATCTCGTAAATCACTTCGCCGAGCGCGAAAATGTCGGCACGCGCGTCCGCCTCTTTTCCCTCCAATTGCTCCGGCGCCATGTACTGGACAGTCCCGACAATCGCTCCTTCTCCCGTCAGCTTCGACTCCTCCGTCGTCATTTCGGTGAGAATCGCCGCCAGCGGGGCTGAGCCCGCCTGTTTGGCCAGGCCGAAGTCCATGAGCTTGGTCCCGCTCTTGGTCAGCATGATGTTCGACGGCTTCAGATCGCGGTGCGTGATTCCCCGTTTGTGAGCCGTGGCGAGCGCGTCGGCAATTTGCGCGGCAAAAGGGATGGTCTGCTCCGTAGGCAAAGGTCCTTTCACCAGTCGGTGCTCCAGCGTTTCACCCTCGACCAATTCCATGACCAGGAAGTCCACGCCATCCTGATGACCGATGTCATGCAACGTGCAGATGTGAGGATGAGAAAGTTTGGAAACCGCTTTGGCTTCGCGCTCCAGCCGTAGCCGCAAAGAAGGATCAGAGGACAGACTGGCCGGCAGAACTTTAACCGCTACATCTCGTTCCAGCCGTGTATCACGCGCACGGTACACCTCGCCCATGCCGCCTGCGCCCAGCGGCGATAGGATCTCATACGGCCCGAGTTTTGTGCCCGAGGCCAGAGTCATCAGCGTGCGCAATTATAGCCCTGCGCAGTGCGTTGCAGACGACGCTGCAATTCTGGGCGGATTGTCGGCTACTCGGAAGTCGTTGCGAAGCCTCACTTGTTGGCCTGCGGAATATTCGCAGGACGCCTCGTTACGCAGTCCACAAATCGGCGACTGACAACCGGACAATACCGCTTTACAGTCAGGGCTTATGGGCAAAGCCTCGCCACCATCCAGGCTCGAACGGCGGCTGCGATTTAACTCCATCATCCTGCTCACCGCCGGGCGGGAGGCACGTCTAAGACGCCAACCCAGGGGTGGGCCGCGATCCGTGGCCCGTTTGAAAACATTTGCGATGGATGAACGTCGATAGGCGCACATTAAAAGGAGGCATTCCCATGTTTCGTGCAGCATTGCGAGGAGTCCTGTTCTGCCTGCTGATGGCAGCCCTGTCGGGCGCGATTTCAGTTATGTGTCCGGCGCAATCGTTCGTGCTCGATCTGCCCCTGCAAAGCCAGGAGGCGCGGATTTCACAACGTATCGGGATCACCGATATCACCATTAACTATCACCGGCCGCTGGTGAATGGCCGCAAGGTTTGGGATGGCCTGATTCCCTACGGCAAGGTTTGGCGGGCGGGAGCCAATATCAACACGACAATCACCTTCAGCGATCCGGTCCAAATCGAAGGCAAGCCGCTCGACAAGGGGACTTATGGATTGCACATGATTCCGAACGCCGATGAATGGACGATTATTTTTTCGAAGAATTCGACTTCGTGGGGATCCTTCACCTACGACGAGAAAGAAGACGCTCTGCGCGTGACGGTGAAGCCCAAGGCCGCGGACATGCACAACGCGCTGACCTACGACTTCGACGACCTGCAGAAGGATTCGGCGGTGGTCGAACTGGAATGGGAAAAGGTCGCAGTCCCGTTCAAGGTCTCGGTCGATGTCCACGACGTGGTCGAGGCGAGCTTGAAGGAACAGCTTCGCGACCTTTCCCAATACACGTGGATGAGTTGGGATGACGCGGCCAACTACTTGCTCGCGGAAAAGGTCAGCTTGGACGAGGCCCTCACGTATGCCAACAAATCGATCGAGAATGAAGACCGCTACGACAATGAGACGACCAAGGCGAAGGTGCTGACGGCGCTCAATCGCAAGGACGACGCCGCAATCGCGCAGAAGAGGGCGCTGGAACTGGCCGGGCCGCTGCAACTCCATCAATACGCCCGGCAGTTGCTGGGTGAAAAGCGCAATGAAGAAGCGTACGCGATCTTCCGCGACAATGCCAAGAAACATCCCGACCAGTGGTTCGTCCATACCGGACTGGCCCGGATGTATAGCGCGCAGAGCAAGTTTGACGACGCGGCAAAGGAGATGAAAGTGTCGATGGCAGCGGCTCCGGACGACCAGAAGGTGTATCTGGACGGGCTGGAGAAGCGGCTGGAGGCGAAGCAGGATATCAACCAGTAGCGACGAGTCGGCGACGCGGGAGCTCCCTACCCCGCGTCGCCCCTCCCCCCTCGGATTTTGTGTCTCCACCTAAGCAGGACAGACAAACGAATTACAAGGAGGCGGCGATGAACATCAAAGTCGTTGCGACTTATCTCATGGTGTGCGGCCTGGTTGTCATCTTGCAGCCGCGTAGGGGACTTGCACAGCAGAATTCCGACGCAGCGAAAACCAGCGTTCAACCAACCCCCACGGAGCGCGATGGGCAGCACGATTTTGACCCTCTTATTGGTTCCTGGAAATATCACCTGAAGCGCCGCCTGCATCCCTTAACCGGTTCCACCACATGGGTGGAATTTGACGGAACCGGCGTCTGTCGAAAGGTTTACGATGGCGCCAGCGTGGACCAGATCGAGGTCGATGGTCCAACCGGCCACATCGAAGGTCTGACTCTGCGTGTGTACAATTCTCAATCCCACCAGTGGAGACTCTATTGGGCCAACAGCAAGATTGGCATCCTTGACCCACCTCAGATCGGACAGTTCAAGGACGGGCACGGCGAGTTTTACGCCCAGGACACAATCAACGGCAAAACCATCCTTATTCGATTTGATTGGACGAACACGACCACGAATATGCCGCACTTCGAACAGTCATTCTCCGATGATGGAGGCAAGACCTGGGAAGTAAACTGGATTACGGACCAGACGCGCGTATACGACGGATCTGACAAAGCGCACTGAGCTCCGCAACAGCCAGGAGATCAGGTCATGCGGAGATACGTCGCGGCTGCAGCGCTGATGGCGGGGCTGCTCGCCGGAGCTGCGGGCGCGGAGGCCCAGCAGGAGGCGTCAACGTCATCTTCATCCGTCGTCCGGCAGCCGCTGGACGATGCCTGGTGGACCGGCCCCATGCTGGCGCCCAACGCAACGACCCTGCCGCGCGGACATTTTCTGATTGAGCCCTATCTTTACGACGTGATCGGCGCTCACTCGAACGGCATCGGTTCGCTGACGTATGTGAACTACGGGCTCGCAAACAAAGTGACGGTCGGGATGATCCCCACCGCGGGCTTCAACCAGGTAAGCAACGGACCGAGCAGTTCCAGCGTGGGGCTGGGCGATCTCACCCTGCAAACTCAGTACGAGTTCACGAAGTTTCATGAAGGCAGTTGGACTCCGACGACCTCCGTCGCCTTGCAGGAAACGTTGCCGACCGGAAAGTATGACCGGCTGGGCAACCGGCCGAGCGACGGCCTGGGCAGCGGCGCTTACATCACGACTTTGGCACTCTACTCCCAAACGTACTTCTGGCTGCCGAATGGCCGCATTCTGCGCATGCGCTTCAACGTGTCGCAGAGTTTCTCCAGCAACGTGAACGTGGAAGATGTCAGTGTCTACGGCACGGAAGCAGGCTTCCGCGGACGCGCCAAACCCGGCAACTCCTTCTATATCGACGCGTCCCGGGAATACAGCTTGACGCGGAAGTGGGTGCTGGCGCTCGACGCCACCTACCGCCACAACTGGAACACACTCGTGACCGGATATAACGCTCTTGACCCCAACAATCCGCCCATCCTGCTGAACTCCGGCTCCGGCGAGGTGTTCGCCCTCGCGCCGGCGATTGAATACAGCTGGAAGCCCACCCTGGGGGTGCTCCTTGGCACCCGCCTAATTCCGGCCACGCATAACACGCCTGCCACGATCACCCCGGCGATAGCGATCAACTTCGTCCACTGATCAGAAGCTTGAATCTGACAAGACGCGCCGAACTCCGCCTGAATAACCGACCAGACACGGGCAACTGGAAATAGGGACACCCGGCCCTGGCCGCGATTATGACAGGCGCGAAATTCCCGGGAATACGTCGAAGCCGGAATCGAACGTCAAGATGCGCTCGATTCCATGATGCTCCATGACCGCGAGATGAACGGCATCGCGAGCCGACAGTGGCCGATACGCTAAGACAATCTGTTTTGCACGCTCGGCAATGCCCAGATCAACCGCCAACACTTGATCCACAATTCCGAGCAGGGCATCGAACGCCGGCTGAATGGCGTCGCGGCGGTTGATGGCGACGTACCGATGCAGTATCTCCTGCAGCACTTCGGCGTCCGTAACCAGCCGCTCGCGCTCGCCGACCGCCTTTTCGAGCAAACGGAGCGTGTCGCTCTTGTGAGGATGGGATGCACCGACCATGTACATGGGGATGTTGGAGTCGATAAGAATCACTGCGGCGGCTCCGGCATATATCCTTTTTCAATCTCCGCCAAAATGCCGCCAATGTCGCTCACCGGGAATTCGTGTCGCGCAGCGGCGCGGATGGCTTCGAGTTTCTTGCCGACGCCGCCCATGGGCTCCCTGCGACGCGCCATCTCGAGTGCCTGACGGACCCATTCCGCAATCGACATGTGACGCGATCGCGCCATAAGCTGGATTTCCTTGTAGTCGGGGTCCTGCAACAGGACTTGTAGTCGCTTAGTCATGTATTGAGTATATTTGACTCATGATGACGAGTCAAATATTGTTAACAGACTGATTTTACGGCATTTATTTACTTGTTCTTCATTGTCGATGATAGCTCGTGGTAATGCTGGGCGCCTCTTCGATCACTACTACTTCCGTGCTCATGCGCCTGGCGGCCTCGACGACGGCGGCCAGCGTGTCGTCATCGGTTTCGAGAGCGCGCACGATTTCGATCCGTTTCGTCTCCTGCATGGGATTGAAAAAGCGCATGCCGACGCACTGTTTGGCGCGATAGGTGACGCTGGCGATCTCGGTAATGCTGAGCGAGGCGGCGTTTGAGGCAAGAATCGTGCCGGGACGGCAGAACTTGTCGAGCATGATGAAGATCTCCATCTTCGATTCCATTTCCTGGGGAACGGCCTCGATGACGAGATCGGCCTGGCGCGCCGCTTCGTCAACCGAACTGGCGTACTTGACCCGGGAAAAGGCGGCGTCGGCGTCGGCCGCATTGACTTTGCCGAGTTCGACAGCTTGGTCGAGATGGGCGCGGATTTCCGTCTCCGCCTTGCGCAGAGCGTTTGGGAGGATATCTTCGAGAATGGTGGGATAGCCGCCGAGCGCGGCAGCATGCGCAATGCCCCGGCCCATGATGCCGGCTCCGATGACCGCCACGGTGCGGATTTCGGCCACTACGATTTATCCTCTTTGCCCGCCTGGTCTTTGCCCGCCAACTCCAGATGCTGAAGCACGCTCTCATAGCTGGGTTCGGACTTGCGGATATATTCGCCCAGGCGGGCGCACTCCTCTTTGGTCATCGCCGGGATGCTGGCGCTGATGCGGCGCAGGGTGGTAGCGATGTCGTCGATGTAATTCATCAGGCGGATGAGTTCTCCAGTTGCGGGCATGAAGGCTCCTTGCGTTCTCTCTGGCGCGAGAGCGGGAATTTAGCCGCCGTGGCCGAGGGGACTATCCATTGTTTAACAGGTGGGCGAATTTGGCAAAGGCAGGCTTCTGATTTCCGGTAGGGACGCGGCTTGCTGCCGAGCGGCGCTCGGCTTGGACGGGCGAGGGCGCCCGTCCCCACACCAGCGGCTAGTTGAGTTTGTGGAAGTGGCGGAAGGCGGCGTGACCTTCCTTGCCCATGTAGCGCTCGAGGACTTGAGGATCGGTCTGGCGCAGATCGACGATTACCAGGCCGTCGACCACGTCGGAAAACTTGCGGTCGAGATTGAAGCCTACCAGCCTGCCTCCTACCTTGGCATACTGCTTGAGCAGGATGGGCAATCCCTTGCCATCTTCTTCCACGTCGGAGATAGGCTCGGCGAGTTCGTCCAGATCGCGCAAGGCGCTGCAGATGGCGCCGCAATCCCAGCGGCGGAGCTTAGGTGGACGGAACGGCGTGCGCGCGTGGATGAGGTCGGCGAATTCGCGTCCATCTTCATCTTTGCCTTCCCGCTGCTCAAAATAGCGCACAATCATCTCGCGCGACAAGCTGCAGTATTCGTTGCTGATACTGACTGCTCCGAACAACACGGGAGTTTCAGGATGAGCGGCCACGAAACGCGCGATTCCTTTCCACAGCAAAAGCAGCGGCGCATACTGCCGCTGATACTCGGAGCGCACGAACGAGCGGCCAAGTTCCAGAGCGGAGCCAATCTTCAAGAACAGTTGTTCGTCGTAACGAAAGCAAGTGTTCGTATAGAGACCCTTGACGCCATGGGCGCGGATAATCTCATCGGTGTTGCCGGCCCGGTAAGCACCAGCCAACTCCTGTTTCTCCTTGTCCCAGAGCAGCAGATGCCAGTAATAAGCGTCGAACTGATCGAGGTCGGCGCTGCGTCCGGTGCCTTCACCGGCGGCCCGGAAAGTGATTTCGCGGAGGCGTCCGAGTTCATCGAGCGCATGGGGCAACTCGGAAGCGCGCGCGGCATACACCGCAAATTCCGCGTTTTCAACCAGCAACCGCTCGGCGGACAGGGCCGCAATATCGTCCATCACGAATCGCGCTGGAACCTCGGCGGCGATCGGTTCCTGCGCCTTGCGCGGAAACGCAGAACGCATCTTGGTGGGCAGGGAGATGTGCTTTTTGCCACGATACGACAGCAGGTAGGTTCGCAAACGGAGATACTCCGTGGCCTCCTCGTCGCCGTCGAGGTTCGAAATCAACTCTGACGCGATCGCGCCGCCAATGCGCACCTGCACATCTTTCTCGCGATGCTGCAGAAATTCCTGCAGCAGGAAGAGCGTCCGCAACCGCGGGTTGATCAGTCCGAGTAGCTGGAACCTGACACTGTTATGGCCGCAGAAATATACCGGGAGCGCGCTGGCTCCCGACTTGCGCACCAGGCGGGCGGCCACGGTGTTCCACGCGGGATCGGTGACCTGCGCCTGGCGGACATTCCACTGCGAGACTTCGCCGGCCGGAAACACGGCCAGCGCGCCGCCTTGGCGCAGCCATGCCATCGCCTGCTTCAGGGGCTTCAGATTGTCGGCCGAACCCGCAGTTTGAAAGGGGTCCACAAAGATGCAATGCTGGTGCAGTTCGGGAATACCCTCTAGCAGTGAGTTAGTCAGGATCTTGACGTCGGGACGCACGCGCAACAGAAGTACAGCCAGAGCCACGCCGTCGAGCACGCCAAAAGGATGGTTGGCCACGGCCACCAGAGGACCCTTGATCGGGATGCGGTCGATGTCGGCGGACTGAACTTCGAGATCGATCTTCATTTCCGCCAGCAGCGCTTCCAGGCGGAAGCCGTGCGGAGCCGAGCGCACACGCCGATACAGCTCGCGCGCCTGCTCCATGGGAATGAATTTGCCGGCGAATTCCGGGAGCCCGGGCAGTAACGGCGGCTCGGTCAGGACACCACGCTCTTCATCGTCCGCGATTGGCAATTTAGGCATAGCCGATTCTTGACTTGCCTTGGTTGCACGATTGTGAAGGTAGGGTTAAAGGTTCGTGAATAAGTATTCTGTAAGTAACCCCCGCAGTATGTGAGTAATCTCCTCAAGGGCGGTGACGAGTGTCACGAGCAGGTGTCAGGTCTTAGGTCTCAGGTCTTAGGTCTTAGGTCTTAGGGAAACTCCGAGACGAATTGACCAATTTTTCGAAAGGGAGGGTGCTGCGTTTAGGCCGCCCACTCTTCTGCGGCCGCTGGCAAGGGTTGCGGAAGGCGGTCGGAGACTTCTGCGAGGGTGGCAAGCTTTTTTGCCAACTCGGGGCGCAGCAACTCGGCGGCAAAACGCCACCGCCAATTCCCCTGTTCGCGGCTCGGAACATTCATGCGCGCATCGCTGCCGAGCCCCAGCACATCCTGCAGCGGCACTACCGAGAGACTGGCAACGGAGGTGGAGGCAGCGCGAATCATTGCCCAATTGACGCCGTCGCCGCATCGTTCATGATCTGCACACCGGTCTTTACATCCACCGAGGTACGCTTCCACTTGCTGGCGTTCGTAATCGGTCGCGCTCGATTCCCACCAGCCGAGCAGCGTGTCGTTGTCGTGCGTTCCCGTGTAGACAACCTTCTCGGTGGTGAAAGTGTGCGGCAGATGGGTATGCGCGCCAATGTTGCCAAAGCCAAATTGCAGTACGGCCATGCCGGGAATCTTCAGGCGCTCGCGGAGTTCATGAACGTCGGGGGTGATGTATCCGAGATCTTCGGCGAAAAACGGAAGCCCGCCCAGGGCCTCGCGTAGCTTCACGAATAAATCGTCTTTCGGGCCATCGACCCAGCGCCCATGAA
>Ga0187819_10001845_pt1 | contig 11023 bp, 7 predicted proteins | sample NC_wetland_sal_i_15_FD_132411 | JGI IMG/M metagenome (GOLD analysis project Ga0187819, IMG submission 132411) | Wetland sediment microbial communities from Neuse River Estuary, North Carolina, USA - SO4_4 | ecosystem: Environmental > Aquatic > Freshwater > Wetlands > Sediment | place: USA: North... | reverse complement strand
GCTGCCCGAGGTCGCGGTCTGGCGGCTGGCCGCCGGCCTGGCCGAGGCACTCGCGGACGTGCACTCCAGCGGGCTGATCCACCGGGACCTCAAGCCGTCGAACGTGCTCCTGGCGGCCGACGGACCGCGGGTCATCGACTTCGGCATCTCGCGGGCGCTGGACGGCACGGGGATGACCGGGGTGACCGGGACCGGGATGCTGATCGGCACGCCCGGATTCATGTCGCCCGAGCAGGCGAGCGGGAGGCCGGTCGGGCCGGCCAGCGACGTGTTCTCGCTCGGCGGCGTGCTGACGTTCGCCGCGAGCGGGGTCGGGCCGTTCGGTGACGGCAACCCGGTGGTGATGATCTACCGGGTCGTACACGAAGAGCCGACGCTGACCGGCCTGTCGCCGGTGCTCGCCCAGCTGGTGAGCCGCTGCCTGGTCAAGCGCGTCGAGGAGCGCGCGACGCTGCCCGAGTTGATGGAGATCATCACCGCCAACATGACCCCGGTGATGTCGGCCACGTCGTTCTGGCCCGGGGCCCTGGCCCGCTTCATCGGGTCGTACCAGGCCACCATGGCCGCCGACACCCGGGCCTGGTCGCCCGGCGCGCCGGTCACGGCCGAGCCGTCGCCACCCCCGTTCCAGGGGTTCCAGGCCGGGCCTGCGCCGTCTGACACGCCGATCGACCCGCTACGATCCAGGGACCTGCTCGTGCCTACCGATGTCGCGGTCAGCCACGACGAGCGGAACGAGCCCCCGACGATCACCGCGCAGGTGGCCACGCCCACGCCGCCGCCCGGATACGAACCGGCCCCTCCGCTCGGGCCGGCCTCGCCCGCGCCGGAGCGGACCCTCGCTCCGGCCGGGCACGACCCGACCCCGCCGCCGACCCCACCGCCCACCCCGGCCGAGCCGACCTGGGGCCCGTCACCGGTGGCCCCGGTGACCCCGCTGCCTGTGGATCAGCCGCCCGCGCCCAAGCCCTCCCGCCCCCTACTCCGCCCCGTAGCCGTCGTCATCGGGGCCGTCGTACTCTTGGCCGGGGCCGTGGGCGTCGCGTTCGCGCTGGCCGGGTCGCATTCCACCAGCACCCCGCAGGGCGGCGGCGGGGGCCACACGATCAGTCAGCCGCCGGGCGGCTTCGGCCTGATCCCGGTCGAGTCCGGCACGCCGCACGCGGGCACGGTCAGCTTCGGTGTGCCATCGGGTTCGGGCCCGAATTGGATCCTGCCCGTCGAGACCGCCGCGGACAATTACACCTACAACGTCAACTTCTTCGACTATCAGATGTGGCGCCCGCTGTACTGGACGAACAGCGGGGTATCGCCGACGATCAATCCGGCGCTGAGCCTGGCCAAGCCGCCCGTGTTCTCCAACGGCGACACGACCGTGACCATCACCATGAACCCCGGCTACAAGTGGTCCGACGGCACACCGGTGACCTCGGCGGACGTGGCCTTCGACATCGACGTGATCCGGGCGGCAGTCAAGGAGAACACCGGGAACTGGGCGTACTACCAGACCGGCGAGTTCCCCGACGACTTGTCCAGCCTCAGCACTCCCGACCAGAACACCTTGGTACTCAACTTGACGTCGGCGGTGAACCCGGGCTGGTTCACACTGGACGAGCTGGCCACCCTGCAGCCGATGCCGACGCACGCCTGGTCGAAGGCCTCGGCCAACGGGCCCATTCTCGATTGCGGCGTGCCGGCCAACGCGAAGAAGGTCTACGACTACCTCTCCGCCGCATCGACCGCGACGTCCACCTGGGCCACCAATCCGCTCTGGCAACTGGTCGACGGGCCGTTCCGGCTGACCTCCTACAACCACGGCAGCGGGAGCGCCACGCTAAGCGCCAACCGGTCCTACAGCGGGCCGGACTTCCACAAGATCACTACGCTGAACCTGGTCGTCGCCGGCTCCGACTCGGCCGAGCTGAGCGCCCTGGAGGCGGGCAGCATCGACGCGGGCTACGTCCCGTCCAGCGACGTCTCGCAGGTCCCGCAGATCAGGTCCAGCGGGTACGCGGTGTTCGGCTATCCGGCCTTCGGCTGGACGTTCGCGGTGTACAACTTCAAGGACAAGACCGGGGACTTCAACCACATCGTGGCGCAGCTGTACTTCCGGCAGGCGATGGCCCACCTGCAGAACCAGCACGAGTACATCAGCTCGATCCTGGGCGGCGCGGGGAGCCCGGACTACGGCCCGGTGCCGCCGCTCCCGGCCAATCCGTACACGCCAGCCAACGCCAAGAACCCCTACCCGTTCAGCGTTTCCGCGGCCAGCACCCTGCTCTCCGGCCACGGCTGGAAGGTGGTCGCGGGCGGCACCGACACGTGCGCCGATCCCGGGTCCGGCGCCGGCCAGTGCGGCGCGGGCATCCCCGCAGGCACCAAGCTGGCGTTCAACCTCGTCTACGCCAACGACTCCCCGGTCAAGCAGGAGGTCACGGCGCTGGCCGCCGAGGCCCGGCAGGTCGGGATCTCCATCACCCTGGTCTCGAGCACCTTCATTAACATCATCACCAACGACGATGACGCGGCGTACTCCGCCAACGATGGTAAGTGGGCCATGGAGGACTTCGGCAGCTTCACGAACTCCACGTACCCGACCACGTTCACCGTGTTCAACACGTCGGGCTACACGAACTTCGGCGGCTACAGCGACCCGCAGGCGGACGCGCTGATCAACGCCTCGATCAGCAACTCGAATCCGGATGCGGTGATCAACGAGGCGGCCTACCTCACGGCGCAGCAGCCCGCGCTGTTCCAGCCCAACACCGACGTGGTGTACGCCTGGAAGACCACCCTGTCCGGCCCGCAGAACGCGTTCGCCGACCTGACTCAGTACTTCTTCAACCCAGAGGGCTGGTACTACACGAAGTAGGGCGCCCGCCTCAGGCCTCAGGGCACGCCGAGCAGGCGGAGAATTGCACTGGTGCCCGCGGCGGCCAGGACGACGACCAGGAACGGGGCCTTGCGCCAGGCCAGGACCCCGCCGACCAGGACGCCGGCGGGGCGGGCGAAACCGGCGAAACCGTGGCCCTTGGTCAGCGCGGTGGTGGCCACCAGCGCGGCGAGCAGGACCACGGCGGCGACCTCGAGCAGGCGCCCGGCCCAGGGCGGGAAGGCGATCCGCTCGCGCAGGACCGGGCCGGAGAACCGGAGGGCGAACGTTCCCGCGGACAGCGTGAGCATGCCCGCGACGACCAGCGTGGTGTCCTTCATCGAGCCGCCTTGGCCTGCACCTCGACCTGCGCCTCCGCCTGCTCCGGCTCGCGCGGGGCCGGCGCAGACCGCCGCCGGCCGGCCAGCACGACCACCCCCGCGAGGGCCAGCAACACCGGCAGGCCGGCGGGCAGGAACGGCGTCGTGACCAGGGCGATAACGGCGCCGAGCCCCGCGGCTGCCGCGGTCACCCGGTCGCGGAGGGCCGGGACGGTGAGGGCCAGGATCACCGCGGGGAACGTGGCGTCCAGGCCGAAGGCGTTGGTGTCACGCAGGAGCGAGCCGGCCAGCGCGCCGAGGGCCGCGCCGCCCGGCCAGCAGATCAGGACCCCGAGGCCGCAGGCCCAGTAGGCGGCGCGCTGGCGCGGGAGGTCCTCCTGGGCGAGCGAGAACACCACGCTCTCGTCGTTCATCACGTGCGCGCCGAGCACCCGCCGCCAGCCCCGGCCGCGGCCGGTCACGTCCGGGGGCAGAGCCAGGCCGTAGGGCAGGTGCCTGGCGTTGACGAGCAGCCCGGCCAGGGCCGCCGCGATGGGGTTGCCGCCGGCCGCGACGATCCCGATGAACAGGAACTCCGAGGCGCCGGCCACGACGAGCGTGCTCTGCGCCGCGGGAAACCAGACCGGGAACCCGGACGCGACGGCGATGGCGCCGTACGACAGGCCGATGACCCAGACGGCGAGGCAGGCGAGCGCGATGTCGCGGAGCACTCCGCGGCCTAGAGTTCTATATATCGAACTCATGGAGTTTATTGTGAACACTGAACCCGGCGTTCGTCAAAGCGAACACCAAACTAATATGCCGAACGACCACTCCCCCGGGGCTCCCCTCGACCTCATCGCCGCGGCCCTGCGCCGGGAACGTCGCAGGTCCGGGCTGACTCTGACCGAGGTCGCCCGCCGGGCCGGGATCGCCAAGTCCACGTTGTCGCAGCTGGAGTCCGGTACGGGCAACCCCAGCCTGGAGACGCTGTGGGCCATCTGCGTGGCCCTGGACGCGCCGTTCTCGCGGCTGCTCGATCCGCCCCGCCCGCGCATCCAGGTGATCCGGGCCGACGAGGGCCCGACGATCTCCGCCGAACACGCCAACTACCGCGCCACGCTGCTGACCGCCTCGCCGCCGGGTGCCCGCCGCGATGTGTACCGCATCGACGCCGAACCCGGGGACGCCCGCGCGTCGGAACCGCACATGCCCGGAGTGACGGAGCACGTCGTGCTGGGCGCGGGCCGGGCCCTGGTCGGCGTGGCCGGTGAACCCGTGGAGATCGGCCCCGGGGACTACATCAGCTACCCCGGCGATCTCCCGCACGTCTTCGAGGCCCTGGAGCCGCGGACGCGGGCCGTGCTGGTGTCCGAGCACACCTGACGCCCCCTGGGGCTCAGTCCTCGGCCGGGACGTGCTCGATCAGGGCGGCCAGGCCCGCCTCGTCGAGCAGGTCGGCCGGGCGGACCGTCCGCTCGTACGCGACGTAGTAAAAGGCGGCCCGCACCTGCGCCACGGAAACACCCGCGAGCGCCGCCCACGCGAGGCGGTAGGCGGCGAGCTGGACGGCGACGGCACGGCGTTCGGCTTCGGACTCGGGCGGACGGCCGGTCTTCCAGTCGACGACGTCGTAGCCGCCTGCCGACGAGTCGGCGAAGATCGCGTCGATCCTGCCGCGGACCAGCCGGTCGCCGACCAGCGTCTCGAACGGCACCTCGACCGCCACCGGCCACCGGTCCGACCACTCGCTGCGCTCGAACCGCGTGCGGAGTTCGGCCAGCTCACCGTCGCCGGCTCCGTCGTCACCGGCGTCCAGATCGAACAGGTCGCTGTCGTCGATCAGGCGCTGCTGCCCGTAGCGCTGCTCCAGCCACTGGTGGAAGGCCGTGCCCTGGCGCGCCCGATGGGCCGGGGGCCGCGGCATCGGGCGGCGCACCTGCCGGGCCAGCTCGGCCGGGTCGCGGGCCAGCGACACCAGCGACGACACCGACAGCCGGGCGGGCAGCGGGACGCGGGTGACGCCGTCGCCCCGGCGCTGGGACCGCTCGGCGAGCAGCAGCCCGGCGTCCCGGTCCCAGGCCGCGATCAGGTCCAGGTCCGGCTGGCTCGCCCGGCGCGGATCCTCCTCGTGAGCGGGGGGGTCGTCGCCGCGCGCCAGCGCATCCAGCGCCTGCTGGACCAGGGCCGCGGCCTCGCGGATGGCCTCGTAGTGGCGTCCGGCCGGGGTGCCCGGCCAGTCGGCCTCGTCCACGGCGGCGAGCAGGGGGTTCTCCGTGTCCGGCGCGGGCTCCTCGGCCCACGCGCTGACCCGGGCCGCCCCCGAGGACCGGACCTCCTCCAGGAACGGCGACGGGCCCAGGCGGCACGTGCCGCCCTCCCCCCACCAGTAGCCCGAGCACCCGAGCCAGAACGCCGCCCGCGTCGCCGCGACGTACATCAGCCGGCGTTCCTCGGCCAGGTCCCTGGCGGAGCACGCCTCCCCGAACGCCGTCAGCGAGGAGGAATCGAGCCCGCGCAGCACGGGCAGGTCGGCCACGTCGCCGCGCAGGCCGAACGGGATCAGCCGGGCGTTGTCCGTCCACCGGGTGGACACCCGGGGCCGGGCGGGGAACACCTGGGACCGCTCCCCCAGCGCCAGGCCGGGCACGAAGACGGCCGGCCACTGCAGGCCCTTGGCCGCGTGCACGGTGAGCAGCTTGACCGAGTCCGAGTCCCCCACCCGCCCGGTCTCGAGCCCGAACTCCTCCTGCTGCGCCGCGGTCAGGTAGGCCAGGAACGCGCCGAGGGTAGGCTCGGCGCCCTCGCCGGTAAACGCGGCCGCCACGTCGGTGAAGGCGTCCAGGTCGGCGCGCGCCGCGACGGGGTCGGCGCCGGGCCTGGCGGCCACCTCGATGTCAAGGCCGAGCACGCGCTCCGCCTCCGCGGTCAGGTCGGCCAGCGGCCGCCCGACGTGCGCGCGCAGCCGCCGGAGCTCACCGGCCAGCGCGTGCATCCGGCCGTACCCGGCCGGGGAGTACTCCGCTGGATCGCCCAGGTCATCGAGCGCCTCGACCAGGCTCCCGGCCTCCGCGGTCAGGTCGGTGATGGCGTCCGCGAGCGCGTCGCCGCCCTCGTTCCGGTCCGGCTCACCATGCCTGCGGCCGAGGTCGGTGTCGCCGCGGGTCAGGGCCCGGGCGCGCCGGCCGAGCGCCACCAGGTCCCGGGGCCCGATCCGCCAGCGCGGCCCGGTCAGCAGCCTGGCCAGCGCGTCCGACGCGCCTGCGTCGAACAGGACCCGGAGCGTGGCCACCACGTCCTGCACCTCGGGCACGACGAGCAGGCCGCCGAGCCCCACCACCTCGACGGGAATCTCGCGCGCCTCCAGGGCCCGCCGGATCGGGACGAACTGCGATCGCTTGCGGCACAGCACCGCGATGTCCGAGGGGCGGACCCCATTGCGGCGTCCGTCCGGCCATGGTTCCCCGTCGGGGGCGGACCCAGGGTCCAGCGCCAGCAGCGCGGCGACCTGCCCGGCGACCCACTCGGCCTCGTCTAGCACGGTGTCCAGCAGTGCGCAGGCCACCGCCCCGCGGTCCGACCGGTCCGGGCCGGAGACCAGCCGCGGCACGTCGGGGGCCTGCGCCCGGAGGTCCTCCTGGACGACCGCGGCCGCCTCGAGCACCCCGGCCGAGTTCCTGAAGCTGGTCGACAGTTTGAGGATGGGCGCGGGCACCGGGTCGCGCGGGCGGCGCCGGGGCGCCACGGGGAAGTCGGTGGTGAACCGCCGCAGGTTCCCCGCGCTCGCGCCGCGCCAGCCGTAGATGGACTGGCAGGGGTCGCCGACCGCGGTGACCGGGTGCCCGCCGCCGAACAGCGCCCGCAGCAGGACCAGCTGGGCGTGGCTGGTGTCCTGGTACTCATCGAGCAGGACCACGTGGTACCGAGACCGCTCGGCCGCGCCCACCTCCGGGTGCCGGCTCGCGATCCGCGCCGCCAGCGCCACCTGATCGCCGTGATCAAGCACCTCGCGCGCCGCTTTGGCCGCCTCATACCTGGTCACGAGCGGGAGCAGCTGCTCCCTCGCGGCTTGCGTCTCCATGATCTTCCGAACGGCGTTTGGTACCCGCCCCGGCAACGCCTCGAGCTCGGCGGTGAGCCACCCGCCCACCCCGGTCACGTCATCGACGTCGCGCAGGTGCTCGGCGAGGTCCCCGGCCAGCTCGAGCACGGCCGCCGTCACGGTCTGCGGGGTCCAGATGATCTCGTCCATGGGGCCGTCGTAGGACGCGACGATGCCGGCGGCGAGCTGCCAGGACAGCGCGGGCGTGATCAGCCGCATGGAGGGCTCGAGCCCCTCGCGCAGGGCGTTATCGCCGACCAGTCGGCCGGCGTAGGCGTGGTAGGTCCCGATCACCGGATCGCCGCCGGCGCCGTCCCCGTCCTCGGCCACACCGTCCAGGCCCGCCCGCCGCAGGCGGTCCAGCCGGGAGCGCACCCGGTCGGCGAACTCGGCGGCCGCCTTCCTGGTGAAGGTCAGCCCGAGCACCCGGTCCGGGCGGACCATCCCGTTGGCGACCAGCCACACCAGCCGCGCCGCCATCGTCTCGCTCTTGCCCGAGCCCGCGCCGGCGATGACGGCCAAGGGGCCGAGCGGCGCCTCAATCACCGCGGCCTGCTCCGCCGTCGGCTCGGGCAGCCGGAGCAGCCGGGCCAGTTGCACCGGGCTGTACCTGACCGTGGTCACCACAGCATTCCAGCAGAGGCCACCGACATTCCGCGCGCCTTCGGCGTGCGTGCGCGTTCAAAGCGCGAATCCCCGCGTGCGGCCGACCGGTTCGCGGCGATGGCGCGGCAGAGGGTTGATCAGTGAGCGGGGTGGGCGACGCCGACCAGCACCCGCTGACCCGACGACGCCGGGTTACCATCGGCCCGCTGGCGGGTGATGGTGACGGTCGGGTACTGCGTGGGCGGCACCCCGGCCCACAAGGTCACGTTGGTGGGCTGGTTGAACGTGCCGATGGGGACCAGGATCCCGGCCGGGTTCTTCAGCCACGCCTCGTAGTAGTAGCCGTTGTCCAGGCGAGGCAGCCCGTGCCCTTGCAACGTGATCCGCCAGCCACCCTGGGTCTGGGTCAAGGTGACCTGCGCGCTGGCCCCGGGGGCCAGGGGGGTGCCGCTCAGCGCGGCCTGGAACTGCGTCGCGTTACTCCCGCCGCCCACGGTGACGACGACCGCGATCACGGCGGCGGCCGCGGCGGCGGCCAGGCCGGCTAGCCAGGCGATCCGCGGCCGGCGACTCCCCAGCGCGGTGGCGATCCGCGGCCGGTCGCCCCGGCGAGGCTGGGTGACCCTGGCCGGGACGGACCTGCCGGGGGCGGCGCTCGCCGCGGCGCGGACCACGGCCGCGGTGACGTGGTCCTCAAGCTCGGGGCCCGGGTCCGCCCAGGCGGACGGGTCGGCCAGCAGCGTGCGCAGGTCATCGAGGTCGGCCAGCTCGGCAGGGTCCAGCGCCCCGGCGGGTCCCCCGGCCAGGTAGTCGATGCGGTCGTCGTCGCTCACGGGCTTGATCTCCTCTACCCAGTATTACGACGGGACGGCGGTGATGTTTCGGTCGGGTTGTCGCGCAGGTGGCCGAGCAACCCGGCCAGGTGGCGATGGACCCGGAAGGAGCGGGACTTGACCGTGCCCACCGGGATACCCAGTCGCTCGGCGATCTGGGCGTGGGTGAGGTCCTCGAAGTGCTGCAGGCGGACCAGTTCCGCGTCCCGGGGGTCCAGCGCGTCGATGGCCCGGCGGACCTCCCATACGTCATAAACCTGCTCCGCCGAGGGCGGCAGGCTGATCAGCGCCGGATCGGCCGGATCGGCTCCGTCGAGGGAACCGTGGCGCCCCCGGGCCTCGCGGCGGTGGATGTCGATGGCGGCCCGGCGGGCGATGGTCGCCAGCCACGGTCCCACCTCCCGCGCCGGGTCGTAACTGCCCGCCGCCCGCCACGCCTGCACGAACGCCTGCTGGGTGGCTTCCTCGGCCAGTCCCTGATCTCCGAGCAGCTTGTACGCCACCGCGTACACCAGGCGGCCGTACGTCTTGTACACGGCCCGCACCGCCTCCGGATCCCCGGCTGCGAACCCGGCCAGCACGTCGGGATCCACCACGACCCCCGACCTTACGCCCTGGCCAACCCGGGCGCCAGGCCCGCCACGGCCGACGGGAACTGGCCTGCGGAGGCCGACGTTGAGACAGTGACACGGAAACGGAGGCGCCGTGGAACGGGCGGATGTGGATCGGATCGAACGTGCCATCACTCACGAGCTAACCGAACGCTTCGGCGCCGGAACGGTGCAGCGGGCCGTGGTCCTGCAGCACGGCGACGACCCCGCGATCGAGCGCGGACAACTCCTGGTCCGGGTCTTCATCCCGGCTCCCGGGGCACCCGCGGAGTACGAGCGGACCCTGGCCGAGTGGGAACAGGCCCACCGGTCGGGGATGGAGGAGATGCGCCGCGAACTGTCGCTGCGGCTCCCCTCGGCCAAGGTGCTCGAGTTCACCTTCGACGTCCCCGGCGCCGAGGTGCCCAGGGTCAGCATGCCGGACGACGGCTCGCTCGCGGACGAACAGATGTCGGGGCGCGAGATCGTCACCACCGCCCTCACGCTGCTCCGGGCCAACTACGTGTTCCCCGAGCTCGCCGAGCAGGCCGCCGTCGCGGTCGAGGCCAGGCTGGAGGCCGGCGAGTACGACGACCTGGACGAGATCACCCTCACCGAGCTGCTCACCGCCCACCTGCAGGAAGTCTGCGACGACAAGCACCTGCAGGTGCGCCTCGGCGGCCGCCGCAGGCATGAGGGCCCGGGTGGCCCCGGCGGTCCTGGTCCTGGCGGTCCCGGCCCTGGTCCTGGCGGTCCCGGCCCTGGTCCTGGCGGTCCCGGCCCCGGCCCCGGCGGCCCCGGCCCCCGCGGTCGCGGCCCCGGGCGCCGGCACGACGGTCCTGACGGGGACGAGCCGAGGGACCACGAGATCAGACGGCTCACCATGCGCAAGATGGGGAGGATGGACAACTTCGGCATCCGCCGGGTCGAGCGGCTGGACGGCAACGTCGGCTACCTGGACGTGCGCCGGGTACCCGTACCGGCCAACGCCGGGCCGGCCATCACCGCGGCGATGGAACTGGTCGCGGGGACCTTCGCGCTCATCATCGACCTGCGGCACAACGGCGGTGGCGCGCCGGAGGGCGTTGTCTACTGGTGCAGCTACCTGTTCGAGGAACACCCCACTCACCTGAACGACATCTTCAACGCCGAGACCGGGGAGACCAGGCAGTTCTGGGCGCTGCCCTACGTCCCGGGCACCCGCTACGTCGACCGGCCGGTCTACGTGCTGACCAGCAGCGATACCTTCTCCGGCGGCGAGGACTTCGCCTACACCCTGCAGGCGCTGGGGCGCGCGGAGGTGATCGGCGAGACCACGGGCGGCGGCGCCCACCCGACCCGCCCGTTCCCGATCAGCGCCGCCGTGCACATCGGCATCCCGTTCGCGCGCTCGATCAACCCGGTCACCGGGACGAACTGGCAGGGCACCGGCGTGGTGCCCGACGTCGCCGTGCCCGAAGACCGGGCCTACGACGTCGCGTACGCCCGGGCGCTCCGGCACGTGCTGGCCGCGGACGACGTGCCCCCGTTCATCGCGGAGGAGGCCCGCGAGGCGCTGGCCGCGCTGCCCGAGACCGCGCTGTCCGAGACTGCGGCGCCCGAGACCGCGTGGTCCGAGACTGCGGCGCCCGAGACCGCGGCGCCCGAGACCGCGGCGCCCGGCCCAGGGCAGGCCGCCGCGGCGGAGCCGGTCAGCTAGT
>Ga0187819_10001844_pt1 | contig 11027 bp, 12 predicted proteins | sample NC_wetland_sal_i_15_FD_132411 | JGI IMG/M metagenome (GOLD analysis project Ga0187819, IMG submission 132411) | Wetland sediment microbial communities from Neuse River Estuary, North Carolina, USA - SO4_4 | ecosystem: Environmental > Aquatic > Freshwater > Wetlands > Sediment | place: USA... | reverse complement strand
TCGAGGTATTTCTGCTGTTATCGAATTGCGGCAGTGGGCACGACGGACAGATGTTAGGAGATTACATTTTGTTCATGTTCGCAAATGAGCGCATGGATGTGAGTGAAGCTGCGCTATCCTGATTCTTGGCGGTGTATTCGTATAAGTGGGCTCAAAACCAAAAAGGGGGTTGGGGATGGTTCTGGACATCGCAGGTGCCAGGTGGCCTTGCTTTGCCGGCATCGCTGGCGCTTTCTTAATCATCATATCGGCCCCATCGTTGATGGCGCAAGCGGTGGGCGAATTGACAGGTACGGTGACCGATCCGGCCGGCACGCCTGTCGCATTTGCCTTCGTCAGCGCCATCAACGTGGAAACTGGCCGCGCGCTACCTGCGGCCACGGCCACGGATGGCAGTTACAGATTTAGTCTGCCTTCCGGCAATTACCGCATCAAGTTTGAATCGCGCGGCTATGAAACGCTCGAAATTCCTGCCGCGAACGTGACGGCGCTCTCGACGGTGGTCGAGAATTGCGTACTTGCACCTGTCGAGCGCCCGCAAGGCAATACCACTGCTGAGCAGGCTCAGAAGGCGGCGCCCAGTACTTCCAATAAACCGCAGGAGCCGTCGCTGGAGGATCTGGGCATCACTCCGTCTCAGGCCAAGGGCAATGCGCGGGAACAAGCACTGCTTGACAGACGCTCGCACATGCTCAAGATCCATCAGCGGCTCGGTTTGATTACGATTGCGCCGCTCGGCGCCACACTCATTACTTCCGCTTTCGCCGGCGGAAGGCAGACAAGCAGGGCCAGCCGGGACGCGCATGCCGCTTTGGGTACGGCGACAGTGGGCATGTATTTCTCCACCGCTTATTTTGCCATCCGGGCGCCCAAGATTCCCGGCACCAAGACGCGCGGACCTATCCGCCTGCACAAGACGTTGGCTTGGATTCATGGACCTGGAATGATCCTGACACCCATTCTGGGAGAGATTGCTTTCGCTCAAAAGAGCCGCGGCGAAAGGGTACACGGAATCGCCTCGGCGCACGGACCGGTGGCCATCGTGACGGCCGGGGCATTTGGATTGGCGGTAGTGTCTGTATCGGTTAAATTCTAGCGAGGGCTAATGCTCAGGAAACTGCTGATAAGCTTTTGGCTACTGTCGCTTCCCGGCCTTGCCTGGGCGGATAGCCAATGGGTGCTGGAGCAAGGCACTCTCACCTATCATGTATCACACCCGCTGCACCAATTCGATGGCGTCAGCCATGCAGCTAAGGGCAAGGGGATTTGCCACGACGGGGAATGTAATTTTCTGATCGCGGTGCCCGTGAAGTCATTCGATTCGGGTGACAGCAATCGCGATCTTCACATGCTTCAGGTGACGCGGGGGGCACAATTCCCTTTTGTGACTGTGCGCACCCGGTTGCCCGAATCGGCCGCCACCTCAGCGACCATCACTCTCGATCTGGAGGTCCAATTCGCTGGCCAGACCTTCGAGTACAAGCAGGTGCCCTTCCAACGGTCGGTTCAAGGCAGCGAGACGCGGATCACAGGAACAATTCCGGCAAAGCTAACTGACTTCAAGATCGATCCGCCTACGCTCCTGACCATGCCCGTTAAGAACGAGATTCCGGTGCGTGTCGACTTGAGCTGGGGTCCCATGCGATAGGATCATATCTTCTCCTAAGAAGTTGAATGAACACACTGTTTGATCGGCTCTGCGATAGATTGAGGCGGGCCGAGGGGTAAGCAGGGCTGCGCAACGAATTCAAATTAGGAGTCTGGCCTTGAAGAAATTAGCCACAGGTGTTTTCGTCTCCAAAGCCTGCAAGACCCTCCGTGCGTCCGCCGCCTTCGCTAAGAACTTGAGGCCCGCCGCCAGCACCTTGTTTGTGGCACCAAGGGCGAACGTGATTCTCTCTCTTCTTCTGATTGTCGCAGCGATTCCAGGCTGGGCTCAGAACGGCACAGGAGGTCCCCAGCTTCCTCCTTGCGATCCGAATGCGCCGACGGGAACCCAGCAGACGGAGAACCGGCCCGTTTCGTGGAAACTGGTTTTGCCGAACATTCTCCAAGATCAGAAGCCCATCTGGACCTTTCCGGAGAAGGTAATCAAGGGCAAAAACTGGAAACCGACGCTCGCCATTGCTGGGGCCACCGCGGGTCTTGTGGGGCTCGACACCATTGATGCGCCATACTTCCGCCGGACCAGCGCTTTCAACCAGTTCAATAAGACCTTTAGCGGAACGAACATGGGAGTGGGAACGGCAGTTGTGCCGCTCTCCTTCTATGCCATTTCCCTGGTTCGCAAGAATGTGTACGGCCAGCACACGTCGCTCCTGGCTGGCGAAGCCGTAGCCGACGCGGAAATCCTGACGACGGTAATGAAGCACGTTGACCGCCGCCTTCGGCCATCCGACATTCCACCTTACGGTGATTTTGATGACACATGGTTCCGGGCGCACGAAACGCTCTCGGGCGGCCAGGCAAGTTTCCCCTCCGGTCATACTATCGCGGCGTTTGCGGTGGCAGCGGTCTTCGCAGATCGCTACCGCAACCATCGTTGGGCTCCCTGGGTCGCGTATGGCCTTGCTGGCCTTGTAGGCTTTTCGCGCATCACATTATCTGCCCACTTCCCGTCGGACGTCTTTGCGGGCGCCGCGCTCGGCTATCTCATCAGCCACTACGTCGTATTACGCAATCACTAAAGCCACTCGTATAGGCGATCTCGATCGCAAGCCCAGAGTAGGAGGCCAGAGATGAAACAATTCGCGGCAGGCGTAACCGTAACCCTTGTCTGTATTATCGGGGGAGAGTACGCCTACTTCGCCGGAGGCTTCGCGCCGGTGGCTACATCCTCGCGTCCAATGCCGTTCGAAAGGGAACTGGCGCATATGGCACTGAATGGAAAACTGCAAAGAAAAACGCCGAAGACGGTCCCGATTGAGGCCAACGAAGCCAACTACCTTGCAGGTGCGCATGAGTACTTAGTAAATTGCGCTGTGTGCCACGGCGTTCCGGGGAAGGAGAAAACTGCGATCGCCCGCGGAGAGTTCCCCATACCGCCGGAGTTATTGAAGGGGAAAGGTGTCACCGATGATCCACCCGGCGAGACGTATTGGAAAGTGGCGAATGGAATCCGCTTGACTGGAATGCCGGGTTTTGATCAGAGCTTGTCCGACACCCAGATATGGCAAATCTCGCTGATGCTGGCGAATGCTGACAAGCTTCCCAAATCGGTCACCGCGGTGTTAGCGGGACAAGACGAGTCGGCCCAGCCGGCATCAGCGGCTGCCGCCGACCACCCAACTGCACCGAAGTAGCTTCCAGGTAACGGAAGGGCTGCGCGAAATAGTAAGCGGTCAGGAGATCTTCTCGGGCTTCGCAACCTGCGAAACGAAGTGATTGCCTGGAGGAGGCGGTGCTGAGCCGTCATGGGTGCCAAAGCGGATCTCCATGGGAGTGTTCTTGGGAAATACCACGTCCACACCACGCGCCACAAAGTGGGAATAAACGGCCCAACCCGCACCATAGAAGGCAAACCCAGTGCTAACCGGACGGGAGTGTGCCAGCAGAGTGATCACGGCGCCCGCGAACCCAAGACTTGCCCCACCCCTTATTCCGGCCCCACCGTAATCCGCGCCCCCTTGCCCCGTCGCGGCGCCGTGGACACCTCCGTCCCTATCAAGATCCAGGGATGTGGCTGCCAGGAAGACGTCGATGGCCGGCATGGCGTAACTCCTCTTCGGCGTTACTGCATGGACGCCGCCTTCGGCATCGAGTTGCAAGTGACTCCCCGAGGCCGCGTCGACACCTTGCAGGCTGGCCTCAACTCTGCGGGGTGCTCCCTGAGGCAACTCCAACTGCTGGAACGTAAAGCGGAGTTGCCCGTTCCTCCCGAAATGCCGGGCGGGAACCGCTTCCGTAACCATACCCTTTAGCCGCGCCCCCTCAGGCAAGATAAGACTGTGGTCAGAAGAGAACAGAGGCTGTGAGACTACGGCCTGAACCGGAGTGTCTCGGTGGTCGGTCGCTGAACTGAGGGCCGTAATCAAGCGGACGCGAACCAAGCTTCCCGCTGGTATAGGCCCACCTGTTTTCTCCAACTGCTGAGGCGCGGGAGTTTCAGAGCCGAAGGTCAAAGGTGTCTTGAGTTCAGCGGTAAAGGTTGTGCCGACGGGCAAAGATAGACGATGGTAAGGGAATCGTGCCCACAGCGCCGACTTCAGTCTATGTAGCTTGCCCGGCGCAGTTACGTTGTTTATTGCTGCTTTTTCTTGATTCAGCACTTGCTGATGAATCTCATCCACTTTGCTCGCTACGCGTCCTTTTTTCTTCTTTTGGTTTCCGCCCGCAACCAGATACACCATGACGGGACCGCCCTGTGAAACATTAGTTTGCAAGGGGATGCGCTTCCCGTCGGGTTCCGTCAAGATATTGAAATCGACGTGTGCCTGCCGCAAGGGCGTGAAGTTGCCATTGGCAATGGCGAGGGCTCGCTGTTTGCGCGGAGCGCTGTCCACCTTAGTCACCTGCCCCATCACTCGGGTACCCGCTGGAATTACCAAGCGGTCAAACACGTAGACATTCTCGGCCAACTTTCCTTCAACGGGAACACCGGCATGCTTGACGGGAACTTTCTTGGTCAAAACGACATGAAGAGGCGCTCCCACCGGGATGGTCAAGGGAAGAGCGTCCGGTCCTGTGGGCCTATCCTGAGCGGAGTCAATCCGAACGCCCCAACAGAGAACCACCAAGGATGCTGCGAACACGTAGACGCGCCGCGATGTTACCATTTGCTGACCTCCAAGGTTTGGTCCTTTTTGCCCGAGCCTATAGGATGCTATCAGGGAGGGCAAAGTTGGGCAAGCAGGAAAATGCCGGATCGGGCGGATGCTATCTCTTAAACATTTTGACGCGAATATCGGGCCAGAATTCCTTGAGTAGATTGAAAAACGTGTCTTCTCCGACCATCACTCCCCACCGGCTGAGGTTCGCGGACATTGTCCGATCTTCTCGCGGGTAGTAGATATTGGAGATTCCGGCTGAGGCCGCAGCGCCCATGATTTCGGAGAAGTTGAAGGTCCTGTGGCCCGCGTCAGTCTGGGTCACCCAGATGCGACTCAGAGCATACCCGCTGCGTTTGAAAAAGCCGCCAGTTCCCAGACGAAAATAGCGAGGGTCTTCCCTCAACAAGGAGGGGACCACGGCTTCGGTCATGATATTTTCACTGGTCTGATCGGCGAACGAGGCCGCATAGCGTTTGATGTAAGGGCCCCAACTCTCTTCTCCCCAAGATTTTGGGTCGCCCTTCGTCTGCCCGAGTCCCGCAAAGGCTCCAGCGATCACGTACGCGTAAGGATCAAAAGAATCCTCGACTGCCAGCTTGAATTTTCCTTTTGCCGACAGCGGCGCCATGCGGATATTGGGATTCTCCACCGTCCGGTAATTGGGGAGAACTCCAAAAATGCGATCATTCCTTGGCTGGACGGAATCCGCGGGCGGAGCCTCACTGTTTGCAGAGGGCTGGGTCCCGGAGGTTGCAGGTTGTTGCGCCTTCGCAATGCTACCCCAACGGATAAGGACGAGAAGCATCGGCGTGCACAACGCGAACGAACGATAACGTCTGAGAAGACGAGAGCCTCTTTTTGTGGTCACAGATTTATCGTACGCGAAGAGCATGAACGCTGCATGTCCACGGAATTACATTTCGTTCATGTTCGCAATCGCCCGGAAAAGCTAAGAACTGGTTGGCTCATCCCAAGAGCCGACCCCATAGGGTTGATTGGCCTGCCCGAAACTCGGCGACTCGATGTTGCCGATAATCGGACCGGGATTGTTGCGGTTCAGGATGTTACGAATGGCCATAGAGATGATGAGCGTGTAACGGCGGTCGGACGAAGAGGAGTTGTCTCGTGGACCTCCGACGTTAAATGGACCGCTTTCGACTCGTCTCCCGTAGCTTCCGTAACCTCCCGGGGCCCCGCTGCTGCCGCCCCCGCGCTCTCTTCCTCCAAAGGCGAAAGTCTTCGACACCCGCAGGTTGAAAAGGACGATGCCGGGTCCACGGCCATAGTTGCGGGGCAGGATTCTCTCACCAAGAGATGGATCTGGATCGAGCAAGCCGTACTTGGTGGCAATCAGTCCGAGCTTGTTCGTGTTCGTGGGCAGGCCGGGGCGGGCGTTGAATAGGGTGTCGCCATAAAGGTCCTGACCTGCGGTGATGTCAAATGGCGGGCCAGAGTTAGCCACCAGAAACGGGTTGAAGCGAAAGCCCCAACGAGTACTTATGGAGCCCCCAAGGGTCACTCGATTCCGAATGTCGGTGGCCGCTGGCCCGTATTCCCCCGCCATGCTGTAGGGATTCGCCGGAAACGTTCCGAGACTATCGGTATTGCTCATCGCGTGGTTATAGAGGTAGGAGCCGAACAGCGAGACGTTCTTGCTGGCCTGGGAGTTGAAGTTCGTGATCAGTTGCGTCTGGTTGTAAAGCCCTGCCGATTCCATCAGGAACACGGAATCAGGGTTGCCAAGCGGGAATACACCGCTCCCCGTGACCTGAGGATCGTACGTTCCCGGCAACGGGGCGTTGATATCTTGAGAGCGCAATTGGTGCAGACCGTGAGTGTCGGCGAAGGTCACGGCCACCGTGGTGTGGGCGGGCAGTTGTCTCTCGAAAGCCACGGCGGATTGCATAAGGTATGGCGCGCGCAACGTGGGGCTGACCTTTTCGATCACCTGTTGCACGGCGAGCGCATTCAACGTGGCGGGGGAAGGAACTTGAGGATAAAAATCCGGATCGGTGACGACGTACTGCTGCTGCACGAGCCCGTACTGTTCGGCCGTAAACGTCAAAGTTTTCTCAGGCGAAATTTCACGCGAGGTGCCGTCTTCAGTCGTAGAGAAGACCGGTCGCTGGTACTTCCCGTTCCTGGCGTCGCTCATTTCCGCTGGCGGTCGCGGGTGGCGCAGACATTGCCTTGTATGTCTGCGACCCCATTGTACTGTTGCGCCCTGCGCACCTACAGCGGTAGACATCCGGACGATTCGGTTTTCGTGAACACTCGGCGCCCGAGACAGCGAGGCGATGACTGGGGCGCAGACATAAAGGGCGATGTCTGCGCCACCCGCGGGTACGACCGCTCTAAATTCAGATTCATTACGCCATTCGAGTCCGATAGGGAGAATTGGGGGAATCTTGAGGGCGTTAATATCTTGGACGGGCAGCCGTTTCGGATGGAACTGTCCCCGAGCGGCAACCAAGACAAGGTTGTCCCAGAGTCCTCCAGGATAATACTTCGGATTTACCTTCGCCGCCCGGAGTCGAAGTCCCTTGCACCCGATGGAAGCCCGTGCACGGCTGACACACGAGGCCTGCTCAAGCGAGCGTCAATTACTGCGAGCGAGATTATCCCGGTCGGGAAAGAGACAGACCGCCGTTGGGAGCAAGGCGAAGACATGAGCATGCTGGATTTCACAGTGTTGGAGTACCGGACGACCGGCAACATGGTGGTTGCCGACGCAACCCTCAGGACTGAAATATCCAAACGGGGAGTACGTGCACTGATGCGGAAGACTGGACTCAGCCACCACACGATTGAGGCGATCCGAAGCGGCAAAGCCGTACGCCGCACGACGCTGAAACGGATGCAAGCTGCCCTCCGTGCCAGTCCCGGTCAAATACCGGACCCTATTCCCTGTCGGGTGGCCGTGTACGAGCCGCGCCAACACTCGTGAAACACATTCCTCGCGTCGATGGTGAAGTGCGCTTCTATTCGGGATCATGCTGCGAGGCGTACTTTACCAGCAGTTCCGATATATCGCTGACGAACTTGTCTTCCGAGAAACCAGGTGTCTTGCCCGAGCGAATATTGATAGCCACATTGACGCCCACCCTCTTTTTGGTGTTTCTAGCGCCTATGGCATATACGGGAATGTACCCGTGAGCATTCGCCCGAAAATTCCCCCGAAAATCCGGGTCTAGTGCCGCCAGATTGCGCGGAGTTTTCGGACGATGGAGGATAGCAGTTCCCGGTTTTTGTGATGCGGCCTGCTGCGTCCGACCCGCGTGTCTATCAGCAACCCACGGGAGTTACCTCGTCTGGCTTAGGTGGAAAAAGAGTACCGAAGTACGCGATTACAACTGCTTCGACGTTCTCAAAGCATTTCTTTATGTCAGCATCAGTCCATTTCTTAATCACGTCGCCGGGCTTGGGCGCATGACGCGCATCACGATAGCTTACGTTCGCTAACTTCTTCACGGCCTTCCATTCACTTCCCGCCCCCACCACTTTGATTCCTTCGGCTTCCCCACCGAATTTGTTCTCAATGGCTTCGATGATTTTGTACAGATAAAAGAGGGTAGCGTCATCTTGTCTTCGGGCATGGTCATGATAGATCAGTATTAGCTTCGCTGTATCATCAGCCTCGATGACGTTTAGTTTTTCTCTGGTTGCAGCGGCGAGTTGAACTCTAATAGCCTCTTGTCGTTTTTTTAGTTCAGCTTCGTCAAACTGCAGCTTCTCGAACTCTGCGTGCGCAGTTTGCTCAGCCGGAGAGATAAATATATCCGTGAGTGTGGTTTTTCTGCTCGACGTATATATTCGGGGTGCAACACGATTAAGGAAAGTTTCGATCACTTCCTCGTTCGATTCAAATTTCGGCAAGAATATTAGGCTCCCACTCCCACATAAGATTTGTACACCTAAACAATCCTCGTTGCGATTCCAGAAAAGCCAAAATACGTCACATGGGTACCCTTGTGCCTTTGGCGGTTTCAGTTTCTGTAGGACAGGCAGAGACAGTTTTTCAGTCACTATCGGCGATAAGTGGCGCGCGTCGCTGGCAGGGTATATTTCGAATCGATTGCCGTAGACTATCATATCGCTGGTGAATTCGATCCCAGGCATAAACGGAATCCAATCGTAAAAGATTCGCTGCACGTCAATGCTCTTGGAAAGGCGATTGACAAACGCAACGAAAGTGGCTCCATCGCGTACTCGATTCTCGACGTAGTGAAGATCATATTCTGGCGACAAGTTCTTGTACGTGTCCTTCTTGACGACCCCGTCATCTGGCAGTGACCGAGGGTCGTAGAAAAACACATCTTTCTCGTATACTTGCGACGGCAATTTCCTGGCGCCGGTGCAAAAGCCCACCGTACCGGCTTCTACGTTGAAGCCTTGGCTTGCTAATTTCTGTTTCAGGGACTCGGAGCAGTCCAATAGTAGGATGCGTAACATTAGGCTGAGTTTATTCTAAACGTGAACGCAATCGCAAGTACCTCCGTGTGGGGAGAATAGAAACAAGGGCGCCGAGAGGTCTCCCGCACCCAAGTCTGGCGCGCCGAACCACGCCTGGAAGCCCGTTCCGCAGGCCTTTTTGAATCGCGCATCGCGTTTTCATTTCGTTTTGGTGTCTCTGTCGATTGCCTTCAGTAGTTCATTGGATACATTTTCCGCCATATGTCCACTGGCACTGCCGAAGGCGCGCGTGCTTTTTTCGCCGACCCAGATGATTCGCCCATCCCACGTCACTAACTTAAAAGCTCCCGTCTCGGCTCGCCCATATATGTTCGCCCCAACGACCCCAGTGAGAACCGCATCCGCCCGCTCTGGGTCCTCGACGATCACGACACGACCGGACTTCACCAACCGATTTGAGAGCTTTTCTCTGACCAAGGCAGCTGCGTCCGAGTTACCCAAGGAAGCAATAGCAATAGTTTTAATGTCACTAATCCGCTGAATCGTTCGGCGCGCGAATGTTTCACTAGATGTGTTGGGTTCATTCTTCGCGGCAAATCCACCGCTCAAACCGGGAGCACATTCAATAGGAACCACGGCTTTCCTGACTTGGTCAGCGATGTTTGGGGTTGGGACGGTCTCTGTAGAAGGTGCGGTGGCGTAGTCGATTCCCTTGCTATCGAGAAAATCCCTGACAACCGATGCTTTGATAGCGAAGTTGACATTCTGAGGAATGTCTCCCAGGTGGGCGGCGGTCCATAGGGGTGATAACTTGCTTGTGACAATTCCGACGACGTGTCCACTTTGATCGAGGAGAGGCCCGCCACTATTACCCGGCTGAACGGGCGCAGTGAACTGGACCATTCGAGCATCGTCACCGATCCCCGCTAGAGCACTGATACTGCCTGTCGTAAGGTTCATAGACGATGCGACCACGCCGGCCAAGGGATAGCCGACGGCGACGACATTCTCACCCAGCCTTAGTCGCTGGTCCTGCCGAAAAACTAAAAACGCCGGGGAATGGTCGAACTTCAGCACGGCAAGATCGTTCTTAGTGTCAGAAAATAAAATATGAGCGGATGTGGCTAATCCACTAACCTTAATACTCGCCGTTTGGCAACCCGTCACGACGTGAAGGTTTGTAAGTAGATAGCCTTCCGTGCTGACAAAAAAGCCGGTGCCAGTGACCGTGTTTTCCATCCGGTTCTGCGCTTGGCACAACGATGCTACGGCAAGCATAACGAGAACCAAAATAGTAGGCATCGAAAGGGTAGCTCCTTTCCCGGGAAAGCACTTTGTCGGGCTTATCTGCGGTCCATCAAGGCTTGTGCTCTTCAGTTCCCAAGTCTATCGACAGACAGCCACTCGGCCAGGATACCGTCGAGATTGTAAAGCCGGATTTCACTTCTGTCCAGTCTGACGGGCGACCCCGCCAACTCTCGCGCCCCCGCGATCCGCACGCGATAGCGGAGACCGCGCCGCGCTATGGTCGCACACGCGCCGCGTCCCCCGATCACGTCCTCCACTACAACGCGCACGCGCTCGCATACACCCACGCGCCCGCGCGCCGTCGCCCACGCCGCCCCCCAATCCCGCCCCCCGAAGTTCATCGCGCCATTGCCACGCAACTCGCGACAAAACGGGAACTAGGCTAGCGCGTCCAACTCACCACGAAAACCACGACCGGGCTGGCGCGTCACCGTGTTGCACAAAAATGGTGCTGTGGCACTTTTCCCCTTCGTATAGCCCACCCCCTTATCGCGTTGACTTAGCTGCAAGCGCAGCCTAACATGGTACGCAAGGGCT
>Ga0187819_10001843_pt1 | contig 11033 bp, 9 predicted proteins | sample NC_wetland_sal_i_15_FD_132411 | JGI IMG/M metagenome (GOLD analysis project Ga0187819, IMG submission 132411) | Wetland sediment microbial communities from Neuse River Estuary, North Carolina, USA - SO4_4 | ecosystem: Environmental > Aquatic > Freshwater > Wetlands > Sediment | place: USA: North... | reverse complement strand
TGAGGAACGTATATCTGACGCCGAGGGGTGCGAGAACTGTATCGTTACTACCCTGGCGCGCACCATTTACACCCGGCCTCGTGGATAGTCAATGCTGAAGAACATTCATGATAGTGTAGGGACACGATTGATCGTGTCAGGAACCCTGAAGGAGGGAAAGGATGTCGAATTTTAGCGGGAAAGCCCCTGGGAGTTTTGGCTTTGAGGAGATCGTGTATAGCAAACGTGATTGGGTAGCAACAGTGACTATAAACCGCCCGGAGAGCTATAACGCCTACACCTGGCGCACGCTGCAAGAGATGACGCGGGCATTCCGCGACGCCTCTTGGGATGACCATATTGCAGTCGTTGTGCTTACCGGCGCGGGCGACAAGGCATTCGGCACTGGAGGCGACGTTAAGGAGTATGCCTCCGAGTACACGCAGCGCCCACACGATTATTGGAAGTGGATGGGACTCTTCACAGATTGCATTGATATCCTGCGCAATATTGGCAAGCCTACGATTGCCCGGCTCAATGGTATGGTTGTTGGCGGTGGAAATGAGTTCAACATGGCCTGTGACCTGGCTATCGCTGCCGATCATGTGCGCATTCGCCAAGTCGGCACAGAAGTGGGCAGCGTTGCCGCGGGTGGTGCGACGCAATGGCTGCCGATGATGGTTGGAGACCGGCGAGCGCGCGAGATTCTGTGGCTGTGTGAATGGATCGATGCCCGGACCGCCCTCGACTGGGGCCTGGTCAACCAGGTTGTACCCTACGCCGAGCTTGATGACGCCGTCGCTACCATGGCTGCCAAGCTGATAGACAAGTTCCCCGAATGCATGCGCTACACCAAGCAGCAAACAAACTTCTGGAAAGACTTCTCCTGGCACCAGACCATCGGTCACGCTCGCGATTGGCTCGCCCTGCACTATACCTCCTTGGAACCGTATGAAGGCATGCATGCCTTTGTTGAGAAGCGGCGGCCAGATCACCTGGGGGTCCGGCAGCGGGCGGTGACAGAAGAGTCGAGCGAGTTTCTCTGGGGTCCCTATACGCAGACCTGCCTGGCATGCGGCGCTAAGGGCATTCCAGCACAGTTCACGTTCTGTGGCCGGTGCGGCACAGAACTTCAGGTAAGGTAGGGCCGCGAACTATCAAACATGGAGGAATGAAACGATGCGCGCTGCCGTCTTCTATGGGCCAAATATGCCGCTGCGTGTTGAGGATGTACCCGTGCCTGCCTTAGACGCAGGCGAGGTGCTGGTGAAAGTGGCCGCTTGCGGCCTCTGTCACACCGACCTGCACTATATTGATCACGGTGTGCCAACCGTCAAAACGCCGCCCGTGATTCTTGGACACGAGGCCGCCGGTACTGTCGTATTGACCGGCCCTGCCGTCGGTATCATCAAGGAAGGGGATCGCGTGCTGCTGCCGGCCATCCTCACCTGCGGTCAATGCCCTGCCTGCCGTTATGGACGTGAGAATATCTGCCAGAACATGCGCATGTTCGGCAATGATGTGGATGGGGCCTATGCCGAGTACGTGAAAACGCCTGCCAAGGATATCTTCATCCTGCCGCCCGAAATCCCACTGGTGGAGGGCTGCATCATCGCTGACGCGGTCACGACGCCCTATCACGCGGTCAAGAACCGTGCCGAGGTGCGGCCTGGAGATAGCGTGGTCGTCTTCGGCTGCGGTGGCGTAGGACTCAATGTTGTCCAGTTTGCTAATCTGGCCGGCGGTATCGTCATTGCTGTAGACATCGTTGAGGAACGCCTGGAATGGGCGCGCCGCCTCGGTGCTAGCGCGACCGTGAATCCCCGGCAGATAGAGGGCAGCGCTGCCCGCAAGATACGCCAGTTAACCGGCGGAGGCGCCGATGTGGCCCTGGAGGCCATCGGCAATCCCTCTACCATTCAGGAAGCCTTCGCTTCGCTCCATCCAGGTGGGCGGCTGGTTGTAGTGGGCTATAGCGACCGCGAGGTTTCCTTCAATGCTGGCCGGATTATGTACCGTGAAATGGAGATCCGCGGCAGTCTCGGCTGTCGCCCGGTTGATTATCCGCGCGTGATCGAACTTGTGCGTACCGGTCGCATCCAGGTAGTCCCTCTGGTCACAGCTCATTTCCCCCTGGAGGATATCAACGAGGGGCTTGACGCTCTGCGACACAGCCAGGGCATTCGCTCTGTGGTCATGATGGAAATGTAGGGATGCCCTTTGTGGGCGTCCGGTTACTTTGGAGCAAGGTTATGAGTATACCATCGTCGGCTGCTACTACATTGGATGTCACAGAAGGCGTCGCAAGATTGACGCTCAACCGGCCACCGCTCAATATCCTGACGCTGGCAATGATCCGTCGACTTGTCGAAGCGCTTGATACAGTAGCTCAGCTAACGCAGCTCAAAGCCCTGGTGCTAGCGGCAAATGGCAAAGCTTTTTGCGCCGGAGTGGATGTCGCCGACCACACTCCTGAGCGTACCGAGCCGATGATCCGTGAATTTTGCGCGCTCTTCACTCGCCTGCGAACCCTGCCCATGCCGACGATCGCTGCTGTGCAGGGAGCGGCGCTTGGCGGAGGGACCGAGTTAGCGGTCGCCTGCGACATAGTGCTGGCGGCGGCATCGGCCCGCTTTGGCCAGCCAGAGATCAAACTAGGCGTCTTTCCGCCGATTGCCGCCGCGCTCTTTCCGCAGTTGATCGGCTATCAGCAGGCAGCGCGCCTGCTCTTTAGCGGCGAAACGATCAACGCTGGCGAGGCTGCCCAGTTTGGATTGGTTAGCTCTGTCGTGCCAGACGACGAACTGAAGACGACATTAGAGCAACGACTCACGCAATTGCGAGGAATGAGCGCGGCGGCTTTAAGCATAACGAAGCGTGCCCTGCTCTATGGCGCTGACCTGGGAGCGACGCACGCCCTGCCCAGGATTGAAGACCTTTATCTTCAAGATTTAATGGCTACAACAGATGCCCACGAGGGCGTGCAAGCTTTTATCGAGAAACGTCAACCCGTTTGGCGCGATATGTAGGGACATGATTTATCGCGTCTACGCATACATCTTTTGATTGCCATGCGCGATCCACGAGGCGACCTATGATGAATGATGTTGAAGTCTCTACAGGGGGCATAGATGCCGCAGACGCCTCTATGACACTGATGGCTGTATTGGAGCGCTGCTTCGAACTGGCGATGCGCACCGGGGTAGCGGACCAAGAGCAGCCTGGCGCCATTGGGTACTTTCCCGTCTATTTCCCCGAGGAAATCGTGCACGCTGCCGGGTTGCGGCCCCATGCGCTGCTTGGTGGGGGCAATAAGCTCGAAGTGCGCCTGGCGGATGCGCGCATTGGCTCCTTTGTCTGCTCGATCTGCCGCAGCACGACAGAGCAAGGTCTTAATAGATCATTGCACGGTATGAAGGGCTTTTTTACGCAGCCCATTTGCGATGCTGCCAAACACATGGCTGGCATCTGGGGGCGCAACTTTCCTGCTCAACCATCGCAAATACTTGCGCTGCCCCAGAATGTGAACTCTTCTGCCTCGGTACGCTACGTGTACGATGAATACCAGCGACTGCGGAGTGTTCTCGCCGCCCAGGTGGGTCATGACATTCCAGACGCGGCGATTCGCGCCAGCCTGCACGTCTACAACGAGAACCGCCGCTTGCAGCGCGAGTTGTACCGCATCAGGCGCGATGATCCCGCACGGCTCTCAACGGTGGAGACATACCTGCTCGTGCGCGCAGGGACGCGTGTTCGCCGCGAGGAGCATAACCAACTGCTGCGCGATGCCCTGCGCCTGCTGGCCGAGCGACCGGTGCGCCCGCGCGATAAGCCCAGGGTTATCTTCCTGGGAGGCTTCTGCGAGCAGCCTCCGCTCGAGATGATCGAGACCATTGAGGATGCCTGCTTCATCGTCGATGATGACCTGCTGATTGGCCAGCGGTGGATTACCGAGGACATTGCTGCGGATGATGGCGACCCCGTGTGGGCGCTGGCGAAGAGCTATGTTGAACACTCAGCGTCAAGCCCCGTGCAATTCGACGCACGCAAGCCGAAGGAAGAGATGCTGATGCGCATGCTGAGGGATGCGCGAGCCGAGGCGGCCATCATTACCGCCGCCAAGTTCTGCGAGCCTGGCCTCGACGATCAACTCGCGCTTTCGCACCGACTTGATGCCGAGAAGGTGCCGTACCTTGTGCTTGAGTTTGAAGAAAAGATGACGAGCTTTGAGCAGATGGCGATGCAGGTGGAGACCTTCGCCGAATCGCTCCTCTTCCAGTGACCAAAGGAGGCAGGGTATGAGCGCTATAAGCACGATGACCGAGGGCCTGGACGCGCGCACCACCGGTCAGCGCCTGGTCAACCAGTGGCTGGCGTCTCTGGGAACCGCGCGCGAGCGTGGCCAGCCCGTCGCATATGTCTTTGTCATGGGCAATGCCATCGAGATTCTGCGCGCATTCGGGTTCGAGATGGTCTTCCCGGAAATCAATTCCTTACAGACCGGAGTGCGTAAGGCTGCGCCAGACTTCATTGCGCAAGCCGAGGACTTCGGCTTCTCGCCGGATGTGTGCAGTTACGTCAAGGCGGATGTGGGTTTGATGCTGAGCAATATGCAGCATCCATCTGGCGTGCAGATGCCAGTACCCGATCTTGCCGTCGCGTCAAGCCTCTGCAACGTCTACATCAAGTGGGCCGAGATCTGGGAGCGGCGCTTCGGCACGCCGGCGTTCGTCCTGGATATCCCCGGCAAGCGCTTTGCCACTTGGAAGTCACCTGCTGGCAGTCCCCAGCATCTGGCCGATGCGCGCTGGGTGGAGGGCCAGTTTCGCGACCTTATCGCTCGCTGCGAGCAGATCACCGGCAAAAAATTCGATAGTGACCGCCTGGCAGAGGTCGAGGCTCATGTAAACGAAATGATCCGCCTGTGGATCGAGATTCTCGCCTTCAATCAACATCGACCGGCTCCTTATAACTCGATGCTCGATGGCCTCACCTATATGGGGGTGCTCAACGCCTGGCGCGGCACCCTCGAAGGCGTCGAGTATATGCGCCTGCTCCATGCTGAGATTGCGGGCAAGGTCGCGCGCGGGGAGGGTCGCGTTCCTCATGAGCGTTTCCGCCTTGTCTTCAGTGGCACACCCTGTTATGTGAATATGCGCCGCTTGATCGAACTCTTTGAGAGTCACGGCGGTGTCTTTGCCGCATCAGACTACCTCACGTATGCGGCAGGCGGCCTGGATAGCGCGGGCCTCTTCTATGATACCTCGCGACCGCTGGAGAGCCTGGCCGAGGTCACCACCCTTGCCTCGCAGATGGGGCTGTCGAATCACTTCTTCTCGCACCATGCATTGGCGCAGCAGATGAAGGATTTTGCAGCAGATGGCATTGTCTATCACGGCATCAAGAGCTGCCGCACCGTTGCAACGAGCATGGCTGATAATCGCGAGTATGTCACGACGAAGCATGGTATGCCCACGCTCTATATCGAGTCCGATCTGATCGATCCGCGCTACTGGTCGGACGCGCAGATCAAGAACCGCGTGGATGCCTTCTTTGAGTTACTGGAGCAACGCAGGAATCTTCAAAGCATACAGGAACGCTAGGGGAGGGTCACGCACATGGAATATGTTGCAGGTATCGATGTCGGTTCAACCCAGGCCAAAGGAGTAATCCTGGATGAGCGGGGCAATCTCGTCAGCAAAGCCATCATTGATATGGAAACCAACATGGGCGCGGCGGCAGAGGAAATCTTCCAGCGCGTGCTGGCGAGCGCGAACCTCGAGGCCAGCGCTATTGTCTTCACGGTTGCCACCGGCTATGGCCGCTATCGTGTGACCTTCGGCGACCTGCAGGTGACGGAGATCAGTTGCCATGCGCGCGGGGCATTAGCAGAGTTTCCGTGGACGCGCACGGTGCTGGATATCGGGGGCCAGGATACCAAGGCGATTCGTATCGGAGATTCCGGCGAGGTGATCGACTTTGCCATGAATGATAAGTGCGCAGCCGGGACCGGGCGTTTCCTGGGGGCCGCATCGTTCGCGCTCGAAATGCCGCTCTCTGAGCTGGGACCGCTGGCATTGCAGTCAACGAGGCCGGTAAGAATTACGACCACCTGCACTGTGTTCGCGGAGACGGAGATCATCGGCCATCTGGCAAAAGGTCACCTGCCCGAAGATGTGCTCATGGGCATGCATCACTCCATTGCCACACGCTGCGCCTCCCTCGTGCGCCGTGTCGGGCTGGCGCCTGAAGTCACATTTAGCGGTGGCGTCTCGCGCAACCAGGCGATGGTGGTGCTACTGCAAGAGGTACTCGGTGTGCCGCTCAATGTCAGCGCGCAAGCGCAGTTCATGGGAGCTATCGGCGCTGCCCTGTACGCGCTTGATCATGTACGCGCTGGTCGTCGTCCAGAGCATCTGGTAAAGGAGGGTGCGCGATGATTCTCGCGGTTGGGATCGACATCGGTTCGACGTACACCAAAGCAGTATTGATGGACGAGACGCTCCAGGTGCGGGCCACAGCGCTGCGACGCAGCGGCTATAAACCGGCTGTGGCTGCGGCGGCGGTCTATGATGATCTGCTCGAAAAGGCGGGGGTAACGAAGAATGATGTGTCCTACATCGCTACCTCTGGCTATGGTCGCTACATGGTGCCGTTCCGCCATACGCAGATCACCGAACTCACCTGCCATGCCCTGGCGATGGTCTACCATTTCCCGCAGGTGCGCACCATTCTTGATATCGGCGGCCAGGACATCAAGGCGATCCGCATCGATGATCGCGGGCGTGTGCGTGCCTTTCGCCTGAATGACAAGTGCGCTGCCGGCACAGGCGCGTTCCTGGAGAAGACTGCTCGTTATCTTGGCCTGACGACGGCTGATATCGGGCCCTATGCGCTCCGCTCTACCAGACTTGTTGAGATCAGCAGCGTATGCGCTGTATTCGCGGAATCAGAAGTCATCAATCATCTTTCCACGGGAATTGCGCCGGAAGACATCATGCAGGGCGCAATCAGTGCACTGGCTGGCCGTGCACTACAATTGATGAAACGTGTCGGCCTGGAGAAAGAGTTCGCACTGGCCGGAGGCATGACCCAGAACGCGGCCATGGTCACGGCGCTTGAAGCAAAGCTTGGCGCGCCTCTGCATCTTCCACCGCAGGGATTGGGACAATTCAATGGCGCTTTTGGAGCAGTCTTGCTGGGATTGCGACGTGTCGAGCGGCTGCTAGCAGAAGGGCGCGAGATTCCGCCACCGGGGAGCGAAGGTCCGGTCCAGACCGCTCGTCGCTGGTCACTCTTCGTTCAGGCCGCGCAGGAGCCTGCTATGGCGGCTGGCCTCAAGGCATTAAAAGTGTTGAGATGAGATGGGCTCTGGCAGCATCAGTCGGTGAATGGTAGGGGACAATTGGAGATCCTGAGCGGAGGAATGATCGGCAGGAACAATTTGCTGCCAGATTGCTGTCAAGGCGATATATCTTTCCAACACAAATAGGCTCAAGCCGCTTGTAGAGAAGCTTGAGCTACCTGGGGGATCGAATATTTTACTCGGCATGCCGAAGGGGGGACTCGACAGAGCTTGTTTGCTACTGTTTATTGGTGTCTTCAGCGTGCTTGTTTCCTCGTGTTGTTGTCCGCCAGAGTGTATGATTGTTTGCTGTTGCCCCTCGGTTTTGCTGTCAGGATTGCTGTCACCCTCTAGTCAGGATCTCTCTGCTTCCTCAGTGATCAGGAAAGTATGCTTTAATGTAGCCGTTTTGCCAAGCATCGCGCTCGCGCCGCAGTAGCGTTCCTCGGTTAGCACAATGGCGCGTTCCACTGCTTCTGGTCGAATATTATGACCAGTAAAGATGTGCTCGACGGTGATGTGTACAAAGACCCTCGGATACTCTTCGACGCGCTCTCCATGAATACGTACCTCGTACCCAGTAATGTCCTGGCGCTTTTTCCGTAGAATTGAAATGATATCCATCCCTGCACAGCCTGCCAGGGCAACCAGCAGCATCTCCATCGGGCGAGGGCCTCTATCCTGCCCTCCGTTGTGTTCAGCCGCGTCGAGCATAACGTGGTGACCAGAACCGGTCTCGACATCAAAGCGCATCCCAGTCTCTAATGTGGCTCGCACAGTCATATCATTTGCCATAGTGTTTTCCTCTTTCTATTTGTCTTTTCTCAGGCTTAAATTAGTTCTTTGGTCAGTCACTTAGAGATAGGTCGTTCAGGGTTGATTTGGTGACGAATTGCTTCACCTTTCCGCTAGCACAGCACGTCCATCGGCAATGATCGCACCCCTTGATTCTACAAAGACAGGATTCAGGTCAAGTTCGATGATCTCAGGAGAATCAGTCAGAAGCCATGACACGGCTAGTAATGTACGTATCAGCGCATCCAGGTCAGCAGCGGGATGCCCACGTGCACCAGCTAATAGGGGATATCCCCTAACTTCACGTATCATCGCATCTAGTTCATCGGTGGCTGCAGGCACGAGTCGATAGGAGGTATCGCGCAGTATTTCGACGAACACGCCGCCGAGGCCAAACATCAACATAGGTCCGAACTCTTTGTCGCGCAGGCCGCCGATAATTACTTCCTGCCCATGTACAAGTTCCTGGACGCTTATCCCTAGAATCTGTGCCGTGGGTTGTTTGGTACGTATTGCCGCCAACATCTCCTTAAACACTGTTCCAACCTCCGCTGGCAACACGCCGACTCGCACCCCACCGATATCCGACTTGTGACTGATGTCTGGTGAAACGATTTTCAGCACACACGGTTTGCCCAGCGCCTGCCCTGCCGCCAGAGCATCAGCGGGGCTAGTACACAATGTCTCGCGTGGTATCCTTGCGCCGTAGGCTGCCAATAAGGCTTTGACCTCGCTCTCAAGCAGTAGGGTGCGGTCCTGTGCGCGCGCTCTAGCAATGATGTTGGCTGCTTGTGCGCGTGCTCCTGGCGGTGGAGATTCTGGCGGCATGCCCTGGTGCGCTGCACGAGCGCGGTGATCCTCTGCATAAGCAACAATGGCTGCTGCTGTACGTGCCGTTCGCTCCGGCCACTCGTAGACTGGTATACCAGCCTCCTGTAAGATCGCCTGGTTTTCATCTCCTTCCCTTCCGACTACCCAACAAACGTACGTTGGCTTGGCTATACCTCGTTCGCGCTGGCAGAGTAGTACCGCATCGCGGACTGCCTCGACGTTCTCGCGCATCAAGGCCGAGCGTTGCAGCAGGATCGGTATAATGATATCCACCTCACTGCACTCATACAGCGCCTCAATGCTGCCAGCGTACATCGCTGGAAAACGTGCCCAGGCAGGTGTCACATCAACCGGATTGCGTGGGCTTGCATAGGCTGGGATCAATGGCGAAATGCGGGCCTGGGTATCCTCCGGCAGTTCTGGTACGCTTAATCCGAAGCGTTCACACATATCTGCCAGTTCAACGCCGGTGCCTCCCGAATTGGTGATGATAGCGACACGGGGACCTGGTGGCAGTGGTTGGCGACTTAATCCTTCCGCGATGTCTACCATTTCCAGCCCACTCTCGGCCAGGATAGCACCAGCCTGGCGTACTGAGGTAACAAACGCTGTCACATCGCCGGTCAAGGCAGCTGTATGTGAAGCGGCGGCACGCCGGCCAGCGCTCGAACGCCCGGTCTTGGTAATAACTACAGGCTTGCGTTTCGTGGTACGTGCCAGTGCCTCATAAAATGCCCGCCCGTCACCTACAGACTCCAGGAACAAACACAGAACTCGTGACTCGTCATCGTGCTCGAAGTAGTCCAGTATCTCGTGATCGGTCAGGTCAGCTTTGTTGCCGTGTGAGAGGATTTTAGCGAAGCGCAAACGACGCTGCTGCGCCAATCCAAAGATTGCCATGCCATAAGCGCCGCTTTGAGTGACGAGGGAGATACTACCTCCCTTTGGAGGTAGACCAAACCCCATTGAAGCGTTCAAGCTCAGGTTGCAATTATACAACCCGAAGCAGTTTGGCCCGATCAGGCGCACTCCTCCTGCGCGTGCAGCCTCAAGCAGAGCTTCCTGTCGGGCCTGGCCCTCCGACCCGACTTCAGCAAATCCACCACTAAGCACCAACGCAGCTTTTGCGCCAACTTTTGCGCAATCACGCATTGCCTCAACGCAGGCCTCTGTTGGGAGAGCGATCACTGCCAGGTCTACTTGACCGGATACATCTAGCAGACGTGGGTACGCCTGATGGCCCATTATCTCTGTTTCTCCAGGATTGATCGGGTACAGCTTACCGGGATAGCCCTCCAGCAGGTTTCGCATGAGTATGTACCCTAGTTTGCCGGACTTCGCTGAAGCGCCGATGAGCGCTATACTACGCGGATTAAATGCAGCCTCACCCCAGTCACTCATAAAGCCAACTCCCTTCTCCTACAAATAATGCTGGTTCACCACCTGTGTGCAAGAATATAACCGTCTCGTCGCGACTGAAGTGCCCAGCGCGGGAATATGCAAGGAATCCGGCCATGGCTTTGCCTGTATATGTTGGATCGAGGAAAATGCCTTCGCAGCGTGCAGCCAAACGGATTGCTTCCGCGCCTTCTGGGGTAGGCACACCATAGCCAGGGCCGATGAAACCGCCATGGACGATCACATCTTGTGGAGCAATAGTTTGGGTAAATCCCAGTAGTTCGATGGCAGCTTGAGCTAAGGTAAGCACTCGTAACTTTACTTCATCCACCTGTCTGCTGACGGTAAAACCCTCGACACGCCAGGGTAGTCGCAGCAGTTGCACACCCGCCAAAAGCCCGGCTTGAGTTCCACAGGAGCCGGTTGCCAGTACAATTGCATCCGGCACAATTCCCTTAGCCGCGCATTGTTCAGCCAGCTCATATGCGGCCTCGACGTAACCGAGTGTGCCGAGTACAGAAGCTCCCCCGCGAGGGATGGCATATGGTCGCCGCCCAGCCGAACGCAACTCAAGCGCTGTTTCCTCAATCGCTCTATCTACCGAGGCGCGGTCCGGATCGCCGGTAAAGCGTATTTCCGCGCCTAGCAGGAGCGTCAAACGGTAATTGCCTTGCACCTGGGGAGG
>Ga0187819_10001842_pt1 | contig 11034 bp, 4 predicted proteins | sample NC_wetland_sal_i_15_FD_132411 | JGI IMG/M metagenome (GOLD analysis project Ga0187819, IMG submission 132411) | Wetland sediment microbial communities from Neuse River Estuary, North Carolina, USA - SO4_4 | ecosystem: Environmental > Aquatic > Freshwater > Wetlands > Sediment | place: USA: North... | reverse complement strand
GCATTCTCAAAGAAGTCGGCCGAATCCAATGCGTCGTTGCGGAGGAACTCCCAGGCGCTGCCGTGGAACTCGTTGGTTCCGGATTTCAGACTGGCGTTCAAAACGGCGCCTCCGGCCCGCCCGAACTCGGCGCTGAAAGAGTTGGTCTGCAACTTGAACTCCGCCAGGGCATCGATGGGCGGCTTGAGCACGTAGGCCGCGCCGCTGAGGAAGTCGACGCTGTTGCTGTTATTATCGATACCGTCCAACATATAGTTGTTTTGATCGGCGCGCGTTCCATTGGCTTCGAACCACCCATTGGCGTTCAGCCCCCGGCCCTCCGGCTGCCCTGCGTTCACGCCCGCCGTGAGACGGGCGAGAAAGGTGTAGTTGCGGCCGTTGAGCGGCAGGTCGTTCACCGATCGGCTGCTCACCACCTGTCCCACAGAGCCGTTCTCGGTTTGCAGCACGGGCGCCGCTTCAGTCACGTCGACGGTGGTGGTCACTTCGCCCGGCTCGAGCACGAAATCGACCACAAGCTGCTGCTGAATGTTGAGTTCCTGACCTGTTTTGCGTTGCTTCTTGAACCCCGGCTGCTCGACCTCCACCGTGTAAGTTCCTATTCTCAGCGGTGTGAAGACATAATTGCCCGAGGCGGACGTGGTAGTGCTCTGGGCGACCGACGTTCCTTCATTCGTTATGGTGATCTTCGCTCCGGGAACGACGGCCCCGCTAGCATCGCGGACCGTGCCCAAGATGGTGCCCGTATCAACTTGAGCTTGAAGGGTGAAAGCCAGGAAAAAAAGAACGAAAACCGCGAGCCAACTGCTAAACCGTGCACTAGCCATGGTGCATTAGTCCTTTCTTGTGTTGCCCTGAATTCTTGTTTTTTGGAACGGTATCATAGGAAAATACTATTGTCAACGTACACGGTCGCACTTTTAGGTAAACAGTTAGATGCATTACACTAAGCTTTCTTTAGGACCGTTTATCGTACACGCAAACGGGGGTGTTCATGGCTGATTTTGGGAAGCCTACTGGAATCAAGGACATCGCACGCGCGCTTGGGGTTTCCATAGGAACGGTCGACCGTGCGTTGCACGGTCGACCGGGGATCAATCCCATGACGCGCACGCGGGTCCTTCGGATGGCGCAAACTTTGGGCTACCGCCCAAACTTTGCCGCCCGCCACCTGAAGTTGAATCGCAAGCTGCGTATTTCCGTGCACTTGCCGGAGGAGATCGCCTCCTTTTTCGATGCGCTTCGCGATGGGATCCGGGAGGCCGCCGGACCGTTCGGGTCCACGATCGAGGTGCAGTTCCGCTCGTATCCCCGCCTTGCAGAAGGAGATATCGAGCTTTTCGAACAGGCGCTGCAGGAGGGGACCAACGGAATCATCTTGACTCCCGGCCATCCGGCAGCGTTGAAGCCCTGGATCCGAAAAGCGGCACGACAGCGAATCCCAGTGGTGTGCGTGGCTACGGATGCGCCGGGAACAGAACGCTTAACGTCGATTTCCAGCGATCCGTACACCAGCGGGGCGATGGTCGCCGAGCTTCTGGCGCGATGCGTGCCGCAACCCGGTTCGGTTCTGGTGGTTACGGGAGATTTGAGCACCAACGATCATGCCGAGAAGGTTCGGGGCTTCAGGGACTTGCTGGGTCTCGCGCAAGTCGTGGAGGCTCATGATGATCCGGAGCAAGCGTATGGACGTACCCGAGAGTTTGTGGCACGTCATCCGGATCTGCGAGCCGTGTACGTCAGCACCGCCAACTCCATTCCGGTTTTGCAGGCTTTGGAGGAGACCGGAGCTTTGCAGCGAACCACGTTGATTGCAACGGACTTATTCCCGGCCCTGGTTCCGCTGATCCGCAACGGAAAAGTAATGGGAACGGTGTATCAGCGGCCTCGCGCACAGGGCCGGATGGCGTTTCAAGCGCTTTACAAGTTCCTGGTCGAGGGCGCCTGCCCGCAAGTGCGCCACCGGTTGGCACCGCACATCATTCTTCGCAGCAACTTAGAACTGTTCCTGGAGATGCTGCCGGGAGATTTCGAGGAGGCGGTGGGACCGTTGGAAGGAGGTTGACAGGCGCTCCGGTAACGTACACACTCATCCTTATGTCCTCACGCCGGCGTTTTCTCCAACAATCGACGGGTCTCGCGGCCGGAGCACTCGCGGCTCGCCAGGCGCTCGCGGCGGATGCCTCTGCACACGGCTCGATTACCGAGGTCACCAGCTTGTGCGGAGCGTGGCTTTTTCGGACTGACCCGAGCGGCACGGGTGAACCTGAAACTTCTGATTCGGCGGACTGGCATCCTGTAACGGTGCCCCACACGTGGCAGATTGAAGCTGGGTTGGAGGACTACCGCGGTGTGGCCTGGTATCGACGCACCTTCGACGCATCGCGGGCGTGGCAGGGTTCGGCGGTGCAGGTGGAATTCGAAGCGGTGTTTCATTCGGCCAAGGTTTGGGTGAACGGCACGCCGGCGGGAGAACACTTACGAAAGGGCTACACCGCGTTTCGTCTCGATATCAGCCATCTCTTGCGCTGGGACCGGCCCAATACGATTGCGGTGCGTGTGGACAACGCCTTCAACGAGGAGATGCTGCCGCGCGGCAGGTCGAGCGACTGGGCGCATGACGGCGGCATATTCCGCCCCGTTCAACTGCTGATCACGCCGAAAGCATTCATGGAGCGCGCCGATGTCGATGCGTCTCCGGATTTGGCCACCGGGGATGCGCGGTTGGATGTTGTCGCCTATGGGCGCAACACGGGATCGGAGTCGTGGAAGGGCACGATATCGTTGCGAGTCATCGACCAGGAGACCGGGCTTACGGTGTTGACGAAGGCGGATGCAGCGGAGATGACCATCAGCAGCGGCGCTGCGGGGACGGCCAGGATTTCCTTGACGCTACCGCGGGCGAAGTTGTGGCATTTCGATCACCCGTATCTTTACGATCTCGAGCTGTCCATGGCCGATGGCCGCACGCCTTCCCACCGCCTGGTCTCGACGTTTGGCGTGCGCCAGTTCGAAGTGAAGGATGGAGGATTTCATCTCAACGGCGAGCGTGTGTGGCTGATGGGTGTGGAACGCATGGCAGGTAGCAATCCCGAATATGGCATGGCGGAGCCGGACGACTGGATTGCTCACGATCATGACGATCTGAAGCATCTCAATTGCGTATTTACGCGAGTTCACTGGCCGCAGGATCGCCGCGTACTGGATTACTGCGACCGGAATGGAATCCTGATTCAGACCGAAGTTCCGGCCTGGGGGCCGAAGACATTTGAGGGCATGACCAGTGAGCCGTCCGAAGTGATCATGCAAAACGGCCTGGAACAATTACGCGAAATGGTGGCCCGGGACCGCAACCATCCATGCATTGGCTCCTGGGGCGTGTGCAACGAGATTAACGGCCAGAATCCGCCCGCGTACGCGTTCGCGAAGAGGATGTATGAGGAGGCCAAGAGGCTCGACCCCAACCGCCTGGTGAGTTACGCTTCGAACTCGCTCTTCAAGACACCGGGCCAGGATGTTTCGGGAGTGATGGATTTCGTGATGATGAACGAGTATTACGGAAGCTGGCAGCACGGCACCCCGGCGGATCTGGCTCGCAACCTCGAAGAAATCCATGCGGCCTTTCCGAACAAGCCGCTGGTGATTTCGGAATACGGCTATTGCGCCTGCACCACGGAGCGGCCGGAAGGCGACCAGCGGCGCATCGAAACGCTGGTGGATCAGGATGGCGTGTTTCGCGAGCGGGACTACGTGGGCGGTTTGATTTTTTTCTGTTACAACGATTACCGCACCCACATCGGCGACCGCGGCCTTGGCGTGATGCGGCAGCGGGTGCACGGTGTGGTGGATTTATACGGCGCGCGCAAAGCGTCGTATGAGGTTCTGCGCACGGAATCGAGTCCCATAGCCTCGATTGCGGTGGAAGGACAGCCGAAGGATCTCCAATTGACGGTGCGTGCGCGGAAGCACGTGCCGGCCTACACGCTGCGCGGATATAAAGTGCGAGGGATCTACTACGGCTATGGCGACATTCCGGTGGAGCGGAAGGAGGTGGAGTTGCCCGAACTTGCCGCCGGACAAGAAGCCAAGCTCAACATGGGCTTTGCGGAAGCCATGCCGCTGCGAATTGAATTTGATGTGCTTCGCCCTACGGGATTTTCGGCGTACTCACTCGAATGGAACCTATGAGCCTGTGAAACCTTTCGAACTGCCTCAAGCGCCATCGGGAATGAACGGTCCGGTGAGGGCATGGACTCAACCGGTCACCATTCCCACTTACGCCCCGATGCCGCCTGACAAGAATCCCATGTTCCTGGATAAGCGCGTGTACCAGGGGAGCAGCGGGCGCGTGTATCCACTGCCGTTTACGGACCGGATTTCGACGGAGCGCCAGGAGCGCTCCTGGCAGGCGGTTCATATCGAAAATGAGTTTCTGCGCGTGATGATTCTGCCGGAGATCGGCGGACGGATTCATGTGGGGCTCGATAAGACGAATGGCTATGACTTCTTTTACCGGCAAAACGTAATCAAGCCGGCGCTGGTCGGCCTGGCCGGTCCATGGATTTCCGGAGGCGTGGAGTTTAACTGGCCGCAGCACCACCGGCCGGCGACTTTTATGCCTGCAGAGGTCCATATCGAAGAAGATGCAGACGGCTCACGCACCGTGTGGCTGAGCGACCATGATCCGATGGGCCGGCTCAAAGGGATGCACGGCGTTTGCCTTCGGCCGGGGCGGGCTTGCCTGGAGCTGAAAGTGCGGCTCTACAACCGCACGCCATTCGTGCAGACGTTTCTGTGGTGGGCCAACGCGGCGGTGCGGGTGCACGAACGCTACCAGTCTTTTTTTCCGCCCGACGTGCATTACGTGGCGGACCATGCCAAGCGTGCGATGAGCACATTTCCGTTGTGCGAAGGCGTGTATTACGGCGTCGATTACGGCAAGCGAGCGCATGAAGGGGTGCCGGCCGATGAGCGCGCACAGCAATTCGTTCCGCCAGGAACCTATGCGCCGAACGACTTGAGCTGGTACGCAAACATTCCCGTGCCCACCAGCTACATGGCTTTAGGGTCGCAGGAGGATTTTTTCGGCGGCTACGATCACCAGTGCCAGGCCGGTTTTGTACACGTGGCCGATCATCACATCGCGCCAGGGAAGAAGCAGTGGACCTGGGGGAATCACGAGTTTGGTTACGCCTGGGACAGGAACCTGACGGACGAAGACGGACCGTACATCGAGTTGATGGCGGGTGTGTACACCGATAATCAGCCGGATTTCTCATTCCTCGCGCCGGGTGAGACCAAGACATTCCAACAGTATTGGTATCCGATTCAACGCATCGGCCCCGCGCAGAAAGCAAATACGGATGCAGCGGTGAGCTTAAGCCTGCGCGAGCGTTTGGCGCGGGTGGGCGTTTGTGTGACTCGCGCCTATGAACGGGCGACGATCCGGTTAGAGCCGCGCTCCGGCAAGATCGCCGAGTGGGTACGGGATCTGGCGCCGGGCAAACCGCTGCTGCAAGAAGTGACGGTTCCCGTTGAAGCAGCAGAGGCCGGGCTGGCCCTGGTTCTCGAGACATGCGACGGCCATGAGCTGATTCGTTACGCGCCGTTGCCGCAGCAAGAATGCGCGGCACCGGCTGCGGCCAGCGAGCCTCTCCCACCCGGCCAGATCGAGAGCAGCGAAGAACTCTATCTGACCGGGCTGCATCTGGAACAGTACAGGCATGCCACGTGGAAACCGGAGGACTATTGGCGCGAGGCACTGCGCAGGGACCCCGGGGATGCTCGTTCGAACAATGCTCTGGGCCTGTGGTATTTGCGGCGCGGCGAGTTTGCGCAAGCGGAAGAGCATTTTCGCAAAGGCATCCAGCGGCTGACCGCCCGCAACCCCAACCCTCGTGATGGCGAGCCGTACTACAACCTGGGCCTGGCTCTTCGATTTCGCGGCAAGGATCGCGAAGCGTACGATGCCTTTTACAAAGCCACCTGGAATTATGCATGGCGCGCAACCGCTTATTACGCGATCGCCGAACTGGATACCCGGCGCGGGAATTGGAGTTCGGCGCTGGAACATCTCAAGATGTCGCTCGGAACCAATGCCGACCATCTCAACGCGCGGAATCTGGCGGTAGTGGTGATGCGGAGACTGGGCAAGACAGCAGAAGCTGAGCGTTGGCTCGACGAGACGCTGGCTCTCGACGGGCTGGACTGCTGGGCTAGATATCTCAAGGATCAAAGCCTGCCTCGTGACAACCAGATGCGGATCGACGTGGCACTCGACTACGCACGGGCGGGACTCGACCAAGAAGCGATTAAGATTCTCAACACCTTCGACCGGAAGGCCAATGACGGATCGGCGCCGATGGTACTTTATGCGCTGGGGTACTTCCAATCGCGACTGGGAAATCGTTCTCAGGCCCGGGAATCCTATGCTGAAGCGGCTTTGGCGAAACCGGACTACTGCTTTCCGAACCGGTTGGAAGAGATGATTCTTCTCGAAGCCGCTATGGAGGCGAACCCACAGGATGCGCGTGCGCCGTACTACCTGGGCAATCTGCTTTATGACCGCGGGCGGCATCGGGAAGCCATTGCGTGTTGGGAGCGCGCCACCAGACTCGACCCAGGGTTTGCGACGGTGTGGCGAAATCTGGGGATCGGGTATTTCAATGTGCTGGAGAATGCGGCGGAAGCTCGCCGGGCTTTTGACCAAGCCTTCGACGCCGACCCGCGTGATGCACGCGTGCTCTATGAGCGGGACCAGCTCTCAAAGCGCATGGGAGAGCCACCGGAATCCCGCCTCAAGGGGCTGGAGAGATTCGCGGAACTGGTGGAGCAGCGGGATGATCTCTCGGTGGAGCTGGCCAGCCTGTACAATCTAACCGGCCGATATGCGAAGGCGCTCGCGGTCATGGAATCGCGGAAGTTCCAGCCGTGGGAGGGCGGCGAAGGCCTGGCGCTCAGCCAATACGTGCGCTCACAGCTCGCCTTAGGACGCCGCGCGCTGAACGCTCAGGACTGTGTAACCGCCGTTCGTTGTTTCAACCGGGCGCTTTTCACGCCCGATAATCTTGGCGAAGCCAGACACTTGCTGGCCAACCGCAGCGACATCTATTACTGGCTCGGCGTGGCGCTTCAGAGCGCGGGCTATGAGGTGGCGGCGCGGCGTTTCTGGACCCGGGCCGCAGCGAACCGCAGGGATTTTCAGCAGATGGCGGTGCAGCCGTTTTCCGAGATGACTTACTACAGCGCGTTGGCGCTGCGGCGGCTGGGCAAATCGGAAGAGGCAGAGAAACGGCTGCGCGAGCTATTGGCGCATGCACGGAAGATGATGGATCAACCCGTGAGGATGGATTATTTCGCCACGTCGCTCCCTGCGATGCTGCTGTTCAACGACGATTTGCAAAAGCGGAACTCGGTCACTTCGATGTTTCTGGAGGCTCAAGCCAGCCTGGGACTCGGCGAGATGGCGCAGGCGCGGCGGCTGCTGAATCAAGTGCTCGAGCTGGACCGGAACCACGCGCCGGCGGCTGACCTGAGGGCTGAGTTCGAAGCGGCGCCATCGCCGCAGCCGGCCATCCCCGCGTAAGGAGAGCATGGACGGCAGCATCATCGCTGACCAGACCAAAGGCGCGGTGGCATACCGGGCGCCCTATGTCTGGATGATTTCGACCGTTGCCGCGCTCGGCGGGCTGCTGTTCGGCTACGACTTTGTAGTCATCGGCGGCGCCAAGCCTTTTTACGAAAGCTATTTTCAACTCCATTCCGAGCAACTCGTGGGCTGGGCGAACAGTTGCGCGCTGCTCGGCTGCCTTCTAGGCTCCGTGATTTCCGGGGCCATGGCCGACCGGTTCGGACGCAAGGGGCTGCTCATCGTCTCCGCCTTACTGTTCGCGGTTTCCTCGGTGTTGACGGGGTGGGCGCCAACATTCACGTGGTTCGTGATGTGGCGCATTTCGGGCGGTGTGGCCATTGGAATCGCATCGAACATCTCGCCGATGTACATTGCCGAGGTCAGCCCTGCGCCGTGGCGGGGCCGGCTGGTGGCGTTGAATCAGTTGACCATTGTCGTAGGGATTCTAGCGGCGCAGGTGGTGAACTGGATGATCGCCCAACGCGTGCCGGAGGGAGCGACAGCCGAGATGATCCGGCTCTCGTGGAACGGGCAATTCGGCTGGCGCTGGATGTTCACTGCCGTCGCCGTGCCCTCGGTTGTGTTCTTCACGAGCGCGTGGTTTGTGCCGGAGAGCCCGCGATGGCTGCTGCGGAATCACCAGAAGGAGGCCGCCCGGCGAACCTTGGCGCGGATCGGAGGCGAGGCTTATGCCGATGGCGCTTCACGCGAGATCGAGCAGACGGTGGGAGGTGAAGAGACGCGCGCCGGCTGGAGCCAGTTGATGACACGGGGCATTTTCAAGGTCCTGGCCGTCGGTATTGGTTTGGCGGTCCTTCAGCAGTGGAGCGGGATCAACGTCATCTTCAACTACGCCGAAGAGATTTATCGCAGCGCGGGATACGGGGTGAGCGACACTTTGTTCAACATCGTGATCACGGGAACCATCAACCTTGTTTTCACGCTGGCGGCCCTGAGTTTTGTGGACCGGCTGGGCAGACGGTCTCTGATGCTGCTGGGCTGCGCGGGGATCGGATTGTCGCACCTGGTGATCGGATTCGCCTATCGCAGCGGAGTCAAAGGATTGCCGGTGCTGATTCTGACGCTGTGCACACTCGCTTGCTATGCGATGTCGCTGGCGCCGGTCACCTGGGTTTTGATTTCGGAGATCTTCCCGAACCGGGTGCGCGGCGCGGCAGTCTCGGTTTCGGTGTCGGCGCTGTGGATCGCGTGTTTCGTTCTGACCTACACGTTTCCGATTCTTAACCGGGCGCTGGGAGCTGCCGGAACGTTTTGGGTTTACGCCGGGATCTGCGCCGCGGGATTCTGGTTTGTGTTTCTTGCGGTCCCGGAAACGAAAGGCAAGAGTCTGGAGCAGATCGAACACGAACTGTCCCGCTAGCGGCAACCAGTCTCTTATCAGCGGGGGGAGAACAAACCGATGAAAGACCTGACAGGACGCGGCATCACGGTCGCAGCGATTCTGTTGTTGTGCGGAGCGCTCGGCGGGCTCCAAGCGAAGGAAACGGTGGTCCGCATCAACGGCGAAGGTTCCGGGAGAACGTTCGAGGGGCTGGGTGCGCTGAGCGCGGGCGCGTCCTCAAGGCTCTTAATCGATTACCCGGAGCCGTACCGTTCCGAGATCCTGGACTACTTATTCAAGCCGAACTATGGCGCGGCGCTACAGCATCTGAAGGTGGAGATCGGCGGCGACACAAACTCCACCGACGGGTCCGAGCCCAGCCACATGCATACCCGAGACGATCTCAACTTCCAACGGGGATATGAATGGTGGTTGATGAAGGAGGCCAAAAAGCGCAACCCTTCGATCATCCTGGACTCGCTGGCCTGGGGCGCTCCGGGCTGGATAGGCGGCGGCCAGTATTACTCGCAAGATATGGCCGACTACGTGGCGAAGTTCATCGAGGGCGCGAAGAAAGTGCACGGGCTGGACATTGCGTTCACCGGCATCTGGAATGAAAAGCCCTACGATCGCGAATGGATCAAGCTGCTGCGGCGCACGCTCGATTCCCAGGGGCTTTCCTCCACGCGGATTGTGGCGGCGGACATGTACCAGCCGAACGAGCAGTGGGAAATCATCAAGCAGTTCACCGGCGATCCGGAACTCAGCGCGGCGGTATATGCCGTAGGCGTTCATTATCCGCGGCAGAACGGGAAGACGAATACGCCGCAGTTCGCCATCGACAGCGGCCGGAGGCTGTGGGCGAGTGAAGACCAGCCCGCATTGGGCGACAGCGGCGGGCTGCCGGTAATCGGACGGCGCGAGTGGGCGCCCGGCGGCAAGAGCCTCGCGCAGATCTACAACCGAAATTACATCGAAGGACGGATGACTAAGACCGAGATCTGGTCGCCGATCACTTCCTATTACGACAACTTGCCAGCGCCAGCCTCGGGATTGATGTATGCGAACACGCCATGGTCTGGAAATTACGACGTCCAGTCGACGATCTGGGTAACCGCGCACACGACACAGTTCGTCAAACCGGGGTGGAAGTACATCGATGCGGCATGTGGATATCTGGCTGGAGGCGGAACCTACGTGACGCTACACTCGCCGTCTTCGGCGGATTATACGGTGGTGGTGGAAACAGTCGGCGCAGACGAGCCGCAGCAAGTCCGCTTCGAGTTGTCCGGCGGTGTGGCGGAGGGCGTCGTTCATAGGTGGCGATCGAACGGAAGCAGCATGTTTGAACGGCTTGCGGATGTGATTCCTCGCGGGGACGCAATGGAGATGACATTCGACCGAGACGCGCTCTACACGCTGAGCACCACCACTGGGCAGGCAAAAGGCCGCGCCACGCCACCTGCGTCCAAGCCGTTCCCGTTCCCGTATCGCGATGACTTCGAGCAGACGGCCCTCGGCGGCGCTCCGAAATATCTTGCCGATCAGGACGGCGCCTTCGAAGTCACTCCCTGCAGCGGGCGCACGGGCCGTTGCCTGGCCCAGGTGGTGACGACGGTGCCGATCTCCTGGGGCATTTCGCCGAAGCCGTTCACCTATCTTGGCGATCCAGAGTGGACCGACTACAGCGTGAGTACGGACGCCCTGGTCGATGAGGACGATGAGGTCGCGGTACTGGGCCGTATCGACTCCGCCGATTTCTTTCAGGACGGTAAAGCTTCGTGGCCGGGCGGCTATGTGTTCTCGGTACGCGGAAACGGCGCATGGGAGTTGCTGAACGCGAAGTTGAAAAGCGAACCCACCCGGTTGGCATGGGGTGCTCTCGCCCAGACACCGCATGCCTGGCGCCGGCTGTCGCTCAAATTTCAGGGCGCCGCTATTACGGCGGAGGTGGATGGGCAGGCTGTCGCCCAAGTGAGCGACTCGGCCCACGGTAAGGGCATGGCAGGCATCGGCTCGGGCTGGAATCGCGCGATGTTCGATAATTTCGAAGTCACGAGTT
>Ga0187819_10001839_pt1 | contig 11038 bp, 11 predicted proteins | sample NC_wetland_sal_i_15_FD_132411 | JGI IMG/M metagenome (GOLD analysis project Ga0187819, IMG submission 132411) | Wetland sediment microbial communities from Neuse River Estuary, North Carolina, USA - SO4_4 | ecosystem: Environmental > Aquatic > Freshwater > Wetlands > Sediment | place: USA... | reverse complement strand
TATGAAAACAAACCAACTTATCCGACTTAAGCCGGAATATTATAGAAAATAAAGGTAGTTATAAGAAATCGATGGAGCAACGGCGGGAACTGGTCAAGGGACTGAGCGTTTACGCCGCCACCTCGGTGGTGGCCGGGACGATGATTGGTGGGGGAATTTTCGTCGTGCCCAGCATCATGCTCCGCCAACTGGGCGCTCCATTGTTAGTGATCGTCGTCTGGATTCTTGCCGGCGTGCTTAGCCTGATGGGGGCGTTGGGCTATGCGGAGTTGGGAGCGGCGCTTCCGGAGGCGGGCGGCGAATACGTTTACATGCACCGGGCCTACGGACCGGCGATGGGTTTCCTCTACGGCTGGACGCAGTTTGTAGTGGCGAAGAGCGGCTCCATTGCCACCATCGCTGCGGGCTTTTTCCTTTATCTTGCCTACTTTTTCCCCGGCCTGAATGAGGTGCTTTGGCAAGCGCCGCTGCAGATTGCGGGCCACGCGTTCACGTTGCAGTTGGTAGGCCGGCAAGTGGGCGCAACGATTTTGGTGTTGCTTCTTTCCGGCTTGAACATCCTGGGCGTGCGCCGCAGCGGGCGTACCCAGACCTTTTTTACCGCAGCCAAATTGCTCGTGCTGTTTACGCTGATTGTGCTTGGCCTGACGCTTGGCCACGGATCGTTCGAGCACTTCAGGACTCACGTGCAGACCGGGGTCCAGGGCGGCTTATTCGCCGCTTTCGGCGGGGCCACGGTCGCCACCCTGTGGGCTTACGACGGTTGGAACAACCTGAGCATGGTGGCCGGCGAGGTCGAGAACCCGCAGCGCAATATGCCCATGGCTCTCATCCTGGGCACGCTGTTGGTGATCGCTGTTTATGTCCTTGCTAACATTGCATATTTCTATGTTCTGGCGCCGGATCATATCGCTTCAACTAACACCGTCGCCGCGGACACTGCACGGCAATTCATGGGCAGGGCCGGCGGGGCGTTCATTGCCGTCGGGGTAATGATTTCGAGCTTTGCAGCCCTGAATGGTTCTATCCTGTCGGGCTCGCGTGTTCCTTACGCCCAGGCGCGCGATGGGCTCTTCCCGCGATTCCTGGCGGGCGTGCATCCTCGCTTCCGCACCCCGGCGGCAGCCATCGCCGCCCAAAGCGTCATCGCCGCCTTACTGGCGCTAACCGGCCAGTACCAAGGCCTATACACCAAAGTGATCTTTTCCGAGTATCTCTTTTACGCCCTGGTAACCGCCGGCATTTTCATCTTGCGCCGCCGCGCGCCCGAACTCGAGCGTCCTTACCGCACTTGGGGATATCCATTCCTACCGGCGATTTTTGTTATTCTGTCAGTGGTGGTGCTGGTAAACACTTTGCATCACCAATGGTCGGACACAGTGTGGGGGCTGGCACTGGTAGGTAGCGGCGTTCCCGCATACTTAGTTTGGAGGATATGGAAACGTTCAAGATGAGCGAGTCCCCCGCCAGAAGATTTTGCCTGGCATCCCTTTCTACGGGAGGGAATGGACACAGAGCGGCGACGAAACTTCCGCACGAACCCTCACGTTTGAGGACGCACAGGATCGCTTGGAGCAGTTGCGCCTGGAAAGCCTTTGGGACGAACGGTGGCGCACACCCTGGTTTCATTACAGTGACGACTCCGGCATGCACACCGGATGGTACGAGGACAGCAAGAGCCTGGAAGCCAAATTGGAATTAATGCGGGAATATCACCTGCGGGGATTTGCGGCATGGCGGCTGGGGGTTGAGGACCCCGCATTCTGGTCTCTGGCCGCCGTGAAGGGGCGAACCGAGCCGGAACGTCGAAAACGCAGCCCACATCATCAGGCGGGAACTGGCGCCGCGCTACGAAAGGAGTGACGCTTGCCGCCTGGCGATGATGGTTCCCCTTCTTGGTTAAGGAGGGGGAAGGGGGTGGTTTAAAAGCCTGCTTGCTCCTGTTTCCACCACCTCCTAACCCCTCCTCCGCCGAGGAGGGGAGCAATCGTCACTCGGCAATCGGCAATCCACAATCAATCGACAATCGGCAATTCACTATGCCGGCGCTATGCCCGGATTAATTGATGTATCACGGTTCGCAAAGGCGGCCCACTGCTCGCCGATTCTCCTCGAAAGAGCAAAGATCTCTCCGATCTGGACCAATCCCGCCAGCTTGTAGTTTGCAAAAGAGGCGAGACCGGCAGAGGCGACGCAGCCGCATTCCGCGCATAGAGGGCGGCCGCCAAACTGGCACGGGGAAATGCGGGTGGTGAGGTCGGCCGATATGCAGGTGGTGCTTTGCGCAAAGAGGCACTGCGCGGGCGACGCCGGTGGGTGCAAGAATCCAGCCAACACACGGTCTGGTAAATCCATGAGTGGAAAGCTCAGGCGCAGTTGGGAAAGTTCCTCGAGCGCTCTGGCCCGATCCTGAGGGGTCAAGCGTTCATCGCTTTGTTCGCCTTCCTGCGGCGTATAGAGGCTGAACCAGAGCCTGCGCACCTCCAATCGCCTCGACCAAAACTCCGCGAACTCCCGCAAATAATTCGGGCGCCGGAGCAACTGCCTTGTTATGGTGCAGTGGACGAAGATCCTGTGCCCGGCGATGTGCTTCAGAATGCGGTCGTAAGTTGCGGGCGCGCGGCGGCGGTCATGTTCAGGCTGGAGGCCGTCAATGGAAACGGCAAGGTAAAGATTGGGCAAATCGTTCCAGGCAGCGGGAATGGGGCGAACCGCGCTGGTCACGAGCAGGACTTCCACGCCCATGTCGGCCAGCTTGGGGAGGATCACCTCCAGTTCGCGGTATCGAACCAAAGGCTCGCCACCCACGATGGAGACGTGCAGGGGGCGGAATCGGCGGACCAGAGCTAACACGCCGTGCACCAAGGCCTCCCCTCGATAATCACTGAGTTGACGGAGAGGTCCGGCATTGCCAAGATGCCCTGCTTCATAGGCGTAACAACCGGGGCAACGGAGAGGGCACTCTCGGGTGATCTCAATCGATAGGAAAGGTTTGTATCCACGCAGCACACGACCCCACGCTGGGATCAGGTCCACTGGTCTCATGATTGTTTTCCTTCTCTATTGAAAGCGCTTGGCAGCCCTACCTGCCATTGTGAGATCGCCCACTGCCCGCAGCAAAGTCCTCGCCGCTTCGGGCGTCAATTTATATAGATTAACATTCTTGGGCTAGGGTTGCCGAAAGGTGGAGCTGCCACGAGGTTTTAAGCGCGGTCAAGATCCTCTGGAGTGCGGCAGAGTCGCCTCTGGGACAGGCCCGAAGGGCCGGCGGAGTGTGGCCCACGGCGCGAGTACGTGTTAAAAAATCAAAACAGCTCATCCCGCGAAGCGGGACAAAGGCGCGAAGAACCGCAAAGGCGAAGTCCCTTCTTTGCTTTGCGACCTTTGCGTACTTTGCGACTTTGCGTGAAAACGCTTTGTCTGTTCAGGGATTGATTCACAGCTTCCGAGCCGTGGGGTCGAGGGCCACCCGGGGCGTGTTTCAGCCCCTTCAGCGCTGAAGGAGTCTATTTCATGCACCCCCGGTGTCCAGCCGAAGATATGGGTAACGATCAGCCCCAAGGGAGAGGGCTGCCATTCCAAGCCTTTACCTCCAGTCTCCAGCGAAAAATGTGGGACATGGTCAGAGCAGGCTGCCGCAACACCCAAGGGTGAGCAGACAGCGGTGTTGGCGGGAGGATGCTTCTGGGGTGTTGATGCCGTATTCAAACACGTGAAGGGAGTTGAGAACGTGGTGGCCGGCTATTCCGGGGGAAGTGCGGCGACTGCGCACTACGAGGTTGTAAGTGCGGGCGGCACGGGGCACGCCGAGTCGGTGACTAACCCCTACATTGTCTATAACGATCTGCCCAAGCTGCAAAAACTTCGAAAGCAGTTCCCCGCACTGTCCAGGCCGTAGCAACAGATTCCTGCTTGCGCCGAATGACTACGGCTTGGGACGCCCAATGTCATGTGCTACATGGGTTTCCGCCTGCGCGGGGATGACTACGGTTTGGGATGTCCGAGCTTCGCAAACAACACCCCTCTAAGGTGCAACCTCAATCGGTACCGTTACGTCCCTGTTTAATGATAGGATTTCATTGGAGGAGGCAAAGGACCATGTACAGACGTTTGCTGTCAATGGCAGGCAGTGGGTTGCTAGTTCTAGGTGTGGGATTGTGTGGAGTTCATGCCAATGCGCAGGAGCCCCCACAGGCCCCGCCAGGCGAGCATATGGGTCGCGGAGGACATCGGATGAGCCCCGATGAGGAACTCCAAAGGCTGGATAAGTCGCTAAAGCTCTCCGACGACCAGAAAGGCCAGATTAAAACGATCCTTGAAGAACGGCAGAAGAAGATGGAGAGCCTTCGTTCCGACACCTCTCTATCACCTGAGGACAGGAGGAGCAAGTTCCGGAGCCTAATGGAAGAGAGCAACGGCAAGATTCGAGGCGTGCTCAACGATGACCAGAAGAAGCAGTTTGACGAGATGCAACAGCACATGCGCGGGCACATGCCCGGGCACGGGCCAGGCGGGGGCCCACCACCTGCACCTCCCCAGTAGAATCGGACGTAGCGCCGACCCCGCGTCTGCGGGGTCGCTTGCGGCAGCGGATTCGAGTTAACGCCGGCCTGAGTGAGGATATTGTCTGTTAGAGGCCGGCGTTGAACTGTGCAATCAGTTACAGGGTATTAAGCAGATCACTCTCAAGGAACAACGGGCACTCTGTTTCCCTCATAGCGGTTGGCCATCTCTGCGAGGGTAATGGGAGCGTAGTCGCCGGCATGTCCCGCCTGGCCGAATTGCATCATACGCAATGCTACGACCTTCTTCATCGCATCGCGGGCGGGCTTCAGGTAGCTACGGGGATCGAACTCCTCAGGCTTTTCCGCAAAGACCTTGCGGATAGCGCCCGTGATGGCAAGGCGGTTATCAGTGTCCACGTTGATCTTGCGCACGCCGTTCTTGATGCCGAGCTGGATTTCTTCGACGGGCACCCCCCAGGTGGGCTTCAGTTTGCCTCCATACTTGTTGATGACGTCCTGCAAGTCTTTCGGGACGCTGGACGATCCGTGCATGACCAGATGGGTGTGGGGCAGCCTCTTGTGAATTTCGATGAGGCGATCCATCTTCAGCGTTTCCCCGGTGGGTTTCTTAGTGAACTTGTAGGCGCCATGGCTGGTGCCGATGGCAATGGCTAGCGCGTCCACGCCCGTCTGCTGGACGAACTCGACTGCCTGGTCGGGGTCGGTGAGATGGCTGAGGCCGTCCAGGCCGGCGCCGTGGCCGTCTTCGATGCCGCCCAGGCAGCCGATTTCGCCTTCCACAGTGATCCCCTTGGCGTGCGCCATCTCCACGACTTCACGCGTCGCCTTCACATTGTGGTCGAACGTCGAGGGTGTCTTGCCGTCGGGCATGAGCGAGCCATCCATCATGACGCTGGTAAAACCCATGGCAATGGCCGATTTGCAGGTGTCCACGCTGTTGCCGTGGTCGAGGTGCAGCACGGTGGGAATCTCGGGATAAAGTTCGGTGGCCGCCAGCATCAGGTGATAGAGGAATCTATCCTGGGAGTAGCTGCGTGCCCCGCGGCTGGCCTGAACGATCACCGGCGACTTGGTTTCACGAGCCGCCTCCATAATCGCCTGGATCTGCTCCATGTTGTTGACGTTAAAAGCGCCAACTCCGTAGCCGCCCCGAGCGGCTTCATCAAGCAGTTGACGCATGCTTACGAGTGGCATATCAAATGGTCTCCTTCGATTTTTGCGGATTCGATGATCCGGAATTTCAAATTCGGAATTTCTAATAGCAACCGGGACTTCCCCGGCGCACTTCGGCAAACAGAACACCTTACACCAACTGATATCTCTTTGGGAAGCCCGGCGAATGGGGGGTAGTGTCCCGATTTGGGCGTAGCGCCGACGTTCAGGTCGGCAAATGCTGGCCTAAAGGCCAGCGCTACTTTCAAATTAAGATACTACCGAATGGGGGAGCGGACAGGCTCAAGGGATTGCTGATGAGCGAAATAGGCAGTCTAGACCTGCACTGATTTTCGATTTTCGAATTTCGGCTACTCTGATGGCGCAAAGTAGCCCGGCTTGGCCCGCACCAGCAAACTCTTCTGAAGGGGCTCGATGGAGATGCTGCGGAAACTTCCGTCGTGGGCCCGGTTGGTGGAGACGTACGCCAAACTGTATTGGCTGCGGAGCTCACGAGCGATCTGCTGGAAATCCGCGGCGGTCTCGTTGGCGGTCTCGCTGGGCTTAAAGGGGAAGAAGGCACGGCCTCCGGTTTGCTCTGCCAGGCGCCGCAAAACTTTGTCTCCATGTTCAGGCATACCGGTCACATTAGTGCTGATGGCGTAGATGGTCACTTCGGCGTGCTGCGCCATAGCCAACGCTTCCTCGCGCGTGTGTTCGCTCTGGTTATCCATGCCGTCGCTGATAATGATCATCACGCGCCGGAGATAGGGCTCTGGAGGCGGAAAGACAAGCATCTTCTCACGGCAAGAGACATAAATGGCGTCGAAGAGCGTGGTCACGCCGCCCGCCATTAGACCCCGGATGGCCTTCGAGAGTTTTTCCAGGTCGTCGGTGTAGTCCTGGACCATCTGCGGTTGCACATCGAAGGCCTCCACAAAGGCCAGGTCTTTTCCGGGCCGCAGCGTGGTGTTGAGGAAATCGATGGCGGCCTCCTGTTCGAATCGCAGGCGATCACGAATGCTCGCGCTGGTGTCAATCAAGACGCCAATGCGCAAGGGCAGATCCGTTTCCCGGCTGAAGTAACGGATGGTCTGCGGTTTGTTGTCCTCGAGAACGCGAAAGTCCTCCTTCCCCAGACCCTTCTCGAAGCGGTTCTTCTTGTTGGTCACCGTCATGAGGACGTTGACCAAGTCCACGCGGACCTTTATGTTGTCGGCGGGAACAGGAGTCGTGGCCGCTGGGGAAGTTTTCTCGGTCTGCTGTGCTGGAAGGGAGCCAACCAGCACAAGAAACACGAACCAGCCGATGAGAAGCTTTTTCATCCTTCTGCCCTCCCCCCTGCTGATTGTCGATTGCTGATGGCCGATTGTCGATTGCCTGCTCGACGAGTACGGATTGCGTTTGACGGCGGAACAATTGGCAAAAAGCTCTCCCCATCGGCAGTAATCTCGCTCCATCCAAAGTCGCCCATCGCCCCTCGTTGATCGACAATCGTCAATCGTCAATCGCAAATCGTCAATGGCCGCTACCTCCTCCGGCCCCGAAGTTTCTCGCGCATTTCGCGTTCGGTACGCGCGTGCTTCAATTCCCTCAGCAAGCCGGACAGAGATTCCTCAGGCTGGAGTTGCCGCACCTCATCCGCCCTTCTCCGTACGTAAGGTACGGCGCGTACCAGCATGGCGATAATGAGGGCACTGAGGACGGTTCCCATTGCTCCCAGGATGAGGTGTGATTTAAACACGTTGACCCACGCCACGATCAGCAACGCCACCAGTCCCAGGCCGAGCGCGGCGGCAATGCCGGCGCCATAATCCGCCACCCAAAAGAGCCATGCTTTTCTCATCGCATCCGCAACCTTAACCTAGCTGGAACGGATTGGCAAGCCCCTTGCCTCAGTGGCTAGTGCCGAGTGCCTAGTGATTAGTAGCTCGTGCCCATTGGCGGGTCGAAAAAACTCTCGGATGGAGAGCGAGCGCCGGCGATTGGGCGGTCGAGCGGCCAGCGGCCCTAAAGGAAAAGAAACAAAAGAAAAGCCCACCTAACTACACAACTAAACACTAGGCGCCAGCCACTCGGCACTAGCCACTAACCACTAGCCACTGCTCTTCTCAGTCCCGCGCGCCAGGCGGCATTCAAGGCGCGCTCGAATTCGGCCCGCGTAAGGCGCCGGTTGATTTCGGCGTGATCGAATCCCGAGACCTTTCCCGCGGGATGGTACTGGCCCATGACGTTGACGTAGGTCTCAGGAGAGAGTTCGTCCGCGACCCACTGCATCACCGCTTGCGTGCCTGCCACGTCTTCGGGCATTACCAGGTGGCGGATGAGCAGGCCGCGGCGGGCAAGGCCATTGGCCGCGATGTTCAGATTTCCGACTTGGCGGTGCATTTCCTTGAGCACACGGCGCGCAACCTGGGGGTAGTCCGGAGCTCGCGAATATTTCCGCGCCATTTCCGAATCCCAGTATTTGAAGTCGGGCATGTAGATATCCACGAGCCCGTCGAGCAGCGCCAGGGTCTCCATAGAGTCGTAGGCGCTGGTATTGTAAACCAGCGGCAACCTAAGACCCCGTTCAATGGCGAAAGGCAGCGCTTCGACGATCTGCGCCGCCACATGCTCCGGAGTGACGAGATTGATGTTATGGCAACCCTGGGCCTGAAGCTCCAGCATCATGGCGGCAAGCTCACGTGGCGCCGTCGCAGTGCCACGCACCTGCCAACTGATATCGAAGTTCTGGCAAAAAACGCAGCGCAGGTTGCAACCCGCAAAGAAAATCGTGCCGGAGCCTTTCCAGCCGCGCAGGCAGTCTTCCTCGCCATGATGCGGAAAGTGGCTGGAGACAACAGCATGACGCCCTGTCTTGCAGACGCCAAACTTGTTTTGTAAGCGATTGACCTTGCAACTTCGTGGACACGCCTTGCAGGCTTGCAGCAACCGGAGAGCCTGTTCCACCCGGGCCCCCAACTCACCACGAGCATAAGTCCGCAGGTAGACGGGCTCGAAGGAATCTGATTTGGAGGCGGTCATCCCCACCAGCAGCAAACTTCTCACCTTTTATGGACAGCGCCTGACCAGCCTGCGGCGCGACTCGTTCAGGCCACCTTGCTCAGGGTGGGCCAATGGTTTCTTAATACTCGCTCCATTTCCGCAGAGGTGATCGGGTCCGCCAGATAGTCCGCCGCCCCCAACTGCATTGCTTCCAGGTAGCAGGTGATGTCAAGGCAACGCGCCAGGTTCAAGCTACGATACTCCAAAAGGATGGCAAATCAAGCGCAATCGCGACCCGATCGTCCTCAATAGGCTGCCTCAGTTCCTTTGTGGGGCCGCACTTTCTTCATCAAGAACATGAAGGGAATCATACCCAGGATGACGATGGCCATCAGCCAGAAGTCATCAAGAAAGGCCAGCATGGTGGCGTGCCGCATCAGAAGCCCGTAGGCCAGGCCTTGCGCCTGGTGAGCGGCTTGAACGGGATCCGATCCCTGCGCCACCAGCATTTGCTTGGCGCCATTCAGCATCGCTTGGTAGGCGGAGTCGAGTGGAGTCATGTGGCTCACCAGCACCGCTTGATGGAATTGAGCGCGCCGGGCCAGCATCGTCACCACCCCGGCAATGCCCACGCTTCCTCCGATGTTGCGCGCCAGGTTGATGATGCCGGTGGCATTATTAATCCTCTCTTTGGGGATGAAATAGAAGGCCATGACGTTTATAGGCACGAAGAGAAAAGCCATCCCGGCGGATTGATAGATCCTCGCCGTCATCGCCGTATTAAAATCGACTTCCAGGTTGAAGGTCGCCATATGGAACAGCGAGAGGCCTAGCAGCGACAGCCCAAACACCACAAGCCAACGCGACTCGAAGCGCGTAAGCAACTTCCCTACCACGGGCAACAGGAATAGCACCAAAAATCCCCCCGGGGAAAGTACAAGCCCGCTCAAGAGCGCGGTGTATCCGAGCAGGGTTTGGAGGAAGATCGGGAGCAACGCGGTGCTGCCATACAGCACCACCCCAAGCATGAACATGGTCATAGTGGCAATGAAGAAATTGCGTTCCTTGAGCAGGTGAAAATCCACTGCCGGATCTTTTTGGCTGAGCTCCCAGAGGAAGGCGCCCAGGAGTCCCACCGCCGCCACGACGGAGCACCAAATGATGAAGTTTGACCCGAACCAATCCTCACGCTCACCCTTATCGAGAACCACCTGGAGAAATCCCAATCCGACACTCAGCAGGCCAATACCGATGTAATCAATCCTGGCCCCTTCGCGCAGGCCCTTGCGCACCAGGTAGGGTGGATCAAAAACAAGGAAGAGAGTGAGCACCAGCGAGATTACCCCTACCGGAATGTTGATGAGGAAAATCCAACGCCAACTGTAGCTGTCTGTGATCCAGCCACCCAGGGTGGGACCGATGATGGGCGCCAGCACCACGCCCATGCCGAAGATCGCCATGGCCATGCCGCGCTTTTCTTTCGGGAAGCTTTCGAGCAAGATGGCCTGCGAGATGGGCTGTAAAGCGCCTCCACCCGCGCCTTGAAGAACTCGGAAGAACACCAGCAGGGGAAGACTCGGGGCGAGCCCACAGAGCATGGAACTTAAGGTGAAGATGACCACGCAGGTCATGTAGAAGCGTTTGCGTCCGAAGAGCGAGGAGAACCATCCGGTAAGCGGCAAAACAATGGCATTGGAGACCAGGTAGGAAGTGAGGACCCAGGTGCTCTCATCTACGCCAGCCGAGAGATTTCCGGCGATGTGAGGCAAGGCCACATTGGCGACGCTGGTGTCCAGCACCTCCATAAAGATTGCCAGCATTACTGTAAAGGCGATTATCCAGGGGTGGGTTTCACCGTTTTGTCGCGTTCGCGCCAGAAGAGATCGCATATGACCTTGGGAGCGCAGAGTCTCGCGCTTCAGAGGCTCTGCGCCTCCTGCTAAGGCTACCTCGAAAGCACTGCGGGGGGAAGAGACGAATTGTCACCGGGCGGTAGCACAGGCACTCTTGCCTGTGCCCGAGGTTAGGGCAGCATCGTGCCACGGGCACAGGCAACGGTGCCTGTGCCCAAGGTTAGCTCATCATGCCACGGGCACAGGCAACAGTGCCTGTGCAACCCTGCGGCGTATGGAATCGGGCGTATAATTCTCCCTCGTGTTTATGGAGGATGCTAATGATCCACAGAGTCGTGGCCCTTATTTTTGCGACCAGTTTGTTGAGCCTGGTCGCCCTGGCGCAGTCCCTTCCGAATTCGCCGGTTCCACCTGACACCGAGATTCGCAAGGTACTGGCGGAGCGAATAGACACCTTTCACCAAGGTGTTGGAATTGTGGTGGGCGTCATCGAGCCCCAAGGACGCCGGATTGTAGCGT
>Ga0187819_10001838_pt1 | contig 11040 bp, 7 predicted proteins | sample NC_wetland_sal_i_15_FD_132411 | JGI IMG/M metagenome (GOLD analysis project Ga0187819, IMG submission 132411) | Wetland sediment microbial communities from Neuse River Estuary, North Carolina, USA - SO4_4 | ecosystem: Environmental > Aquatic > Freshwater > Wetlands > Sediment | place: USA: North... | reverse complement strand
TTAACGTTGCCGCGGTTCGTCCCGTTGGCGACGTTTACGCGCGCGGTGCCAGATGAAACGGCGGGCGGCACGGCAGGCCCGCCGTGGAGGATCGGCGGCAATACCGCGCCCGGCCTTTGCAGCGTCAACACAGGCGGCTGCGCGCCGGTGAAATTTTTCGGCGAAACGACGGGCTGGCCGATCGCACTGCGCGCGGTCGGCGCCGTAGCCGTTATTGCGCCCGCTTGGCTGCGCGATGCATTTCCCGGGTTGACGGTCTTGACGCTCGGATTGATGGTCCGAATTTGCCGCTGCGTGCCGGCGCGCGGCGGCAGCACCGGAGGCGCGACAGCCGCCTCGATCGGAACATCGGCCTTGTTCGGCGCTGGATTGACGCTAGTACCGTTTCCGCCCGCACCCTTCCCGCTTGTACCGTTATTGGCTGTACCGGCGTGCGCGCCGTGCTGCGCATGGCCGTCCTTGGCGAAGCATGGATTTGCCGCCAGCGCCGCCAGCACGATGCTCAAAAGAACCAGTCGCAAACGCATCTCCTGTCAACGCTGCCTTACGTGCCCGATTGCGGCGGCACGTCCACGGGCGCCACGGGACCAGCACCGTCTCTGCGATCAAGGAACAATGTCATCAGCGCCGGAACGACGACGAGCAGGACGATTGGCCCAATAAACATGCCGCCGACCACCACCGTCGCCAGCGGCCGCTGCACCTGGCTGCCGATGCCAGTCGAAACCGCCGCCGGCAATAGACCAATGCAAGCGGACAGCGCCGTCATCAGCATCGGCCGCATGCGCTGCGAGGCGGCGCGGAACATTGCCTCGATAGTGTCAATGCCGCTCGCCTTCACCTCATTATAATATGAGATGATCAAGATGCCGTTCATGACCGACACGCCGAACAAGGAAACGAATCCGACCGCCGCCGAAATGCTAAAGTTAAGGCCCGTCAGATAGAGCGCGATAATGCCGCCGCCCGCTGCAAACGGAATACCTACGAGCGCCATCAAGCTCTCGCGCAATGAATTGAACAAGCCATAGAGCAGCACAAGAATAAGCAAAAGGCTGATCGGGACGATCAACTCGAGACGCGCCTTGGCATTCTCCAGATCCTCGAATTCGCCCGCCCATGCCAGACGATAACCGCTCGGCAGTTTTACGTTCTGCGCGATCCGTTGCTGCGCTTCGGCAACAGCGCCGCCAAGATCGCGATCGCGCACGCTGAACTTGACCGGGATATAGCGCTCGCCCTGCTCGTGATAGATATAGGACGCTCCGGTATCGAGCGAGATATCGGCGAGCTCGCTGAGCGGAATGTAGGCGTTGGCGCCGCCAGAATTGGCAACTGCAACCTTCACTTTGCCGACCGCTTCGAGGTTCGATCGGTACTCGGCTGGCAGCCGAACGGCCACGCTGAATTGCCGGTCGCCCTCCAGCAAGGTAGTCGCCGTCGTGCCGCCCAATGCGGCTTGGATCACCGTATTCACATCGCCCGTGTTGAGACCATAGCGGGCTGCTTTTGCACGATCGATCTTGATGTTGAGATTAGGCTGGCCGAGGACGTGAAATATTTGCAGATCGGCGACGCCCCGCACTTCCTGCATCTGCTGCATCACCTCGGACGCGATCCGCTCGATGGTCGGCAAATCGCGGCCGATGATTTTCACTGAATTGGCGCCTTTGACGCCGGACAGCGCTTCCTCGATGTTGTCCTGGATGTATTGCGAGAAATTGAAATCGATCCCGGGCAACTCATCGGCGAATTCATGCTGCAGGTCCTCGATTAACATGTCCTTGGTGTAACCGACGCGCCATTGCTCATAGGGCTTGAGCGGCACGAACAGTTCGACATTGGAGAATGGCGAGGCGTCGCTGCCATTATCCGGCCGGCCGTGCTGGGAAACCACCGTGATCACTTCCGGGTGACGCAGCAGAATCTCGCGCATCTTGTGCGTCGCCGGCTCGCCAGCTTCGAGCCCAATGGTTGGCGGCATCGAGGCACGGATCCATAAATTGCCCTCTTCGAGCGCGGGCAGGAATTCGCTGCCCAGCCACAGTGTCAACAATCCGGTGAGGACAACAAATGCTGCGCCAAGAATGACGATGGTTCGCCGATGCACAAGCGACCACTGCAACGTCGGCGTGTAGATCACGCGTATTGTCCGTACGATGATCGTCTCCGCCTCCTCGATACGTTCGGGGAGGAGAAACGAGGTCAGGACGGGGGTAATTGTGAACGTCGACAACAGCGAGCCGATGAGCGCGAGCGCGTAGGTCCGCGCCATCGGACTGAAAATCTGCCCTTCGACGCCCTGCATCGCGAACAACGGGACGAAGGCAGAGACCGTAATCAGCCGCGAGAAAAAAATCGCCTTGTCGACTTGCAGTGCGCTCCCAAGGATCAGCCGCAGCCGGTCGGTCCAGACTTGCGCAATTGCGGCCTCGGCCGGCCTGGTCGGGTCGGGGCCAAAACGGCCGCCGGCAAGCTGCGCCAGCAGGTTCTGCCGCTCGGCCGGACTTGCCTGAAAGTTGCGGAAAACATTTTCCACCAGGATCACCGCCGAGTCGACGATGATGCCGAAGTCGATGGCGCCGACCGAGAGCAGATTGGCGTCCTGCCCGGTGAGCACCATGATGATCACGGCAAAAAACAGCGCGAATGGAATATTAGCGCCAACAATGATCGCGCTGCGCAAGTTGCCAAGAAATATCCATTGAATCACGAAGACCAGGCCGCATCCGTAGATGAGGTTGCGCAGCACCGTTCGGGTGGTCTCTGATATCAGCGTCGTGCGGTCGTAATACGGGACGAGCTTCACGCCCGGCGGTAGCGAACCGTCCCTGTTCAACTGCTCGATCTTGTTCTTGATCAGCGGGATGACGTCGTTGGCGTGATATGTTCGGCCCATGACGACGATTGCCAGTGCGACATCGTCATCATGATCCCTGCCGGCGATGCCAAGCCGCGGCACGTAACCGACCGAGACCTTGGCGACGTCTTTCACCTGCACCGGAACGCCGTTCGATTGCGTGAGCACGACATTCTCGATGTCGTCGACGTGCCAGCCCTGGGTGAGATCGCTGCCCCCGCCGCTGTCGAACAAACCGATGCCGCGGATATTGACCGATTGCTGGCCGACGGTGATCTCGCGGCCGCCGACATTAATATTGGCGTTGCCGAGTGCGCTGATGATCTGCGGTATCGTGATGTTATAGGCGTCGAGCTTGTTGAGATCGACGTCGACATCGTATTGCTTGGTCGTGCCGCCCCATGAATTTACCGCGACCACACCCGGCACCGTGTATAGGCGCCGCGCTACGATCCAGTCCTGCACGGTGCGCAGATTGGTCAGTCCGAAATGCGGCGGGCCGACGACTTGGTAGCGATAGACCTCGCCAACAAGACTGGATTGCTGAATGAACGGCACCTGGCCGCCGGGCAGGCTGACATTCTGCTGCAGGCTGACCTGGGTCTGCGTATAGGCAAAGAAATAGTCGATGCCGTATTTGAAAGTAATGCGGACAAACGACAGTCCGTAGAAAGAAGTCGAGCGGATATTCTCCACACCCGGGGTGACATAGAGCCCTACTTCCATGGGGACGGTGTAGTACCGCTCCATCTCCTCGGCGGAGAGGCCCGCGGCCTGGGCGGTGATTTCAAGGATGACCGGCGCGGGATTTGGATAGGCCTCGATATTAAGGCGGGTAAAGGCAACGAGACCGCCGGCGATGAAAACGAGCAGGCCCAGCAGCATGATCGCGCGTCGGGTCAAGCCAAATGCGACAACGCTCCTCAGCACGGCTCACCTCGATGTCGCTTGTGGAGGGCTCATCGCGCGCTTGCGGTGGCGAGCATATTGCTGAGAAAGATCGCGCCCTCGGTCGCGACCAGTTCGCCCGGATGCACGCCGTCGAGAATTTGGCGGTAACCGTCGCGCTGACCGCCGATCTGCACGGTCCGCCTGGCGAAGCGCCGCCGGTCGGCGGTGACCCAGATCGTCTGGCTGCCGTCGCCTTCGCGCACCACGCCGTTGAGGGAAACTGCGGGAGAACGAACCGGCGTGCCGACGCTGATGAGAAAATTCGCGAACATGCCCGAGCGCAGCTCGTGCTGCGGATCCCTGATCTCGGAACGAACAAGGACGCGGCGAGTATTGGGGTCGACCACAGAGCCGACGGTGGTGATCCTGCCGTCGAACAGGCGACCGGGAAAAGCGCTGATGGTAACTTGCACGGCTTGGCCGACCTGGAAAGCCGGACTGTCGTTCTCGGCGACATTCGCCAGCATCCACATCGTATCGATGTTGGCCATCGTATACGGCGCCGGCGCGCTTCCCGGCTGTACGAATAGGCCTGGAGCTGCATTGCGCGCCGTGATCCGGCCGTCGATTGGGCTGGGTACGACGAGCGTCGGATCTGCCTTGCGGTCGGTGACGATGCGATCGATCTCTTCATTGGTTTTGCCGAACAGCCGCACCGAGTCGCGTGCCGCGCGCAAGTTTCCTTCCGCGGTCTGCTGATCGGAAATGCCCTGATCATAATCACGCTGCGACACGGCGCGCGTCGTATAGAGCTCTTTGAGGCGAGCGAGATTGCGCGTGGTCAGTTCCAATACTCCCGCCGCAGCGATCAAAGTCGATTCCGCCTGCAAGAGATCGGGGCTGTCGATGGTGAATAATGTCTGCCCCTTCTTCACATCGTTCCCGACCTCGGCGAATAATGCGATGATTCTGCCCTGATAGGGCGTAAACACCTGCACCGCGAGGTCCTCGTTGAAATTAATGCTGCCGACCGCCTCCTTCTCCTGCGGGAAATCGCGCTCTTCCACCGGCTCGACCTTCACCGACGAGAGTTGAGCATCCGATAGGTCAATGCTGTCCTGCCGTTCACCCGGCGCATTAGCGTGAACACCTGTTGTGGCGCCCGGTGTGCCCGACCCGCCCTTCGGAGGCCCGCCGAAATGCGAGGCCAAGTAGAGCACGACAACAAGCGCAAACAGCGCGGCGGCAATCGCCGCGCTCAGGCGACTACTGGTTGGGCCGGGTGCCATCTAAAGGTCTGATCAAACGTTTCCGGGATCGCGTCGACCTGCGGCTGACAACGCCACCAGGCGCCCGCGCGGTCTACTGTCATTAATCACAGAAGACTGGGATTAATCGCACTATGCTGTACGACTCATTACAGTTTATCACGGCTGCGGGCGCACCTCGGTTTTTCCAGCCGTATTTGCTCTCTTACCTTGGTGGTGCGACGCGGCCATGAAACATGTGCACTGTGGCTAGCCGAGCACAGCCATCCCCAGCAAAATCGGAAATAATGCCACGGGAATGCCCTGTCCTAGACCTGTTTCAATAGTGCTATTGCGCAATGTCTCGTGTAGCGGCCAGGTGGCTTGCAAATACCACCGCTCTCGCGGCCGCGATGCTTGTGACGAGCTGCGCCGTCGGGCCGGACTTCCTCCACCCCGCCGCGCCGGAAATCACCCGCTATACGCGCGAGCCGTTGGTACATACGTCGTCGACGGACGTCGCTTCTGGCCAGCGCCAGGTGTTCTTGCCCGCCCGCGACATTCCCGACGAATGGTGGGCCTTGTTCAGATCGCCGCAGCTCACCACGCTAGTTGAACGGGCGCTGCAAAACAATCCTAATCTGCAATCGGCGCTGGCGACGCTGCGTGCGACGAAGGAGAGCGTTTACGCCCAGGCGGGCAAATTCTTTCCACTGGCTCAAGCCAACTTCAATCCGGAGCGCGAGCGCAGTTCTGGCGCACTCTCTCCGGTCCTTTCAACCCCTTCTAATGTTTTTAATCTCGTGACCGCACAAGTTCTGGTGTCTTACACGTTCGACGTTTGGGGTCTCAACCGGCGCACGGTCGAATCGCTCGAAGCCTTGAGCGACGTACAACGTTTTCAGGTCGAGGCGGCCTACCTTTCGCTGACGGCTAATCTCGTGGTGGCGGTAGTTACGGAAGCTTCGCTGCGGGGCCAGATTGCCGCCACTGAAAATATCATTGCCATCAATACCAAGATGCTCGACATCTTACGACGTCAGTTCAACACCGGCTTCGCCAATCGTAATGACGTGGCTTTGCAGGAAGCCGCGCTCGCGCAAGCCAAGGCGATGCTACCGCCGTTGCGGAAGGCGCTCGCGCAGCAGCGCGACTTGATCGCGGCGCTGACGGGTACTTTCCCCAGCGAGGCGCCGCGCGAAACATTCACGCTCGCCCAGCTAAAGTTGCCAACCGATCTGCCGGTAAGCCTGCCGGCCCAACTGATCGAGCAGCGGCCGGATGTTCGCGCCGCAGAGGAGCAATTGCATTCGGCGAGCGCGCAGATCGGCGTTGCCACGGCCAGCCTGCTTCCCAGTTTCACCATCAATGCTAACGGCGGCTACACCAACACCGCGCTCCCGGGCCTGATCGCGCCGCAGAACCTGTTCTGGATACTGGCCGGCAATGCGACTCAGACCGTATTCGACGGCGGCTCGCTCCTGCATCAGCTGCAGGGCGCCAAGGATACCTATCAGGCGGCAGCATGGACCTATGCAGGCACAGTGGTTGGCGCCGTGCAGAACGTCGCCGATTCGTTGCACGCGATCCAAAACGACGCCGATGCACTAAGGGCGGCGCGAGAGTTCGAGCGCGCCGCCAAGGTGAGTCTCGATCTCGCGCAGCAACAGATGCAAACCGGTTACGCCAATATCCTCGTCCTGCTCACCGCGCAGCAGACCTATCTGCAGGCGACCATTCAGGTGGTTCAGGCACGCGCAGCACGGCTTTCCGATACTGTGGCTCTGTTCCAGGCGCTCGGCGGCGGTTGGTGGAATCGCGAGAGCTTACCGATCCAGCGGATACTCAATGTCGGCACCGGGCAAGCCGATACGTTGGCCGATCAACCCAGCGGAGTCGGCAGCATCGGCACAGCACTTTCGGGAATGTTGCACCCCGATACGTCGCCATGAAGACGCCCGTGGCTGCGACCATTGCGCTCCTGGTCACGGTAACCGCAGCGCGCGCCGACGACGAGATTCAAATCTACAACGCGGATATCGCCGCGGTTGGGCAATGGACCTTCGAACAGCATCTCAATTACACGTTCAACGGCCGCAAAGAGCCGGATTTCCCGGGCGGATTAGTGCCGAATCACGCATTAAACGGCACGCCTGAATTTGCCTACGGTATGACCGATTGGTGGGAGGTCGGTTTTTACATACCATTTGCGGTAAGCGGCAGCGGCGCCTTCCTTTCCAACGGGGCAAAGATTCGCAGTCTCTTCGCCGTGCCGCACGCCGGCGAGCGAAATTTTTTCTATGGCGTCAATTTCGAACTCAGCTACGAGACCCCGCCATTCTCACAAACGCGTTTTGCATCCGAAATCCGCCCGATCGTCGGCGTGCGCAACAAGGAATGGGAATTCATCGTCAATCCGATTGTCGACATCGGATTCGGCGGGCTTGGCGAGGCCGATTTCTTGCCCGCGGCAAGGCTGGCGCGCAATCTCGGCGAGGACCGCTTCATCGGCGTCGAATACTATACCGATCTCGGCAAGATCGGAGATTTCCTCCCCCTGGGGCAGCAGCAGCACCAGCTATTCGGGGTAACGGATTTCAAGCTCGGCGTGTTCGACATCGAACTTGGCCTCGGCTATGGCCTCACCTCGGGTTCCGATCGCCTGATTGCCAAAGCTATCGTTGGCTATAATTTTCCGGTGCCGGGGGCAACGAACCACACGAGCGATAGCGGGCTGAAAGTGCCGCTGACCATGAAGGCGCCGTCGCAGCAGACGGCCGCGAATGTCCTGAGCTATTCCGCATCTAATTTTTCGCCGTAGCCGCCGAAAGTCCAGCCCGGAACTGCCCGGCTGCGACGGTTTCATATCGCTCCAATCCTGTCCTATAGAGGGATCGAATGCTAATTTGCCGCCATCGGGCCGCCGCCCGCGGATCGACGTGAGGCCGATAATGAACAGCCCCAATAGTTTGGACCCGAGCACTATTCTCGATCGCATCCTTGCAGCGGTGACGCGCAATCTGCGGATCCAGGAGATACTGCTGCAGCTCGGCCTCGACCCGAGCAACCTCACCTTCGACGCGGTGGTCAACCGCCTCGTCGATGTTGGGCTGACCCACATTACGCTAGCCAACATGCTGGCCTTGACGGGCGCGGTATTTTTCGTCGCCACGCTGATGGTGCGCACGATTGTCCCGCTTCGCGTTATCGGCATCATAAGCAATGTGTTTTTCATCGCCTATGGCGCGCTCGCCGGATCGATGGCGACGTTCTTCCTTTATCTGTTGTCGCTGCCGATCAACGCCGTCCGGTTGCGTCAAATGCTCAGCCTCGTCAAAAAAGCGCGGCTATCCGCTCGGGGCGACTTATCCATGGATTGGCTGCGGCCATTCATGACGCCGCGCAAATACCGCAAGGGCGATGTCTTGTTTCACAAAGGCGACGCGGCGAATGAGATGTTCTTGACCGTGACCGGTAGATTTCTGGTGACCGAAATCGGCATCGAACTGCCGCCCGGCCGCATGATGGGCGAACTCGGTTTTGTCGATCCCAAGAACCGGCGCACCCAAACGGTGGAGTGCATCGAGAATGCTGATGTTTTGGCCATCACCTATGAAAAGCTGCTGGAGCTTTATTTTCAGAATCCGGAATTCGGCTATTATTTTTTGCGCCTGACCACCGAGCGCCTGATGCAAAATGTTTCACGTCTTGAAAGCACCGTTGAGGCCAAGAATAAAGACATTGCCCGCTTGGAAGGCCTCCTCGCCGCGGGCACAGTCGCCTCGCCGTAGCAGCCGAGTTGCAAGCCAAACTGCGACTCACCGCATCGCGACGCTTATTTTGTCTTTATGAGGCGCATCAGCTTTCCGTCTGGAATTCCTATGCAATTATCTGCACATCAGCCGCAGCAATAGCTCGCAGCTTGCGGGCGTTGAAATCTGCGGTGCAGTCATGAAAATCAAAGTCAAAACAGCTCCGTTAAAAAGCGATCACGACAAATCGCCGTTTTTTGGAGTGGCCTGTCTTCTCTTGCTCCTTTTAGCGGGACTCTTAGTAAAGTTCGCTGCATTTACTCCAAACTTTCATTTGGCTCATTGGAATTGAGGTGGGCCATGAAACAAGTTCAACTTAGCCAATTCGACCCAGCACGCCTGCTCACATATCTGCTGTCGCGGCTCATCGACGCGCGTTCAGTTGAGGCCGCCACAAGGAAAAGCGGTCCCGGCCAGATAGGCGACGAACACACTCAGTTGGCGTGCTCGTCGACGACAGCCGCTGGGGAAATCCTCAAGGCCGCCGAACGACGGTGGCCGTCGCGCTATTATTAAATTGGAACAGTGACTTGGGAAGTGGGCATTCTGTGTCGCGAAACATGATCTTTATGGAATTCCTATATCTTCGAACGCCCTATCCCTCTCGAATTCCTATGCGCTCAAGCGCAGGTATTACCTCTAAGCGGGCGGGAGTTTTTGTGCTGTCTTGATGCAAATCAAAGTAGCCTTCCGCCACTAGGCATCAGCTTGTGTTCTTGAGAATTCCATTTGGAGCACTTCGATGATGGACGTCGTGATGGTAGCGCTCGCGATCGGTTTCTTCGTCGTATCGATCGCGTATGTCTATGCCTGCGAACGGTTATGAGGAGATCGGGTCATGGTTTTTGACTACTCGCTCGCTGCGCTCGTGACTGCCGGACTGCTCATCTATTTGGTCTACGCGCTGCTCAAGCCGGAACTGTTCTGAAGGAACAAAAGCCATGACCGCCATCGGCTGGGTTCAGATCTTGCTCTATTGCGCGATCATCGTCGCCATAACGCCGGTGCTCGGCGCCTATATGACGCGCGTCTTTAACGGGCAGCGCACATTCCTCACGCCAGTTCTGCGACCGGTTGAGCTTGCGATCTACAAAGTCGCCGGAATCGATGAGCGCCACGAGCAGCACGCGGTGACCTATACGGTCGGCATGCTGCTGTTTCACGTCGGCGGCTTGTTCATCATTTACGCACTGATGCGGCTGCAGGCGTTCTTGCCGTTCAATCCAGCCAAGCAGTCCGCAGTATCCGAGGACCTGTCGTTCAACACCGCAGTCAGCTTCATTACCAATACCAACTGGCAGAACTACGGCGGGGAAAGCACGCTCTCTTATCTCGTGCAGATGTTGGGGCTGACGCACCAGAACTATCTCTCCGCCGCAACGGGCATCGTACTCGCGCTAGCGCTCATTCGCGGCTTTGCCCGGCATTCAGTCCGTACCGTTGGCAGCTTCTGGGTCGATGTCACGCGCTGCACGCTCTACATTCTTCTCCCGATCTGCATTCCCTACGCACTCTTCCTGGTCTGGCAGGGCATTCCGCAGACGCTCGGGCCTTACGTCGACGCGACGACGCTGGAGGGCGCCAAGCAAACCATCGCGGTGGGTCCCGTCGCCTCGCAAATCGCCATCAAGATGCTCGGCACTAATGGCGGCGGCTTCTTCAATGCCAATGCGGCGCACCCGTTCGAAAACCCAACGGCCTTGTCCAACTACGTGCAGATCATTTCGATCTTCGCGCTCGGCGCGGCATTAACCAACGTGTTCGGCCGGATGGTCGGCAACCAAAAGCAAGGCTGGGCGGTGCTCGCCGTGATGGGCGTTCTCTTCATCGCGGGCGTCATCGCCTGTTATGCCGCCGAGGCGCACGGCAACGATGCCCTCAACACGCTCAGTCTCACCGGCGGCAATATGGAGGGCAAGGAAGTCCGGTTCGGCATCATCGCCTCCTCGCTGTTTGCAGTGATCACCACTGACGCCTCCTGTGGCGCGGTCAACGCCATGCACGATTCCTTCACCGCGCTCGGCGGCATGATCCCGCTCATCAATATCCAGCTCGGCGAGATCATCGTCGGCGGCGTCGGCTCCGGCATGTACGGCATGCTGTTGTTTGTCATCATCTCAATCTTCGTGGCCGGCCTGATGGTGGGCCGCACCCCGGAGTATGTCGGCAAGAAGATCGAGGCAAAGGAAGTCAAGATGGCGATGCTCGCCATCCTGATTCTGCCGCTGAT
>Ga0187819_10001837_pt1 | contig 11043 bp, 13 predicted proteins | sample NC_wetland_sal_i_15_FD_132411 | JGI IMG/M metagenome (GOLD analysis project Ga0187819, IMG submission 132411) | Wetland sediment microbial communities from Neuse River Estuary, North Carolina, USA - SO4_4 | ecosystem: Environmental > Aquatic > Freshwater > Wetlands > Sediment | place: USA... | reverse complement strand
GGCCGCGGGCGGCGTTGGTCCACATGATACCGCCACTCTGCAACGCATTAAAGCGGGGCGAGAACTTTCAGTAGGCGGCAGTCCGTCCGCTCTGAGTGTCGAGTTCGTCCGCTTTGGCGGGGTAAGCGGACATGGGCTGGTGGAGAGAGTTTGCAAACGAAATTGCAAACGAACCACGTGGCACAGCACGGCATCAGGGATTACAGGCCGACACCGTCTCGGCAAAATTGGCGAACTGGAGCGCACGCTTAGCTACCAGACGACACGCGCCAGCACGAGAATCTTAGAACTCCGAATCCCACCCTCTCCGTTCCAAGCCCTTGTGTTTCAAGGGTTATGCGTCTTTTTATGAGATGGTCCTTACCCGGGGTATTGATGCGGACAGGACCCGTCATTTATCGCCATCGTCGTTGACGAAAGTGCGAGTTCGAATCCCGCTTGGTCCGCCAGCTAGTCTCCTGTTTTTGAACTGAAATTTTGCTGTCGGGAATTAGCGCCAACTATCCGAGGGTTAGACCCCGGAAACTCGCCACAACCGGCTTCAGAGAGCCGAATATGGCCTCTCCTCGAACCCGCTCCACGCATTTTTCTCAGGTGACCAGGGCGCGGTTCGCTTCTTTTCGAGGAACAATGGCGGACCGTGTCTTGCGAACGAGAGAATGGGCATGGAACGATAGAAGCGTGTGGCAGCCACCTCTGCCTTTAATCCTTGCCGCGTGAGTGGGCGTGTTTCGGCTCACAACTGCTGGCCGCGCGCGGGCCTGATGGCTTCCCGACTACTGTTTGCAGTTCTTCTTGCAGTCCGGCGGCCTGCCCCCCTTGCCACCTTGCCCAGGAGGACCGCCGGGAACCCCTGCTTGATGTGAGCGCGGCCCGCCAGGACCACCTGCTCCAGGTCCGCCATGCTCATGCGGTTTCCCTGGACCACCCGGCCCGCCAGGACCACCTGGCCCTCCAGGTCCGCCATACCCATGCGGTTTCCCTGGACCAGCTGGCTCGCCTTCCGTGGAGGCCTGGCCCCCGGGTCTGCCATGCTCATGCGGTTTCCCTGGACCACCCGGCTCGCCTCGCCTGAGGTCTTGGCCTCGAACTAACCCATGTCCGGAAAAATCGCCCGGCTTGGATGTGGCGGCAATAGACGGTTTGCCATGGTTGACGGACGCAAGCAGCGAGCGATTAGTACTTGCGGCTTGCACGTGCTGCGTCTGCATGGTGGTCGGCGGAACATGCTGCTCATGTGCCCAGGCTTGTTCCTGAGAGGTCGGTCGCGCCGCAGTCCCACCAGTGCCGCCATTGAAGCTGACGTGAGTTACGGTCGTATTGTTGATGACGGTTTTGTCGTAGACGTTGGTGATGTGGACGCTGCCGAAATTATTCACGGTCCTGTTGTAAGTGAAGACGCCGCCTCTCCAATAGCCGCCCTCGTAGCCGGAGCCCACATAGCCGAAGCCATAATTGATGCCGCCATAGAATCCGATATGCGGCCCCCAATAGCCAGTATGGTAAACGTAGATCCCGTCATTCCAGCCCCAATAGCCCGGGGTCCAGAGTAGCCCGACGGCCGGAGGCTCCACCCAGGTTCCAGGCACCCAGTAATAGCCCTCGGGACCATAAGCCCAAAAGCCGGGCGTCCAGATGTAACCCGGACCGGGAATTTCCGGTTGATCGTAAATCGGTAGCTCGGGCGGCGCGACCGCCACGGTCACGTCTACCATCTGCGCCGATGACCCGGAGGGCAAAGCCATCGCGGCAAATGCGACGACAAGAAACGCGCGGCGGAAGAGATGCATACTGGTTCCGAAACTCCGTCGGGTCATGACCTTAGAGTGTAAGCGTTGGATTGAGACATTCAGCAGGTTCCAAGTCCAATCAATGGAACGGCTCTACCGTACAATTCCGGCCATATAGGGGCGGTCGCGAACAGCCGTCTCGACCCACAAAGCAATCCACAGTTGGCCCAGACATATCGCCAATTGTGGAATTTGCCCACACACCAAGGTCAAGCTGGCCGAAGCGGAAGCCGAATATGATCGGATCTGCGGCGAGCTGTGCTCGCGCGCCTTGTCGTTGGCAGGCTTCCAGCCGGGAGGCTGAATAGCCAGTCAAAGACAGGGACGACGGCCAGCCGCCGCCGAACTTAACCGGCGATAGGATCGGGACTTCTTCAAACCGAACTCCGCCCTGTGCGGAGCTCGAACGCATTCTTCACTCACCTTCAGACGGTAGCACCGGTGAGAGCTTGATTCCGGTGATTGCTCCGAGAGTGATGATTGTCCATTGTGCAGGGGCCCTCTTTAGGAAACACTCACCCTTGATCTGATTGTACGTAAATGCGTTACATCCCACATCCCTCTCACAACTAAGTTCGCATTTCTCAAAAGAGGAATGGTCTATCCTCGAATAGTCGTTGCCGGGAGAGTCTGCTTGGGGGACAAATACAAACATTTTTTCTGCCGCCAGCGCTTGTTCGGGAATCAGGAACGTAACCGAGATCGCAACCCCGCATGTGACAAGAATAGCTCGGAATTGGTGCATAGCTGGGCCCGTCAATTCTATTGCAGCCACAATCCCCACAGTAGCAGCACGACGAAGAACACGACGGCCCCGATAAGCGCCAGCTTACCGATTGTGTTCATGGCTCACTATCATGCCCATTATGTCGGGACTTCTTCAACCCTGTGTCGGCAACAGGTGAACCTCCGTGGGCCTCCGGGTGGTTAGCTTCCGGGAAGCTCACCACAACCGTCCCCTGAGAGCCAAATTGGCCTCTGCCGGAGTCTTCTCTGCGCAACTTTCTCCCCCTTCCCGGTTCGCTTCTTTGCGGCGACGAATCGCGGACGATCCGTACAGGGGGACAGGACTGTTTGATCTGGCCGATCTCAAGCTGCTGGCTCAAAGCGGAAACCGGGCGTAGAGCGGGAGATCTCCAGTTCTTCATCGGTCATGTCAACCTCGATATCCGCAAAAAGCGGCGTGCTCAGATATCGCTCCCCTGTGTCGGGCAACATACAAAGGACCGTTGCGCCCCCGGGCGCCTCTTCGCAAACCCTGAGGGCCCCCGCAAAGGTCGCGCCCGCTGTAATTCCAACGAAGATCCCTTCTTTTTGTGCGAGCTGCTTGCTCCAGTGCATCGCGTCGGGGCCCGAAATCAACAGGATCCGATCGATGACACCCATGTCGATAGCGTCACCTGTCAACTTTGGAATAAAGTCTGGGCTCCAGCCCTGCATCGGATGCGGCTTGAACGCCGGATGAGCCGCAGCTGGGGAGCCGTCCGCCTTTCTTTCCTGTTTTATCCCGCTAGTGAGCATGGGCGCGTCTTCGGGCTCGCAGACGACAATTTTTGTATCCGGCCTTTCCTTCGCAAGGACGCGCGCAACGCCCTTCAGCGTGCCGCCGGTGCCAAATCCCGTGACCCAGTAATCGAGACGCTCGCTCTCGAAATCCGCGATGATCTCCTTGGCTGTCGTGCGCGAATGTATGTCAGGATTCGCCTCGTTCTCGAATTGGCGCGTCAGGAACCAGCCGTGGGCTTTGGCGAGCTCGATGGCCTTATTGACCATGCCAACCCCTCTTTCAGCGGCTGGGGTAAGCACTACCTTGGCGCCGAGAAACCGCATCAGCTTCCTGCGCTCGATGCTGAAGGTCTCGGCCATCGTCACCACCAGCGGGTAGCCCTTTTGGGCACACACCATGGCGAGGCCTATCCCTGTATTGCCGCTCGTCGCCTCGATGACCGTTTGCCCTGGGTTGAGTTTTCCCGACCGCTCTGCCTCCTCGATCACCCCAAGAGCCAGGCGATCCTTGACTGAGCCCAAGGGATTGAATGCCTCGATCTTCACGAAGAGGTTCACCTCCCGGGGCGCCAGCTTGCCGATCCTGACAATCGGTGTGTCGCCCACGGTTTCAAGGATACTTTCGAATTTGCGTCCCACGTTTATGAACCCCCCGATGCCTGAGCGATGTCCTTTACGACCTCGAAATAGGCTCCCGCGTTCGGCACGTCCCGGACCCATCGATAATGCGTTTTCGGTATGACTCGTGCATGCCCGGGCGATCGAGGGTGCATCTCAAGGAACGCGATGAAGTCGTCATCCTCCATAGATCCTAGTCGACATCGCTGCGGAGGCTTTCGATGCGCCACGGAGATTCTGCAGTCGCGGCGCTCTAATCTCGACAGAGGCGTAAAGCTGCTCTCGACGCGGGAAGCCTTGACGGCTGAGGAATTCCTCGCAATTCGCTCGGTCGTTGCTGAACTCGCCGCGAAAGATGTTCCCAGCGGCTTCGCGCTTACGCAGTACGGAAAGCCCAACTTTCCGCTAAGCAGATCAAGTTTGATGCCCGATGCCGAAAATAACGAGACTTTTGATAATTCTCAACGTCGCGATATTTGCCCTGCAAGCAGCCTACGACGATACTCTGCTTTCAGTCTTCGCATTATGGCCCATAGGGCGGTTCCACGTTAGGGACCTTCACGCTGTCGTCGGGTTCGAGCCATGGCAGCTTATTACCTACGCCTTTTTACATGCGAACTTTGCTCACATCGGCCTAAACATGCTGGCGTTGTACATGTTTGGCCGCGATGTGGAACGCACGCTCGGCGCAAAGCACTACCTTCTCTTATATTTTGCCGCCGTCGTCTCCGCAGCGCTCGTTCAGTTAGCTGCTGTTACCGCGACAAGGCACGCTGGGATATATCCGACCATTGGTGCATCGGGTGGGGTTTTTGGTGTGTTGCTTGCCTTTGGCGTTCTCTACCCGCGCCGCATCGTGATGCTCCTTTTTCCGCCAGTCCCGATGCCCGCATGGCTCCTTGTAGTCGTGTTTGGACTCGTCGAATTGGCTAATGGCATACTCGGGACAGAAGCGGGCATTGCCCATTTCGCCCACCTCGGCGGCATGCTCGGCGCATTCCTGGAATTGAGATATTGGCGACGCCGCGTAACATTTGAGCGGTTCTGAAGGGACAGTGCCCATCTACCTTGCTCGTGGGTATTGGTCCGCTTTGCCGGCCAACGCAGACATCGGCTGGTGAAGAGTTTGCAAACCAAATTGCAAACCAACGCCGCCGCACAGGGCGGCGCAGGCCAGCACAGACCAGGATCGTCAGAGCAAAAATGGCGAACTGGAGCGCACGCTGCGATACGATCGAGTGTTCCTGGCGCCGGCATCGGCTGTCGGCCAAAAGGCGTCGAACTGGCGCGCGTGTACGTCAAAATAAGATCAGATACTTACGCGAAAGAGGAGAATGACTCGACCCCAGATGCGCAAATTGTGATGGCAAATCCCCAAAGATTGGGGTCAAGGTTGACCCTTACCCTATAGGGCCTACGAGCGAGTCAGTCCATTGGAGAACCTGGGTGAAGGCGCTGATCGTGACGGCCGACGACTTCGGTCTTTCGCTGCGCGTGAACGATGCCGTCGAGAGAGCCCATCGGCAAGGAATTCTCTCTGCGGCAAGTCTGATGATGGGTGCGCCCGCCGTGGAGGATGCGGTAGAGCGTGCACGCACGCTGACGTCCCTCGGCGTTGGCTTGCATTTGACGCTGCTCGATGGCCGCCCCGTGTTGCCACCCGACGAGGTGCCGGGTCTTGTGGAGTCCGACGGGCGGTTCTCGATCGACCCCTTTCGCTTCGGCGTGGCTCTTTACTTCTCGCCGGAGTTGCGTCGTCAGGCTAACGCCGAGATCAGCGCGCAGTTTGATCGTTTTCGCGCGACGGGGCTTAAGATGGACCACATCAATGGACACAAGCACTTCCACATGCACCCGGTCGTCTTATCGGCGATAACGCGGATCGCTCCTCGCTTTGGCTCGCCGCCAGTGCGTGTCCCTCTTGAGCCCTTCGGTCCATCCTTCAGAGCGAACCGGGACCGCGCCTTCGGACGTCTGGCAAGCTGGCTTTTCTACTTTGCTCAAACACGACGAATGCGGCGACAATTGACAGCCGCAGGCATACCATCAAACGATCATTTGTTCGGTCTGAACGATAGCGGCGCCATGGTCGAGTGCCGCGTGCTCCGGCTCGTCGATTATCTGCCCGACGGAATATCCGAACTCTATTGCCATCCGGCGATGGGGCCGTGGGAAGGCCCAGACAATCGTCCTTCCTCTTACCGCGTTGAGGAGGAGTTGGGTGCGCTCCTCAGCCCAGCCGTGAAAATGAAGATCGAGGCCTGCAGCTTACGGCCTTTGTCATACCGCGCGGCCTTTGAGGCCCTCGTTGAGCACCGGACTTAGCGGGCTCGAAGCACGCTTGCTGCGATGCTATCTCAGCCTTGTTGATGGTGGTGCCGACCACTCGTGCGCTCGGCGATCGTGGTCGCCCTGCGGCTGTCCCACCGCCAGGTCCAATTGCTCGGTCAGAAGGCTGGCCAGGAAGGTTTGCGATGTTCGCAGGTAAGGCGGAAGCGAGGAGACGAGGAGAATACCCGATGGATACGTCGCGAGATGCGCGAGTTTGACCCGGCCGCAAAGAAATAGTGATCATAAAGAACCGCGATGCGAGAGGGCGAGCAAGTGCCTGCGACGGCGACACCTCGGATGCCGGCTTCTTCACATCGACGTCCTGCATCGAAATTCCCGGACCCCTTGCAAGATTTTATCCAGCCCTTGTGGCTGGGCCGCTCAAATTCCGGTAGGTCTTAGTGGCCAGTCCGGAAAATTCTTGATTAGAACGGAGCCGCTGGCCCGCATGCTTCGCCACGGACACTAAGCTGACGATGACGCGAACAGGACGGTCGAGGGCGCAACGATGAAGCTCGGCGTGATCCTGGGCGCCTTGGCTGGACTTGCCGTTGCCACTGGCCTCATCCTTCATTTCGGGTGGCGCCAGATTAGCGATGCGGCGGTCGCTGCCGGCTGGCAAGGACTCGCTGCCATAACGGCCATCTATTTTGCGTGTCTGCTCATCTGCGCGCTGGCCTGGCGGGCGGTAATCATCGTCGCGCCCCGTAATGCTATATTCGCTTGCCTGTGGGGCCGGTGGCTGCGAGAGAGCGTCGGCAATCTGCTGGCATTGCTTCCGACGGCCGGCGAGATCGCCGGTGCCCGCGAGCTTACCTTTCATGAAGTTCCTCCGGGCATGGCAGGTGCGAGCACGGTCGTCGACCTCACCATGGAATTGGCGAGCCAGATCGTCTTCACGCTTTTTGGCTTGTCGCTCTTCCTCATAGTGTACCCCGGCAAGGGAATAGGCACCTCGCTGCTCGTTGGGCTATCGATCTCCGCGGCGACCGTCGCAGGATTCATCCTTGCGCAGCGAAGGGGTTTGTTCGACCTGTTGGAAAGGCTGCCTGAGCGCCTCGATCTCAAATGGGCTTGGAAGGCGTTGCCCGAGGCTGAAAGCGTCCAGGCCGGCATCCACAGGATCTACCGTCATCATCGGCGCGTCTCGATTGGCGCGGGGTGGCATCTTGCCGGTTGGGTCCTCGGCGCCGGCGAGGCTTGGGTTGGCCTTTGGTTCATGGGCCATGCTCTGCCGTGGTCGGACGCCTTAATTTTGGAAAGCCTCGCTTTCGCGTTGCGCACCGCAGCCTTCGTGGTGCCCGCGCGATTGGGCATTCAGGAGGGCAGCTATGTCGTGCTGGGAGCCCTGTTCGGCCTTTCACCCGAAGTTGCGCTCGGCCTCTCGCTCTTGAAGCGTGCCCGCGAAATCACCACTGGCGTGCCCTGCCTGATCATCTGGCAGGGCCTTGAGGCCCGGCGACTTTGGGGGAGCCGCCAACATTCGCAAATCGGATGAGCCGGACGTGCCTACTTTGCCTCAAAGAGCTACGGGCGCGATGGGTGCAAGGATTCTGACAACAGGGTTGGCGCATATCGATAGGGCGAGCGGCTTGCAGCCCCAAGCACGGGGACTTGGAGCTCGCGACCTTGTCCGGCGTCGAGGAAAGGATTCACTTCAGGATTCCGCAAGAGCTCACGGGAGCCTAAGCCGATGTTGTTTGCCTTCTTTTCGGAGAGAGGCGTCGTCTCGTCCGCGGGCGAGTCGTCCTCGCGGAGCTTGAGGGTCGCAACGCTCGAAGTGTAGACGATGCACTCAGCACCGGAGGCGGGAGGCCGGCGTCGAGTTCCCTCCAAATTGGCCCGCATGTCACCTTCGACAAATTCGATCTTGAGGCCATCAAGATGCGTCCGGGGACTGTGCGGGCGCACGAGTGAACGGACGTTGAATCCTGCCGCCACAAGCTTTCTGGCCACGGCGGATCCGACAAGCCGGAAGCTCCAGTTATGAACGCGCAATCCTTGTTCGACACGGACCTCCGTCAGCCTCTCTTCGAAAAAGCTAAGCTGGTGTAGCGGGGCCCTGTTGGCGTGGAGGCGCGATCATCTCATTCGACGCGAGTCCACATCTGGCTTTTGCCGAAGATTGGCAAGCCAAGATAGCCCCGAACGGTGAGGCTCGTGCCGTTGGGGCTGAGACTCATGCGTGCGCTGTAGACCTTCCCGGTTTCCGGATCGAGTATCGTGCCTCCGTCATAGTCCAATCCGGATTGCTTCATCCCTTCAATGAAAACCAGCCCGAGGAGCGGCTGATTGAGCTTGTCGCCGGGACACTTCCCACAAATTGGATTTGGGTCGTCACCAGGATTTAGGAAAAGGCGCGAGAGCCACCCTACAAAAACGCCCCCATCCTCGGTTATGGTGACAAGCGCCCCCACTTTCCCAGCATCGTCAACTTGTCGCCAGACACCCGCCGCGGTCGGTGCGCTTGAAGCCGCTTGGACAATAAGGAGCGTGCCCACGGCCCCGAGTGCCAATTTCAGGACAATCCTAGCCTGTGTTCGTGATGACCCTGCAACGCAGCCACTCACTTTGAGCAATGCCAAACTGATTTTCGGGCTAATTCGGGCGTTGTTGTGATCGAAGATACGGGTGAAGTTTTAGAATTCACGCGGAGTTGAGAACCAAATAGCGCCCAGGCGTTCCACCCGAGGGAGTCCCGGGGCGGGGAAGATGATAACACTACGGCAAAAGACACGAATGCCCGAGAATATCGCTATTTGGTGTCTATTACGACCCAGCATCTTTTGATGCTCAAGATACGCCTCGTCTTCGATGCGAAAGAGGATATTGCGCGGCCAAGGATTGGGGCTTTGCTGATCAACGACACGCTGAGCGAACGCGCGACATTAATTACAAAGGCCTCATTTTTGTGAGATCGTTCAAAGCCACTGAAATTGTAAACACCGGGCGGCCGCACCCTCTTTGAGCTCATTGAACGGATCGGCACCAATGACTTTCGATCGCTCGAAGAGCTTCCCGAGAGAGACGGAAAGGCTCCCCATGTTATTTGGACGGAGATGTGCCTGGGCCGCGGAATCGAGCTATGCAGCATTCCCGAGCGCGTGTTGGTAGCGGGTCGGGCGTGATGCACGATGACTGGTGACCAGGACATCAGCGCAGTGAGCTGGGATGGTCGATGGTGTAGAACGGCTGTAGGCGACACAACCTCACATAGGGGCGCTTGCGGCATTAGACTCCGAAGGTGTCAGCCGATTCAGCGAGTAGCATCTCCTCGTGCCCGGGACCCAGGATCAAATACTTGGCGCCTTCGCCTTTGCCCCCACATCCACAGGTGCGTTGCCAGCCGTCCATCACCATCCCTGCAACGAGCCCCAACGCAGCCGGATCGCTGCCGGTTGCGAACTGCGTGACGCTTTCGGACAGCAGATCAGCAGGCGCCAAATGGTTGACGTCGCCAAGACTGAGGTGCCGACCCGTCGCCAGGGCCGCTACGGTTCCGTCACGTGGCAATCCCCGCCAAGGCCATCAGCCTCACCGTCCCGTTTTCGCCGCTCGGCCGCGCCGACGAGGCGATCGAATTAGCGGCCGGCCGCCATGTCTGCTTGGGGTCAAGAGCGGTCATCTGGGCATGCATGCCTGGTTTCGTGTCCCCTCTACCCCCAAGAGCGGACATGTTCTGAGTTTTCACGGGATGTCCGTAGGTACCAGAAGCGGATGTTGTGGCGGTGGAGACGCGCCTAAACTGTGGTAGGCAACGGAGTTCCAATATCGTCCTGCCAATGCTGTAGAGCGTTGCCGCCTTGCTTGCGGGGACGACCTGACCGAGGTAAAGCATGAGAAATGGTATGCGAGTTTTTCTTGCGTATTTGGAATTGCAGCCCAGCTCACAACCCCTCTCCAGTCGGCACCCACGAACCTCTTGAGCCGGTTCGCAGCTTTGTGGAGCAAGTTAACGACGCCTCGACCTCATTTTTCTCCTCAGGCTCGGAGAAGGATGCCCGTGAAAAGTGCCTGGAGTTGCTCTCCTGGGCTTTCGATGTTCCAGCGATAGGCGAATATGCTCTTGGCAAAGCCTGGGCCCGCGCCAGCGAGGAGGAACGCAAAGAGTTCCTTGAAGCTTTCGAGGACGAGATCGTTGGTGAGTACCTTCGCCGCATGAAGGGAGGCACGACCATGACGTTTATCGGAACACGATCCCCTCTTCAGGGCGATCTACTTGCCGCAAGTCGGGTTGCTATACCGGGGAAGGCCGATCAGACATGGATCTGGCGGATGCGGCCAGAGGGACAGACATGGCGAATCGTCGATGTTTTGGTCGATGGGCGCAGCGCGATTTTTGCCGAGCGCCAAACTTACGCGGACGTTCTCCAGGCGAACCATGGCGATATCAAAGCGCTCATCGCCTACGTTCGGAGCCGCGCTGATGGAGCGTCAGACATGCCGTGAGCTAGCGATGAAGCGTCCGAACAAGTGGGGCTTGTGATGGTCTAGATTTACCTGCCGCAGCCGCTCGGCAGGGCCGCCCGTGGATTGCGTTTTGAGACGGTGGAACCCGGCCTTGTTGGGCCAACAGGAGTTGAATGATGTGACAACCAAATACTGTGCCGCTGTGTGGATTGCAATTTCCGCCTCCGGCCTCATTTTGCTTCCAGCTGTGGCGGCTACCGTTACTGAGCGTGAGAAGCAGGATTGTCGAGCGGACTATCAGCGGTATTGCAAGGTCTATGCGCTCGGCAGCGAGGCCCTTCGCGCCTGCATGTCCCGCTCTGTAAAAAAGCTGTCGCACGTATGCGTG
>Ga0187819_10001836_pt1 | contig 11043 bp, 7 predicted proteins | sample NC_wetland_sal_i_15_FD_132411 | JGI IMG/M metagenome (GOLD analysis project Ga0187819, IMG submission 132411) | Wetland sediment microbial communities from Neuse River Estuary, North Carolina, USA - SO4_4 | ecosystem: Environmental > Aquatic > Freshwater > Wetlands > Sediment | place: USA: North... | reverse complement strand
GGCCACTGCGTCAGCGCCGCGCCGACCAGGAGCCCGCCGTTCGACCCGCCCGAGATGGCCAGCTGCCCGGCTGTCGTCCACCCATCCCGGATCAGGGTCGCCGCGGCCCAGCGGAAGTCGTCGAACACGTTCTGCTTCTTGCCGAGCATCCCGGCCCGGTGCCACTCCTCGCCCTCCTCGCTGCCGCCGCGCAGGTTGGCCACCGCGTACACGCCCCCCGCCTCCACCCAGGCCAGCGCGGACGGCGAGTACGCGGGCGTGAGGCTGATGTCGAACCCGCCGTACCCGGTCAGGATCGTCGGCCGGGGGCCCGGCGGAGCGTCCGAACCGCTGACGACCAGCATCCGCACCGGTGTACCGTCCGAAGACTCGTACGTCACCTGCCGCGCCGTCACCGCCGGGACCGCCACCGACCCAGGCGCCACCGCCCACGTCCCCACCGAGGAGTCCCGCGCGTCGAACCGCAGCACCAGCGGCGGCGTGGTGTAGTCCGTGTAGCCGAACCACGCCTCGTGCCCGCCCTCGGGCCGCTCGCTCAGCCCGCCCGCGGTGCCCAGGCCTGGCAGCTCGACGCCGGCCAGCCGCGAGCCGGCCGCCAGGTCGTGCACGGTGATCTCGCTCAGCGCGTGCCTGGTCCAGCTGGCCACCAGGACCGGCCGCGCCAGCTCCGCCCCGTCCAGGATCGCGTACCCGCGCAGCACCGCCTCGGGATCCTCCCGGATCAGCTCCCGCCAGCTGGCCGGGTCGGCCAGGTCGGCAGCCGACGGATCGGCCACCGCGATCCGCCCCCGGGGTGCGTCACGGTCGGTGAACACGTACAAGAGCCCGTCTCGCCCCGCCCGCACCGAGGTCTGCGCGTCCACCCCCTCCTGCACCACGCGCAACTCAGGCGTCATAACGTCAGACAACGACAGGTCGGCCAGCCACAGGTCGTTGCGCGGCGCCGTGCCCCGCGACGCGGACAGGGCCAGCCAGCGCCCGTCCCGGCTGACCGAGGCGTAGTAGTAGTCCGTCTTGTCCCGGCCCGAACCGAAGATGAGCACGTCCTGGTCCGCGGGCGTGCCGACCTGGTGCAGGTAGACCCGCCGGTGATACTGGCTTTCCCCGGCAGGCACCTCGGACGGCGGCAGGCGCCGCGTGTAGTAGAAGGCCTTCCCGCCCGGCAGCCAGGCCACGTTCGAGTACCGGCACCGGTCGATCGGCCCGTCCACCAGCGAACCGGTGCCGATGTCGAGCACCCGCAGCAGGGATTCCTCGTCGCCGCCCTCGGACAGCTGGTAGGCCACCAGCCGGCCCTCCTTGTCGGGCTGCCAGGCGTCCAGCGTGGTCAGCCCGGACGGGTCGATAGCCATCGGGTCGACGAGCACCTCGACCGGGCCGTCCGCCACCTGCGTGCACAGCACGGCATGCTCTTGGCCCGGGTCGCGCTTGGTGAAGAACGACCGCGCGCCGCGCCAGACGGGCGTCCCCACGACCCCCACGCCAAGCAGCTCACGCGCCCGCGCGGCCAGCCGGTCGCGCCCCGGCCACCGGGCCCGCTGCGCGGCGAACAATCCGGACTGGGCCCGCAGCCAGTCCGCCCGTTCGGCGCGGTCGGCCTCCTCCATCCACCGGTAGGGGTCGCTGACCTGATGCCCGAAGATCTCTTCGGTCAGGTCCTGCCGCCGCGCCTCCGGATAGCCCTCGCGTGTCCCGCTCATGCTCGAACTTTACGAGCCCACCGACCTTGTACGCTTATGTGGTGGCAGAAGGGCGTACCAGGCGACACACTGGGAGCATGAGCTTCTGTTAGACGGCCGGCGCCAGCGGGAGGTGCGGTGCGACGAGTGCTGCTGCTCAACGTGACGTTTGAACCGTTGACCACCGTCGGCCTGCGCCGCGCCGTGTGCCTGGTGCTCGGCGGCAAGGCCGAGGTTGTCCACCACGACGTCGACGGAGCGGTTCTGCATGCCGCGTCGGTGGCGCTGGCGACGCCGTCGGTGATTAGGCTCAGCCGCTACGTCCGGGTGCCCTACCGCAACCGGGTGCCGCTGACCAGGGCCGCGCTGATGCGCCGGGACAACTACCGCTGCGCATACTGCGGCCGCCGCGCGGAAACCATCGATCATGTGGTGCCCCGGAGCCGCGGCGGCCAGCACGCCTGGGAGAACTGCGTCGCATCCTGCACCATCTGCAACCACCGCAAGGCCGACCGCATGCTCGAGGAACTCGGCTGGACGCTAGCGGTGCCACCAGCAGTACCACGCGGCGCCCACTGGAGACTGGTGGGCGCTCAGCACGACGGCGACCCCCAGTGGGCCGCTTATTTGCGTGAGCCCAGTGCTGCCTGAGAACCCTGGGCCGCGTTATCTCGCCTGGTCGTCGTACCGCACGTTCCCGCCGCACCAGGTTGCGGCCTTTTTTATGCCGAACGGAACGTGGTTTCACGCTCTATTATCCTGCTCGCTCTGCCTTCCCACTCGCCTCCGGGCCGCTCTATCTTCCCCGCTCCGAACTCACGGAACTCCCGCTGGGTCAGCCCGCCCAGGATGGCCGCCGCCACCAGGCCGCCCGCCACCGGGAAGAACAGCGACGGCCCGATGTGACGGACCAGCACCCCGGAGATCGCCACCGAGAGCGGGAAGGTGCCGAACGCGCACAGCATCAGCGCGCTCATTACCCGGCCGAGTAGCGCCGGGGGCGCCCACTTCTGCAGGGCGGTGAGGAAGGTAACGTTGCCCAGCCCGTTGGCGGCGCCGCTGACGAATAGCATCGCGGCCGCCCCGGCCTGCGCGCCGAGGTACGGGGTGAGTGCGATCGCCGCCGACCCGGCCAGGAACACGGCTGACGCGAAGACGGCTGGCCTGCGCAGCCCGCCGGTGCGCGCCGCGGCCAGCGTCCCGATCAGCCCTCCCGCGGCGAAGCAGGCCAGCAGCGCCCCGTAACCGGCCGCCCCGAACCGGACGTGCGCCAGCGAGGGCAGCGCCACCTCGCTCATCCCGCCGCCCGCCAGGTTCGCCGCGATGACCACGATCAGGATGACCTGCAGGGACCGGGACCTCCGTAGAAGCGCCAGCACCCCGCCGTCCCCGCCGCCAGCCATCCCAGCGTTCCCGCCGCCAGTCGCCTCATCATTCTCACTGATCCCGCTGGCCACTGTGGCTACGGATCCGTCCGCAGGCCGCCGGGGGATCAGCGCCAGCGTCAGCGCCGACACCGCGAACGACGCCGCGTCGATCGCGAAGGCCCAGGTCGACACGTGGGTCGTGGCGACCAGGGCGCCGGCCAGGGCCGGGCCCAGCAGCGACCCGGTCTGCACGGCTGCGGTGGATATCGCGTTGCCTGCCGCGAGTTGCTCCCCGTTCAGCAGCGAGGGCATGATCGCGAACGACGCCGGGATGAACAGGCCCTCGCCGGCGCCGATGCAGGCGGCGATGGGCCCGAGCGCGGCCAGCGAGGCCGTGTGCCGGGCCGCGAGCACGGCCAGCACCGCCAGCAGCACGCACCGCGCCGCATCGGCCGCCAGCATGACCGTGCGCGCCCCCACCTTGTCGGCCAGCACCCCGCCCACCGGGATCAGCACCGTGCGCGGTACGCCGTAGCAGGCCAGGACGGTGCCCAGCAGGATCGCCCCGCCATGGCTCGACAGCACGAGCCAGGGGAGGGCCACCGCGTAGCAGTAGTCGCCGATCGTCGACGCGAACTGCCCGCCGGCCAGCAGCCGGAAGCTGCGCACCGCCAGCGGCCCGGACGCCAGGCGGCTCAGTGTCTTTCCTCGCTCGCCTCCGGGGCGCCCTTCAGGCACCGCCTTCCCTCCTCGCTCCTTCGTCGCTCGTCAGTCCAGGCGGTGCCGCGCCCCTTTGGCTCGCTCGGTGCGCCTCTTCCGGCCGGAACCAGGGGAACATATCGAGCATCATCCGCACCGGCAGCGCCCCCGGCGACCGCTCGGCCTCCTCCAGCCGCACGTAGGGTTCCAGGATGTCCAGCACCTTCGCGCGCAGCTCGTTCAACTCCTCCGGCGTCACGTGCGCGACGCTGAACAGTTCGCCCGAGGCGGCCTGCCAGTCGGCCGGATACTCGGACTTGCGGTCCAGGTAGCGGGCACGTATCTCCTCCGCCGCTTCCCGCAGGTTCTCCACCAGCAGCCGGCTGGCCACCCGGCCGGCGGGCGTGGTGTCCGGGCGGTCCTCCATCGTGAAGGCGAGCAACCGGGCCCGCCACGGCCGCTCGCGCCCGTCCGCCGCGCTGGCGATGTCTTCCTCGATGAACCCGTACCGGGCCAGCGTCCGCAGGTGATAGCTGCACGCCGACGGGGAGAGCCCCGCCACCTCCGCGCACTCGGTCGCCGTAGTCGGCCCGCGCATTGCGATGTGGGTCCAGATCGCAATCCGGGCCGGATGCGCGAGCGCGCGCATCATCTTCGGATCGGTGAGCTTGATCGGGTTCCCCGGCATCCCCGGTTCGACGCTCTCCTTCAGCGTGCCCGTCTCCGCGCTGCCGCCTTGTCCCGCGGCCCGGGCCTCGTCCTCCTGCCCCCCCGCCTCCGCCTCTTTCCCCTGCATCCCTGTCCTCCCTTCCATATATGAAAGAGTACTTTCGAAACGAATGCTTCGCAATATGCCAGGTACGATTCAGGTGGAGGTCATGGTCGATGCAGCGGGAAATCTTCACCCAGGAACACGGCGCGTTCCGTGACATGGTGCGGGCCTTCATCGCGAAGGAGATCACGCCCCATCACGAGCAGTGGGAACGGGACGGGATCGTGTCCCGCGACGTGTGGCTGGCGGCCGGCCGGGCCGGCCTGCTCGGCATCCACATCGACGAGAAGTACGGCGGCGGCGGCGACCACGACTACCGGTACTACGTGATCCTGAACGAGGAACTAGCCCGGGCCGGCGCCAGCGGGCCGATGTTTCAGCTGCACAACGACATGATCGGCCCGTACCTGGACCGGCTGTGCACGCCGGAGCAGCGGGAGCGCTGGTTCCCCGGCTACTGCTCGGGGGAGCTCATCGCGGCCATCGCGATGACCGAGCCCGGGGCGGGCAGCGATCTGCAGGCGATCCGGAGCACCGCGGTCAGTGACGGCGACCACTACGTGCTGAACGGCCAGAAGACCTTCATCTCCAACGGCCAGCTCGGCGACATCGTGATCGTGGTGACCCGCACCGACCCGGCCGCCGGGCACCGCGGTATCAGCCTGCTCGTGGTCGAGCGCGGCATGCCCGGCTTCACCCGCGGCCGGAACCTGGACAAGCTCGGCATGCACGCCCAGGACACCTCGGAGCTGTTCTTCACCGATGTCCGGGTGCCGGCCGCCAACCTGCTCGGCGAGGAAGGCGGCGGCTTCGTCGCCCTGATGCAGAACCTGCCCCGCGAGCGTGTCACGATCGGTGTCACTGCGCTGGCCGTCGCCGAACAGGCCTTCGCCGACACTCTGGCCTACTGCAAGGAGCGCACCGCGTTCGGCCAGCCGATCGGCAGCTTCCAGCACAGCAAGTTCCTGCTGGCCGAGATGGCCACTGAGATCGCGGTGGCGCGCGAGTTCACCGACCGCGCCATCATGGAGCACTGCGCGGACCGGCTGAGCACCGACGAGGCGTCCATGGTCAAGTGGTGGAACACCGAGCTGTGCAACCGCGTCACCGACCACTGCGTGCAACTGCACGGCGGGTACGGCTACATGCGCGAGTATCCGGTCGGCCGCGCCTGGGCCGACAGCCGTGTGCAGTCGATCTTCGGCGGCACCACCGAGATCCAGAAAGAAATCATCGCCCGCAACCTCGGCCTATAGCTCTGGCCTGGTATTTCGCGAGTCATGTGCTCTCGGATTCTGACGTGTTGTTAGATGGAGTGTTAGAAACAGCCGTCAGCGGCAAATCGATGCCGGGCAGTGGAGACTCGTGGTGCTTGCTCCGCCAGTACCCGGCTGAGCCGCGCGCACCTTGCGTCACGGGGTAGCCGGTATCGTCGGTATCGCCGCCACTGGCCAGGGCGCCTGGTGGTTAGCTGCGCATTAGTTGGACAGCGGCCATTCGGGTCTTGAGCTGGGATGACCTCGGCGGCGAGGTCGGTGCCACGTCTACCTATTTCCACGCCAGCTTGTCCGAGGTCGCCGCGGCGCTGGCCGCGCTGACCGCCCGAGGCTCATGGCGGGCTAGAACAAGGTCGGGTCAGGCTGTTCTCCTCGCATCGCAAGCTCGGCCAAGGCCTTCTTGCGATCCAGTGCTACCGGGGCGTCGCCGTAGAGCACGTGCAGCATGTCGAGCACGTCCGCACGACCGCCCATGATCGCGCGCCAGTGGTCCGGGCTTCTCTTGTCGCGCGTTGGATTGATACCCGTGCCGCACACTCCGCGCGCCCAGTCGACGAGGCGCTGACGACTTCGTAGCTCCCGGCCAGGGTGACGTTGAAGCCCCTGCCGGGCACCGAGCCGTCCCCGTCGACCATGCCGCGCCAGTAATGCGGCATCAGGTCAGGAGCCCCATCAGCCCAGGATTTTTCCGCCCCCGTTTTGTTCGGGAGGATGCCGTGGCGGACTAGGTCCATCACAACCGGCCGCTCCTGGCAGATGAGCCTGGAGTAGGGCCGGAGCACGTCTCCGATGGTCCGCGCCTCATAGTCCCAGATCTCGCGCCCGATCCCCAGGAACGCGCGGAGCTTGACCAGGTGGCCGCGGTCCTTCCGCGCCAGGGCCACCTGGAGCCGTAGGGTGCCGGGGTTGACACCGAGAATGGCACCATCGGCGTTGAGAAACCCGAGCCAGTAAGCCTGTTCGGGAGTGTCGATAGTGCGGAATACCGAGGGGCGGTTGTGGGCCGTGAATCTCCTGATGGCGGCCTCGGCCAGTCCAGTCGCGGCGCTGATTGCGGCAGGGTCGGCTCCGCTAGCCAGTAGTTGCATGGCCTGGAGGCGCTGTAGCGGCGTGGCCTTGAACCATCGCGAGGCCTTGATGCCGTGACGAGCCAGGACGTTCGACACCGGACAGGGACGACTTCAGATAACTCCCGATATGCGCGGACGTCGGCTGGAGTGCCATCAAGACGCTGGCCGCCCAGATCTCGGCGTGCGCCAGAAAGGCGGTGACGGTGGGGATCGCAGGTCTGCTTGCCGGGGTAAGCCATGCCTGTGCAGGCGACGGAGTGGATCTCACCAAGCCGATCAGCGGACGCCCGGCTCTGCCGGGTTGAGGATGCTGGAACAACGGGGGATACCGTGAGCCGCCGGGCGCCGCGCTGGTCCTGGCCTGGACGGGGCCCGATCAGGCGGCCGTCCTGGCAGGCCAGCCCCGGCGCCGCTTTCACCTGCCCGGGCGTGAGCCGCCCGGGTCAGGTCCTGTTGCGGTCTTCGCCCGGTGCGCCTGCCTCCAGCCGGGCCAGTTTCGCCTTTGCCAGCTCGAGCATGGGCGCCACTCCTTCTGGTTCGATGCCGAGACCGGCGGCGATGAGCGTGTCGGCCGCGCCGGCCTCGTGCAGCCGCAGCCCGATCGCCAGTGCCAGCGGCAGCCGCCGGATCCGCGCGTCACGATCCACGGCACCGACCATAGACGGCGGGGCGCGGCGGGTCCTCAGTAGCGCGCTACTGCAAACCACCAGGCCCCGGTCCGACCTGGAGCGGGCGGAGCTCGTGGCGGGTCCCGATGCCGAGTTTGCCCATCGCCCGGTACAGGTGCGACTCGACGGTCCGCACCGACAGCACGAGCCGCTGGGCGATCTCGGCGTTGGTCGCGCCGTGGCTGGCCAGCTCGGCGATCTCGCGTTCGCGGCGGGTCAGCCCGGCGGGGGCGAGCCGGACGGCGGCCAGCACCGGTGACCGGAGGGTCTCGCACTGGTCCTGGAAGCGGCCGCTGAGCGCCAGTGCGCGCCGGGCCGGGTCGCCCCGGCCGGCCCGGGTGTGGGCGACCGCGGCCTGGGCTGCTGCCTCGGCCGCCCACAGCCACGCGCCGATCTCGCCCAGCGCGGCGGCGGCGCCGGCCAGCGCCGCGCCGTCCCGGTCGGCCAGCGCGCTGGCCTGCCGGGCGAAGGCGCCGATGAGCGGAGCGTCGCAGGAGGCAGCGGCGGCCCGCAGCGCGGGTGCGACGATCTTCGGGTCGGCGTCGGCTCGCAGTGCCTGGTAGAGCAGATGTCCCCGGTCGGTGGGGATCTCCTCGCCGGCGGCAGCATCGAGGAGCACCCCGGCGGCGTGGCTGGTCTTCCCCTCGGCGACCGCCAGCGCCGCGCAGGCCCAGGCCTGCTGTGGTGCCAGGTACGGAACCGTGGCCCCGGCGACCAGGGTACGGTATGCAGCCTGCGCCTCCCGGGCGGCGACCAGGTCGCCGTGCATCGCCTCGCTGATGATCAGGTACAGCCATGTTATCGGCAGCCGGCGCAACGGGTCGCGGCGCATCAGCGAGGGGATCGCCTCGCCCAACCGCCGCGTCGCCGTCACCGGCTTCCCCCGCCGGATCGCGAAGCTGCCCAGCGCGGATGCGACCTGGCCGCGGGTCAGCGGCTCATCCCCGCGCGCGGCCGCGTGTCCGGCCTCGCGCAGCCATGCCTCGGCTTGGTCCCAGTCGTAGCCGGAGTCCAGGCACACCAGCGGCCACGCGATGAGCGCGTAGACGTCGTCATCGTCGCGCAGCGGCACGCCCGGCCGCAGCCGCTCTGAGACCACGCGCGCATCGGCGGTGCGTCCCGCCTGGTGCAGGCTGAACGCATACGCGAGCGACGCGCGGCGGCGCACCAGCGGGTTCAGGCTGTCCCGCTGCAGCACCTTCTCGGCGGCCTCGATCACCCCGGCGGCCCCGGCGCCGGCGTTCGTCGCCCGGACCTCCAGCTCGATCGCCTCGACCCGCCCGGGCCAGCCCGGGTCGGTGAACCAGCCGCGGGCGCGGGCCAGCAGGCCGAGGGCGTCGCCGGTGCGCTGCAGGCCCAGGTGCAGGACCAGCAAGGCGCGTTCAGCGAGGTAGCCGGCGGCCAGGTCGGCGCTGGCCAGCTCACCCTCCAGGCCGGCCAGCAGATCCTCGGCCTCGGTGAAGCGCCTGCGCAGCGCGTGTGCGCGGGCGATAACCAGCGCAGCCTCCGCCCCGCCTGCCGCACCTGCCCGGCTGGCCAGGCGTTCGGCGAGGCCGGGATCGCTGGCCGCGTTGGCCTCCCGCGCCGCGGCCAGCAGCAGCGGCGGGCCGGCCGTCCCGCCCGCCCCGTCCAGCCAGCCCACCACCTTCAGCGCGTCCCCCGGCCGCTCCATCCCGCCCGCCTGCACCGCCTCAGCCAGCCGCCGCCGCAGCCCGGCCGCTCGCAGCGACGCCGTCATCTCGCGCACCACCTCGCCGTACAGCGGGTGGCCCAGCCGCGCCTCACCGCCCGCGGCCGACCCTCCCGCCGGGGTCACGACGGCGAGCCCGCGCTCCTCCAGCCGGGACAGCGCGGCCGTCCCGGCGATCCGGGCCAGGGCGCCGACCGCGAGCGGCTCGCCCAGCGCCAGCAGCCGGACCGTGTCCAGCTCCTCATCGGTCAGGCCCGCCAGCCGCGCCGAGATCAGGTCCACCAGCGCCGGGCCCGGGTGCGGCCGGAACCGCAGCTGCCACCGACCGACCGCCCGCTGCAGCGCACCGGATGCGAGCGCCCCGGTGACCAGCTCGCGCAGGTACAGCACGTTCCCCTCGCTGGCCTCAAAGGCCCATCGCAGCACCCCGGGCTCCACCTCGCCGCCCAGCGCCGCCTCAAGCAGGCCCGCCGTCTCGTCCTCGGACAGCTGCTGCAGCTCCAGCCGCAGCGCCCCGGCGTCCTTCCACAGCGCGACGACCGGATCCGGGCACGGCTCGCCCGCGCGGACGGTCACCACCACGAACGCCGTCCCGCTCGCCGCCAGGTGCAGCACCAGGGCCGCCGACGCCGCATCCAGCAGGTGCGCATCATCGACGCCCAGCAGCACCCGGCCCGCCGACGCGCGCAGCCGCAGCGCATCAGCGCACAGCTGGAACAGGTGCAGGCGATCACCAGCGCCGGCCTGCGGAGGCACCACGCCGGCGAACGCGGCCAGCGGGATCGACGCCGCCGCCCGGGTTCCCTGCACCCACTCACTCGCCCCGCCATCGCCGGCGCCGGCGCCGGCCGCGAGCAGCTCCCGCGCCAGCCGCGTCTTGCCCACACCGGCCGCGCCGCTGACCACCACCCCGCAGCCCCCGCCCGCCCGCCGCTGCGCGGCAACCCACGCGAGTTCCTCCCCGCGGCCGACAAAGGGCCACGCGACCTGCCTGCCCGGCCGGCCCGCAGGCCGGCCCCGCGTCTCCATGGCAGTGCCAAATCTACTCCCCGCCGGCTGGCCGCGTACGGCGCGTCCGGGCCACCGCCTGGGCAGCAGCCGACGGCCTGCCTTACGTAGCCTGTGCGCCCGGTTAAGTAGCCGGCCGCCGGATTGCAGTAGCCCGGTACTGAAGACCCGAGCCGGTGCCGGCGGGATTCTCGTGCTACCGGCCGCTACCCGGCCGGCTGCGTTCCACGCGGCGCGGGCGGCTCCCGCCCGGCGCCCGGCCCTGGGAGGACACCATGAACACTGCTACCCGGTCCCGGTCCGGGCCCCGCGGCGGGCGGTTGCTCGCCGCCCTGGCAGCTGGGCTGGCCGCGGTGACTGCCTGCCTGCTCGGCTTGACGGCTCTGGCCCCGCCCAGCGCCGCGGCGGCCGGGCCAGCGGGGGCTAGCGAGTTCGGCCCGGGGACCCGGGCGCTGCTGACCGCGGCCCTGACCACCGCGATGGCCGCAGACGGCGCGCCGGGCGCAATCGCCGGAGTCTGGCAGGGCGGCCGGAGCTGGACCGCCGCGCGGGGTACCGGCGACCTGGCCACCGGCGCGCCGATGACCCTGGCCGACCACTTCCGCATCGCCAGCAACACCAAGGCCATCGTCGCCACGGCCGTGCTGCGGCTGGCCGGCCAGGGCCGGGTGCACCTGGCCGACCCGGTCAGCGATTACGTCGCCGGGGTGCCCGGCGGGCAGCACATCACCATCACCGAGCTGCTGCAGCACACCAGCGGCCTGGCCGACTACTACGACCAGGCGTTCCAGGCCGCCGTGTTCGCCCACCCGC
>Ga0187819_10001835_pt1 | contig 11045 bp, 12 predicted proteins | sample NC_wetland_sal_i_15_FD_132411 | JGI IMG/M metagenome (GOLD analysis project Ga0187819, IMG submission 132411) | Wetland sediment microbial communities from Neuse River Estuary, North Carolina, USA - SO4_4 | ecosystem: Environmental > Aquatic > Freshwater > Wetlands > Sediment | place: USA... | reverse complement strand
AGCAGGATGAAGAGCATGATCAGCAGTTCGACCGAAATCAGCATCATGCCGATCGACATACCGGCTTCGAGCGGAATCTGATACACCGGGTAGGGCTTGCCAGGCAGAGAGGCGAAGGCCGTCCGCGAATTGGCGAAAGTGTTGACGCGAATTCCGAACCAGGCCACGCCGTAGCTACCCGCGATTCCCACCAGGCTGAAGGCCAGAATGATGATCACCCGGGGAATTTCGAAATGCCGCAAAAAACCAAAATAGAGCACGATGACGGCGGCAATGAAGGCCCACAACAGCATCAGGAACTTGCCCTGCGTGATCAGGTAAGTCTTACAAGTTTCGTAAATCAGTTCCGAAATTTCGCGCATGGAGCGGTGCACGGGCAGGTTCTTCAGACGCATGAAAATAACCATGCCGAAGCCAAGGCCGAAGACGCAGAACAGCAGTCCGATCATCAGCAGGCTATGTCCGTTCACACCGAGAAAGGAAACCGTAGAAAGGTCGGGCAGCTTCAGAGCCGCCTCGCCGCCTTCTTCAGCAGGTTGGGCCAGCGCAGAGCCGGCAGTCAGAAGCAGGGTGGCAAGGGTTGCCGCGGTTTTCGCGAAACAGCGCCCCGCCGACGCAAAATTGGCGTTCCAAGTGCGCATGAATATCCTCCTGTAGATCGTATTTAGGGGTCTCAACGTGTGCTCTTCCTCCGGCGCGTCAACACCCGCGGGACCACCCCGCCGCGAGCCCAGGCTGACCGCCAGAGTTCTCAACACGTTCCGAACACGCTTCCACCGCCAGGCGTAAAAACAAAGAGGAGTGCCGATTTGGCCGCGTCGGAAAACCTGTGCCGTTTGCATGGAGCCCAGCCGCGGGCGCCACACCTCGGCATAAAGCACTCGTTTATAGCATCTCGCCGGAAGGCGGGTCAACGGCGCACATCACACTGCAATGTGCGGCTTTGCAACTGCGCCAGCAGCCATCAGATAGGCCTGCGAAGGAGAGCCGCCAGAGCTCGCGTCTACCGCGATCGGGCGGCTTTCGTATAATTGAGCGGCAGCCATGCCCGCGTCCCTGGACTCGATTGTCGCCGCCGCACGCCAGCGCCTCTCCCAGCGCAGATCCGGGCTCGCGTCCGCGCGCATATCTGGAGGCCGGCGAGATTCCGGCCTGGCCGCGCTCGAGGCCGCCGCCGCCGGGCACACGCCGCGCGGATTTCGCACCGAGTTGCGCCGGGTGGCACGGGACCGAAGCGCGGTCGCCGTGATTGCCGAGTTGAAGAAGGCCTCGCCCTCACGAGGCTTGATCCGCCCCGATTTCAACCCCGCGAAACTCGCGCGCGATCTCGAACAGGCAGGCGCCGCGGCCCTGTCGGTGTTGACCGACGAAGAATTTTTTCAAGGTTCGCTCGACTATTTGCGCCAGGCGTCGTCGAGCAGTTCTCTTCCCTGCTTGCGCAAGGATTTCATCGTCGATGAATTTCAGATCGTGGAAGCCCGAGCCCACTGCGCCGACGCCGTCCTTTTGATTGTGGCCGCACTGGATCAGAAAGAGCTGATCGCGCTGGCCGGCATCGCCCGATCGCAGGGGCTCGACGTTTTATGCGAAGCGCATGACGAACCGGAACTGCAACGCGCGCTCGATGCGGGTTGCGACCTGATCGGCATCAACAGCCGTAATCTGCGCACCTTCGAAGTCAATCTCGAAACCGCATTCCGGCTCGCGGACAAAATACCCGCCAGCTGCGTCCGCATAGCCGAGAGTGGAATCCGATCGGGCACGGACCTGGCTCGTCTGCGCTCCGCCGGTTACGACGCATTCCTGATCGGCGAATCGCTGATGAAGGCGGAACACCCAGGCGAAGCGCTGGTCAAATTGATGGAAGAAGCAAAAGTAGTGGTCACTGGCTAATGGATTTTACTGACAACTGACAACTAACGACTGATAGCTGACAACTGTTCTTATGACTTGGATCAAAATCTGCGGGATCACGAATCTTGACGACGCGCTCGCCGCCAGCGATGCGGGCGCGAACGCGTTGGGATTCGTTTTCTATCCGGAGAGTCCACGCCATGTCAGTGTAGAAACTGCGCGCTCGATCGTCGCCAAGGTACCGCAGCCAATAGAAAAGGTCGGCGTCTTCGTCAATGAAACCGTGGACCGCGTGCTTGACACCGTCAAACAGGCGGGCCTGACCGCCGTGCAATTGCACGGTGATCAGAGCGTGGAATTCAGCCGTGCCCTGTTCCAGAAACTCGCGAACGCATCCGGTCGCCCTACGATTTTCCGCACCTGGCCGGCGAAAGTTTTCGACGTTCCGGCTGGACAATCGGTGGGATGGGATCCGGTCGCGGTTGGACTGGTAGAACCGGACGAGGCGTACAAGGGCAAACGAGTGCACAAAATCCACGTCGCAGAAAACGGCGACCTCTTTCTTGAAACCCACGGCTTCCGCCCCGGCGTAATCTCGGGCGTCCTGCTCGATTCCTCAAGCGCGGAAAAGCGAGGCGGCACGGGACAGGCTTTCGACTGGGAACGCGTGCAACCCTGGGCCGGAGTCATCAACAGCATCAGCAAGCTGATCGTCGCCGGTGGCTTGCGTCCCGGCAATGTGCAGGAGGCGATCCACCTGCTGCATCCGTGGGGGGTGGACGTTGCCTCCGGCGTGGAACGCGAACCGGGCAGAAAAGATCCGCGAAAAGTCCGCGCTTTTGTCCAAGCCGTGCGGGCGATGGAAGAGAACTCGTAGCCCGGCAGCCCCAGCCGCGAAGCGGCGCAAGAATGCAGCCCACGGCGCAAGCCGTGGGTGGAAGTGTAACCAGAGCAAGCCCCAACGGGGCGAAAGAGAAGCTGCGACACAGGTTCTTATGGCGACCGCAACGATTTCGAAACGGACATCGCTTCAGACGCAAAAACAATCCGCCCCTGGTCGTTTCGGAGCTTATGGCGGCCGCTACGTTCCGGAAACGCTGATGGCCGCGCTCGAAGAACTCGAGCGTGAATACGAAAAAGCCAAGCGCGACAAGAAATTCCAGCAGCGCCTCGACCAGTTGCTGAAGACATACGCCGGACGCCCGACGCCGCTGTTCTTCGCCCGCCGCCTGACCGCAAAACTAGGCGGCGCAAAAATTTATCTCAAGCGCGAAGACCTTCTCCACACCGGCGCGCACAAAATCAACAACTGCCTCGGGCAAGGTTTGCTCGTCGAACGCATGGGCAAGCATCGCGTAATCGCAGAAACCGGAGCCGGCCAGCACGGCGTAGCCACCGCTACCGTCTGCGCCCTGCTCGGCTTCGAGTGCGTCGTCTACATGGGCACCGAAGACATGCGCCGCCAGGAACTCAACGTCTTCCGCATGAGATTGCTCGGCGCCGAGGTTCGCGGCGTGGATTCCGGCTCGCGCACCCTCAAAGACGCCATCAACGAAGCCATGCGCGACTGGGTCACCAACGTCCGCACCACGCACTATTTACTAGGCAGCGTGTTAGGCGCGCATCCCTACCCCTCCATGGTCCGCGACTTCCACCGCGTAATAGGACGCGAAGCCCGCGCCCAAATCCTAAAAGCCGAAGGCAAGCTCCCCAAAGCCATCATCGCCTGCGTAGGCGGAGGGTCGAACTCGATAGGAATTTTCTACGACTTCATCAAAGACAAAAAAGTAGAGCTGATAGGCGTAGAGGCCGGAGGCCGAGGCGAAACCCTAGGCGACCACGCCGCCCGCTTCCGCGGAGGCTCGCCCGGCGTATTGCAGGGAACGTTCTCCTACGTTTTGCAGGACAAATCGGGCCAGATAGCCCTGACGCACTCAGTCTCAGCAGGCCTGGACTACCCGTCAATCGGCCCCGAGCACGCCGAATTGCACGACACGGGCCGCGCCCAATACCTGCCCGCTTCCGACGCCGAAGCCCTCGAAGCCACAATGCTGCTGGCCCGCACCGAAGGCATCATCCCCGCCCTAGAATCCGCCCACGCCGTAGCCGAAGCCATCAAGCGCGCTCCGAAGATGAAGAAGTCGGAGGTTGTGATCGTGAATATCTCCGGCCGGGGGGACAAAGATATTGGCATTCTGCGGAAAAACCTGGATATTGCCTAGGTTCACAAGTCGCAAAGGCAAGCGGAAAACTGCGCCTTACGCGAAACTCAATGGCCCTCCCAACCCAAGGCGAAGGAGGCAGAGATGCGGCTAGATGAATGCGATTTCAGCAAGATTAGCGCCGTCTCGATGGCGCCGTTTGTTCGAGCTACGCCTGAGGAAGAATGGGTTAAAGCCTCCAGTGAGGGTACGATCCCGCCCAGCGTCTATGACCTGTACCGACGTGCTAACAACCTGTCTTTCGGGATGGCACCCAACTTCCTTTCGGACAAAGAGAGAGTCTTGTTCAGCTACTTCGCACTCGTCTTGCGAGCCGTTCATGAATCGCTAGTGGATGCGCGCGAACAGGAAGCGTGTTTTGCCGCAGCACGGGGACGTGTCTACGATCCAGCAAAGCTCCGAGATGGCGAGCAATGGGACAAGGACGCCGACAAAAGGTCTAGACGCCATTTTCGGGATTTGCTTACCGCAGTTCAAACGGCCCTTGACTCCCTGTCCGATATCATCGCGATCTTCTTCCCCGGGTGCATTAAGGGGCTGGAGGTCGGGAGATCCCAGTTCTCGAAAATTGAGATGTGGGTGACCGGGCCGGATCCTACGGCAAGCATGATCGTAACGCCTTCTGAGTTCTACCTTAAGAAGTTGTACGACGCCCTGAAACCTATCGTTCTTGCGCCGCCCCCCGAGACCGACTGGCTTCCGATGATGCGATTGCTTCGGAATAAGTCGTCACATCTCGGCCAGCCATTGTTTCGGCTCGTGGGTCTACCGCGTGTCGGCGACGGTCGGTTCTTCGCTTTCATCCCGAGGCAGTGGCCTTTTCTTTGGGAGAGTCTCATCACACCCCCTGGTGGGGCGTCCACCGGCGCCCCTCTACCCCAACAACTCGAAGACACTCTTGTGCATCAGGACATCGTCACGTACTCGGCAGGCTTGCTAGCAGAGGTAAAGTTTCTTATCGCCTCGGCGTCAGAGGTACTTAACGAGGCATACGAGCAGTTTAAGGATCTGCCGCTGCCTCAGTCGGCTTTAGATCAGCTCAAGGGCAATTTTGAAAAATACGACTTCGAGAACTTCGTTTGACAGATTCGCGGGTGGCCCACTCGAGCCCGCCTTTGGCTTGAAGGCGCGTCATTCATACACCTCGCGCCTATGCGCAATCCGCGTAACGCCCACAAGCTTCGCGCCATCGTCAATGAGGTACAAGATCCGCCAGTCACCTACACGAATGCGCCAAAGATCTCTGTACCCTTTAAGCTTCTTGCAGCCCGCAGGCCTCGGGTTCTCACCAAGAGATTCCATCTTGCGCACGGCCCTCGCCGAAGGCTTTACCTCGACAACGTAGCTACCCACGAAGACGCCCGTGCCGAATCAGATCTGCCCTGATCTTTTCGAGAGGTACGCCCTTTTCCCTGCGCCCCGATTCTGAAACGAGCCCGTCCCACAAATCTTGCAGCCTGGCTCCGTGCTTTTTCAGGTCAATCAGGACCGCAACCCTGCGGCCCTTCTCGTTGGTGACGAACTGGATTCCGGTCATAAAATTTATTGTCTTTCAGGCAGGCGTTCACGGCAAGAGCAACGCTCTATTTCTCCACGCTGAGAGCCTGCTCCAGCGTCAAACGAATAAAACGCAATCTTCCCGTCGATGTCTTCTCAGCCCTCCGCAATCTACAATGCTGTCGTGCCCTTTCACTTCGAAAACAAGCCGTCGCTCATCGCCTACGTAACCTGCGGCGACCCCGATCTCGCCACCACGCTCGACGTCATCCTCGCCGCCATCGACGCAGGCGCAAGCGTCATTGAGCTCGGAGTTCCCTTCAGCGATCCTCTTGCCGATGGCCCAGTAATCCAGCGCGCCAGTGAGCGGGCGCTTAAGAATGGAACGTCGCTGCAGCAAGTGCTCACGCTCGCGTCCGAGATTCGCGAACATTCGCAATCCGTCGGACTCGTGATCTTTTCCTACCTCAATCCCATCCTGCGCATGGGCCTCGCAAAGTTCTGCCAGGTTGCGCGGCTGGCGGGGATTGACGGCACGCTGATCACCGATCTGCCGGTTGAAGAATCCGCCGAGTATTTGCGCGAGGCGCGCAAGAACGACCTCGCCACCATTTTTCTGGCTGCGCCAACCTCGACCGACCAGCGTCTGAAGTTGATTGCCCAGGTTTCTACTGGCTTTATTTACGCCATCTCGCGCACTGGCGTGACGGGCGCGCGCCAGCAGATGACCGGAGACGCTCGCACCCTGGTGAAGCGCATCCGCCGTTTCACCAAACTTCCAGTTGCTGTCGGTTTCGGAATCTCAACTCCGGAGCAATTCGCGGCCGTGGGCAAGTTCGCGGAAGGCGCGGTCGTCGGCAGCGCCATCGTCCACGCGATCGAGCAGAATCCCGGACGGGAAGCCGCGACTGTGGCAGAATTCATAAACCAGCTATCAGCTCTCAGCCGTCAGCCATCAGTCGGAAGCGCTCGATGATCGCGTCTGGCAAAATTGAATTTGCGAAGCTTGCGCATTGAGCTCCCGACTTTGGCGGTTAAACTGATGGCTGAGAGCTGACGGCTGATAGCTATTATGGACATTTCCGATTGGCGCAAGAAGATCGACGACATGGACCGCAGGCTGGTCGCGCTGCTCAACGAACGCGCTGCAGCGGCCGTCGAAATTGGACGATTGAAACGGAATACCAGCCTGCCTGTTTATGAGCCCGAGCGCGAGCGCGTGGTGATCGCCAACGTGCAGCAGAGCAGTTCGGGTCCGTTGGCCGCACGCGATCTGGCGCAGATCTACGAGCGGATCATGGACGTGATGCGCAGCATCCAAAAGCACGAAATTGTTCCCGATTCCGAGCCCACGGCGCGCGACTCCGAGATCGATTCGCAACTGAACGACTAGAACGGACAGAACATTTTTTGGCCGAGCCGCGGACTTTTCCACCCGCGTCCCTCCGCCGGGCAAAACGAGCGTACTCATGATTGTTGCCATGCAAGATTCGGCCAGTGAAGATCAGATCCAGCACGTGATCGATCAACTGGTGCACTTTGGCTTTGAAGTCCACCGCTCCACCGGAGCGCGGCAGACCGTTCTCGGCGGCGTCGGATCTCCTCATGATTTCGATACCCGCGAAGTCGAAATGTTGCCGGGCGTGCAGGAAGTTCTCCGCGTCACTTCGCCTTACAAGCTGGCGGGCCGCGGATTTCGTCCCGAGGGCACGGTCGTTAAATTCGCGAACGGGATTGAAATCGGCGGCAAGAAGATTGTGGTCATGGCCGGGCCCTGCTCGGTCGAATCACGCGAGCAACTCTTTACCATCTCTGAACTGGTCGCCAAGGCCGGAGCGCGCGTTCTCCGCGGCGGCGCCTTCAAACCCCGATCCTCTCCTTATTCATTTCAAGGGCTCGGCGTTGACGGCCTGAAATTGCTGCGCGAGGCGGGAGACCGCTTCAAACTGCTTGTGATCAGCGAAGTGATGGAGATTTCGCAGATCGAGCTCATGCTGCCTTACGTCGACATCTTCCAGGTGGGCGCGCGGAACATGCAGAACTTCAACCTTCTGCGCGAACTCGGCAAGGTTCGGAAGCCCGTGCTGCTCAAGCGCGGCATCGCCGCCACGCTCGAAGAACTCCTGTGCTCGGCGGAATATCTGCTGGCGGGCGGCAATTACGAAATTATTCTGTGCGAGCGCGGGATTCGCACCTTCGAAACTTACACCCGCAACACGATGGACATTTCCGCGATCCCGATCATTCATAAACTTTCGCATCTGCCCATGACCGCCGATCCGTCGCACGGCACGGGACGCCGCGACAAGGTGGCTCCCATGGCGCTGGCGTCCGCTGCCGCTGGCGCCGATGCCATGCTCATCGAGGTTCATCACCAGCCGGATAAAGCGCTCTCCGACGGGGCACAGTCGCTTTACCCGGATCAGTTTGCCGAGTTGATGGACCAGCTCCGCATGATTGCACCGGCGGTGGGACGAGAGATCGCGTAAACTTCTTCCGCATTATGAATTGTCAAAGTTGTTTTCAGAGCGACAAGTTTATTTTCATTTCCATGCCATTCAAGCAAGTCACCATCATCGGAACCGGCTTGATCGGAGGCTCGCTGGGCCTGGCACTGAAGAAGCGCCGGCTCGCCGGACGGATTGTTGGGTGCGATCGCGCTCCCGCTTTGAAGCGCGCCCAGGCCTGCGGCGCCATCGAAGCGGGGAGCTCTAATCCTGCGGATGCCGTACGCGGCAGCGATCTGGTGGTGCTGGCGACTCCGGTCATCCCGATCCTCGATCTGATCGGGCGGTTGGGTCCAACCGTGCCCGCCAGAACTCTGGTCACCGACGTTGGCAGCACAAAGGTAGAGGTTGTCGCGCGGGCCGCGAAATCCTTCGGGCGAAACGCTGGTACCAGATTCCTCGCCGGGCATCCCATGGCGGGCAAGGAACACGCGGGCGTGGAATTTGCCGACGCCGATCTCTTCGAAGGCGCCGCCTGGCTGTTCACGCCGCTTCCCGGCCAAAACGTTCACGCCGGGCTCTGCGGAGAATTTATCCACTGCGCGGAAAAGATGGGCGCCAAAATCGCCGTGGTCGATCCGGCCGATCATGACCGCTTCTGCGCCTGGATCAGTCATCTGCCGCAGATGATTTCCACCGCACTGGCGGCCGCGCTGGTCGAGGAATTCGGCTCGGACGCGCCTGTGCTCGACATCGGTGGGCGGGCCCTGCGCGAGATGACGCGCATCTCCGGCAGTCCCTATTCGATGTGGCGCGACATCGCCATCACGAACAAGAAGAATCTTTCCGGCGCGCTGCAGAAATTGGAACAACGTCTGGCGCACATCCGCGAAAATCTGGACTCGCGCGAACTGGCGGCGGAATTCGAACGCGCGCACGAGTTGAGAAAGACTTCACCACGGAGACAAGGAGAAAGTCAAAAGTAAGAAGTCAAATTGAAGAAGTGCACGTCAATCGAGCGCGGCTTTGGGTTTTACTTCTGCAATCTGACTTCTTACTTCTGACTTCGTGTCCGTGCCTCCGTAGTGAGATTCCGATAGAATTCTCCTCTATGCACAAAGTTGTGGCGAGCGCTGAAGAAGCGATTCAGGACGTGTTCGAAGGCGCCACTATCATGGTCGGCGGATTTGGTTTGTGCGGGATGCCGGAGAACCTGATCCGCGCTCTGGCCCGCAAGGGCGTCAAGAACCTTGCCACCATCAGCAACAACGTGGGCGTCGATGGCTTGGGCATGGGACTGCTTCTGGCCAATGGCCAAATCCGGCGGCACATTGGAACCTACGTCGGTGAAAATAGACTGCTCGAACAGATGGTGCTGGACGGCAGCTTGCAACTCGACCTGGTTCCCCAGGGAACATTTTCTGAGCGGATTCGCGCCGGGGGCGCGGGCATTCCCGCATTCTATACGCCGACCGGTGTTGGGACGATAGTTGCCGAAGGCAAAGAGACACGCGAGTTCGACGGCCGGACTTACATCATGGAGCGCGCGCTGAAGGCTGATTTCGCTTTCGTCAAGGCCTGGAAGGGCGACAAGTGGGGCAACCTCGTCTATCGCAAAACCGCGCAGAATTTCAATCCCATGATGGCCACCGCGGCCAAGATCACCATCGCCGAAGTCGAACACCTGGTCGAGGCGGGAGAGCTCGATCCCGACATGGTGCATACGCCCAGCGTGTATGTGAAACGAATCTTCCAGGGAGAGTTGTTCGAAAGAAGAATTGAGCGAAGAACGGTGCGCAAAGCGGTTGCGGGCAGTTAGCGCGGGTTTCGTGATGGTGTAGGGCGCGCGCCCTGCCTTTCAGAACTGATGCTCCGAGCCCGCTTTCATTCGTCGAACTTTTTTCTTCTTCCTGCGTATCATTGTTTCAGGAGGAGGTTTTCTTATGGTCGCCTTCCTGCTCTGGTGCTTGCTTTTCGTGGTGTGCTGGCCCTTGGCGTTGCTGGCGCTGATTGCGTATCCGTTCGTGTGGCTGCTGTTGTTGCCCTTCCGCCTGGTTGGGATCGCGGTCCACGGAGCCCTCGCCCTGGTCTGGGCCGTGGTGATGCTGCCCGCGCGCTTGCTCAGTGCTCCGTTTCGTCTGTCTCGAATTTAGGGCGCGGTTAAGTACTTCTGCAGGAAGCGCAGACTCCTGAGACCTGCGTCGCGCCAGATGGATTCATCCTCGAAGCCGTGGCCGGCTCCGGGATAGGTCTTGATCTCGTAGGGGATGCCTTTCTTCTCCAGCAAATTTTGCAATTGATAAGCTTCTTCGACCGGGATGGTCTGGTCGGCCTCGCCGTGCAGGATGAGCACGGGGCAAAGGCGTCTCATAAAGAGGTGCATTTCCTTGGGCATGCCTCCGAAGAATTCGACGACGGCTTTCACGCGAGGGTCGATGGCGGAGTTGGCGAGAGAGAGATAGGCTCCGAGGGAAAAACCGAGCAGGGCAATGCGGTCGCGATCCACTTGCGGCTGCGTTTCGACGAAGCTGATTGCGTCCCAGAGCGTTTTCATCCACAGCGGAAAATTGCGCAGGATCGTCGGCTTGTCGGCGGATTCGGTGCCGGTGCGATCGAAATAATGGAGTACATAAACAGCGAACCCTTGGGCGGCGAGCGTGCTGGCGTATTGCTCCATGCCGGCGACGTTGCCTCCGGCCCCGTGGAGCGCGACTACGGCGGGGAGCGGGGCGTTGGGCGTCTCTGGCAAGTAGGCATCTAGACGGATGGGCTTGCCGCCGCTCTGGAAGGTGAGTTCGGACTGGGAGATGGCGGGCATCGCGGAGAGCTGCCGGGCTTCGCCCGGCTGGACAGCCGAGGGCGGCTGTTCCTACGTGAGATTGGTCGCCTCCGACAGTTTCTTTAGCGATTCCGTGTAGGGCGCGCGCGCTATGCCGCGTTCGGTGATGATCGCGGCCACGTACTGCGCGGGGGTCACGTCAAAGGCGGGGTTCTCGATCTGGACTCCGTCGGGAACCATCTGCTT
>Ga0187819_10001833_pt1 | contig 11046 bp, 6 predicted proteins | sample NC_wetland_sal_i_15_FD_132411 | JGI IMG/M metagenome (GOLD analysis project Ga0187819, IMG submission 132411) | Wetland sediment microbial communities from Neuse River Estuary, North Carolina, USA - SO4_4 | ecosystem: Environmental > Aquatic > Freshwater > Wetlands > Sediment | place: USA: North... | reverse complement strand
CTCGAAGAAGTGTGTGGCACCAGCCCCGCGACATCCATCCAACTGCACGAACCTTCCGTCCTCGTGGCTGAGACGCTGGCTCCACAGCAACTTCTGGAACTTGATCGCCGATGGTTGAAGGCCATCGTGCTCGAGCATTCGGCGGCCACGTCGCACGCTGCGATTCTGGCTCGTTCTCTGGGTATCCCCACTCTCGCGGGCGTCCGCAATGCCCGTCTCGTGCTCACGTCGGGAAGGGAGGTAGTAGTCGACGCCAATCGCGGCTTCGTCGTCCCACAATTCTCCCCGGCAGTGCTCCGTTTCTACGAGCGCGAACAGACAACGTTGGATCGGCGAAAGCGATCGTGGTCCAACCATGCCGGCCGGTCGGCGAAAACCGCAGACGGCACACCCCTGGAAGTCGCAGCCAACGCGTCTTCAGGAGAGGAATTGACCCTGGCCTTCGAAAACGGCGCGGACGGCGTTGGACTGTTCCGTACGGAGATGATTTTTCTCGGTCGCGAACAGCCGCCCTCGGAAGACGAGCAGTTCGCCATCTACTCGGAAGCCGCGCGCAGCGCGGGCGGCCGGCCCGTGATCATTCGGACGTTCGATATTGGCGGCGACAAAAAAGTTCCGTATCTGAATCTTCCCCGGGAAGACAATCCGTTCCTCGGATATCGCGGCGCCCGCATCTATGCCGACCATCGTGAGCTGCTGCAAGCTCAACTGCGCGCCATTCTTCGCGCGTCGGCGTTAGGGCCGCTTCAGATCATGGCGCCAATGGTGGCCACTCTAGAGGAGGTTGCTGCGTTCAAGTCAGAGCTCGCACAAGCCAAGCAGCATCTGTCGCAGAATGGCATTGCGTTTCAGCCCGAGGTCAAGCTGGGAGTCATGGTCGAGGTTCCGTCCGTCGCCTTCATCCTCGACCAACTGTGTAGAGAAGTTGATTTCTTCAGCATCGGCACCAACGACCTGAGTCAATATTTCTTTGCCGCCGACCGGGGCAACCAGAAAATAGCGCCCCTTTTCTCGGTTCGTCATCCGGCATTCCTGCGATTCCTGCAGCAACTCGTGTCGCAAATCCAGCAAGCGGGAAAGTGGGTGGGAATGTGCGGAGAGATGGCAGCCGATGTGCGCAATCTTCCCCTGCTGCTCGGGCTGGAACTGGACGAAATCAGCGTGCCGGCCGCCGAGGTCCACGAGCTCAAGCGATCCGTTTCAACCCTGGGCGCCGCCGACTGCGCCAAGCTTCTGGATCGCGCGATGGCTTGCCAGCACGCCCCCGAGGTAGACCAGCTCCTAAGCGCGCATCAGTCGAATCACGCCGAACCTCTGCTCACCGACGAACTTGTCCTGCTGGAAAGCACGAGCCAGACGAAGGCGGAAGTCATCCAGGAAATGGTCGATGCCTTCTATGTTGCGAATCGCACCGACGATCGCGATCTGGTCGAAGAGGCGCTCTGGGCACGCGAGGCCGAGTACTCCACCGGCCTGGGCCATGGCTTTGCGATCCCCCATTGCAAGACCGATGCCGTCTCTGCCAATTCGATCTGCATTCTGAGACTCCATGACCCGATCAACTGGGACTCGATCCACGGCGAGCCGGTTCGTATGGTCGTTCTGCTAGCTCTTCGCAAGTCGGAAGTAGTGAATACCCATATGCAGGTGTTTTCGTCGTTGGCGCGGAAGTTAGATGATGACGACTTCCGCCAGCATCTTCTCAAATTCGAGACGGCGGAACAGGTGACTTCTTATCTGGCAGCACAACTCAGACTGCCCGCGGGGTCCGTGAAACCCCATCCCCTGGCGGCCGAGCGAAATTGAGTAACGAAACTGAGTAAAGAGGCGCTTGGCCACAGACCTATACGTTTGTAACTCCATCTTGACTCGAGGAGCACGCTATAGGGGTGCGATCCGTCTCTCGCGCTGCGCTCTATTTGCGCTCTGTTTGCGCGTTTCAGGGTGCTTTTCGTGGTCTTAGGTGTCATCCGCTGACCTGCATGTGACCTGAGGGCGAAATCGATTTTTGTATTTCCTATACGTCGAGAGCGTGCGCGAAGAAACAGGTATTTTCCACATCCCTCGATAGGCATTTCTGCCGATTGCAAACTCCGCGCAGTTGAACGAGGGTGAACTACGGCCACACATTCCTATTCCTAGGGGCGTTCCGCGGAGCAAGCTTCTTCCCGGTAACAACTCTCCCTGGCTGGGTGGTACGCCGGTGGAGGAGTGCTTTTGACGTCTGTACTGAACTTAAGAGTCGTTGCCCATCCCGTTCTACTCGGTGCTTTGAGTGCTGGTACGTTACCCGCGAATCTGGGGACGGCCGCCGCTCTTCTGAACGTTGTCCTCCTTTTGATCATTCTGGCCCTGCTACGACGTAAGGGGCGCTATCGCCAGAGCCTGTTTGCCCAAGCATTTCGTTCGAGCCCTCTCGGCACCACGATCAGCACGCGCGCCGAGGGGCGCTACGTGGATGTGAATGACGCATTTCTGCAAATGCTCAACTACGAACGCCGCGATGTCATCGGCCGTACCTCCGCGGATTTGAACCTCTGGGTCGATCGCGAGGACCGCTCGCGGATGCTTCAGCAACTGGGCGACTCCAGCATTGCGAAAGGGTTGTCGACCAGATTCAGAACTAGCTCCGGGGAGATCCGCGAAGTCAACGTATCCGCCGAACTCATTGAACTGGATGGCGTGCCCTGCGTCCTCGCCGTTTCGCGGGACGTAACCGAAGCGAAACGTCTCGAGAATCAATTACGCCAGGCCCAGAGGATGGGAGCCGTGGGGCGTTTGGCAGGCGGCATCGCCCACGACTTCAACAACATCTTGACGGTGATCATGGGCTATAGCGAGATGACTTTACACCATTTGGGCTCTGCTCATCCCACGGCAAAAAGCCTGCGTGAGATCAAGCGCTCTGCGGAGCGGGCTACTTCTCTCACCCGGCAGTTGCTGGCATTCAGCCGGCAACAGGTACTCTACCCCAGAGTGCTCGATCTCAACGCGGTGGTGAACAATCTCAACCAGATGCTGCGCCGGATGATTGGGGAAGACATCGTGTTGTCGTTTCAGCCTGGAGAACCGCTGGGTTATATCAAGGCGGATCTCGGGCAGATCGAGCAGATTCTGATGAACCTGGTGGTTAATGCCCGCGACGCCATGCCGAAGGGCGGAACGATTGCGATTTCGACATCCAACGTCGAACTCAACGAGGCCTATCTCGATTCCCATTTTTCCGTGCTGCCGGGCCGTTATGTTCTGTTGTCCGTCAGTGACACGGGTTGCGGCATGGATGACAAAACTCTCTTCCACATCTTCGAACCTTTCTTCACGACCAAAGGGCCGGGACAAGGCACGGGACTCGGCCTCTCCACCGTTTACGGCATCGTCAAACAGAGCAACGGGTACATCTGGGTCTACAGCGAACTGCAGAAGGGCACGACCTTCAAGCTGTATTTTCCCCTGTACGAAGGAGGCGTCCCAGAGCCGCAGGAATGGAGCTCCAACGTTCGGTCGGTTGGGGGAACAGAAACCATTCTGGTAGTAGAAGACGACGAGCCGCTGCGCAAACTCACGGTGGCTCTCCTGGAAAGCACGGGATATCGAGTCTTGGAGGCGGACAATGGCGAAACCGCCATCCGCTCGGTGCAGCACTTGATCGAATCCATCGACTTGCTTCTTACCGATGTACTTATGCCGGTGATGAGCGGCGTGGATTTGTCGGTGAACCTGCGGAAGTTGCGACCCGGCCTGAAAGTGTTGCTAATGTCCGGCTACGCCGGCGATCTCATTGCACGGCACCGGGGCAGCGAGCCCGACATTGCGCTGCTGGAAAAGCCTTTCACGCGCAACGATCTGCTTGCGAAGATTCGGTTCGTGCTGGGCTCATGAACCGCTGGTGCCACCCGCATCCTGGCCGCTGACCTGCGACGAAGTCCAGTCTTACGGCTCGACGATCTTGTTGCGCACTGCGTATCGCACCAGTTCGCCCAATGAACGCAGTTTGAGTTTGTCCATGGTTTTTGCGCGGTGGTTTTCAACGGTGCGCGTGCTGAGGTTCAGCTGAGCTGCAATTTCCTTGTTGCTCTTGCCTTCGGCAAGCAACTGCACGACTTCGCGCTCGCGGACGCTCAGGCGGCCGCGGGCCTCGTCTGCTGTACCTTTGTTAGCTCTGACCCGCATGTGGCCGAGGATTACGTCAGAGGCAGTGGACGTGAAGAACGTCTTGTGGTGCAGAAGGGCGTCGACTGCTGCGATCAGATCTTTCTCTGCATCCTCCTTCAAGACGTAACCGCTGGCTCCCGCCGAGAGCGTTCTTTGGATGAGATCTTCGGCGCTGTGCATGGTGAGCATAAGAATGCGCGTTTTCGGAGATGCCTTAAAGATGAGGGAAGCGGCGTCCATGCCATTGAGTCTGGGCATCCCGATGTCAAGAATCGCTACGTCGGGTTGCAGAGTGGAGGCGCTTTCCACCGCGTCCCGGCCATTGGACACCTCAGCGACAACTTTCCACCGGGGCTGAGTTTCCAGCAAGGCGCGAAGACCACGACGCACCAGCGCATGGTCATCAGCAATCAGGATGGACGCGGTTTTCATCCTGCCCTCCGCGGTGAACGGCTCCAAACCCGTTGGTATTCTACTCTCCGTAGGCAAGGGTCTCAGGCAGCAACCCGGCGGTCATGGCCACAAATGCGCGCTCACTATATTGATGGCTCCGCTTGAGCTTGCCGGTGGTAGAATCGGCACAAATTTGGCCGGCTCGGGGGGGCACGTGCAGCGCCGGCGTCACCAATTGGTCTGGGGCAACTTGAATTTTCGGAATCGCAGCCGTTTCCCCGGCTCGTTCCGCACGCTGGTCGCGACCGGCGTAATTGTCGTGTCCCTGATGTTCGGTCTGGACGCCTGCCACCACTCTTCGGTCGAGCTTGCTGTCACCGTCACCTTGCTTGATCCCGGCTGGCCCGACAAGGAATTCAGCGACTGGCGCGACCATGAAGTGGCAGAGTTCACCCGCGAAACTGGCATCCAGGTAAAGCTTCTGCCCGCGCCTGAGACGGCACTCGACCAACTCAGTCTGTGGCGCAGGCTTCTTCAGAGCGGTCCTGACGCGCCGGATGTCTACGCCATCGACGTCATTTGGCCCGCAATATTGGCCGATGAATTCATCGACCTGAAACCCTACCTCGCGCAGGATACTGCCGCCGACTTTCCCTGGTTGGTTTCCAACGACACCGTCAATGGCCGGCTCGTCGCCCTTCCCTACCACGCCGATGCCGGATTGCTCTTCTATCGCACCGACTTGTTGCGGGAATACGGATACTCATCTCCACCGCGGACCTGGGACGAACTTGAAAAAATGGCCGCGCGAATTCAAGCCGGCGAACGTGCAAAAGGGAAAAAAGATTTCTGGGGGTTTGTCTGGCAGGGAGCGGCCGCCGAGGGCCTTACCTGCAACGCACTGGAGTGGCAGGCGTCCGAGGGCGGCGGCCGGATCATTGAGGAAGACGGAACGATCAGCGTCAACAATCCGCAAACCATTCGCGCGTGGGACAGGGCCGCACGCTGGGTCGGCTCGATCTCCCCACCGGGCGTGGTCGCCTACCGTGAGTGGGATGCCCTGAATCTTTGGCGCTCGGGCAACGCCGCTTTCATGCGCAATTGGCCCACTTCGTACATCGTGAGCACCAGCGAAGGCTCTTCGGTCCGGACCAGATTTGCAGTTACCCTCTTGCCTAGAGGACAAGTTGGGCACTCGGCCACTCTCGGTGGCGCGAGCCTTAGTATCTCCCCGCATTCGCGCCAACCGAAAGAGGCGATCGCTTTGGTCCGCTATCTCTGCCGCCGCGACGTACAGCTCGCCCGGTCGCTCGTAACCTCGCAGCCGCCCACGATCCCGGATTTGTATGACGACCCCAAGGCGCTGAAGGCGAATCCCCACTTTGCGCTGCTCGAACAGCTTTTCCGTGAGGGTCTGGTCGTTCGGCCCTCGACAGTGACCGGCCAAAAATACACTGACGTCTCGAAAGCTTATTTCGACGCCGTGCATTCCGTACTGACGCGCGAGAAGTCCGCCGCGAAAGCTGCGGCTGATTTGGAACAACAACTGGTTCAGATCACTGGAATGAAGATACGAGCATTGGGCACTGCAGTGCCGTCTGACCGGAATCCATCGCAAGCACGCCGGTAGCCGGCTCCGACACTAATGGACGCCACTGCCAAATTCGTCGAGCGCTTACGTCACACGCGAGTGGGGATTCTGCTGCGACAAGCGGGCCGCCCTGGCCAACTCAAAATCGGTGTTCGTCTAACGCTGTGCTTCGCCACCATCGTGCTGCTGATGCTGGCTGGGGATGTCGTCACCCTCTGGCAGTTCAGCCTCGCCCGCGGGCAGGCGCAGCACCTCAACCGGGTCGATCAAAAATCAGTATCCGTGCTGCGCATGCACGCCGATCTTTTGGCCTTCCGCGATCAACTGGACACCCTTGCCGCCACACAAAACGCCCGCCTCTTTGCTGGCGAGTCGAGTGCGCTGCGCCAGCGCTTTCTTGAGATGGCTGAACTTGCCAGCCAGGCCCTGCGAGTTCCGCCCCGCGTCGAACGTGACCCCACGATGCGGAGCACGCTCGAAACTATTCAAAGCGCATTACCCGCGCAGATTGACGCTTTGACCGACCTGGCTGCATCCGGTGACTGGCAGGCTGTGCGCCTCAGACTGCGCAACCAGGTGACGCCACTCAGTGCCCTAACATCGACACTGGTCGAAAAAGTAGATCGCGAAGTTGCCGAGGAACGTGCCCAGGCTTTGGACAACATTCAGCGCATGCAGCGCCGCGTGTTCGTGATGCTCGCCATCACGGCGATTTTCACATTGCTCGTCGCTACGATGCTTGGCCTGGCCGTGACTCGCAGCATTACTCGACCTCTGGCTGATCTGGACGCAGGCGCACAGGCATGGGCATCGGGAGAATTTCAACACCAGGTCGCAGTGGTTGGCCATGACGAACTGGCCACGCTTGCCCGGGCTTTCAACGACGCCGCTCGAAGATTGCAGGATCTTTACGGTGCACTGAAAAGCAGCGAAGAACGATTTCGGACACTTGTCGAGACGACTCGGGTCGGAATCGCGGTCCTCGATCAGAACTCGACCGTGGTGTTGTCCAATCCGGCAGTCCTTGACATCTTTGGCTGGACCGAGGAACAGGTTGTGGGCTCACGAGCCGACGATCCCCAGTTCAAGGTTCTCCGCGAAGACGGTTCGCCATGCCCTCTGGAAGAACGTCCCAGCGCAAAAGCTCTGGCTACGAAGAAGGAAGTGCGCGATGTCGCGCTGCAGATTTTCCGCCCTGTCTTCGGCGATTGGGTCTGGGTTTTGGCGAACGCGCGCCCTCTTTTGCGGTCCGACGGCAGCCTGTACCAAGTAATCACGACTTTCACCGATCTTACCCAGCAGAAACGCTCCGAAGAAGCACTGCGGCGAAGTGAGGCGGAGTTCCGCATCATCTTCGAGAACGCTGCCATCGGGATTGTTCTCGTGGATCCCGCGGGACGTCCTCTTCGCAGCAACCGCGCCCTGCAGACGATGCTCGGCTACAGCAATGACGATCTGACGGCCGTCACTTTTGTGAACGTCACTCATCCTGACGACGTCACCTTGGACTCATCTCTCTTCCAGGATGTCGTCAATGGCAAGCTCGATCGTTACCGGATCAAGAAAAGGTACATCCGCAAAGACGGCGAAGTGTGTTGGGCCCGGCTGACCGTCTCGGCGTTTCGCGAGGGCGACGGCTCCCTGCAGTATTGCGTCGCCATGGTCGAAGACATCACCTCTCAGGAACTGGCCGAGCAGTCCATCCGTCAACTGTCCACGCGAATGCTTCGCATCCAGGAAGAAGAGCAGCGCCGCATCGCACGCGAGGTGCACGATTCCACCTCCCAGGAAATCACTGCGCTCACCCTGAACCTGGGTGCGTTGCGCGTCGCCGAAGATGAATTCTCCCCCAAAGCGCGCAAACAGATTGCCGAGAGTCTCGCCCTCGCCAAGCGCATCGCTCGTGAGATTCGCACCTTCTCCTATTTGCTGCACCCGCCCATGCTCAGCGAATTGGGTCTGTGGGCTGCGTTGCGCTTATTCGTCCAGGAATTCCGGGAACGCAGCGGCCTGCGCGTGAATCTGCAGATTTCCAGCCAACTAGAGGGCACCAAACTCGATCCTGGGCACGAGATGACCCTTTTCCGGTTTGTCCAAGAGGCGCTGGCCAATATCCATCGCCACTCTGGTAGCAGGACCGCTTCCGTTGATATCCAACTGCACAATCGCTGGATCAAAGCATCGGTCATGGATACCGGACACGGCATTCCGCCGGAAATTCTGAAAGACATCCAGTCCGCGGAGGGGCTCATTGGCGGCGTCGGCATCCCTGGCCTGAAAGAGCGGATCGGCCATGTCGGCGGTCATCTCGAAATCGAGAGCCACGCGCGCGGCACCACGATCACTGCCATGGTGCCCGCGGAATTTGCCGAACCTCTCCTCCGCAAAGCATCAGGACAGGGCGTTCCGTAACCACCATCGCATCGAGGAGCGCAGCCTGTCTGGCGTCGCATCCGTATTCCCCACCTGTGCCTATGAGCACTATTACGGATTGCGCCGTTTTCCCCAACGACATAAATATTGATGTACGACCCACGTGGGGCAGGGGATGCACCAAGTCCTCCCCGAACGCGGAGATGCTCCCAATACACTGCCCCACGTTTAGCGCATAACCCGGCGCTAAATGGGGGCGGCGCAGAATGAAGATATTCCTGCGCCGCCCGCCATGACCAGACAAGAGGAATCTATGAATTGCTCAGAGTGCAAGGACCTTTACCGGGCCTTCGAGCGGACGCGCGCGCGTTTCGAGGAAGCACGTTCAGCGGCGTTTTTCCAGGTCAGCACAAAGATCGCCGTCAGAAATCATGTGAACCTGGAGCGCGCCAAGAGCGATCTGCGTGAGCACCAGGAGACCTGTCCCTGGGCGCTCGTCGCCCAACGCTTTACACTACGGCATTCTCAATAGTGACTGATTGGTTGTGATCGCCCGGGCCGAGGCTAAATCTCCTAAGCTTGCGGGTAGCCCTGCTCAGATGATCGTGAAGTTCGTGGGGGCGTAACACCCGCGCCACCCACTCGACGGACTTGGAGCCACTCTCAGAGCTTCGGCTAGCGGTAAGGTTCGCATATTCACGAAGGGGATAATTTCAAACTGATACACTACCGAGAATTGGGGTGTCCAGTCAAAAGCGTCCTACCTGAGGAGCCATTTCTTTTCATGGCTTCATGGGCACTTGGTTCTTGAACTGGTCCTCGGTTCCCACAAACAACTCCTCGTATTTCTTCTTGCCTGCGGCCCCAGATCCTTCACCGTTGATCTTGCCCCAAATCAGCGCAGCCGATCCGGAGTCTGGAAGTGGGCGCGTACTCTGAGCAGAGTAGTAATAGTAATGATCCTTGGCCCATCCGTACTGCTGGCCAGAAGAGGTTTGCAGTTTTCCGTCCGGCGGGATCTTGAGAATATATTGGCCGCCTTCCATCGGCAGAGGCGGCGCTCCCTGCACCTCAAACTCGATTCGTACCCAGCCTGTGTATCCCTCGGGAATTAGAAATCGCGATGCGGGTCGAGTGGAATTCCTGGCACTCACGCTCAGCCACAAAGCAAAAGCAGTCACCAGCACAAGGGTAAGAGCGCCCACGACGATTCGGGCGGACCGCTTTGGAGCCGCCGGGAACATCCAAGTCCGCTTGCCGGGTTCAGCGTTGCTGAAGCTGACGATCGCAGAATATAGCGTGGCGAGCACTAAAAGGGCCGTGGCTACATAGGGCAACATCATTTGGGTTCAGAACAGACGAATGGCATCGTGTCTTGTGCCCACGAGACCTCGGGATGCGTGATTCGCAGCTGACCGGATAGCACGGAGCTCTGTTTGCCGAATTTTGTCCGAACGGATTTCGCGACTGCCGGACCGTAGAAACACCAAATTGCCAGGCAAGCGATCAGTGCCAGTCTTGCGGCAGCATACGGTTTAAAGAGACTGACATAAGCGGCAATCAGAAGACACAATGATCCCAGTAAAGAGACGAGTTCCAGGGGATTCGACGGGGCCCCATGAGCCGCGAGGGCCAGTAAGATGCAAACATGGACTCCGGTAGTCATGCTCGCGACGAAATAGAGGAAAAAAGGAAGCATGTCGACAATCATACTGCCTGCACAACGGAGGTTTTTTTCTTCCACGTTATACGGCACTTCAAAACTGATGAATGCATCACGTTTACCGGGACTCTGCCGTTAGTCGGGTGGTGAATGATAATAGACCACCACTAACCCAAAGATAAGACCAACGACGGCTGCGATCGCCAGCGAAAGTAGAATGCCATGAAGAGTTGTGAACGATGATTGTTTCTTCTTCCTTTTCCTAACCTTTATGAAACTGGCCATATGAACTCTGCTTCGAGGTTCGCCGGCACAAGCGAGGTCGCGCAGAAATGCTTCTCGCATGCGACGGACGACTTCTCTCAGATTCCGCTCGTCTGGTACTGCAAGACCGCCAGGGAGAGCCGATAGTCGTAGCCGGCCTGTGCATTACTGATTTCGGCTTGCGTCTGCTGAAGTTGTGCCTGACTCAACTCCACAATCGAACCGAGACCGAGGTTGTACCTTGACTGAGCGAGATTCAGCGCGAGGTCTGCTTGCTCCAGCAGTTGTCGAGTTACTGCGAGCCGGTCATACGCTGTCGTGGCGTTCAACCAACTGGTGCGTACGTCGCGGGAAATCCGATCGCGGAGGTCCCGCAGCCGCTCCTGAACTGCCTGGGCACGAAGCGAGGCTTCTCGTGACCTCGCGGGGTAAAGGAAACCATTGAAAACCGGAATATTCACGTTCACGCCGACCGCTCCATACCAGCTGGAAATAATGGGATTGCGTATCGGAGTGTCGCCAACGACTCCAAGCGCGCGGATGTCGGGAAACAGCAAGTCACGCTCGGCCGTCTGAAATTTCTTGGCGGATTCCGACTGGAACTCTAGGG
>Ga0187819_10001832_pt1 | contig 11046 bp, 16 predicted proteins | sample NC_wetland_sal_i_15_FD_132411 | JGI IMG/M metagenome (GOLD analysis project Ga0187819, IMG submission 132411) | Wetland sediment microbial communities from Neuse River Estuary, North Carolina, USA - SO4_4 | ecosystem: Environmental > Aquatic > Freshwater > Wetlands > Sediment | place: USA... | reverse complement strand
TCGCGGATTTTGCGAGCCCCCCAGCTGGGGTGCTCGCGCTTCACGTTCAAGAGGTAGTTCTCCACCTGAAAGGGAAGCTGGTTGGCGTAACGACAGGGACGTCGGCTTCTGTCAGTGAGCCCCTGAACGCCGCATTCCTGGTAACGATCGAAGATCTTGTAGCAAGGCGATGCGAATAAATCATGAGGATGATTTTATTATCATTTGAACCCATAGTGGTTAGCACGATCGCGGCACAAAAAGATAGTCAAACACGTTTTCTTGCTCCATGCTTCCCAAATTCTTTGCCAATCAAGTCGGCTCGCGTCGCAGTAGGGACGCAATATTCCAACAGGCTCCATTCTCGATGTCCCGTCAGAAGTCCGATATATAACCTTCTCCGCCCAGGCAGGACATTCGTTCCGGCAGTTGCTAGGCATGTCCGTTTCGGTCATATGGAGTCTGGCATAGGCACCTAATCCACGCAATCGCTTCAGTGCTGAGAGGCAAGCATTTCGGCCCCTTTCTGGGACATGTGGAGTGGCCGAGCCGCTCCAGAGATAACTTGCGATTGCAGACTAGAACTAAGCCGCTGGCACGGCAGACCATTCGCTTGCTAAGCAGCTATTTCTGGTTAGGTTCCCGGCGTAATGCGTCCCTTCGCCCACTCATCAGTGTGGACGAGCCGAACAAAGTTGCTCAGCACGATGTCCTTGGTTTTTTCGGCGGACCATCCCCGTAATTCAGAAAGCGCCTGGATGACCTGAACAATGATCGAAGGCATTCCCATGTTCCCAGCCAGCCAACTGTACCCGCCAGGATTATCGGTTTCCGTCAATAGAAGCGCAGAGGGGATCGCCTTGGCTATCTCGCGGATATGGGCGTTGAAAAGAATCTCCACTCCTACCGTGAAATACATTCCCTTCTCGGCCAAGCTGTGAAGCTGTTCAATCGGGCCCGAATACCAATGAACGATCGCCCGCGTCGCCCCCAGATCCCCGAGGATACGGTCAACGTCCGCCTCTGCCCCTTTTGAATGGATGTTCAATATCTTTTTCTGGGCAATGCCTTGGCGGACGAAGTACTCAAAGACATCTCGTTGGAGGGCATGATCCTTATGCTCGGGAATGAAATGATAGTCCAAGCCGATTTCTCCCAACATTGGGGAATCGTCAATCAACGGTCGTAGGCTTTCCAGTTTGCTATGAAATGCAGGGGCATTCCATGGATGCACTCCGAATGTGCTCACGACCCACCTGGTCTGCTTTTCGATAGCCTTGTTCCTTTCGTATGCCGTTGGTTCCATCGAGACGCTGATGGTGAGGATTTCATGTTGCTCGATTTCGGCGATTGCTCTTGCAATCTCCGAGTCGTATTTGTCCAGGTGAGCGTGAGCGTCAATGTACATACTTTCTCTGATCGCATACACCGTATTTTGGGTCACTGCTGGGGACCACACGTCGACTCGTGGCATGGTCCAGTCAGAATCGCATTGCCTCGACGTACTATTCCCAGACAACCAGGAAGGACCTGGATCACTTCCGCCGGAATGCATTCGGCTATAGCGACAATTTGCCGCTCAGCAATTTCAAGCTCCCACAGGAATTCACCGCGAAACCCGACGATTCGAGTTGCCATGGAACTCAGGATACAACCACTAAGGGGTGAGGCAGCTGGATTATTGGTGTAATCAGGCGCTAGCGCTCAAAACCACGCTTCGAGCATGATTCCGTCGGTTGACGGGCTACCCTGACATAATCCGGTCAGGGAAGAGCTGGCGACTACCCGAACAATAGGCGCCCCCACCCCACCGGTTAGAGCACATAGGGAATCAGCGCCTTAACCCGCGCTTTGTAGGCAGGGTATTCGTCAGGAAAGGCACGTATCAGGAGGTGCTCCTCTTGGTTGAGCTTTATCCAAAAGCCGACCACGAACAGCACTAGCCCCGCAAACGCAACAAGCAAGCCGGAGCCAATGGCTGTTCCCAGGCCCATGAGCAGATGGCCTGTGTAAATGGGATGGCGTATAGAACTGTAGGGTCCGCGTTCCACTAGCTTGTGTCCTTGTTTCAACTCTACGTCTCGGCTCCACTCGACGCCCAGCGCTTTGCGTGACCAGATGGCCATGAACAGGCCCCCCGCGCAGATGACGATGGCAATCGCATCCGAAAAGGCCGTGCGCCGTATCGCGACTATACCGAGCGGATGCACCCAAGCAGCGATGAACAGGACGAAACCTAGCCATACCGGCATCCTCGCCAGCCTGGCGCCAAAACTCTGGCCTTCCGCGGCAGACTTGATGGAACGGGCGCTGATGTTCCAATACAGCGCGAGCAAAACCCAGCAGGCAAGAATCACGATTCCGGCTGCCATAGGCCCGATGGTATCGCCGTGTGACTCGCGCGGCAAATGCCCGGAACTAGATCCCGCCCGCCCCAATCCGGCCCGGGATTTCGTAAGGACCGAAGTCAAGACTCTGGCCTAAGGCCGTGGCCCGTCTCACAATCCCACGCGCGGGAAGGAACCTCTTTGGTTAGGAGCGGATCACGGGCCATTCGGAAGTAACGCCAGCATTGTGCATCCGACACCGCGCGGTTTGGCGAGCACGGGCGCAAATACGCCCGAGACAATGTCGTCAACAGAAGTATGACCGGGCCTGTGGCGTTGACCTGGGTCGGCGAGAGCGAGATCCTGCCCCTGTCGGAGCCATAAATCTCGTGCCCCGCGCTCTGACTTGCGGGGCTCGACGAACTCTGGTACACTGGTACCATGGTACGCGATAAGAAACATCTCGTAGAACGAGTGCAGACCGGCGTGCGGATTGAGAAGCGGCTGCTGAAAGTGCTGAAGGCGGTCGCCGAGGACCGCGACCTGACCCTCGGTGATTTGCTGGAGGGCATCGTGCTGCACGCTTTTGACGGCAAATGCCCATTTCAGGCCGGGACCTTGTCGCGGATTCGTGAGCTAAAGAAGTTTTATGGGCTTGATCTCGACGCAACCGCCAGCCACAAGTTGGTCGAGGTGAGCAGTCCACGCGCTGCGCGAAAGGAGAAGCATCGGTGAGCATTTCCGAGAAATCGGTCCCAATCATTCTTTTGCGATGGACCTTGGGCCTCGTCGTGTTATGGGAATCTTTCCGGTTTGCCGCCTCAACGGCTGCTGCCCATCACCTGCAGGGCATGGGACTGCCTTTTTGGCTGGCGCCCGCGCTGGGCGGGGTTGAGATCGCCGCCGCCCTGATCTTCCTGGCTCCGACTCTGCGCCGGACCGGTGGCTACTCTCTCTTGGTAATCTTTGCGATTGCCGCAGCGCTGCACATTCTGCATGGGGAGTTCGAGATCGGGCCGCTCGTCGTGTATAGCGCGGCCGTTCTGGTGTGCATATCCGCTACAGCGAGCGCCGGCAACGAGACGCTTTCGTGAGCGACGAAGAATTGATTGCCGCTTTTGAGACGGGCAACCTAAACTCGAAGGAATTCCACCATGCCGAGCACGTCCGCATGGGGTTTCTGTACCTTTGTCGGCTTCCGATCCTGGAGGCGCTCGCACGCTTTTCCGGCGCGCTGCAACGGCTTGCCCGCGCCAGCGGGAAACCAAACCTGTACCACGAGACGATCACATGGGCCTGGCCTTCCTATTCCTGATCCGCGAACGATTCGGGCTTCAAAGGTTTGAGCCGGGGGGCAAACCCCCAAGCTGGAGCGAATTTGCCGCCCGAAATCCGGACCTGCTGAACCGGAAGAGCAGCAGCATCCTCAGGGATTACTACCTTGAGGAGATGCTTGCTTCCGAGCTGGCGAAGCGAATGTTCATCCTGCCGAACCGAAATCTGGGGGGGCAGAAAGCAATGAATCGTGAGGAACAGAGCGGTCATATTTTGCTGGGTATCGGCCGAGAGATTCGGGCCGTACCGGACGATGCGTTCGTGCAAAGCGTAAAAGCGCTTCCTGCTCGAATGGCATCGCGTCTGGCATTTATGTCGCGAGATCACCATGTGGTACGCGACTTCGTGGTACGCGAACTGCCGCGGCAGGATCGGCCACTCTCCCCCATTCAAATCGCGCAGGTAACTGGTCTCACCTTGCACGACGTATCGGCCATCGTCGCAGAATTGGAAAGGAATCTGTTCTTCCTCGTGCGCGACGCGGACGGGAACGTGGGCTGGGCGTTTCCGGTGACCACATCCGAGACGGCACACCGCCTGACGTTTTCAACAGAAGAAACGATCTTTGGCGCTTGAGCGGAGGACGCCTTCGCCACGTCCTTCGTCGAAGGATGCCTACGAGGAGAGAGGCTGCGGGTTCGGATAGATTCCGAGTGCCGCCACTGTTCGCGACCGCTGGCAATCGAAGTCGATGAACGGCTGCATTTCCAAGTCTTGTCGCGCGGCGCGTTGCCATTGATCTTCGAGCCGGACATTGATTGGGGAACGTTTCGCGGCGCAAACATCATTCACGAATATTGAAACCAGACTGTTTTCTTCTGGTCAGAAGAACATGCTCGTGATTACCGGCGCAGTCATCAGCAGCCTGACGGAACGTACCTTACCTTGTCCCAAGGCGCATTTGCAGAACGCTCTGCGCAAGCGGGGCTATTCGCAGCTACTTTGGATGGGCGGCTGCAGCGGTAACGTGTTCCGCGGACAGACCACTTCGACCGCGGGGGCTCAGCTTCGTGGTGTGCTTGGCGAGGAGCTGAATGCTGCAATTGGCGTCACTGGCGATCACGGTGCGTCGCGACGAGTGCCTGGGCCATACGATTACCTATGCCCGCTCCGTCGGAGTCGCACCACCATGGACAGAGTCGGAACAAGCCTCGGAAAGAGCTCACAAGAAAGGAAATTAGGCCAATGACGCAGGCGGAACGCCAACGCATCACAAGCTATCTCGCCGAGACAGGGGAGGAGCTGTTGCACAGGACGGGTCATCTTTCGCTCCTACAACTTGACTACAAATCGGCTCCCCACCGTTGGTCAGTCGCCGAGATCGTCGAGCACATAATCATCGTCGAAGGTCTGATCCTGAGAGGCATCGATGTCGCGCTGCAACGGCCCTCGAATTCAGCAAGCGCCTGGCAAAGTCGAGATGAGGCTCTAATTCTGGAGCTGAAAAACCGCACACATACCTTGCAGGGGCCGGAGATTGTGCTTCCAAAGCGGGAATGGAGTCATGAAGAGTTGTTTCGACAATTCGAAGTAGTTCGCCAGCGCACGAGAGCATTCGCGGCCGCAACCACCGCTGATCTCAGACATCACTGCTTCCCGCACCCGGTTTACGGCCAGATAGATTGTTATCAGTGGCTCCTAGTGGTAGCAGCACATTGCGAGCGCCACCTTGCACAGTGCGAGGAGGTGATGGGTAGCCCATCATTTCCGGGCAGCACCTAGCGGGAACACGGCACGGCTGAGCCGTTCATTTCAAGGCAAAGAGAAACAGTTATGACGCGCAGTGCACACAATTCGGTTAGAGCCAGAAACTGGAGGAGAGCACCCAAATGAAGACGGCGGATCGCTCCATCGCAGTGCTCTTGGTAGTGGCCTGTTTGCTGCATACTTACGGCTCCCTCGTTTACTACAGGAATGTGCCCATTACACTTGTGTGGTCGCTGTCGGGATCGCTGGCAGGATTGCTCGTAGCTGCTGTTAATTTTCTGCGGGTTGGTCGGCCCGGCGACCACCCGTTGGCGTGGATAAGTCTTGTCGGATCTTTGGGATGGTTTGCGGTGGCATTTGCGATCGGGAAAGTGACCGGACACGTTTTGGACTTTCGCCCACTGACGCACATGATCCTCGCCGCCGCGCTCGTAGCGATGAGCATTCGGACTTTGGTCACGGCGCATAGAGCCGATGTCCGCGGAGGCAAAGACTCAGCGGGACCGATCTGACCGCCTGTCTTGGAAAAACGATGGTCATTGGTTCGGCTATCTCAGCGAGATTAGGATCTGGGTGAGTAGTCGGGATTTTTAAGGGTTGTTTGCGTGTTGACACTCTCCGTTGCGTTGCGCACGGCTCGCATCTGCCGCGCGAAGGCGGCTGACTCCTCATAGAAAGGAAAATGCGCAGACTCTTCAAACCACACGATGCGCTTCTCCGGCGCTTTGATTTTGGAGAAGTACTCTTCCGTGAGCGTAAATGGATCGGTGTAATCATAGCGGCCGGTGAAGAAGTAGACGGGAATCTCGACCTGTGTGATGACATCCATCAGTTCGCCCGAAATCGAGTTGTAAATGAAGTGTTTTGCATACAGCGACACTCCCTTGGGGATGTTGCGTGCATCGCGAAGGCTATACTCGGGAGCAGCCAGCCCGGTCAGCAATAGCGGCATAAACGAAGTCGCGTTATGGAGCTCACCCCCAAATTTGAACAGCAGCGATTCACGGACGCCTGCACCCTTCTGTTCCAACTCCTTGATTGCGGCGAACTATCGTCTCCACGAATGAGAACGTATTGATCCACCCCACCGACAGGGATGCGTTCGAGCAATGCGATGCCGTTGGGCTGTTGAATTGCGGGAGTGCGTCCCGGAGTGAACCATAGATACATTACGCAGCCCAGCCCCGTCAAAGCTAGCCCAACGATACTCCAGATGGTTTTCTTCATCTGCGGTTCGTACAAACGCTTGGAATGATTATGCCACCCACAACAATCTATATTGAGAACAGCCCTTGGGGCACACGGCAAAAACAGGAGTGGAAATGCGGGTTCAAACGAAATACCAGGCCATTTGTCCTGAACTGCACAGCTATGTCTTAGTTGCCGAGTGACGGGCAACCCTTCCGTAATCCGGTAAGGTAACGGTTGCCGACTACCCAGGATTTGTCCGTTCGCGGCGCGGGTAGGCCTGAACTCCCATTAAGTGAAATGGCCTGTTTCGCCAACTTGCCACGAGAGCCTTTTGTTCGACCTTTCACCTACAAAGAAAAGTGATACTTTCGGGCCACAGCCCTCGTATACGTCCATGACGAAGCGCGCCATATTCTCGGCTGGAAGAAACCTTAACAATAACAATACGGCAAGCCGCCGCCCGGAGGCGTTTCAAATGACACCCAGTGTGGTCCCAGCGGGCGGTTCACCATAGCTGGCGGTCTCGTGGTGCTCACGGTTCTTATGGGCGTCGGAATATTCGTCGTCGCCATGTTCATGTGGCGGCCCCTCCTGGAGGCCATGAAATGATGGAACGGATTGCAGAAGGGTCACCGCGTCTCGAGGCCAGGATTGCCGGTGTCTTTCAACTGCTGGAAGCCCTGACGTGAACCTGTGGTGGTTCGACTCGCCCATGGGTATCTTCGAGCTAGCGCTGAGTTTTTGGCTTCTGTTCAAGGGAATACGAACACCGCTCGTCGAGTAACGGTCCCTGCGTCCATTGCGAAACAAGGAGAGAGGACATGAACTCAACCAAGAAGACCGCAAGAGTCGCCGGATTACTGTACCTACTGATGGCAACACCTGCCCCCTTGGGCCTCATCTATGTTCCCAGCAAGCTAATCGCGCGTGGAAACGCAACCGTGACGGCCAATAACATTCTGGCTTCGGAGTCGCTATTCCGTCTCGGCATTGCGAGCGAGCTGATCTCCGCGACCGGTTTTATCTTTGTGGCTCTGGCTCTGTACAAGTTGCTCAAGGGCGTTAACAAGGGACATGCTTCGCTGATGGTGACCTTGTTCGTGGTCTCTGTCCCCATATCGTTTTTGAATGTGGTCAACGCAATCGCTGCCCTGACCCTCGTGCGCGGTGCTGATTTCCTGTCAGTATTCAATAAATCTCAGCTGGATGCTCTGGCAATGGTATTCCTCAATCTGCATAGCCAGGGATTCGCAGTCGCCGCGATCTTTTGGGGTCTTTGGCTCTTTCCCCTCGGGCTGCTTGTGTACCGGTCGGGCTTTCTTCCCCGCATCCTGGGCGTCCTGCTGATCGTTAATTCCTTAGCTTATCCGGTAAGCAGTTTTACGTCCTTAGTTCTGCCACACTACGGACCCATCGTCTCCCGATTGATAATGCCGCTCTATTCGGGGGAACTGTGGTTCATGTTGTGGCTTCTGATTAGAGGCGCAAAGGATCAACCATTGGCCGCCGCGGCCTCCTGATGGATGTTCCTATGAAAGCAATCGTCTATTCCAACTACGGTTCGCCCGATGTTCTCAGGTGTGAAGAAATTGAAAAGCCGACCGCTGGGGACAATGAAGTTTTGATAAAAGTTCGCGCGGCTTCCGTCAATCCCTATGACTGGCACTTCATGAGAGGCATGCCGTACCTCCTTCGCATACGGGCCGGGCTGCGCAAACCAAAGGTCACACGACTCGGCGTTGATGTTGCCGGCCAGGTGGAAACGGTCGGCAGGAACGTGACGCAGTTCAAACCAGGCGACGAGGTGTTCGGCCTGTGCCGTGGGGCCTTTGCCGAGTACGCGTGCGCTTCCGAATCAAAACTTGCCCGGAAGCAGGAGAACATGACGTTTGAGCAAGCCGCTTCTGTACCGATTGCAGGATTGACTGCATTGCAGGGCCTTCGCGATAAGGGAAAGATTCAGCCGGGGCAGAAGGTCCTGATTAACGGTGCGGCGGGAGGCGTGGGTACCTTCGCCGTGCAGATCGCCAAGTCGTTCGGTGCAAATGTGACCGGCGTATGCGGCACCAGGAATGTGGCCATGGTGCGATCCATCGGCGCAGATCACGTCATTGATTATACCCGAGAGGATTTCACCAAGAGGGAGCAGCGTTATGACCTGATTCTCGACTGCGTTGCGAACCATTCCCTGTCTGCATTCCGGCGGGTCTTAAGTCCCAAGGGGAACTACATCATGGTCGGAGCAGCGGACGGGGGCGGCCGGTGGATGATTGGCCTTCTGGCTCGATTGATCAAAGCGCTTGTGTTGTCATGGTTCGTGAGCCAGAAGCTGGGCATGGTTGGAGCGAAAACGAACAAAGAAGACCTGACCATCATGCGCGAGCTCATGGAGTCCGGAAAGATAACGCCGGTCATCGACAAGTGCTACAGATTGAGTGAGGTCCCTGAGGCTATCCGGTATCTGGAAGAAGGGCACGCTCGGGGAAAAGTAGTAATAACCTTGGATTAGCACAACAAAACCTAACAACGCGCTACGCGAAGCGTAGCCGGCCATCGGGGCGCACGCCTCCACTGGAGGGGCTGACGTGATATGGCATCCGGGTTACGGGCAACTCTTACCGAATCCGGTAAAGGAAGAGTTGCCGACGATCCGGAAGCATTCGGCGAGGTAGAAAGATCGCGTTGAATAAAAATTGTCATAAGTTCAGCGGACAGCTAGACTCCACATCGGAGGTGACCCCATGAGAAAGGCAGGAATTGCACTTTTGATGGCAAGTTCGCTTTTGACTGCTGCGGCCCAAACCCCAAAAGAGTCTCCATCGCCGGCGCCGAAAGTGAAAGTCGGCGACATCGCTCCTGATTTCACTTTGGTGGATCAGAACGGCCAGCCGCACTCGCTGCACGATTACAAAGGCAAAAAGAACGTGGCTCTGGCCTTCTTTGTCTGGTCTTTCTCACCCAATTGAACGAAGGAAATGCGCAGCTTCCAGGAGAACGTAGCCAAGCTGGAAGCCGCAGACACCCAAGTCTTGGGTGTGAGCATGGACAGCCCTTTCGCCAACAAAGCCTTCGCTGATCAGAACGGCGTGACCTTTCCCTTGCTTAGTGACATTGGGGGGAAAGTCATCCAGGACTACGGGCTTTATAAGGAATACGATAAATTCAACATCAAGATTCCGGCTGCGCGTCGCGCAACGTACGTGATTGACACAAACGGAAAAGTCGCCGAGATGCAAGTGGACGCTGAGGCTGTCGACCCAACCAAGGTAGTTACGTTTTGCGCGGCACGAAAGGCGAAGGGATAGCCCCTTGGGAACTCAAAATCGAAGAACAAGGAAAGATCGACTGCTGGCAACGAAGTTCAGCCAAGGGCGTAACTGTACCCAGACAACGAGCAAACAGTGAACTCCATTTGATGTAGCAAATGGGGGGCATCATAAGCGGGTCAGGGTTTCACCATTTGCTTTGCGGGCTCCGCAACCGAGTTATGCAGATTCAACATACGCCAGCGGGTTCCGCTGCGCCGGCACATCGCAAACCCGTGGCCACTCAAGGTTAATTTTGGCGCGTCAATGGAGTAATCGTAAGAGTACCAGAGGGCGTCACCATACATCTGTACCTGATGTGGCATCATCCGGAAGCAGAGATCTGGCGCGTAACGAAAAAAGTGTTCTCGCAAATAGGCCAGAACTCTCTCGCGGCCAACAAACTCTCCGTCCGGTGTGTAGAAAACAATCTCAGGGTCAAAACATTCCGCCAGCACAGCGGCGTTCCCCTCCTGAAATGCGGTCGCGCATGAGCGCATCGATTCTTCCATGTCCGCGTATATTACTTTTGGGTCGGCAGAGCCCGGGCCGAGCGAGGCGATCTGGCGTTTCAGATCGAGAGTTACGGCCATCTTGTCGAGCAGGTCCACTCCCAGAATGCCATCCACAGGGCCGCCGCAAGCCTTTCCGATGGGGCTGAGGTCTATAGCGGGCAGCTTGAGATTTTGCAGGTGATGAGTGCCCAGAGAAAAATCTGTGATGGAGACTTCGCGCGCACTGGTAGCCGCCGTGCCGGACCAGGAGGTTACCTGGATTTCCTTCATCCGGCCGGTGTTAAAGGATTTGAGATTGAGCGTCGAGGTCGCGCCGGTATCAACCAGGAACCGCATGACCGCCGAGCCAATCCGCACTCTTACGACCGGGAGCCTGTCGCATCGCTCGATTGGAATTTCGTCAGCGGCCGTGACGCTCTGGGCTGACGACGTGGTCGCGGCCATGCAAAATAAGAGCGCAAACGCTGCCATTACACTCCTGGTTGACATTAACATGGCTCCAGAAAGAGAAGCGTAGCACCTTAGGCGAGTTCGTGAATAGACTCAGACCCGATTCGCGCCATTACTGTCGAGTAGCCGGGCGCCATTGCTGGCGCCCAGCCCTCTAAGAACCGGACTTGAAGGTTTCCCATTCATCCGGCTCGAGCACCCAAAAACGCCCCCCTGAAAAACGAAGACGCGGCCTGA
>Ga0187819_10001831_pt1 | contig 11051 bp, 9 predicted proteins | sample NC_wetland_sal_i_15_FD_132411 | JGI IMG/M metagenome (GOLD analysis project Ga0187819, IMG submission 132411) | Wetland sediment microbial communities from Neuse River Estuary, North Carolina, USA - SO4_4 | ecosystem: Environmental > Aquatic > Freshwater > Wetlands > Sediment | place: USA: North... | reverse complement strand
GTGAGACCCGAACGAGTAGCGGAGATAAAGTTTACCGAGTGGACGCATGAAACCGCCGACGGTGGCATGAAATTACGGGCTCCTGTTTTTATTGGCTTGCGAGAAGACAAAGACCCGAAAGAGTGCACCTTCGCCGAGCAGATCCCATGACTGATACCTGTTTTGGAGCACGACAACAATAAAGGGCATTTTGGTCGCAGCCCGAGCATTCCGGCGCCGCCTCCCAACCCTTTCGCAAAGAAAGTATGGGGCCCCCGCGTTCGGTTTTGAAATGCGAAAAAGTCTTTTGCCCTATACGGCGATGACGAACCGAATGAACTTGCTATTTAATGTCCTTCATGGGCAGGAGGGAACCGTAATCGCGGCCGCTGGGTTCCACGGCGCGGGCCACCACACCATCGAAGGCATCGCGGAACTCGGGATACTTTGCCACTAGCGCCTTCATCACTGCCATGTTGTCCTCAAAAGTTTGCGTGGTGTTGGAAACATCCGCTGACTGGTACTTCACCACCAGATCGAGATCTTGTTTCACGACCACGGGAAATAATGCGGTCAGCTTGTAGGTTTTGCCGGCTGCGGGCAGGTTCACCGTATTGCCACTGGCGGGAAGATCCGTGGGTTTCACGGTCTCCGCTTCATCCGCTAACTTGTCGGTGACCTGGGTGTACATGAAAGACACCGGGACCAGCAAATCACGCGCTTCAAGGCAATAGAGCCAGGCATTGTGATTCTGGCCTTTGGCCTTGAAGGCGCGGGCGCGCTCGGCAAACCAGTTGCCGTCATGCCCTGCGATCTGCATTTCTTTCACATAAAAGCCGCCAACCTTCCAGTCCTTTCCTTCTTGTTGCAGCACGAATGACACCGCGTATTTTTGTTTGGCGGTAGGAACATCCAGGGTGACAATGCCATAGCTTCCCGGCTGCAAGTTTGGAATCTCGAATACCGCGCTGTCCGCCGTCTGCCCGACCTTGCCAAACACTCCGCACAAAAACTCAGCATGCGGCAGCGGCGCAGTTCCTTCGGCTTTCAAAAGAAATGGAGGACGCGGAGTTGCTTGCGCTCCAGAAAGATTCGCCTGATTATCTTTAATCACGGTTTCGATGCCGGAAAAATCGGAGGCCACACTGGGAATCGAGTTTTGCCGCAGGCTCGCGGAATCGCCGCGTGCCGCCATATCGAAATAGCGTTTGGCCGTGTTGATCAGGGCACTGTGTGTGGGTTCATCCATGTCGCTGGCGGTGAAACAGGTCTGGGCGTGAGAAAGTCCGGTTGAGAAAACCAGCATCATCACCGCAAGACTCATTGCTCTGTGAAATTGTCGCTGTTTTGTCCTGAACGTCCTCATAGTATCCGTATTCTACGACGCCAGATTGGACGATGCGAATCTTTGATTCTTAATAGGCCATTCCCATTGCGGAGAAGAGCGGCCCGGGATTTTTGCCTTCGGCGGCGGCCTTCAATCGGAACATCAATTCTCCCCAAGTCGTGGTGCAGGAGACGAAGTAATCTGTCTCGGCGCGCCAATCGGCATGAGAGAAGCGCAATAGTGTGTGGCGTTCCTTTTGTGGCAGCAGATCGAATAAGAGCCTGGTGCCGTTCCACTCTTCGCCGGATTGGCAGACCCACTCAGCATAGTTCGGTTCGTCAATCCGGAACGGGTGCAGATTGTAGACAGTGCTGCGGTTGAAAAATCCGAGGCTGACAATATCGCGGGGGACGTCTTCGGTCACATCCGCAGCCCACCATTGTTTAAACCCATGTCCAGAACTGACGAAAGGGAAAATTTGTTGAGGGGAAGCATCAATTGCGATCGCATGTCTGATTATCGGCATAGCTGATAGCTCCTGCGAGGGGAGGGGAGTCGCCGTGAATCGCAGGCAACTTCACTACTCCATCTCGAACGCCAGCCATTGCAACTGGCCATCGCGCTCCACTTGTAGCACCACCGGGGCGTTGGCCTTGAGGTCATTCAGGACAGCGCGCAGCGAATCCAGCGAATCGATTGGCGTCTTATTAACAGCGTGGATAACGTCGCCAGTCTTCAGTCCAGACTCTGGACCGATGAGGTCGGCGGCGCGGGCAATCACAACCACTCCACCGGAAATGCGCAAGTTCCCGACTGCAGACTGCAGTTGATCGTTCAGGTCAACCGCAAGGATTCCCAGACGCCGCACCAAGCTTTTGTCGGGATCGACGGCGTCCATGAGTTTGTCCATCTGATCGCGATGTTCGGTTGCCGCAACATACAGGATTTTTCTTTGGTCGGCGCGCAGGATAATGAGTTTCATGACCTCGTCGAGAGGATGCAGGTATAGGGCGGCAGTGAGCGCCGGCAGGGTGTCGATGGGCCGGTCATCGACGCTTACGATAATGTCGCCCGCCTTCAATCCGGCTGCTTGGGCAGATCCTCCGGGATTTACGTCGGACACGATGACGCCCCAACTCCGGGAAAGACCGAGCCCTTCGGCTAAGGTAGGTGTGATATTTTGCGCGACCGCTCCTATTTCGACTCGATGCACGTGCCCGTACTTGCGCAGGCTCTGATAAACAAAGCGCACGATTCTGGCAGGAATCGCAAAGCCCAAGCCTTCGCTGCCTCCGCCCTGGGAAAGAATCAGGGTGTTGATGCCGAGCACATAGCCGTCCATATCAATCAGGGGGCCGCCGCTGTTTCCCGGGTTGATGGGAGCATCGGTCTGAATATAGACCATGGGTCGATCTGGATCGGGCTGCCTGCCTACGGAGCTGACCACGCCCATGGTGACTGAGTTCTGCAACCCTTCCGGACTGCCGATGGCAAGTACCAATTGACCTTGATGCACCCGGCGGGCGCTGCCCAGTTCAAGGGTGGGCAAATTTTTCTGTTCAACTTTAAGCAGCGCCAGATCCGATTCCTTGTGAACGCCAATCAACTTTGCCTCGAGAACATGCTCCTTGCCTACAGGCTCGACCTGCGGGAAATCTACGGACGGCATGGGCAGCACGACGCGGATGCGATGCGCTCCCTCGACCACGTGCGCATTGGTGATGATGTAGCCGTCCGAAGATACGATCACCCCTGAGCCAATCGCATGCTGGCGCGCGATTAGTGCGGTCTCACTGCGATTGCTTTCCTCGACCGCTCCATAGCCAGTGACTAGGATCTGAACCACCGCCGGCGAAACCTTGGCCACCAGATCTTGCAACGCGGAATTGAGTTGTTGTAAAACCTGCGGAGCTTCTGCGGGACGTGAGCCCACGGCCTTTCCTACTTCGGTCGCCGGATTTGCCTTCTGCCGAACACTTCCTTGCGGAGCCGTTGGCGCCGGCTTTGGCGCAGGCTGTTGAGCGAGGCCCGGCGCCGAGACAAACAACATCGCGGTGACCGCAAAAATCAAAGCAAAAATACGGCAAGCACTTCTCGATGTTCCGGCTGGAACGAGCATGGAAGCGACTCCTTGGGTGTCCTCGCGATCTGGAACCGGCTAATGAAGCAATGAGCGGCTATTGTGACAGAAAGTGTGGGAGCGTGGAAATCGCTCTCGAGCACTGTCCAGCTTGAAAGGTAGTTTCCCATGCCAAGCCTGCTGGGACGGCACCGTCCTCACATCACCCCCACGCAATTCGACCAACGACTTCGCGCCAGGGACATTTTTGCAGGTAGAATGCCAACAGAGCGCATAGTCTCAACTGCGGTTGAATCAAGACCGGAGAAAGAAACATGATGAGGGGAAGAACATTATCCGCGATACTCGTTTGCCTGGGGATGTGGATGCTTGCAAACTTAGCAGCCTGGGCGCAGGTGAGCACTGATGGCGTGGTTAAGCTTAATGGCGGAAGAAACGCAATTTTGATGAGGGCTCCATCGCAGCCCATTACTCCCGCGGTGGGAGCTTCATCGAAGCTAGTCACGATTTACAGCACGTTGGGAAAAGGTGACCACGTGTACAGCACGCTGAGCGGGTTTGGCATTCTGGGCACGAATACGGGGCAGATCTTGCCGGAAATGGTGGCGAACGGCTTCCGGCCGACGGCCGACCATGTTGTCACTGAGGTCCAGGTGGGCGCAACGCATCTGCAGGGCACCAATGTGCTGGTGGTCAGCTTGAATCAGGACAATCACGGAGTCCCGGGGAAGGCGCTTCACACCTGGCGTTTTTCCAACCTGCCGGTGGTTTGGAGTTGCTGCATCCTGCAGACTGGAAAGTACGCCAAGGGAATCCCGGTGAAGAAGGGCAAGTTGTATTGGGTCGTCCTGCGTCCAGAGCAGCAGTTTCAAGACACGTGGGATATTTGGGCTGACAACTATGCGGAAAAGCAGGGAAAGTATTTCTCCAACAATACGGGATCAGGTTGGCAAACCAGCTATCAAGTACTGAGCGCCGTCGGGGTGTTTGGCAAGTAGTCGAAGTTCTAGCAGGCGCGGCGTCGATTGGTTTGACCTGACCTCTCTAACGTGTTATAAAAATTGGTCTTGTGCTGCCGGGATTGAGCAAGGCAGTTCCCTGCCCGGAAGCACAGTGACATCCGACGCGGCCAAACTCATCCCTGTTCAAGTCTTGTAGTGGAAGCGTGTTCGGAACTCCGGCCATGCGCTCCCGTGCTCTGTTAGCAGAGCATCGAGAAACCCTGTGCCGGTCGAGGACCTGAATCCGTAGTCATCCTTATAATCGTTCTCAATGAGTGGAGGCTCTCCTATGCGCATGCTTGCTGATGTTGCGTCCCGAGGATGCCGTTTCGCCCGGAACCGGGCGGCTACCGTGGCATCGATACTTGCGGTTATTGTTTTGGGCGCGTCCGCGGCTTTGGCCCAGCCTGCTCAGGAGGCGGGCGGCGAAGCCAGCCTGAAACTTCCGGACCTTTCTTCGGTTTCTTTCTTGGGCATGGACGGCCACAAGTTGCTGATGATCGGAATCCTGTTCTGCATCGCCGGTCTGGGCTTTGGGTTGGCGATTTACATGCGGCTCAAGAACCTTCCGGTGCATCGAGCCATGCTGGAGGTTTCTGAGCTGATTTACGAGACTTGCAAGACCTACCTGATCACGCAAGGTAAGTTTTTGCTGCTGCTGTGGGTTTTTATTGCGGTGGTGATCGTGCTGTACTTTGGTTTGCTGTCGCCAGTGCAGGGAAAGCCTGTCGCCGTAACGTTGCCGATCATACTGGCGTTCAGCCTGGTGGGAATTGGGGGTAGCTATGGAGTGGCGTGGTTCGGCATTCGAGTGAATACGTTTGCCAACTCGCGCACGGCTTTCGCCGGATTACGCGGCAAGCCGTATCCGATTTACAGCATTCCCCTGCAGGCCGGGATGAGTATCGGGATGATGCTGATCAGCGTGGAACTGCTGATGATGCTCTTCATTCTGCTGTTTGTTCCTGGAGACTACGCTGGGCCGTGCTTCATTGGATTCGCCATCGGCGAATCGCTGGGGGCGGCTGCGCTGCGTATTGCGGGCGGTATTTTCACCAAGATTGCCGACATCGGATCCGATCTGATGAAGATCGTCTTTAAGATCAAGGAAGACGATGCGCGCAACCCGGGCGTGATTGCGGACTGCACCGGCGACAACGCGGGCGACTCGGTCGGACCTTCGGCGGATGGATTTGAGACCTACGGCGTGACTGGGGTGGCGCTGATCACGTTCATTTTGCTCGGAGTGAAGAATCCGACCGTGCAAGTGCAGTTGCTGGTGTGGATCTTTGTAATGCGCATCATGATGCTGGTTTCGAGCGCGGGCGCGTACTTTCTTAACAGCGCGGTGGCCCGGTCGCGCTATGCCGATGCGGATCAGATGAACTTCGAGGCTCCGTTGACGTCGCTGATCTGGGTCACTTCGGTGGTCTCGATCGTTCTGACCTACATCGTTTCAGCCCTTATTGTTCCCGATATTGGTGGCGATACGACGCAATGGTGGAAGCTGGCGACGATTATCTCCTGCGGGACGCTGGCGGGTGCACTCATTCCTGAGCTGGTGAAGGTGTTTACGTCGACCGAGTCGCGACATGTGCGGGAGGTTGTGACCTCGGCGGAGGAAGGCGGGGCATCGCTGGGAATTCTGTCGGGCTTTGTGGCGGGAAATTTCAGTGGCTACTACTTGGGATTGTCGATGGTGCTTTTGATGGCAATTGGTTATTACATGAGCACGATGGGATTGGCAGCGGCGGCGACTATGATCGCGGCTCCGGTGTTTGCCTTCGGGCTGGTGGCCTTCGGCTTCCTGGGGATGGGTCCGGTGACGATTGCAGTGGACTCTTATGGTCCGGTGACGGACAACGCGCAATCCGTGTATGAACTGTCGCTGATCGAGCAGGTGCCCAACGTCGCAAGCGAAATCAAGAAAGACTACAACGTCAACGTGAACTTTGAGCGCGCCAAGCATCTGTTGGAAGAGAATGATGGCGCGGGCAACACGTTCAAGGCAACCGCCAAACCGGTGCTGATCGGCACGGCTGTGGTAGGTGCGACCACGATGACGTTTTCCATCATTATGGCGTTGACCAACGGGTTGACTTCGAACGTCGAGAAATTATCGTTGCTGCATGCTCCGTTTTTGCTGGGATTGATTAGCGGAGGTGCGATTATTTATTGGTTCACTGGGGCGTCCACGCAGGCGGTTAGCACCGGAGCTTACCGTGCAGTGGAGTTCATCAAGGCGAATATCAAGCTGGAAGGGGCCACGAAGGCTTCTGTGACCGACAGCAAAAAAGTGGTGGAAATCTGCACCAAGTATGCGCAGAAAGGCATGCTGAACATCTTCATTGCGGTGTTTTTCGCTACACTGTGCTTCGCTTTCATCGAGCCCTTCCTTTTTATCGGGTATTTGATTTCGATCGCGGTGTTTGGCTTGTATCAGGCGATCTTCATGGCTAACGCCGGCGCAGCCTGGGACAATGCCAAGAAGATCGTCGAAGTCGAATACAAACAGAAAGGTACGCCGCTGCACGACGCCACCGTAGTCGGGGATACGGTGGGAGATCCTTTCAAAGATACCTCGTCGGTGGCGTTGAATCCGGTGATCAAGTTCACCACGCTGTTCGGGTTGCTGGCGGTGGAGTTGGCGGTGAGGCTGACAGAGACCAATGTCGGGCTGACCAATGTGCTGGCAGTTGTGTTCTTTTTGATTTCGTTCTTCTTCGTCTACCGCTCGTTCTACGGCATGCGGATTGGCACGGAGAGTGCGGCCGCGAAGGGCGCCGCGGCGGACTAGGGGAACTTTGAATCGCGACATTGCGAACGCCATCCGGCGCGAGCCGGATGGCGTTTTAGTGCGAAGTCGCAACATCCGATAGAATCTGATCGGCCCGGACGAGGCGTCCGCGGCTGCGTGTTCGTCGCAACAGATTCGTTTGACTTTTTAGGGCAGTTGCTTCTGGATCTCGGCCATTTCCTGGCGAGCTGCTGACGCGCGTTCTCCTGAAGGTTCTTCTGTCAAAAAGAGCTTCAGCTCTCTCACCGCGTCGGAAAGGCGGTTCAGCTTCTCGCAGGCACGGGCCGCGACGTAATGCACTACAGCGTACGAGCCGTGGGAGATGGCATGAACCTTGGTGGCGCTGGCGATCGCGTCTTCGTAGTGATGGTCCAGAAGTTGGGTTTGGGCAAGCAAAACCAGCGTTGGGGCGTCAGTCGGATCAGCCGCAGTCGCTTGGTTCAGGTGCGCTTCAGCGGACGCGAAGTCTTGTTGCTTCATTTCCAATCGCGCCAGGTTTACCAGAGCCGGGGCGAAGTGGTCATTGGCGGCAATGGCTTTCTGCAGAGCTTCTCGTTCTCTAACTGGATCTCCCAAACGCGCATAGACTACGCCTAAATTGTTGTAGGCTTGAGCGTAGGCGGGATAAAGAGTTATGGCTTTATTCAGTTGATCGATGGCCTTCTGCCACTCCTGCTTCACGATCAACTTGGTCGCTTTGTCGAACTCCTGGCTCGCCTTCTTGGGCACCCTGAGGTCGCTGGCTGAAACCGTCATGCCGCCACCTTTGGCGGTATTCGCATCACGATTGTCCTTGGCGGGCATTACCGTGATCAGGACGGACTGGGCAACTCTGCGCGAGTCCACCTGGAAGGTTTCGCTCTCCTTTGGCTCAATACCCTCCCCGTTAACCGATACGTGATAATTGCCGACGGCCACGTTCAGGAAGGTTGCCTGGCCACGATCGTTGGTAAAAGTCTCGCCGACCTGATCGCCGCTTGAGCCGCTCATGAGCCTGACTCTTAGTTGGGCGCCGGCGGGGCGGTCATCCGGATAGGTCAGGTTTACATTGATCGTGCCCGCCTGATGTTGCGCGGCAACCTGGGATAGCGGCAAACACAGAAGCGGCAGAAGCAGGAGAGCTAGAGGACGAAGCTGAACCATGGTGTCCCTCGCAATGCCCCCGGGCGGCGGGACAAAACAAAACACTGCCGGAATGTTACACCCAAACAGAAACCACGAAAAAGAAAAAAGTATGCAAAATGCATTGGCCAATTTTCGTATTCCGAATTGGCAGTGTTCGAGATATCACGAACGGAGGGAGGAGGCCTCCCGAGACTTCCCATCCGCTATGATGAGCGAAGGCATGATCTTGAAACTTAACGATGAAGTTGTTTCCTTGGGCGCCCAGGTTGACGCGACGCCAGCCAGGCGCCCGCAACGTACGACGCTCGACGGTCGCATGGTCAAAGTCGTCCCTCTTGATCCTGCGGCTCATGGCAAGGCGCTTTTCGAGGGAGCCCAGAATGAGCAGTTGTGGATCTATCTGTTCGAGGGGCCGTTTACCAATCGCGCTTCCTTTGATTCCCACCTCAAGCGGATGGCGAGTTCGGAAGACCCCTTGTTCTTTGCCATTCTTGACAAAACTTCCCGGGAGGCGGTTGGCTATGCCTCCTACATGCGTATTGAGCCGACGCATCGGGTGATCGAGGTGGGCAGCATCCTCTTCACTCCTCGTTTGCAGCGGACGATTGGAGCGACCGAGGCGATGTATCTGATGGCTCGGCATGTTTTTGAAGATTTGGGATACCGCCGTTACGAGTGGAAATGCAACGCGCTGAATACACCTTCGCGGAGAGCGGCTCTGCGCCTGGGCTTTACTTTTGAGGGAGTTTTTCGTCAGCACATGATCATTAAAGGACGCAATCGTGATACGGCGTGGTTCTCGATACTCGACTCGGAGTGGCCGAAACGGAAAGCAGCGTTCGAGCGCTGGCTGGATCCGGGGAACTTTGACGCGAGTGGACGGCAGAAGGTGTCGCTGTTCGCGATGAATCGCGAAGTGGAGAATCGGGGCTAGTGAACCTTGAAGGTTATCGCCCGGGCCTCCCGGACGAGGCGTCCGGGGGCTACGTGAGCATTGCGGGTGGTGCACCAGCGTGGACGCTCGCGCCTACATTAGTGGGCGTTTCCGGAGAGTTCGTGGACGATGCTGTTCACGAACGACTTGGCGTCTCCGAAGAGCATTAGGGTCTTGTCGAGGTAATAGAGCGGGTTGTCGATGCCGGCGAAGCCTGGGTTCATGCTGCGTTTGATCACCATGACGGTGCGGGCTTTGTCGACGTCGAGGATGGGCATGCCGTAGATGGGGCTGCCAGTATCGGTGCGGGCGGCGGGATTGGTCACATCGTTGGCGCCGATTACCAGGGCAACGTCGGTTTGGGGGAAATCCCCGTTGATGTCGTCCATTTCTATCAGGCGGTCGTAGGGAATGTCAGCTTCGGCGAGCAGGACATTCATGTGTCCGGGCATGCGGCCGGCGACGGGATGGATGGCGAAGCGCACGTCCACGCCGCGTTTGGTGAGCGCGTCGTAAAGTTCGCGAACTTTGTGCTGGGCCTGGGCGACGGCCATGCCGTAGCCCGGGACGATCACCACTTTGTTGGCGGCGGCTAAGATTCCGGCGGCTTCATCGGGGGTGGCGCTGCGCACCGTCCTGTCTTCCTGTACTCCGGCAGCCGAAGCCTGCACTTGCCCAAATGCTCCGAACATCACGTTGGTGAAGGAGCGATTCATGGCCTTACACATGATCACCGACAGAATGAGGCCAGAAGATCCGTCGAGCGCGCCTGCCACGACAAGCACTTTGCTGTTGAGGACAAATCCCAGCAGCGCCGCTGAAACCCCTGCATAGGAATTCAGCAGCGAGATGACTGTGGGCATGTCTGCGCCACCGATGGGAGTGACCAGCAGAATGCCAAAAAACAGCGCCACGATCACCATGACCGGAAAGAGCGTGGCGTTCGCCGGATTCACCACCAATGCGACCGCCAGCCCGAGGGCTCCAGCCAGAACGGAAAGGCTGACAATATTCTGCCCGCGATAGACGATGGGCCGCTGGGGAAGTATTTCCTGCAGCTTTCCCGCTGCGATCAGGCTGCCGGTGAACGTGAGTGACCCGATAATGACTTCCAGTGCGATCTCGCCCATTTCGAACCGGGTCGGGGCCGTGCCCACGTAGTACTCGGCCACGCCGATCATGGCTGCCGAAAGGGCGCCGAAAGCATGGCTCAAGGCGGTTCGCTGCGGCACCGCCGTCATGTGCACCAGGCCGAGCGGAACACCAACTCCGGCACCAATGATGAGGGTAATGAGGATCCATTTGTACTGCGCTACCTCGGGGTTGCAAAGCGTGACGATGACCGCCAGCGCAGCGCCGATTTCGCCTGCCAGAACGCCCCAGCGCGCGCTCGCCGGCGAACTCAGTCCCTTGAGAGAAAGAATGAACAGAACGACGGCTACGATGTAGGCGAAATCGAGATACTGCTGAAGCGCCAGTTCGGTCATGATTTCTTGGGCCCGCGGGATTTGAACATGCGCAGCATGCGGTCGGTAATCAGGAATCCGCCCACCATATTGCTAAACGAGGCGGCCACGGCGATCGCGCCCAATACGGTCGTGAGCCGGGTCTCATGCCGGCCGGCGATGATGATGGCGGCTACCACCACGATCGCGTCGAGTGCGTTGGTCAGCGACATGAGTGGAGTGTGGAGCAGCGGAGAAACACGCCGGATCACTTGAAAGCCCACGAACCCGGCCAGGATGAAGACATAGAGGTTAGAAATAAAATCTGGTGGCACGATTGCTCCTTTGGATTCCTTAGCGCTT
>Ga0187819_10001830_pt1 | contig 11051 bp, 6 predicted proteins | sample NC_wetland_sal_i_15_FD_132411 | JGI IMG/M metagenome (GOLD analysis project Ga0187819, IMG submission 132411) | Wetland sediment microbial communities from Neuse River Estuary, North Carolina, USA - SO4_4 | ecosystem: Environmental > Aquatic > Freshwater > Wetlands > Sediment | place: USA: North... | reverse complement strand
TACAAAAAGCCACAAAGGTACTACCGCATATAGGCCTTCCGGATTTTGGGAATAGTACCCGCGATGACCTAAATGTGGCAATGCTTGTCACCTTATTTTTGGCTGATTATTCTGCGTGGATATTGGGTAAATGGTTGATAGATAAGGCGGCAGCTTTTTTTGAACGACATGTTCTCATGGCTGGGAGCAGACCGGAAAAATAGACCCCCGTACCCCTAAATAGGTGTGCTTAGTGTGTGCGGGAATGTCGAGCCGCACCCTCATTTGCGAGGGCTGTTCAAACGCCGTGACTGATTTGTCGGGGAGTGAAACAGCAGAAGGCCTGTTCCACTCAGACCGGCGAAAGCAGAGCCTAAAACGCGTAGTGCAGAGAGAGCTGAACCAGCCGCGGATCGCGGGCGTAGAGGACTTGTCCGAAAGTCGTGTGGCAATGAAAGAGCCTGGAACGAAAAGATCGTTGTCCCGCTCCAGGCTCTGAAGGGTTAGAACCGGATGTAGGCGCCGAACTGAATGATGCGCGGAATGGTCGAGGTGGCGATGATCTTTCCGAAGTTTGGGTAATTCACGTTGTAGCCCGTGGCGCCGGTATTTCCATCCTGCCCGACCGTAAAGTTGGGATGGTTGGTGAAATTGAAAAAAGCAGCCTGGAAGTCGATTTTGACTCGCTCTGTGACCGGGATGCTCTTGGCCAATTGCGCATCCCACTCGAACAGATTGGGTCCGGTAAACATCCGGCGCTGTATATCGCCGTCGGTGCCGGCAGGCGGGTCAATAAATACTTGGCCGTTGAACGGCGCCTGGCCGAACGGTTGCACTCCCAAACCGGTGGTCGGAGCGACGGCGCTGGGGTTGATGAAGTACGGGCCGTTGCCGGTCATGAAGAAGCCAATCGTGCCGCCGGGAATCGAGCCGGTGAGCGAATCGACAGTGTTGAACGTGGCGCGGTTGCCGCCGCGATTCAGGGTGCCAAATTGCGAAACGATGGAATACGGCGAACCGCTCTGATACGTAATGATACCGCTGGCCGTCCAGCCCCCAATGATGTGGTTAATCAAGCGGTTTCCGCTCAGCCGATGATTTTCACCCAACGGAATAGGCACCACGTAATTCGCCTTCAAACAGTTCGTCAAGTCGAAGGGCGCGCGCGCATAATCCAGCCTGCCGTTATGCAGATCCAGGTACGGCTCGAAGCGGTCGTTGTTTAAATCTCCGTCGGTGTCGGCTAGCGCTTTCGAGAAGACGTAGTTGATCTGGAGTTGCTGCCCGTTGGGCAGGCTCCGGCGAACATCGATCTGACCCGAGTGATAATTGGAGTACGCTCCACTCTCGAGAACGTTCATACCGAAGCCGTAGAGACTTGGGAAGAAACTGTAACCCCCGTTGAGCCCTGGCACGAAAACCTCCTGATATATGGCCCCCAATTGGCCGGCCTGGCCCGACTCAAGATAGCTGGCGACGGTGGGATCGCTCAGGAAACCTCCGCCAGGCAGGTTATTTGTAAAGAACGGAACCGGAACGCTTCCTTTTACCGCGGGGTTGTAATCTCCGTCCGCGCCCAAGCCGGCCGCCAGCGAAAGGAACAAGTTATTCTGTGCCTTCTTGAAGTCCGATAAGTACTGGGTGCCAGCTACCTGGACCTGGTTGTAGTCGATCGCGCGCCACTCATGCACACCGTGGTTGCCGACGTAACGCACGTCAATGATGAATTTGTTGACCTCGCGCTGGATGCCGAGGCTCCACTGCTGGATATACGGCTGCCGCAGGTTGGGATTGATGAGTCCCTCAGCGTTACCGGGATTGTTGGCGAGGTTGTCGGCGAATGTTCGCGGCACCTGTAACGTGGGGGCCGGGATCCCGGGCGGGCTGGAAACTGTGGCGCCGGTAACACTCGGGTTGATGACACTGCTCTGCAAGCCAGAGTTAGTGCCGACGTTATTCTGTGCCGTGATGATGGCATCGTCGTTGTAATAGGAAAGGCTGTAACCGCCGCGCACCGCGGTTTTTCCATCCCCGAAAACATCCCAGGCGAATCCAACGCTGGGTGCGAAATTCTTTTTACTCGCGTTATAGTATGGGCGTCCTGCGGAATCTCCGCCGAAATTGAGCGTGGCATTCGACAGAATGGTCGAGATGTAGTTGCCGTTGGTGATCTCGGGTGTCAGGAACAAAGAGTTGGCCTCGTTAAAGGCTGGGTAGTAATCGTAGCGGAGGCCGGCGCTCACGGTAACCCGGGGGCGCACCTTCCATTTATCGGAGACATATCCCGAGAAAGTATCGTATTGAAAGTTGCGGACGTTGGCGGCGCCCGGCACAAATCCGGAAGTGCGGCTGGTCACGTTGAAGGTCTGCTCACTTTCGCTGATGACGCCCGCCAGCGTGGCCAGTAAGTTGTTGGCAGTAGCGACGTCATTGGCGCTGGCATCGGGAAGACCGGGAATCGTCGTCAGCCCGTTCGGATTGGTGGCGCTGAATCCGAGGTCGTAGAGGGGCGCCTGGACGTAGCCGTTGTTGTCGTAGGATTTTATCCGGATATTCTGCTGCTGGTAGCCGAAGGTCACGGTGTGGTTGCCGTGCACCCAACTGGCGTTGTCCTGCCAAGCGTAGGTATTCGTAAATCTGCCCTGCGGGGCAAAACCGTATTCGCCGGGGAAATCGACCAGAGGGCTGTTCACGTAGGCAGGCGGCACTGCGGTTCTAACATCGAAAGGCACCGGTGCGAGATTGAAGCCGCCGCGCAGCTCGTTGGTCAGATTCGGTGCAGGATTCCACCGCCATCCAATAGAAAACAGCTTGCCTTCAGCGTCGTTGTAGGTAGGGGGCACGGTGGTGTAGAACGCATCATCGCCCGCACGGTCGACGACGTTGCGGTTCCAGGTGTAGGTGGCGAAGAAAACGTTCTTGGGCGAGAACGCATAATCGATGCGGCCCAGAATGTTATCTCGCGTGGCGTCCGCTCGGGCGTTGAACTGGTAACCGGCGGTGTTCAATCCGTCTCCAAGCAGATTGTTGTTCGGCAAAGGCATTTCGCCCAGCAACTTCGCGATGTACGGGTCGATGGAGTCATGCGTGGCGGTCAGAAGATTGGCGGTACGGCCAGTCCCATCCGTCAGCGTCATGATTCCGTCGCGCGCGCTCGGGGTGAATACGGTGAAGTTCTGCAAGGCCTGTTGGCGAAGGCGGTAAGATTCGTAGGCGGCGTAGAAGAACAATTTGTCTTTAATGATGGGACCCCCAATGGTGGCGCCGACCTGGTTCAAGTTCAGGAATGGCTTCGGAGTCCCCACCTGGTTGGAGAACCATTGATTGGCCTCCACCGCGCTATTGCGGTTGTAATAGTAGCCGGAACCGTGGAACTGATCGGTTCCCGATGGCGTGGTCATGGTGACCTGTGTGGCGCCGATGCCGTAATTGACAGGCTCGTTCGCCGAAGAGATGGTAAACTCTGCAACCTGCGCGATGGTCAGGTTGTTCGGCATGATATCGAGGCCACTGAGCCGAATGAACTGGTCCTGAACGTTGATGCCATCGAGCGTGACGTTGGTGGCCTGGGAACGCATGCCATTGATGACCGTGCTGGCGCCGGATCCATTACTCTCCACGCCCGCTTGCGTCGAGTACAGGTTGTTAATTTGACGGTCCAAAACAGGCAGGTTGGTCACCTGCGCCTGGGTGAGAGTGGTGGCCACCTCGTTCGAAGTGCTCTGGACCGCAACCGTGCTTTCCGTCACATCGACTGTCTGGGCGGCACTGGCGACCTGCAATCGGATCGGCGGGAGAGTGTTCTCCTTGCCGGGGTCCACGACGACGTTGGTCACGGTTGCCTTGGTGAAGCCAGCCACCTCGATGGAGAGCTCGTAGGTGCCGGGCTTCACAGCGGTGATCGAGAAAGAACCGTCGCCTCCGGTCTTTGTCCGGAGAATCGCGGAACTACCGCCCGGAAGCAACAGTTCGATGGGGGCATTGGGAACGGCGGCATTGCTCTGATCGAGCACGGAGCCGGTCAAGGTTCCGTTATTTTGAGCGTGTAGCGGAACCACAGGCAGCAGAACGAGCAGCCCTGTCAGCAGTCTCGAGAAGACAGAACGGCGTGCGGAAAGCAAAGCGAGCGACATGGTTTGATGCATGACCAAACTCCTTCCCCTGGATTGGCACCGGAGAATTTCCCAAACCCCGGCATGCAAAATGCAATTCCCGATATTCTAACAGAGAGACGGGGAATTGAGACCGTTTTATATGAGTTTAATCAGCGAGTTGCGACGGATTGTGGCGAATGGCACTTGATTGAGTGCGAGCCGGCCCGAAATAGGGGCGAACCGCTCCGCATTACGGGTTCTGCCTCTGCCGCTCGTAGATCAGCTTGCCGCCGAGATATGTCTGCTCCACCTGTGTGGTTCTGACGTCGTCAAGCGGGCAGGTGAGAATGTCGCGGTCAAGAACGATGAGATCGGCCAGCTTGCCTTTTTCGAGCGAACCTTTTTCCTTCTCTTCGAACGTCAGGTAGGCGTTGTTGATGGTGTAGAGGCGGATGGCCTGCTCACGGGAAAGGCGCTGTTCGGGATGGAGCGGCTGATCGGTCCAGCGCGGTTGGCGGGTGAGCGTGATCCACATCCCAAGAAACGGATTGTACGGGTTGATGGAACGCAGGCTGCCGATTTTCTGCATGTGGTCTGAGCCTCCGCCGACGATCACGCCGGCTTCGAACAGGCTCTTATACGGCTGGAAATACGTCATGCGCTCGTTGCCGAACTGTTGGCGGAGCGTGGCGCCGTCGAGCCATAACCAGTCGGGCTGAAGATCGAGCACGATTCCGAGGTCTTTCATCTTGTCAATCATGGCAGCGCTCATGAAGTTGGCGTGAGTGATGCAAGGCCGCGCCGCGCGCACCGAGAAATCGCGATTGACTTGTGAGTAGCCGTCGATCATGGCCTGGACGGCGCCGTCGCCCACCGAGTGCGCCGTGAACTGGAGATCGTGCTGAAGGGCGAAGCGCTGCATCTGGTAGAGCTTTCCGGACTCGATGTAGCGCATGCCGCGATAATTCGGATCGTCGATGGAATAGACCTTGCTGATGCCCCAGGGCTGCAGCATGTAGGCGCTGCCGGTGAGCATGCCCCCATCCATGTAAGACTTCGTGCCGCGCAGCCAGAGCATGTTGTTGTATTTATGCAGCGGGCTTTGGGCAGCTTTCAGCATGCGCGCCTGGATTTGGGCGAGCGGCATCTGGGCATCCACGCTGTAGTTGATAAAGACGCGGCCGCTCAGCTCGCCGGAATCGCGCAACTGGCGGTAGATTTCGACGCCCTCGTCGCCTAGATCGCGCTCCGAAAGGCTCGTAATGCCGACGGAATTGTAGTCTGCGAGCAGCATTTTGAGGCGCTGGCGGCGGTCCTCATCGGTCGGTTTTCTTTCGCCGGACTGGATTTTGACCAGACGGCTGCCACTGCGGAGAATGCCGGTCGGCTCGCCATTGGCATCGCGCTCGATGCGGCCGGGTTTGCCATCGGTGATGCGGAAGTTCTTGTCGATGCCGCTTTGCTTGAGTGCCAGCGAGTTGACCGACGCGTCGGGGCCGGTTCCAAAGTAGACGGGGTTGGCGGGCGCGGCGGCGTCAAGTTCGGCACGCGTGGGGAAACGCTGGTCCCGCAGGCGGGTGACAAAGACCTGCGTGAGCACGATCCAGTCGCCCGGTTTTGTAGTTGCCGCGCGTTCCTGGATGTACTGGAGCACGTCGGCGAGGGTCTGCATATCCGGGACGGGGTGATCGAACTCGTAGATGGAGGCATCGAAGGCATGCGAGTGCGAGTCGATCAGGCCGGGCAAAACGGTTTTGCCCTGGAGATCGATCTGGCGGGTGTTGGGACCGGCAAGCCGGGCGACGGCCTCGCGGCTGCCGGTGGCCAGGATGCGGTCGCCTTTTATGGCGAGGGAATCCGCGATGTGAAATTGCGGGTCGACGGTGACAATCTTGCCGTGCTGGAGAATCAGGTCGGCCGGCTGGGCGAACGCCGCGGCCGGGCAAATCCAAAGAAGCAGTTTGAAGACGCGAGGGGACATGGAGGGATCATACTCCGCGGGCGGGAGGTCTGGGGCTCTGAAGCCACCCGGTTGCAGTGCTACACCCCAATGGAATGGGGCATGTCACCCAGCGAGGGCGCCTGATGCTTGTTGCTGAATCAGTTAGACGATTCCACTGCGGTAGTTGTTCTGCTCCGGCACGAAGTAAAGACCATGCCGTTTCCACCCAAAAAGATTCTCTTCCCGGTGGATTTCTCCGAACGGTGCCTGGGGGCGTCGCGGTTTGTGGAGGCGATGGCCGGGCGCTTCGATGCCGAACTCATTCTTCTGCATGTGGCGGAGCCGCTTCCGTATTACGGCTTGCCGGAAAGCATGGAGCACCTGGAGAAACGGCTGGCGGCGTTCCGGGGGGATGAGTTGCGATGTTACCGCGTGCAGCGGGTTTTGGATAAAGGAGAAGACGCCGCGGAAAGAATTCTGGAGCTGAGCCGCGCGGAGAACGTGGATCTGATCATGATGCCGACTCATGGATTCGGCCCCTACCGCCGGTTCGTCCTGGGTTCGGTTACGGCCAAAGTGCTGCACGACGCGGATTGCGCGGTGTGGACGGGCGTGCATCTGGACGAACCGCCGCCTTTGGGAGACCTGCAGATTCGCGTTGTGGTTTGCGCCATCGACCTGAAGCCGGTGAGCGAGCGCGTGGTCGAATGGGCCAGGCAAATCACGGCCGAGTACCAGGCCACCCTGCACGTGGTACATGCCACCCCAGCTTATGAGACCCGGCCAGCCCGCTATTTCGACGCCGACTTGCGCGCCGAGCTAGCGGTGGAAGCCGAGGCGGAAGTCCGAAAGCTGATGGAGGCGCAGCGAGTGGAAGCGGAAATCGACGTTCAAGGCGGCGAGGTGGCGAATGTCGTGAGCTCGACGGCGCAGCGGTTACACGCAGACCTGGTGGTGATCGGGCGCAGTTCGGAAAGCGGGCTGGTGGGACGGCTGCGCGCCAATGCCTACTCCATCATCCGTCAATCTCCCTGTCCGGTGATCAGTGTCTGAAAACTGGGATAATAGGGATCTTATTCTGGCGCGGCTTTCCGCGTCACGGCTCATGAGCCAGAATCCTGCCGAAACTCGCGAACAGCAGCTTTGGGAAACGGTTCAGCGGCTGCACGCGATTGTGGAGAGTTCGCCGCTGGCCATCATTGCGCTGGACGGCGACGGGCGCGTGCGCATGTGGAACCGGGGCGCCGAGCGGATTTTTGGCTGGACCGAAGATGAGGTGATCGGGCGCGCCAATCCCACGATTCCCGCCGACCAGCAGGAAGAGTATCGGGCCCTGGTGGAATCGCGCATGCAGGGTCAGGCACAAGCCGGATTTGAGACGATTCGTCTTCGTAAGGACGGAACGCGGCTGGATGTCAGCATATGGACGTCGCCTCTAAGGGATGCCAGCGGCAAAATTACCGGGGTCATGACGGAACTGGCGGATATCACGGAGCGCAAGCGCGGCGAAGGGGAAAGAGAACAGCTATTGGTCAGTGAACGGGCGGCCCGCGCTGAAGCTGGTATTGAAAAACGATATCGCAAGCTGCTGGAAGCCGCTCCGGACGCCATTCTCGAAGTAGACCGCCAGGGCCGGATTGTGCTGGTCAATGTACAGGTGGAGAAGCTGTTTGGCTACACCCGCCCGGAGCTTTTGGGCAAATCCATCGAGCTGCTGATCCCCGAACGGTTTCAGGGCCGCCATCCCGGTCATCGCAGCGATTATTTCGCAAATCCGGTCATGCGGCCGATGGGGACGGGCTTGGAGTTGTACGCCCGGCGCGCGGACGGCGGCGAGTTCGCGGTGGATGTGACGCTGAGTCCTTATGAGGCCGAAGGCGGCGATCGCGTGATCTGCGTGGTGCGCGACGTCACCGAGCGAAAACGGGCCGAGGAGCAGATCCGGACGCTCAATCAAAACCTGGCGCGGCAAACCGAAGCGCTCATCGCCACCAACAAGGCGCTGGAGCTGCAGAACCGCGAAGTGGAAAAAGCCAACCGGCTCAAAGATGAATTCCTGGCCAGCATGAGCCACGAGCTGCGCACCCCATTGAACTCGATCATCGGGTTTTCGGACCTGCTGGCCGAAAGGGGCGATGAACTGTTCACCCCCAAGCAGAAGCGCTTTATCGGCCACATCCGCCAGGGAGCGCGCCACTTGCTCGAGCTGATCAACGATATTCTCGATTTATCCAAAATCGAAGCCGGCCATCTGGAACTCAAATACGAAGACTTCAACGTCTCTGCCGCGGCCGCCGAAGTGCTGGCTACCGTCCGGCCCATCGCCATCGCGAAGAACATCGAGGTCACCAGCACGTTTCCGGAGGGGTTGTCATTGGAAGCCGACCGCTTGCGATTCAAACAGGTCCTGTATAACCTGCTCAGCAATGCCATTAAGTTCACACCGGCGGGCGGGCGGGTCTGGATTGAATGCGCGGAAGCCGGCAGCATGGCGCAATTTTCGGTAACGGATACGGGAATCGGCATTCCGGGCGAAGAGCACGAAGCGATTTTCTCCAGTTTTCACCAGGTGGGGACCACCACCAAGGGCGTGCGCGAGGGCACGGGCCTGGGCCTGGCGATCACGAAACGCCTCGTCGAGCAACATGGCGGCCGGATCTGGGTGGAGAGCGAGCCGGGCAAAGGCAGCCGCTTTTATTTCACCATGCCGATTCAGGCGGAATCCCCGGACTATGACATGTCGCGAAAGCCCGGGGAGCCTCCTCTCATTCTGGTGGTGGAAGACGAGGGAGCGGCGCAAGAGCTGCTGATCAGCCACCTGGAGGAAGCCGGGTACCGCTCGGTTACCGTCGGTTCAGGGGTGGAGGCCATCCGGGCGGCGCGCGACATCCATCCGGACGTGATTACCATGGATTTGCTGATGCCCGGAAAGAACGGGTGGCAAACCCTGGAAGAGTTGAAACGGTCTCCCGAAACGGCGGCGATTCCGGTTATTATTGTTTCTGTCGTCGAGGAGCGGAAAAAGGGCCTCTTAATGGGCGCGGCGGAGTATTTGGTCAAGCCCGTGTCCAAGGAGAATCTGCTGGAGGCGATCCGGCGCTCGACGGTTAATTCGAGCTGGAACAGCAGGGAGGATCGCCCACGGAGGCATGAAGAGAGTCCTGGTCGCTGACGACAACCCTGTGAGTCGCGAGCTGATTCGAGAAATCCTGGAAAACGACGATTACGAAGTGATCGAAGCCGGTAACGGCCGCGAGGCGCTGGAAAGACTCCGTGAGCACCAGCCCGACCTGGCTCTCCTGGATATTCAGATGCCGGTGCTGGACGGCAACGCCGTGATCCGCGAGGTTCGCGCAGATTCGAAGTTTTCCCGCTTGCCGGTGGCCGCGCTAACCGCCTACGCCATGCAGGGGGATCGCGAGAAGGCGCTGGCGCTGGGGTTCAATTCCTATATCACCAAGCCCATTGATATCCCGGCCTTTCGGACCGAGGTTGCGAGGCTGCTGGGGAAATCGTCCGACTGACCCTCCCATGGCGCAATCCAAATCGCATTTTAAACTGGTGGCGATTGACGACACTCCGGAAAGCCTGGAGCTGATCACCGAAGCTCTTTCGGAGGAAAATCTCCAGATTTTCACCAGCACCGATCCGGAGGAGGGGCTGGAAATGGTCTTCCACGAGCGCCCGCAGGTGGTGCTGCTGGACCTGGTGATGCCCAAGCTGAACGGGATGGAAGTCCTGGAGCGGATCGTGGAGTTTGATCCGGGCATCGAAGTCATCCTCATGACGGCGCACTATTCCACCGAATCGGCAGTGGAAGCCATTAAGAAGGGCGCCAGCGACTATCTCAACAAGCCGGTATCCATCACTTTGCTGCGCGACCGGGTGCGCAAGCTGATGGAAGAGGCGCGCCTGCGGCAGCGCACGCTGGCTCTCGACGACGAATTGCTTTCCACCAGCCAGTTCGAAGGCATGGTGGGCCGGAGCCCGGTCATGTGGGAGCTGTTCGCGCGCATCCGCCGCGTGGCGCCGCATTTCCGGAGCGTGCTTCTGATGGGCGCGACGGGAACCGGCAAGGAACTGGTGGCGCGCGCGCTGCACCAGTTAAGCCCGGTTTCGGGCGGCCGGTACGTAGTGTGCAATTGTTCCGCGGTGGTGGAGACGCTGTTCGAGAGCGAGTTATTCGGCTACGTAAAGGGAGCGTTTACCGGCGCGACCCAGGACAAGATGGGTCTGTTCGAGTATGCGCACAACGGCACGCTGTTTCTGGATGAGATCGGCGACATGCCGATGAACACGCAGGCCAAGCTGCTGCGCGCGCTGCAGAACCAGGAGGTGCAGCGCGTCGGGTCGCTGACGCCGCGCAAGGTGGACGCGCGTGTGATTGCCGCCACCAATCACGACCTGAAGGCGCTCATCAGCCAAAACCGTTTCCGCGAGGACCTGTATTACCGGCTGTCGATGGTCGAAATTCGCACGCCCCGGCTGGCGGAGCGAAAAGAGGATCTCACGCTGCTGGAGCACTTTTTTATTCGCAAGTTTGCGGAACAATACCAGAAGCCCATCCAGGGCCTGACGCAGCGCGCACAGATCTTACTGGCCCGATATTCGTGGCCGGGAAACGTGCGCGAGTTGGAAAACGTTCTGGGCAGCGCATGCATGATGGTCATGGGCGAGACCATCGACGTGGCGGATCTTCCGGAGCACATGCGCCCGCATGCATTGGAGGCAGGGGTCTCCGCGTCGCCGGGTATCGGAGCCGAGCCGGACAAAGATCTTTCGCTCGAGGAACAGGAACGTCTGCTGCTGATCTCGGCGCTGGAGCGCGCCGGCGGCAATCAATCTCAGGCCGCACGCCTGCTGCGTATCAGCCGCGACCGCATGCGATACAAGATGAGCAAGCACAACCTGAAGTAAGTGCGGGGATGCGGGGTGGGGACAGGCATCACTGTCCACGACGAGCAGTGCCGGTCAGGTGCGACGGTTGGGGTTAGGGACAGGGGAGCCAGTCCCTGGCGGTACGGGGTTGGGGACAG